>Ga0209433_10000072_pt1 | contig 30581 bp, 42 predicted proteins | sample METZYME_5_50m_FD_187552 | JGI IMG/M metagenome (GOLD analysis project Ga0209433, IMG submission 187552) | Marine microbial communities from oxygen minimum zone in mesopelagic equatorial Pacific - METZYME_5_50m (SPAdes) (version 2) | ecosystem: Environmental > Aquatic > Marine > Oceanic | place...
CAAATCTGACATCTGTGAGTTGCATAATCTTTCGTATATTTTTGCCACATCAATGTTCTGCCCATAGTTTCTTGATGGCATGTAGAATGTGCCACCTATCATAGCAGTATAATCTCTTGGAAACATGGGAGGATACTTTGTCACATGTCCTTGACCTTTAGGTTGTGCTATTTTATCCTTTACATATACCTCTGGATCATCACTTATATCTGTCCTTAGAACAGTAACACCAAACTCTCTTAATTTACTTATGAGTTTTTGATAATCCTCTTCAGTTTCGATTGCAATCTTTTCCATTGCATTACGAACTTTACTATTTTTTATCCTAGAAAAAAAGTGCGGTGGATAACATCTACCTACCGCACATACTTTCAGTGGATCCCAATGTTGATGTACTGATATCATATCATTATCATAGCATATTATAGTATAGCATTCATAATAAAGTCTTTAGATAGAACAGGATCACCTAACAAATCAAGTTGCAAACCATCAGCGTCTACGAAGTAGTCATCGTCAAGTTCTTTGCGACAATGTTGCCAATAGTATGTGTTGTCTTCTCTCTTCCAAAAATAACTGGTGTTGTGCGAGTCTAATAGAAACACACTCACCAGTTTCTGATGTCTCTGCCAACAGGGATCTTCTAATCTCTTTTCATACTCAGTCACGTTGTCTCCAATCGTCTGATCTCTCTTGATGAAACCAGTCTACGATCTCATCTGGTGATGCGAAACCCCTACGGTGATTACTTGAATCGGGGTCTCCTATATTCAAGTTATTCAGAAAAGAATCGTTTGGATTTGTAACCATACGTCTTGCAGTTTTCAACATACCCCTTGCACTTGTATTTGCCTTTGAAAGTTTTTCTGCCCAAATCATATCTGCTATTGAGACTTCTTGTCCCGCAGCAATGGACTTGCAGATGCCTTCAAGTCGCAAACGGTATTGTGTAGATAACATATTTTGTATATTGCTATATTATCTAGTAGTTTGACAATAGTAATTCTTTCCTATGTTTCTGATCGTTCATATACTCACCCACTGATCTCATTGTGTAGGTCAAATCAAACTCTGATGCTGTCCAATTTAGGAACCTACTTTTTATAACTTGTGTAGTATTATAACTGACTAAACAATCTTGTTTTGATAAGTCACATGCGGTAAAAAATCTATCGTGATTGAATCCTTTGTGCATTGCACCTTTCCTTCCATACAGGTTAGAACCTATCTCATATGGTGGATCAAGATAGCAGAATGCGTCTTCACCATCTAGTAATTCTTCGTAAGATAAGTTTGTTATCTTCCAGTTTTTTATTATCTTCATATATGATGTTAGTTTATTGATACCACGCATTGAAAAATTTGAATCACTTGCCTGTGCAGAGAAAGAAGAAGACTCAGTTAGTCCTGAGAAACTACACTTGTTTACAACATAAAAAGCAACTGCTCTTTCAACATCACCTCCATTAGATAGAATATCTTTTGAAGATAGAAATAATTCCTTTGCTTTTTCTGGATATGGATTATCTTCTTTCAACTTAACAAGTCTTTCCTGCATGATATCCCCTGCTGTTTGTAGACATGCCCAAAAATTATACAAAGGTTCATACAAATCATTCACCCAAATAGGTAAATGAAAATGTTTTTGCGACATATGTATTGCTAAACTACCACCACCTAAAAAAGGTTCACGGTATTCCTTTATACCGTAGGGGAATCTTGAATATATCTTCTCTACTGCTCTAGACTTACCGCCAGGATATCTTAGAGGAGTTTTCAAAGTATTCATGAAGTTCTTTCTTAGGTTCCCAACCCAATAATGTTTTTGCTTTTGTATTATCTGCAAGAGTTATTCTTGCTTCACCAGGTCTTGATGGTATTTGTATTGTATTATAAGGGTTATTGACTAATTTTGCAATATCATTTACAGAATAATTTTTACCAGTTCCAATATTGAATACTCCATTACAATTTGTTTGCATTGCACACATATTTGCTTCCACTACATCTGACACGTGTGTAAAATCTCTCCTCTGCTCACCATCACCAACTATTGTGCATGGTTTTCTTGCCTTCTTTTGCTCCTCGAACAAACCAATCACGGGAGCATATGTTCCCTTTAGCGGTTGACGAGGACCGTAAACATTGAAGTACCTCAAGGTCACGGTTGAGAGTCCGTGCAATTTTGAATACATCTGACATAAAATTTCTGCTCCAACTTTAGATGCTGAGTATGGGTTTAGGCAATCAGTAGGCATGTCCTCTTTTAGAGGAGGTGTGTTTGCTAAACCATATGAGGATGATGTGGAAGAGTTTACAAATCTTTTTACTCCTGCTTCCACAGCACATTTTAGAAGATTGTTAGTGCCAATATAATTGACTTCTAAACAAGCATCTGGATTTTTCATAGCAATTTGTATTCTACTGAATGCTGCTAAATGAAAAACACAATCTACACCATCAAACAATGGTCTTATCTTATCATAATCTCTTATATCTACCTTATGATTATTTGCTGAAGCATACCAGTGAAATGTATCATTACTGATTGCTGACTCATTGTCTACAACGACGACTTCACTACCATCTTTAAGTAGTCTTTCAACGATGTGAGATCCTATGAATCCCGCACCGCCTGTAACTAAACACTTCATACTATTCGGTTTTAGTATTTTTACTTTTGGCACTTGTTCTCTTTCTGGTTTTTCTCTTAGGTGCCTCTTCTTTTTTTCTTAGTTCTGCTAGTTGTTCTTTAGTCAATCCCTTACCAATCAACCAGAATGATGCAACGATTGCTGATACTAGAAAGACAACAATTCCAGCAACTCCAACATGCTGAATTAATGTTCTACCTTCTGGTGGTGGTTCTGGGAGACAAATAGGTATCTCTTGAATAAGTTCTACTGGTTGTTGAGGAGTCACGTCCATAATAAATCTTCGTACATACTAATTATACATTATTTAAACTCACATTGCACCATGAGTTCAGTCATTGCTGCAAGCATGTTGATTTCCTGATCAGCAGCAAATGCTGATTGGTATTGATACTTTGCAATAATGAGAACCGCTTCTGGAATAGAGGACGGTTTCAAGTTTTCGTATATTGAATCGTATACTGATCTTAGTATAGAGTTAGGATCATTGTCAAGATTTTGTACTACCCATTTCCTTACATTTTGAAACTCTTTCTTAGATAAAAAACCTATCAACTCACTTGTATTTGTTGGAGATAATGCGGTAAGAACTTCACTACCAATTTCACCACTTGTAGAATATCTCTGGCATTCGTTTAGAACTCTTCTCCAATCAGGAAAATGTTTGTTGATAAGTCCTACTAAAACTTTAGGTTCTGCTTTTACTTTCTCTTCTGTCAGTATGCCCTGCAATCTTTTGAAGAATTTTGCTGCTAATTCTTGTCTTTCTTTCCCTCTAATTCCGAACTCGACCACCGAGCATCTGCTGTGGAGAGGTTCAATAATTTTGTTCTTGTAATTACAGGTGAAGATGAAGCGACAGTTGTTATAAAACGCTTCAATATTTGCTCTAAGAAGGAGTTGTACATCGTGGGTGGTGTTGTCTGCTTCATCTATTATGATTACTTTGTGTTTGCCACTGCTTGTCAACGAGACAGTAGAAGCAAAACTTTTTGCTTGGTTTCTTACAGTATCTAGAAATCTTCCTTCGTCAGAACCATTGATTACATAATAATCAACACCTAACTCATTACATAATGCCTTTGCAACTGTAGTTTTACCTACACCTGGCGGACCTGCAAGTAATAAGTTAGGTAACTCACCAGACTGTACAAACTCAGCAAAGGTTTTCTTTGTTGCGTCTGGTAAAATACACTCTTCAATTGTCTTGGGACGATATTTTTCAACCCAAAGAAATTCATTCATGATCTAGGTTTTTGATTTGGAAGATGTTTGACTTGTGATACTTTTTTATTTTTTTGTATTTCTTTACAAGTTTCTTTATCTCCTCTTTGTTTACCTTTAGTTGAGGTTTCTCCTCAGGTACGACACATTCATTATATTCTTCAATACATGCGTCTTTACACTCTTTATCTTCTGCATCACATTCTGTGACACATTCCATAAGATCGTCAGTACAATCTTTTTCTTCGCTCACTTTTTCTTCTCCTCCCAGAGATATACAAGATAGAGTCCTAGTATAACCCAGAACGCTATCTCTAGTCCATAATTACTCATCGAACTTAGAATCAGGTTCTAATGCAATAAAGTATGTAAGTTTATATGCACTGCTATAGAACTTGGCAAGATTCTTCTTAGAAATCTGAACAGTATATCCACCAATAAGTGTCTTGATATTCTCTATCTTAAAATTGAATGAGAATGTGTGTTCAGTATTTCCTACAGTAAGACTGTAAACATTTGATGTATCATTCTTACGATCAGATACTATCACTTCTACACTATTACCATTACCTACAACAGATAAGTCTGGTAGTTGCATGACAGATGATGCTTTGAGTAAACTCTTTAGGTCTTGCTCTGACAATTTGAACTCCACATCTATACTAGGAAGTTCCATCTTCTTTTCTGGTGGTGCCACAATGACACTGGGATCGCAGAAGAAGAATTTTGTCTGATGATTTGATGTTCCTTTGATTGTTGCATGTGACTGGTTACTAGACACATCAATAGATGGTGTAGCAGTCAATGACAATGTGTTCAAGAACTGTGGTAAATCATAGATTGCGAATTCACGTGGTATATACTCTTCAATCTGTGCCTCTGCCAGAACATTTTTCATAACTGACATAGTTCTCAATGTATTTCCTTCTTTGAAATGCAATGATTGATTGATAGACGTGAAGTTCTGAAGAATTTTAGTTGTCTTTTCAGATAGTCTCATAGGTTCCCTGAGTTTCATGATAAATGTCTAACACTTATACAATAACACTAACCCTGTATCAAGTCAACTGCATCCTGCCAATCTTGTTTGTTTGCAAACCGATACGAAAAAGAAAACCTACGACATTCTGTCCTAGCACAGTGCCAGAGTTGATCTTCTACATGCTCTCCAAAATATCCTACCTTACAACTCCAACCTTTTCCATCCTTTATAGTATCCATTCTGTTACCTTTAGCAAATCTAAAAAACCCTTCTCCATCTTCTGACCAGTTGAACAATATTATATGTCCGTGTGCACCGTAATTTGTGTGCCAACCTACAAATCCTGTGGGTGGGTAGTATCCTATGACTGGTGTATCAATACATTTAGGAAATTTTCTTTTCAATATATTATGATCAAATTTTTTCTTCGCTGTTATATTTACTTGATCGTTGAATACTAATGCTTTACTAGGTGTATCTAACCTTTGGTTATTCTCTAACAACATTTTTAAAAATGTGATGCTAGTAAAAAAGATGGGATCCGCATGTAATTCATACGATCTATCCCATCTTTCATCTTTTATAAATCTTTTTTCTACAACCTCTAAGAAGTTGTGGAACTTATTGCTTATCTTTATTTTTTGCACACTGACATATCAAGTGTACTATTTACACATACGCTGTTGTACTGATTCCATACAATATTGCAAATGTAAGTGCCCAATAAAATATTCGTGGCACATATTTTAGTGGTATATGATGTTTCATACGACTCCTGCTAGTCCTGCTACAGTTCCTACTATAACAAAAAATCCAAATTCCATAAGTGGATAGTATGGACTGTAAAATAATTTCTTCATTGCTTTTTAGATTGAGGGGTAAAAGTGAAAAGACCTTTCGCTATTAGGCGAATGCAACGTTACCTACACCTGATACGATGTAAAGAGTAACAATTGTTGTGAATAGAATGTGATACATTACGCTTGTGATCCTTGGTAAATTGGGGACATTACGCCACCGCCACCGTCGTCATCGTCGTCGTTGTCGAGTGCACGTAAAAATAATTCAATAAGTACCAGAGCACCCATTGGATATAATACCCATAGGAGTGCTGCTGATGATGATATAGTTTGGGGTTCCAAACCTATCATACGAAACCAGGTACGAGTTGTCCTGTAAATCCGTATGTTACAAGTAGTACGATGAATCCCATCATCGCTGCTCTACCTTGTGCTTTTACGAAAATATCTTTGTTGTTCATTATACGAAACCTGGAATGATTTGTCCTGTTGTTAGGTAAGCACCTAACCCTGCGATGATGCCGATCATGGCAAATCTGCCATTGAGTTTCTCAGCAAATGATTTTGCGTCTTTATCTGTCATTAGAATATACCTGGAATGATATTGCCTGTTGTTGCGTATGCTCCGACTGCTGCAACGAATCCAATCATTGCCATCCAACCGTTAAACTTTTCTGCTTCTGGTGTCATTTGTTTGTACCTTGTAAATGTTTGTTTAGAATAAACCTGGTGCTATCCAACCGAATAGACCATAGTTGATAGTCCCGATCACTAGACCGAGCATTGCGAGACGTCCATTGACCTTCTCTGCGTACTTCCAGTAGGGATGTGAAAAATCCATTAGAAGATACCAGGAATGATTTGTCCTGTCGTAACATAAGCACCTAGTAGTGCTACAAATCCAATCATTGCCCAACGACCATTTACTTTCTCAGCGTTCTGAGGATAACCGTCGTAGTTGATAGACTCATCAACGTAAGGTTTTACGTCCGTTGGGAACGCATTTTGACGTCCGCCTGATTCAGTAGTTACAGTCATTTAGTAATTGTGAACTTTTGTTACATAATTATATATAAAAAATAAAATTTTGTCAATAAACTTTACATAAGACACACTTATGTCACGCATCATTTTTTCTTATATTCTTACCCCAAACCCTCAAAAATACTGACAGCACTAACGCTGTGGGAACAGTCGTGACAAATATCAACATTATCACCATCCATATCATGTGCTGAACTTCTGACATTCAAATGTAAAGAACTGTTACTATTTAGTATAAAAAAAGACCCCCGAAGGGGTCTGGTTTATTTCTTTCCGAATTTTTCCCTGATCCATATGTCAATAACGATGAAGACAACAGACCCGACTGCAATTATAAGTATACCCTCCCACATTAGCAGTTCTCGTTTAGACCTTCTGCCATGTTACCACCTATGTCAGCACCCTGATTGCCACCAAACATTGCCACCCAACCAGCAGCGACCCAACCAACAAAGGGGATACTAGACAGAGCAGGAGCAGCAGCAGCACCAACCGAGGTACCCACGAGTCTTCCTGTTCCTTCTGCACTTCCGATTGCTTTGACACATGCTTCTGATCTAGCAACCGCATCTCCCTGTGTGTTGTTTTCATACCCCATTGTTGCAGGATCTTGCCATGATCTATTATTAGATACAGGTCCTCCTTGATTGGTTACACCATCCATGACATACTCTTCAACAATTTCTGTGGTGTTGTTTGCTAATCCTAAGAATCCTGCTTTCTCTTTTATCTGTTTAGTGATATGCATTGTCTTAGGATCGTTTGCTTTATATGATATCACATAACTATCGTCTGTTACACTTGCTTTATAGGAAGTATAAGGTCCTACAGGTATATTCAAGTTAGGTAACTTAGGTGTATCTTTTCTACTTACAATATGTCCTATCATACCAAGATGTGACACAGCGAATAGACTGCCTACCACACCAATTGATATCCACTTATACTTACCATCATTTGATGGTTTCTTCTTAGGTTTGGGTTCGGCACCAAACATTGCCTCTTCTTGATCCATAATCTAACCTAGGTACATTTATTATATAGCATAAAAAAAGGGGTGTCAATCACCCCTTGTCTTATGTAAGTTTTTCTTAGAAACTGTACTTGATTCCAGTTAGGAATTCGTACTTGTTGTCTCCACCTTCATTAGATGTAAACTTACCACCGATTTTAGCACCAACTGAATCTGTTAGAGCAAATGCTAAACCAGTGTTGATTCTTAGTTCAGTTGTATCATCGCCACCATCAGCAACAGTTATATGAGGACCACCTTCTACGAAGTACTTAGTACCACCTTCACCAAGAGCACCAGCATAACCGATCTTACCAGTGAATTCTGTTGATCCGTAGTTGTTACCTGTGAATTTTGACTTGGTGTCTACACCAACGTAAGGTCCTGCTAATACAGGAGAAGAGAAAGCAGCGACAGCAGCAACTGCTAAGATTGATTTAATGTTCATTATTGTTATAAGTATCTCGCAAGACATAAAAAAATCCTGCGGATGTTAGACGACCCCGACATGGGTGTCTTTTTATCTACGCAGGGTTACGATCTTTCGAGTCCTTTGTATGATTATATATCATAGCACATAGTGTGCACTTGTCAAGATTTTAGTTTAGAAAACCCCTTGTCTTTAGTAAACTCTAGACAGTGATTGAATTTATCGTATAAATCTTGTTTGTGTGAGATTATAAACACGTTGGCATCCTTGATAATATACCGTACAATTTTGAGGAAATACTCTGTACCAAATTCATCTAGTGATGAATCAAAAACCTCGTCCATGATTAGTAAATTTGTGACAACACTGTTCTTCATCCTTGCTATCTCTCTCCATGTAAACAGAAGTGCAAGGTCAATCCTCATCTTCTCACCCTCAGAGAATGATGCATAAGAAAACTTCTCATGTACAGGTGTTTGTACAGTTTCACTAAAGTCTTCATCTAACATGAAGTTGACATAGAAATCCATCCTCTGTAGATACTCATTGACCTGTTGGTTGATTAGAGGTAGATACTTTCTTATAATACTTTTCTTCACACCATCATCTTTGAGTAGTTCGTTACCCTGTTCTAGATAATCGTACTCCTCTTGAGTTTTTTGTAAAGTAGTTAGTATGTCTTTTAGTTTATCCTTATACTCTGTTAGTTTCTCATCTTCAGAATTTTTATTTTCAAGTCTATCGGTAATGTTTTGAATTTCTGTTTCAAGATTTCCTCTTCGTTTGTTGTTGTTAGCAATTCTAATATTGAATTGAGAAACTTCATTAGATAATGTAGTAATCTCCTTCTGGAGTTTGAGAAACTGTTGTTCTCGTTCTTCCTCTGCTTCTATAGCAGTGGTAATTTCATCCAAACTACTTTGATGTTTGGCAAGAACTCCTTGGAGGTGTTCAACTCTATTTACTCTGAATGACTCTTCTATATTCTGTGTACATGTAGGACAAACCGAATGTGCTTCAAAAAAATCCAGTTCATGACTAGAGTTTGATTCTTTAGTTTGTATTTTTGATTTTAACTTTTCTAACTTTTTTATAGTACTACTTGATTTAGTATATTGTTGAATATCCTTTTCCTTTTTATTGACTTTAGAGATGAGATCTTCAACACTCCTTTGGTACTCTTCTGTTTCGGTATCACAATTCTCGATCTCTTGTTGTTTGATGTTGATGCTATCATAACCTTCCTCCTCTATTTGTTTGATAAATCTTTTCTGCATTATTATTTTATCTGCAACTGATTCTTTCTTCAGTTCCATGACTCTCAAGTTATCTCTTGACTGTTTGATTTGAGTCTTCAAGATATCTGACATCATAGAAAAAACTTTGATGTCAAGTAAGTCTTCTATAACTTCCCTTCGATGTGGAGCACTAAGTTGCATAAAAGGAACAAAAGAAGCACTGCCAAGTATGACAATTTGAGTGAAAGATTTGTAGTTGAGTTTGAGTATTTGTCCTTCCAAAGACTTTTGTTGATCGTTAGCAGAACAGTCCTCATTGAATTTTTTTCCATTTTTATAAATCTCAAAAATGTTTGGTTTGATGCCTCGCACAACCCTATAAGGTACATCTCCGATATCAAATTTTATATCCACAACAGCATCTCTTTCGTTTGTGCTGTTGACTAACTGACCCTTTGTAACTTTTCGGAACGGTTTACCGAACAAAGAAAATGTAAGAGCATCTAGAACCGTACTCTTACCCGAACCATTTGCACCAACAATGAGAGTATCTTTATTCTCATCTAACTTTATAGATGTGAATTGATTCCCTGAGGACAAAAAGTTTTTATACCGAATTTCTTTGAAACGAATCACTTAGAATTAACTGGAATTACGAAATCATCTTTACCTATTATAGTATACCTTGTTCCTGTTTTTTCGCAAGCTGCAATTGCTACACGATCAGCAACATGTATTACTTTCATAATAGGTTCACCTGTACCTTCTAACATCATAGCATATCTGTCGGCATCATCTTTCTCTACAAAAAAGAATACAACCTTCTCACCATATTCGTTGACGACTGCATATGCTCCCTCGTCTTGACTATGCTTTGGTGTAATAATATGCATCAGATGACCTCACATGCCTCTTGATAAGTGACTCTCAAAATGTCTTTGATCTTAGATTTATTTAGATCTGTGCTTAGATCATCGACATATGTGTTGAGTAGAGTCATCGTATCTTCTGTCTGTGCTACGTTTTCCTCAGGTGCAAGCATATTTACAGATCTCTCTACCACTTTGATATCGTATGGATGTACTTTTGCTAATGATAACATGAATCTTTCATACTCTTTATCATCAGTCTTTTGTCTAACTACAACCTTGACTATCTTATTTCTATAGTCCTCAAACTTAGTCAATTGTCTAGGTGTATCAGCGTAATTGATAATCTTAAACATCTGATACGGATTATTGATTGTCTTGAGTGTTAGTTTCTCTGTGTCGTATATATGAAATCCTCTTTTATCATTACAATCATTCCAGAACATCTCATATGGGTTTCCTAGGTAATATATCCTACCGTTATTTGACCGTGTGTGGTAGTGTCCTGAGAACACATGGGTAAAGTGATCATAACACTCAAAGTCTGCTCCTACGTCCATTACGTGCCCATGTGTGGCAACGAATCCATTTAGTTCTAAATGACCCATAGCAACCTTACACTTACTATCCTTCACCATCTTATATGTTGTTGCCTCATTCTCTGGGTTGATCCAAGGTATAAACAGTATTGGTAACCCACCTACAGTTATCTCTTCACACTCTTGGAGAATACGTATATTATCATACTCTCTAAGCATCAAATCTATAGTGTTTATATCATTAGTATTCTTATAGAAAGCAGTGTGATTGCCAACTATACTAATCATGGACATTCCTTTGTCTCGAATAGGATCAAAGTAATTGTCTTTTGCCCAATTGAGAGAGCATAGATCCACACCCTTCCTGTTATCAAAAGTATCTCCTAGATCTAGAATAGTATCTATACCATGTTTCTCTAGTGTAGGAAAAAATATGTCATCATAAAATTTCTGAAAGTAATCTAACCATAGTTTAGAACCTTTCTTGAAACCGAAGTGTTGATCTGTAATAATAGCAACTTTCATTCGTTTACATCATACTCAATTTCAATAACTTTTGCAGTTCTCCCCATGGAGTTTGCTCTAGTCAGTCTTTTCATAGTGCCACGTAGTTGTGTGGTAATGCCCTCTAGTTCAGATAATAACTCTGCTTCCAGTTCATCAGCAATGTTTCTGTGTCTGTCTACTCTCATTTCTGATTATCAGGATGATGTTTGCTATTGATTGATGGTTGAAATGGTTTCTTTGATCTATTGTTTATCACAATAAATTTGTCAGCAGCAAATGTTCCTGCGACATTGACTTCAATTTCATCACCATCTTGCCAGTTTATTGTACCATCTTTCTTTGTATGATTCATTGCTTCTTGAATCTGGTCAATAATTTCTTGAGTTAGTTTCATAATTAGTGTCTTGGATCAAAGTCTACCTTTTCTTGAAATGTTAGATATGATTTATTTGGTTTATGTGGTTTCATACCATCATGATTTCCATCATTTGGTAGTTTTCCTGTTGCCAGATATTCAACAACATCTATACAACCTTGAAGATAAGATACTCTTTCTTTATCTTTAGGATCTACCTGTTTTAGTCTCTTGGTAAATCTTTGCATAAGTTGCTCTAAATTTTCTGTAGGTTTCTTATGCAGATCGGGATTGTATTCATTCCCATCAGGGGTAAACCTAGGTTCATTAGTTGGTTTCATCTATTAGTCCTATACTGAACAGCATCTTTTATAGAGTTATACTCAGAAGACTTATCCCTTTCGTCTGCGACGAAAACTTCGTCATATCCAGATTTTTCTATTATCTTTTGTTTTATATCTAACTGACGTTTCTCTTTCTGTATCCTTCTTAGAAATGCATAGTGTATTATCTGTGTAAAGTATGCAAAAGGATTCTTAGACTTATCTGGATTGAAGTTATCAATATATTGAACACAGTTCTCTATACCATCACATACCATATCATCTTTGAACATATAGTTTACAAAGTTTGGTTTGAATGATAAGTGAGTTGCTATCTTTAGAAAACATTCGCCAATGTATCTGGGAATTACAGGTTTAGGTAAACCTCTCCTTTCAGCAATAATAATTTGGTCTTTATAATCAATAATTGCAGCAAGAAACTCCTTGTTATTGACGTAGTGCTCTGATCTTTTACGTGGCATTACTGTGCGTGTTTCTGTATTTAATTATAGCACACTTGACATACTTGTCAAAACTGTGTACAATAACCCTGTGGGGGTTGAAAGGACAGGTATTAAGTTTCTTTTGTATCCTTAGAGTCTTTTTTGTATATCTCTTCAAACTGTTTACGTGCTTCATTTACAGAGTTTATATATCCCATTTCCTTAGTTATTTCAGGGTGTGAGCGAGTGAACCCTTGTTTGATAATCGTAGAATATGTTTTATTTACTTCTTTATCTCTTATCTCAGACATCGTAATAATTCTATTCATGTCAACTATGAAAACCTCTTCATCAGTCAATTTCATCCAAGGTTCAAATTTATATCCCAACGGGATATTCGCACCAGGGGTGCGAACCTCTTGACATACAACTGGATTCTCTAAGATAATTCTATCGTCATCGTCACTACACACAACAACCTTTGACAGTATCTCTTCACCACTTACAAGTTTGATAGCCGCAAGAAAATCCTCATACGGTTCTTCAAATTTTGATTTGGATGATGTCATAGTTGAATTTTTCCTCGTTGTAGTATTTGATTCGTTCAATCAAGTGGTTCAAAGTATAGTTCTGGACTGATCCTTTCTTAGTATCATCCGCTATATCATATAATGTAGCACTCAACTTGGAATTACTTTTACGTAAGACCCTGCCGATAGATTGTAAAGTTCTAATTCTGGACTTAGAAGGAGAAGAAAAGACAATGTTATGGAGGTTTTTAATATTGATACCAGTGGAGAAAGTTCCAAAGGATGCAATAATTATAGCATTGGATTCAACCTCTGCTATACTCCTGACAGATTCTCTTTCTTCGACATCTACACCACCGTGTATGAAGAAGACTTTTCTATCATCTTTATTTATTAGGTCGAATAGCACCTCTCCATGGGTAGCAACCCTACTATAGAGAACTAAAGTGTTACCTTTCAAGTCCAGCACTAGGTTTTTGATAAATTTATTTCTTTTCTCATGACCTATAATATATTCTATTTCATCCTGATAGGTGTCAAATTTTTTTGGATCATGCTTGAGTAACAGAACTCTGATGTTTAGTGTTGCTAGGTAACCCTTCTCCTGTAGTTCCTTAGTATTGACGATCTTATAAGAGGGTCCGAACAAACCTTCAAGTACCCACTTATGAGTTTGTGTACCATCGAGCGTACCTGTGAAACCATACCTGTATTTTGTGTCATAGAGTTTAGTCATGATACTTACTAATGATTTAGACTTGAATTGATGTGCCTCGTCACCAATTACAACATCAAATCTATTGAACCAATCTTTAGGTAACTTGTATATTGACTGCCATGTGCTTATAATGACTGGGTTCTGACTCATCAAGTCTTTGCCAGCATAAATTTTATGACAAATTCCATCGACATTCCATCCATAATCTACAAAGTCCTTATACATCTGTTCTACAAGAGAGGTAGTAGGGACAATAATGAGGGTTGACCTTTTATGTTCTACGTGGTATCGTGTAACTGCATAGATCATCAAGGACTTACCAGACCCTGTTGGTGATATAATTAATCTACGATTCTTCTGTAATGCATCAGTCACACCATCAATCTGATAATCACGAGGTTTGTACTTCGAGATTCGAGTTAGATAGTCCTTCACCCCCTCATACGAAATTGATTCCGTCTCTTCGTATGGCAGTCCGTAATACTTGGAGTTCTCAAATTCAAATTCGTAATCGTATCTCTTACAAAAAGACGTGATCTTATCTAACAGACCGACATATATTTCTTGCTTCTGTAAATTAAATAATCTTATTTTACCGTCCCAGTATTTACTACGATACTGAGGCATGAACTTAGCACCTGGTACATCAAAGGTGAACTCGTCCTGTAACTCGTGTCGTATGTGTGGGTCGCAATCAATTTTTAGAAAGACTTCATTCTTCTTTCTTATAATTAGATCAGCCATAACCAGCGTTGAAACGTCTCCATTCGATAGCGTTTTTTATCTGGTAAGTTCTATTGGAGATTTGTCTTAGTATTTCTTCGATATACTTCAACATGGTGTCATAGTACTCGATCTTTAGTTTGGTCTTTCTGAGTCTTTCGTCTGCTTCAAGATATAACTTGAGGTCATCCTTGTCTCTGACCTTGTAAGGAAATGGTTCTGCTTCATATACAGACGCAGTTGCCTTACCTGTGTAATACTTTCTCCGATCTAATAGAACATTACAATGTGTCTGCTCCTCACGTTTTCGCATGAGCAGTATCGTATTATATAGCTCATAATAAGTAGCGTGTAATTGTGGGATTCGTAAAGACTCAGTATCAAGTTCATCTTGATTCATCTTTGCATCTTTTTCCCACATGTCTTGAATCATCTCAAGACTTAAAGTCTTAGACCTTGGTTCCATTTACGTCAATCACATCAAAAATAGTATATTTAAAGGTAACCATTGCGGTAAAATATCTTTGCTCTGTTTCTGTTGAGTCAAATGGTACACCAGATAGTGCAACAGGAAATAAATCCTTGAACTTAATAGAGATACTTGGGTTGTAATCACTATTCAAAACTATCAATGTTCCATCAGACCTTTCTGCAAACTGATCTCTTTCAGCAGAGTCAGGATAAAATCTATTTACTTTCTTCAAATCTTCATACTGTTGTAGTGACTCAGGAAATCCTAGTCCAGTAATCCAATCATATATCTGCAAGTAATTCTCGCAGTTCTCGTCAACTATAAAACTAAGAGTCAGATCTTCGTAAGATAACTCTGTGCCAGGTATAGGTATTTGACGAAGGTAAGATGCTTGCGTTGTGGTACCAAGAGTTACAGTTGGTATATTTGCTTGATTGCAAAAGAAACTAACTTTAGGACAACGATTCAGCAAAAACTTGAACCCAACTATTGATAGGAAATTCCTATTAGTAGGTTCATTTAGTTTAAATGGAGGTGTAGCACCTCTAACCCTAGTGTTTGCCATTACTCCCAGTATTCATCAAGAACATCTAAAACATTATTTAGGGCTTGTTGAGCAGCCCATCTTTCTTTATCACTCCACTCAGGATACCAATGTTTTTCCATTATACCTTGTTTTATTCTCATGACTCTCGCAACCATCATTACTTTATTAATTCTACCGTTCATTCATTTACGTAAACTTTGCAAATATTCTAGCACATGTTCTCTAATATCCATCAACTCTGTGTAGCAATGCTGATTATGTGCACAACCTCTCAGTTTGGAATCAGGTGCGTGAACAGACTCTATAAAAATGTCAAGTCCTCGATTCCATCGTACCTCTGGTGTTTCGCCAGAGGAAATAGATCCTTGATCTTTCATAGTATTATTTGACTACCATATTTATAGCATAAAAAAAGACCCCTGTAAAGGGGTCTCTTTGGAAATCAATCTATAAAGAATCTTTCAAGAGTTACAACACCATTATTTTCAAATACTTCAACCATTTCATTACACCAAGGACAATCGGCAAGTTTTCCATCATGAATATGTCCATATGGATTTTCTACTCCAGTAACATTATATAGATATTGATATCCTAATAAAGCAGAATTGACATAATACTTCTTGAATTCTTTGAGAGCAGTATTCCATGTTCTTTTTGCTTTAGGATTTTCTGGATACCAAATATCAAATGTGTTTGCAATCTTAATAGTTTCAATTACAGTGTTTATATCTACATTATAATCTTCTGAGTATTTTTTAAGATACACATCTAGATTATTAGAATATTTGGTGCGAATTATATTACCTGTACCTGTATTTGTTCTTACCATCCTACCAAAAATTTGAATAGGAATATGAGTGCGAATTTCTTTAGGATCTCTAATTCGACATACCACATTAACTGCTAAATTATGAACATTAATACCTGATCTTCCTCTACTAACTACAAGTAAAAACCGCACAGGATCATTTGGATCTTCTAATCTAGCAAATAAAGTCTTTGAGTTATCTACTTTTTCTTTATTTCCTTCAAGATCCCAAATAATACATCCACCATCTGAATTATTATTACCTTCCCTCATAGTAGCAATCATTTTACTATCAGCATTAATTCCAATAGATAAAAGATAATCTGCTATAATATCTCTTACTTCATCAATAGGACATCCCCATACCCCTCTTGTATCACCACAAATATAGTAACCAGTTAGTTTAGGATTGATATTAGAATCTACTGCTCTTAGATCTTCTAACTTTTCTTCTTTATCAAATAAAGTATCAATACTATTTTGTACATGATTTTTAATATCTCTTGCTCCTTGATATCTTTCTAAGGGATATTCTGTAGTTTTATCTAACCATGATTGAAATGGAAGAATGCTATCTAATGGTACTAGATCATTAACGGTATCAAATTGATTAGTTAATGACTTATCTTTTTGTGTGTGATGTACTGTAGGAGTTGCAGTAAATCCAATTACACGAGGATTAATTTTCTTCCATCTCTCAATTCTTTGCCAAGTTTCTGCTGTATACTCTGCACCATATCCAGAAACTGTCATATAAGGGTCTCTTCCTCTATCAGCACATCCAATAAATTGATGTGCTTCCTCAATACACAACACAGATTGTGATGCATATTGTATAAGTCTTTCAATATTATGAATAAAATAATTATGTGTAATAGAAACACATAGAATTACATTATCAACAAGTGATGCTAAATTTAAGAAATCTGGTGAAGGATCAGTTGAAGATTGTAAAATATAATCACAATTAGGATTTAATTTGGAAATGTTATCAAATGTACCATCTTTCGCAACTTCTACTGTTGGAGATAATCTAAAAATATATTTTAATTTAGGAAATGCATCTTTCAAGATTAATGGCATTTCTGTATCTTGAAAATGTGATTTTCCTCCACCTGTTTGAAGAGTGAAAATCTTTACTGTATTTTCTGTAAAATTTTTACTATTTACAACTTCTCTAAATTTTTTACTGAATTGTTCATACGGAGTTTCTACACGCAACAATTCCGACATTGCTAATGTCATACTATTACCTCTAATTAACGTTAGTTTGAATTAGTTTTAAGGGAAGGATCCCACCTACCAGTTTCCTGAATAGGCATCACATTATATATGTAACTATTATACTATAAAAAAAGACCCCCTGCAAGAGGAGGTCTTTGAAAAATATAAGCGTCTCGCTTACATAAGGTTTGTAACTTTAACTCTTCTGTAGTATCTGTTACTGTTACCAGTAATTCTACCAAGACCTTGAGTTGTACCTTCAGCAAATGGGTTAGCAACCATTCCGTATCTGGTTTTGAAACCAATTTTTGGTTGGAATGTGTCTTGTCCAACTGCTCTTACCATCTGTAGTGGAACGTAAGGGCAATAGAATAGACCAGCATCATAAGGGTTAGAACCCTTGTATCCCATAACGTAGTACTGATCAGCACTTAGGTTAGCAGCGAATGGATCGATGTATACCTTGTAACGTCCGTTGAGTGTACCAGCGAATGTGTTACCTGTGTCATCAACATTCAAGTTACTGTTGAGTGCAGGAGTGTAGTCTAGTTGACCAGCAGCTGTTAGTGAGGAAGCAACGTCTGCGGAGCAGAGGATGATGTTCCCCTTCCCTCTACGAGTTTCCTGTGCGATTGCGTTAGCATCTCTTTCAAGTTGGAAGATCATACCTTTGAACTTCTCAACCATCCATCTTCCGTTACTGTCTGTGTCTAAGTCAAATACACCAGTTGTTGCTGTATTGATTTGAGCACCAGGTCTTGCTGCCTTGTAGATTGTACGGATGATCTCTCTATTGATCTCAGCGAGGATCTCAGTAGAAAGGATGTTTGCTAACTCAGCCTCTGCATCCAATCCATGGATCGCCTTGAGGTCTTGTGCTAGTTCTAAACTGTACTCAGCTTTGAGGGCTCTTGACTTCGCAGTCACAGATACCTTCTCGATGCTGAATGCCATCTCTCTGAAGTCGTTGTTAGCACCGTCGCCTAATGCTTCAGAGTTTTGTGTTGAGAAACCTTGTCCAACGTTGTATGCATTCTCAGCACCACCATTTAGAATAGATGGGTTTGTGCCGGATGTGCTTGGTGTAACGCCTTGTGCGGTTGTACCGAAACCAACGTCTGATCCTCCGTCTGTTGCTCCTGTGTAATCACCCTGAGTGAATGATGCATCAGAGTCTTGAGCAGAGAATGCAGAATCTGGTTCGTTGAAGAATGCTTCTGTTCCAGACTGGTTGTCGTAGCGACTTCTCATCGCAAAGATCAATCCAGTAGGACCATTCATTGGTTGTACGCCAGCGAGGTCATATGCCACCAAGTTAGGCATAGATCTTCTAATCAATGAGATTAGAACTGGGTCGAAACCAGCAACAGGACCTCCAACAGCAGCACTACCAGAGAAACCTGGATTACCTGTTGATGATGGGTCTGTGTTTACTGTAGGAGGTGCTTCTGATAAGAATGCTCTCTCCTCTCTTAAAAATCTTTCTTGGTTTTCTAGAAGTTGTGCGGTAACTGCTCTTCTGTGGTTGTCTTGGATTTTATCTAATCCTTCAGCCTCTAAGAGTGGTTGCCACTTCTTCTGGAGTTGTCCAGAATTAAACATTTGGCTTTACCTTTAGGTGTAATTTAAAAATTGACTATTGGAACTTTGTCAACGCTGATAAATATGCGTTCATTGCTGATCCATGATCCTCAGGAATCGCATCCTCAGGGTTGGTCTCAGAGCTTTCTACAATTGGTTTCGCATTGAAATACGACTCCTTAAGTGTAGATAGTTTTTCTCTGTACTGTTCTTCACTTTCAAACTCAACACCTTTAGATAGTTCGGAGAGTTTATCCTTTTGAGATAACGCCAAACCTTCACTTACTTCATCAAGGATGTTGTCTGATACAGACACTGAGAGACGTTTTGTCAATTCGACATTGCTCTCAATCTGTTCGTTGAGTTTTGTTTCCATTTCATCTAACTTAGAAGTCATTGCTTCTAAGACATCATATTTGTCTTCAGGGATTTCAACATAATGTTCTTCAAAGAGGGTCTTAAGACCACTCATAAAGGACTCAGAGAGTTCCCCTCTGATTCCAGTTTCTACAGCGAGTGCATTCTCATTGATCCACTCATTAGCGACGTACTCTAAGTAAGAGTCAACACGCTCTGTAAGTTCTGCTTTGTGAGAAGCAATCTCCTCATCAAATGCTTTTGTGAACTGCTCTTCGAGTTGGTTAGCAACTTGCTCAACCTTGCTCTTTACAGCAGCCTCAAAAATTGTAGCAGTTTTTTCTTGGAACTCATCAGAAAGTTTTTCACCTTCTAAGAGTGCAGCAACGTCATCCGCAACGTCAATCACGATTTCTTTTGCTACGTCTTCCTGTTCTTCATTCTCTACTACGGGAGTTTCCTCTACTGGTTGCTCCGCTACAACTGTTTCTTCTTCTGCCTCAGCTTCTTCATTAGCACCTTTACCATATCCTGTGCTCTTTATAGCAGCAGGTCCTGGTAATTGAACTTTTCCTGAAGATCCCTTGAAATGAGGGTCTCCACTCTGAGCAAAAGTAGCAGTAGCAGTTTTCAACTTATGAGAATCATCAGTTGGTCTACCGTTTGTAGGAGTAGGTCCTCCTAAATCTTCTATCGCACCATTGTCTGGTACGTAGTTTGGAGCTTTAGGCATAGGGTCTGCTTTTTTTGCGCCCTTGGTAACCTGGTTCTCCATTTCATGTAGTTGTTTTTTCGCAGCCATTGGTTAACTTTCCGTATTATCGTATGAATACTGTTATTATTTATAGAATTATAGTTCTGACAAGAAGTTAGCGAATAATCTTAGCTTATTTGCCTCCAACATTTTGTCATCTACAAGAGTGTTGATCTCTCTCTTTGCGCCCTCGCATGCCTTTTCACGTAGCATGCCACCTTCCCAAACCCATTCCTTTCCTTCCATGATACCATCGACAAAAGCGTCTGGTGCACTGGGATCTGCCACTATATCAGCAGCAGTTGCAAGCATAAAATCTTCTCCAACATAGTTTACACCGTCTCTTGAGACTATAGATCCCATTCCTCTAGATGAAACTCCTAACTTCACTCCCTCACCAATGAGAGAAGAAGCGATCTTACCCATAGGTGTTGACAATATTTGTGCCTTACCTAAAAAGTTATTTCCTTCTTGTTGTAAAGATACTATTTTGTGTGATACTCTATCAAGATTTATTTGAGGACCATCTGGGTGACCTAATTCACCTAGAGCACGACCTGTAGTTACATGTGCCTCGTTATAACGCTTCACCTCATTGACCATAGTTTCCAATGGGTAGCATCTTTTATTACGATTGACTATTTCTGCTTGTAAAAAAGGTCCTTGAATATAGAGAGTTTTCTTACCGTTTTTTTCTTCGGTAATAACTTCTACTGATTCAATTTCTTCTGAGATTAGCTTCATCCTAGGTTTACCTCGTGTAAATGCATTGTACTTCCATCTGATGTTTCAGGTGCCAGTCTAAAGATAACTGTCTTTGTCAACTCTGCTGTTCCTGTGAAATCAGCAAGTGATGATGTATTAGCATCAACAGTGAGTTTACAAACATAACCATTTACTCTATCTGGTATCTGAATAGCAGTGATTTCTTTATGAGCAATCGTGCTATTGTAAGCACCTACGGAAGATCCAGTCATGGTAATATAATCACCAACTCTGAACTTTGTATCCTGTCTGTCCAGTGTTATTACACATGGATTTGCTTTCGTGACAGACAGTGCCTTTGCATGTGCAGGATGTCCGTAACGATATAAAAAGTCTCCACCTTTCTCTACGTGAAAAGATCCTACACCCGCTTGGGCGATGGTATTACATACAGAGATGTGTCCTGACTTTTTTTCGGAACTACAAGCAATGTATAAAATACCGCTTTTCACAGCCTTTGCACCAGAAGCAACTGTAGTAGCATCATTACTACTCAGTTCTCCATGATCAGAGACTAAATTTAATACCTGTGGCATTTTACTCCTCTTCTTGCGGTTCTGATTCAACAGCGTCAGTTGGTTCCTCAACTTCACCAAACTGAGAAGCAGCGACTGTAGGTGTTATTTGATCCACCATCTCTGCACTCTTTTGATATAGCAAGGTTTTTATTGCGTCATGAACTTCGGATGAAGAAACTTCATCTGAAGACATCATGTCTAGCAATTCATTGGTGTCCATTATTATTTAAAGTAACGCTAACCCTATTTATATCTTAGCTTTCTTGATGTTTAATTCGGGTGCTTCTGTAGAACTTCCGTTGACCTCAGGGTCTTTACCGTTTTTACCCATATTTGTTTTCTGATTATTACCAATCTGCCCATTCTCTATCTGACCCTGCATGATTTGATTTTGCGTTTCTAGAGGCACACCTACACCAGATGCGTTTTCCTCTTCCATTTCTTCTGCCATTTCCTCTATCTCTTCGTCTGTCTGACGTAGTATCTTACGCTTCACATAGTCTCTTGAATAGTATGTGCCGATATAAGGTTCGATAGCAACCATAAGATTGAGTCTTTCGTTCATCAACTCAGTCTCTTTGAGTTCAGCAAAGTGATTATCATACAAGTAATCAAACTGTATGTGCTCTGCCATCTTTTCCCAATCCTCTGGTGTAACTATGTTCTTGAGGATAAGTTGTGTCTTGAGTAGATCTAAGAACAAACGACTGAATCTCTTACGCAATCTACCTACAAACTTACTGAACATAAGTTCGTCTCTTAGAATTTCTGATGATCTACCTAGATTGAATCCACTGTCAGCACCTATTCTTGACTCAGGCACGTTGAGTGAGCGATATAATTTCTTCTGGAAGTATTCAATATCTGTTAGTTCACCTAAGTTCTGTCCACCAGGTAATGTAGATATCTCTGTTCCTCTACCACCTTCTCTTCTAGGTAACCAGAAGTCCTCAAGCATTGATAGGAACTTCTTGTCATCTTTGATCTCACCAGTGTTAGCATCATATACTAACTTGTTTCTATATCTACTCATAACATCACGTAGATACTGCTCTGCCTTGACCTTAGGTAAGTTACCAACGTCAATATAAAATATTCTTCTCTCAGGTGCTCTAGACAGTCTGTAGATAACAAGGGAATCCTCAATCATACGCAACTGGTTTAGACCTTTGATTGCCTTATGTAAGTAAGACAGAGTAATTTTCTTATTTCTATCTACTAAACCAGAATGAACATGGCATATGGCATCCTTTGCAATTCTTACACCTTTACCAGCGACTGATCCATACTTCTGTGCTACACCTTGTGGATAGTATGTGTAGAACTCTGTTACTTTTACGTCTTTATTTACGGTCTCTGTACCGTTAGCATTATCAATTGTAGGGATAGCGATTGCACCCTTTTCTCTATCAGTAGGTTTTACTCTCATCAACTTGATTTTGAGAGCATCAATATATCTTAGTTCTTGTATACCTTCGTCTGGTTTCTGTACGTCAATTACCTTATGATAGAATATCCTACCATCTACGTACCAGTTTCTAAAAATCTCGTGTGACTTTTTGTCAAATTCTAGTAAGTCCTTTACCTTCTTAAACTCTTGTCTTATAACTTTCTTGAGTGGTTGCCCTATGTTTAAGTTATCAAGGTCTATCTCTACAGGACTATCGTTCATATCTGAAACGATTGCCTCATTCACCACATGCTCAATCGCTGTATCACACTCAGGGTGTAGAGACATGTCACGATATCTTTTTACAATATCAAACTCAGTCTTGAATACTCCCTCAATATCTACATATTGGCCATAAAATCCAGAAGATAGAAAATAATCAGCACCGTCCTCATTGTTAGGAGCGACAGGGCTGATTATACCTTTCTTCTTCTTATTTTCGTCTTCAATTGAGAAACCAAAAAGTTTGGCCATTACGATATTTCCTTATTCGATGTATTTATTATACCACAGAATCGGCATTATTGCCATCATAAGCAGTCCAGTACTGAACTTGAAGCGTTACTTGGAACTCTTCTACAGCATCTACCTGATCATAAGATAGTTCAACTGTGCTTACTGCACTTGGCCAGCAACCAACCATTTGGTAGCGTCTTAGTACAGGTAATGCAGCAGGGTTGTCCTTTCCTTTTACATTTAGATCTGTGTTAGCACGACCCAACTGGTTTACCACCCAATCAGTGTAGTATTCAGAAGGGTTTAGGGTTCCTGAACCATCAGATACTTTGACGATAAAGTTTGCCCATCTCTCGAATGCTGTTCTTAGTTTGAAATCGTTATCATTGATAACTGTGATTGTCCAAGGATCGAATCTACGATCTCCCGCAACCTTGAGTTGACGACCTCTGAAGGGAACAATAACTTCAGCGATGTTAGACGCTGGTAATTGTGCTCCTTTGATCATCATACGATGAGTAGTGTTCTCTATCTCCTCGTCGAATATACCTACACCTGAAGGAAAGTTTAGCTCAACCTCAAATAGATTAGGACGAGCACCACCACCAATGAGTCTTGATTTGAAAGAGTCGATTGATCTCTCGTTGTTAGGTATAGAAAAAATGTTTCTATCTAGTGCCATTGTTTGGTTCCTCTATTATACAGTTCCTACAACTTCACTGAAGGAAACTCCAGTACGTGTAGCAACAAAGGTCAAACCGATAAAGTTAATTGACCTTGCTGGTTTGACATAAATGTCAGCAATGAATTCATTGCGGTCAATAACGTCAGGTGTGTTATTGGTTTCATCACAAACAAGTAAGAAGTCTGTGATACCTCTCTTAGCTTGTACATCCCTTAGGAATGGTTCAACGATATTTACGAAGTTGCTTCGTGTCCCTGCATCGTTGAGTTCAAAGAGTTGTGCTTGTGCAGCGTTCTCGATTGCTTGCTCAATAGTGATGAACAATCTACGAACGTTGATTCTGTCAAATGCAGATTCAAATGCAAGAGCTGTTTTGTCTCCAAATAGGATGATTCCTGCACCTGGTTTGTTGGTTATAGGATTGACTCTATTTGAATAGAGTTGATCCCTTGCATCTAAACTAGGATTGAATGCTAGTTTGATAGCAAAATTGAGTCCACCTCTTGCCTGTCCAGCAGGAGAGAACCAAGGGAAGTTGTCCCTATCTGTTCTTACACAAAGTCCTGCAACATCGTTTGATGTAGGCATGTAGACAAACTTCTTATTAAATCTATCGTAAACATACTGGTAACCAGCATCGAAGATTGCATAAGAAGATGATGTGAGTGGTGAGAAGAACTCAAGTACGTTTTGCAGTTGATCCGCAGCACTCGCCACGTTGACCAAAGATGATCTACATGGCGATATGAATGTGATGCAGTCCTTTCTACCTTCACATATCTGTATCAGTTTATTTGCTTTTGCTTGCTCTTCTTCTTTTGTTCTGTATGCACTACCTTGTAGTAAGAATCTAATGTCACTATCTACTGGATCTGCAAACTTATCGTATGCTGTGAGTAAATCACCTAGAGGTGCGTTGAATACTCCAATACCAGTATAATCTTTTCCTCCTCCTAGTTCGTAATTTACATTACCAACAGAATTGAACTTGACATTTTTAGCGTCTTGACCCCATGCTCCTGCACCAGATGTAACTGCTGTAGTTCCTGAACTGAATCCAGATGCTAAAGGTGCTGTTCCTCTAAATGCATCAGTACCACTTACCAGTGATGCACCAGCAAATAATAATCCAGAGTTTTCTGCAATATAATCTTTATAGTATATTGCTCTACCACCAGTCTGTTCTGCATCTTTTGCCTTAGAGAGGTTTGCATGCTTCTCCATGACAGAACCTATCTCACCAGTTACCGCACCGTTTGCATCCACAACGACAATATGTAATGCATCGTTGGAACCATCTCTTGTAGATACGTAATTGTTTGTTCTAGGTTTGTTTAGTACTGCTCTCCATGGTAGTGTCACTAAATCAGTTCCACCATCAGCAATACTTGTTAGTATGTTCTGAGTGCTATACCAGTCCTGAGTAATATGAGTTGTGGCTGATGATGCAACAGTAGAACCACTAGAGTTCACAAAATTGAGTAGAGTTCCGTTCTTGAACTCAAACTGTGAGTTTTGTGTGTAAGACTGTAATGTTTCTGTACCGTCTATAACTGTACTTACAACTCTTACGTCTACGGTTGTTGCTGTCTTACCAGTGACAATACCTTTTAATATTCCAGTTGCTGCTGTTACAGTACCAACACCAATTGTTTGACCAGTGAGGTGTTGTGTAACTCCCATTCCGACTGTAACTGAACCAATGTTACCACCAGTAAATGTTGGTGTTATTATTTGGTCAACAGCGTTGTCTATTACTGCAACTCTTAGTTCGTTCGCCCAAGATCCGGGATTCTTGGATGACCAATACCAGTTTAGATCGTCCGCATTGTTGTTATAGTAATCTTCTTTGCCCTCTACTAATAAAATAGATGAAGATGCATATCCAACTGCTGCGTTAGCGTTGTTTAAGTCACCGCCTTTACAACGAACAACGTCCAACTTACCACCATAGGATAAGAAATTGGATGCTGCCATGAAAGTCTCATAATGAAAATCGGTTGTACCAACACCTGGTAAACCGAAGACATCTACAAGCTCCTTCTCGTTGTTGATCCTAGTAATTTCGTTTACCGGTCCTTTTCTAAAAGGTCCAACAAAACCACCGACAACGTTGATACTAAAATCTACGCCACCACGAGTTAGGTCGACTTCTCTTATCGAAATTCCCGGAGATGCTAATCGAAGTGCCATTCTAACTTCTTTCTCCACATACAATGACTACTGATATTTATGAAAATGCGTCCTTACTAGCGATATTCCCACATATAGGCACGATCCCCGTACTCATCTGTCTTCCAAACTGTCCCATCTGACTCTACAGTTTCGCCTCCCATTTCATCAAAACCATCACATATAAAACCAAAGGGTGCCATGTCTTGTTCTATTGCGTTCTTTTGCTCATCGTATATTCGTTTTCTTACGTCAGAATCAGTCATCTCCTTAAAATAATCCTGTGCAACCAACCACGCAAAGATAACCAAACACATTGCTAGATCATCATTACAACCCTCTTCTGCCTCAAATGACTGTCTTTTTTGTATGAAGGTAGTCAACTCACTTATGATATTATAATCACAGAATGTAAGTTTATCTTCTTCTATCAGTGTCTTCAGGTTAGAACAACCTAACTTCTTAGTTACCTGACTCATCTTGACACCCAACTGCGTCTTCACACCAGAGAATCCTGATCCAACTATCTGCCCTGCACGTCCCCTCATAGCAACCATGAGCAAATTCTCATATTCAAGATCATAGAATAGTATAGATGCTACTTGATCACCAATATCATTTACCTCACATAGGATATACGCATTGTTATATCCCTTCGCCACATCTGCAATTACAGAAGGGAAAAGCATAGGTTTGATTTCATTGTCTCTATATGTGGCAACCACCTTATATGGGAACTCTGTAATATCAGCAACTATAAAAGCACTATAGTCTTTACCAACTCCTCTTGCTACGTCAACTGTTACAATATAATCTCTTTTTGGATATGGTCTCTCATACACAGAGAGTTTACCGTTCTGCTCTACTGGTTGTTCATATACCAGTGCCTTCAATTTTGCTGCATTTATAAGAGTGTCAACAGATCCTAAGAACTCACACTCAAACTCAATAGCAAACTGTTGTTTACTGGTGTTCTTTATAGTTTGCTCCTTCCACTTCTTATCTCTACCCGGCACTTCAGACCAGTGTACCTCAGTTGCAACATACTCGTTCTGCCCACGTTCTGCATCATGCCACATTCGGTAAAAGTGATTCATACCATGTGGGGTAGATACTATTATAACCTTCGTAGATTTACCAGAAGATATAGTAGGATACACAGACGCAAAGAAGTCATCTGCCAGATGGTTTTGAACGAAAGCAAATTCGTCCAAGAATATAATGTTGAATGACATACCTCGAACAGCAGATGCAGATGTAGATGCTGCAATGATCTTAGAACCATTCTCCAGTTCCATAGATCCTTTGTTCCAAGCGATGATACCCTGTTGCATCCACTTAGGTAGATTCTCATATGCTAGTTGTAATCTACCAAGCAAGTCTCTTGCAGTTGCTGCTTTGTTAGCGAGAATACCAATGTTTACCTGATCATTGAAGATCGCATAGTGCAGTAGATATGAAACCACAGTCGTAGACTTACCAGTTTGACGTGGCATCTTACATATATTAAAACGGTTTTTATGGAATCTACTTAGTAATTTTCTTTGAAACTTGTACATAGTAAATGGCACAAGTCCCTCGTCAACGTTGACGATTTGAATGTATTTCTCTGTAAAATATATTGGATCATCCTTACATCGAATAAATTCAACAATTTGTTCTTCAGTAAATTGCTGCTTGGTATTCGCTTTTTTTAGATTAGGATTACCAAGATATATGTCACTTGCAACTGGCATCAGTCTATCATATGATCAGTAGTTCTTTGTATGTATGACTCCCATCCTTTGTCTTTAGGATCAAACGCTTTAGATGCACCACCTACAGCTCGTACAACTTTACCCGCAATTTTTGCTGTTGTTACTGCTGCCTTGACATAAGGACCTGCTTTCTTCAACACTTTACCTACCCCTCCTTTTGCAAATCTATTATCTTTTCCTTTCATATTCTTTTTCATATTCTTTGGTGTGCCAGGTTCTGTCTTGTCTTTCTTTATCATATCACTCTTAGATGATTTGGTCATCTCACCCTTATCCTTTACCGTGTCTGCTTTTACATCTACAGTCTGATTCTTTGCTTCAGGTTCTGGTTTTGATTTTGTTATTTCGCTAGACTTAGGTTCTGCCTTTACTATTTCACTATTTGATGCTGGTGTTATAGAGGAACTTTGAGATTTTACAATAGGACCACCCTTCTTACGTGGTCTTCCACCACCCTTTTTTGTTTCTACTTTATTCTTGTCAGCATCATACTTTTCTTGATTGAATGACCCATCATCATTTTTATACTTAGGATTCTTTATATTTCTTCTGACTTCCTCTGGAAGATTTTCATAATCAAAACTCATAGTCAGAGTATCTCTCATCTTTTTGAAAGTATCTGTACTCATTCCTCCACTCTTTTTCCCGCCACCAGAAGACTTTAATCCTTTTGGAAGACCATATTTGTTTCTATCACTTTTTACGTAGGTGTCGCCCATAGCACTCTCTATCTTCTTTCTTATTTATGGAGTCCTATCTATATCTAAAGAACTTAGATCTACACTAGGAGGTTTAGTTTTTGGTACAGGTGCACCCGCTAATCCTTTCTTAATCATTTTTTGTAGGTCAGCAGTGCTACCAACAAACAAAGAGTTGTTTGTGACTTGTGTGGGTTTATCTTCCTTCTCCAAGTCCTTCATCTTTCTTTGTAGATCTATAATCTTATCAGTTACATCTCCTACTGCTTTGACAAGTTGTCCTGCAACTTCATATGCACGTGGATGTTGAGTATCTTGACACACATCAAGGATACCATTCATTGCTTCTTGTCCCTTCTCTACAATATTGTATAATTGTGCACGAGAATATTCAAAGTCATCTCTAGGTGTACTATCAACCTTCTTTACCTTCTTAGATTGTTTGACTACATCAGTTGCTTTGACTTCTAATGCTTCATCTATAGGACTAAATGTGGTTGTTTGTTTATCTAAAGGATCATAATCTTTTGTCATACGTCATTACCTAATGCGGGACTATACTCTTGACCATCAGCGTCGAAGAATGATCTAGTCTCACTGAACCCGAAGGTGTCACCCATCTCAATAAGGTCAGAATCGACTGCGTTAACAAGATTTATAATATCACCCTTTATATGGTCTGTAATCTTAGAACCAAACTGACCACGAGCAACCACTAAGTTGTTCAAATCCTTCTCCTTGATACGCATAACTTCATTACCAATTTCTATGAAACCACCAGTAGAGAATGATACACCAGATGTAACTTTGATAAGAGTTTTCTTCGTATCTATAGACTCTGTAAGTTTGTCAGTTTCATCATCGTTATAATCTTTAGTTGCTTGAGGTGTGACAACGTATCTTTGTTCTCTTGGTGCTCGTATAGCAGTAGAGTAATCGATTTGAACTTTTTTGATAATACCGTTCTCGTCTGTTGGAACCTCTTGATAGAAATATGTTTTAGCAACAAAGTCAAGATCATATTGTATAAACCTACGAGTAGAGTAGTCACCCTCATACTCATCAGTAAATGTAGTAGACATCAAAGTAAATGGTATATCTCTTTTCTCCTCCACACCTTCCAGCATGCTGATTGTTACGTTATATGATGGTTGGAAGAATGGTAATATCTGTTCTATGATTTGCAGAGCATCATCTTGTTGTTTGGTAGCAAAACTAAGTCTAAACCCAATATCATATGGCACTGGTAAAAACATCTTTTTGACTTTTATCTTGTCATTAGGAGACTTCATAGTAAATTTTTGCACAGGAGATGCCTTTCTTGTAGGATCATAAGTGTAAGAAGTCAACTCAAATGATAGTCTTGGTAGTGTGATTGCTACGTTATCATCAAAATTTGATTGTTGTTCTATCCTCGCAAGAAACCTTTGTATAGGACCATATGCAATAGGCACCTTTATTTGACTTATAGACTTACCATCACTCGCAAACTTTTTGATCTTTATATTATTAAATAAAGTTCCAAAAGCAATTACGGTCTTTCTGACTGTCTCGTTGTAAAAATAATTACCTATCATTATACTTCACCAAATGGATTCTTCTCTGTAAAGTTTAGGATGTCGTCTGCTTCAACTTGGATGTCATCACCACTGTTGTATGCGTCATTATCATCGTAATTAATACTATGTAGTCTGTATGCAGAACCTTCATTGTCAACAATAAGTTCGCCAACATTGAAGTCACCAGCAAGATTCCTTGCAGTAAGAGTGAGAGAAGGAGCATGCCATGATGTAACAAATGCAGTTGTAAGTGAGGATTGACCAGTAATAATTTCACCAAAGGAGAATGTGCCAACACCTATAGTTCCAGCAGCAGAAACAGTTATATCTGGAACAGTTGCATAACCTGAACCAGCGTTTGTAATACGCACAGCACCAATTCCA
>Ga0209433_10000073_pt1 | contig 30170 bp, 24 predicted proteins | sample METZYME_5_50m_FD_187552 | JGI IMG/M metagenome (GOLD analysis project Ga0209433, IMG submission 187552) | Marine microbial communities from oxygen minimum zone in mesopelagic equatorial Pacific - METZYME_5_50m (SPAdes) (version 2) | ecosystem: Environmental > Aquatic > Marine > Oceanic | place...
GTAATCATCTTCATTCTTATTTTTGATATCAATATTAATTAACCACTCTCTAAATGTGTATTCATTAATTTTGTCAAAAATTTCTTCACATTTTTCATAATTCTTATCAAGATAATAAGCTAGAAATAATTCTTTATTCATTCTGTCCGTATTAATATCACTCATTGGTATTGGTTCTCTTTCATATAGCTTTTCCAGTATCTTAATTCCGCTATCTAAATTTCCATATCTCATTAAAACTCGTCCATATATCCACAAAACAAAAGGGTGATTAGGATTTGCATTATATGCTTTATTTGCATAAACCATTGCTCCTTCAAAATCTTGTAATGTTAAATGTGCTTCTGCAATAATTCTTAGAGCATTCCAATCGTTATCATTAAGTTCATTTGCTTTACTTAAGGCGCCCATAAAATCAGACATAGTTTTATCATTATTTTCTCTGAATCCAAGAGCCATTGATTGACCTATCGTGCATGCTTTCCAAGAGTAAGGCAGAGGATTTGTTTTATCTGCTTCAATTGCAGCATCTAGCATTTTAATTGCTTCTGCATTTGCATTTTTTTCATATTGTTGATTTAAGGCACGACCTTTTAATGTGTATTCATAGGAAGTCATATTATCTGTTGGTTTTCTATTAGCTCTTTTAAGACTTGATATTTCAATTTCACCAACAATACATGTAACTATTTTTGTAACTATTTCATCTTGAATTTCAAAAATATCTTTGTTTTCTATGTCGAATTTGTTGCTCCAAATTACTTTATCATCATTCATATCACTTAGTTCTATTGAAATACGCAACCTATTATCAGAAGCCCTTATACTTCCTGTAACAACATAATCAAATCCATAAGCATCTTTGAAATCTTGAGAAGTAATATCTTTTTCACGAAGACCAAAACATGTCTTTCTTGTAGCAACAGAAATTTCTTTAACCATAGATAACTCAGTTAAAAGATCTTCAGCGATACCATCAACAAGAAATTGACCATCATCATCTTTGTTAAGATTTTCAAAGGGTATAACAGCTATTTTTGGTCTTTGATCATCTATTTGTTCAAGATTTTTATCCAATGATTTCAATATATCTTTGTTGATTGATTTACGTTTATTAATAATTGTAAAAATTAAGAAAACAGGAAACAAAAATAATAAACTGATAAAAAGATATTGCATAAATAATTCTTTAGATATTCCAATGCTTTGTACCACATCAATATTATCTGCAACAATGCTAGAAACCTGGATCAAACCAAAAGATGCAATAATATAGGCGGTAGATCCTTTGACTAATGCACTTCCAATATTTTTCAGTCTTATTTTTATAAAACTTAAAGCGATCTTTAATTTATCCATATTTAGATAATAATTTAATTTTTTTTATTTGCGCAACACAAAAACTAGTTATTTTTGTTATATTGAAATTATATATTTTGGAGCAAATTAATGAAATCAAAGAATCTATTTTTATCGTACATAATTTTTTTTACATCGTTAAATATAATTGCTAATGATGAAGTGACTATCGATCTGGGCGATAAAAATAATGAATGTAAAGATATAACTAGAGAAACTCTTACTGAAAGATACTATTCAAATAATTTTGTGGGTACTTTTAATGGTAAAAAAATTGAATACACTGCTAGCCTTAAAGAAAAAATTATTTATGAAAAAGATGATCCAAACCTTCCAATGGCATCTTTTTTTTACACAGAATATATCTCAAAAGACTCTGATCAAAGACCTATAATATTCAGTTTTAATGGTGGACCAGGTTCAGCCTCTTTATGGCTCCATATGGGAGTTCTTGGTCCAAAAGTGATTAAAGTTCCAAGTGACGCAAGTGATGATGGTTCACCACCTTACAATATAATTGATAACAAGCTATCACCTTTAAGTGACGCAGATTTAGTTTTTATAGACCCAATTGGCACAGGGTATAGTAGGGCAATCGGCTGCCATGAAGGTGAAGAGTTTTGGGGTGTAAGCGAAGATCCTAAAATTATTGCAGAATTTATCAGAAGGTGGATTACTGATAATAAGAGATGGAATTCACCAAGATATATTTTAGGCGAGAGTTATGGTGGTATCAGAGGTCCTTTATTAGTATCTGAATTAAGATCTGGTAGCATCACACCAATTGAAGTTAATGGCTTACTCCTTGTAGCTCCAGCATCTGATTACCAGTATTTAGTTTTTCATCCAGGTAATAATAGCCCTCATTATGGTTTTCTGCCTTCATATGCAGCTACGGCTTATTATCATGGCAAAATTGAAACTAACAAATCACTTCAAGATTTTTATCTAGAATCAAAACGATTTAGTTTAAATGAATATGGGCCAGCGCTACTTAAAGGATCTAGAATAAGTCAAACAGAAAAAAATAATGTTATGCAAAAATATTCTTATTTCACAGGATTAAGCAAAAGATTTGTTGAAGATTTTGATATGAGAGTTGATGCATCAAGTTTTAGAAAAGAATTGCTTAGAGATGAGGGATATTCAGTTGGTAGACTTGATTCACGATATAAAAATAGTGATTATATGTCAGGCGGTCAATATCCTGATACAGATGTTTCTAGTGAAGGATTTATGTCAGCTTATGTCACGGCTATACATACATGGTTTGCAGAAATTGGAGTTGAGTTAGATATGCTCTATCAAAGTGGTGACTCAGATGTTTATTTTAGCTGGAAACATCCTCAAGAATGGAAAGGTAATGACTTTGGATACGTAAATACTGTTCCTCATATAGCCCGGGCACAGAGATACAATAAAGACTTTAAAGTATATGTTTCATGTGGATTATATGATTTAGCAACACCATGTTTTACAGCTGAAAATTTTATGAATGATAACTCTGTTGATATGGATCGCGTAATATTTTCAGAATTTGAAGCTGGTCATATGATGTACAATCATCAACCATCTTTTGATAGGTTTCTTAAGGAAGTAACAGAATTTATTAAATAATCGAAATACAGAATTATCTTTATGGATTTACTCTTGAGTTTGTTCCAAGCCCACTTCCATATATCACTGCATTTAACCATAATCTATTAGTTCCTCTTGCAGAACCTCTATAATTTGGTTCGCCAGAAAACAATATTATCTGTCCTTTACCTATTTTTTCACGAGTAAGATAAGCAGAGTTTGCTATGCGCTGACTTGCTTCAGGCCAAACCAATCCACTCATTCTCACATTCATGTCATAACCTGAAGGAATTTGTGACCAATTAATTGTCCTATTTTCCAAAATTTCGTTATTTTGAATAAGTTCACCAATTCTTAAAACTGCTTCCGAGTTTCCACCAGTCATTAATATTGGATAATTTCCATAAAGTACTGGAAGTACTTTTCCGGTTCCAAAGGTTAACCAATGTTTATCATCAACTCTAGCACTTACAATTGCACCTGATGGCATCAACAATGACTGCCATTTATCTCGACTTTCGAGTTGTTCCTGTGAGTATTTTTTATCAGTCGTTTCCCATGGATATGTGACGTTTAAATTTACTTCATTATTATTTACATCTGTAATATCTATATTTTCTTGAGCAGAATATATCTCTCTCATAAGGTCAATATTAAAATCTTTAGTTTTTTCAAATGTTTTATTTAAAGGTTTAACATTTCCAAAATTTCCAGATGAAATTAGAGATCTTGTTGCTCTATTATTAGAAATAAGAGTGCCGCCTTGTTTTACCCAGTCAAGAAGCATTTTTTTTGAATAATCACTCATATCAGGACTTCCACTTGGAACTATAATAGTGTTATATCTTCTTAGATCAGCATAGCCCGTTAAAGATGAATTTATCTGACTATGTCTTATTCCAAGATTTTGATCTATAGACCACCAACTTACACCGACATCATAAGAGCTAAAACCTTCATGACTCAAAATAGCAATTTGAGGTTTATTTAATAATCTAAAGTGTCTTCCACCCCAGTCTGGTAGTTCTTTATCACCAAAACCGGATTCTATTGATACAACAGAGATATCTAAATCTGTGGCAACTTTTTTTATCTGTGAGATCAAGTTATTGTTATTTGGATTATCCATAGCAATAACAGCGACACTTCCTCTAGAAAGATTATGCTCAGATAATAATGATTCCTTATCAATTATTCTTACTTCAATATTTTGTTCTAATAATCTTGCTGCAAATGCTACAGATCTATCATCATTGCCATCAACAGCCCACATTACAGCATTTTCATTGATTTCTAATTTAGGTGAAGAGGGCATCCAAACACTCAAATTTGTTGAAATATTTTCTGGCACCGTAACTGCTGGCAAACCAAACATCATTGTAAAATTAAAAGCGGTCGTGTCGTACATTATTGAAGAGCCATTCTTTATACTTTTTTGTTTTTCCTCAATCAAGACTGCATCATCTATTTCAGCATCAAATTCTAAAATTGCTGATATCAATGGAGCCTCAGGTTGTTTATTTGGAATAATCATACTACCCGAAGGAATTATGTAATTTGATTCTATTTCGCTATTTTGTTTTAAGACTTCTTTAACTGTTATATCTTTATCATTTTGAAATATCTCAATATTTTGAATTTTGAGTTTCTCAGCCAGTATATTTAATCTTCCATGATTATTATTTGCTAATATTACGTATGTTCTGTTGGAATATTTACCATTATTTGAAACATTATATTTTCTTCCGTCCCAATAATCCTTGTACATATCCTTGGAATGTTTTTGAAGAGTATTTAAATTTACCATAGTGCTAATAAATTGGTGATGAACAGATTCTTTATAGCTTTGAATTGTTCCCTCAGGCCTTCTTACACCATCTTCTGCCATTCTTGATTGCTCATACAAAATTCCCAAGGTTCCTCTGAAAGCAGCATAAAATGAATAACCAGGATATAAATCTTCGTGCCATTCGCCTGTATAGAAACGCCAATTGCGTTTATCAAATTCATTTCCCTGATCTTTAGCAAAAACATTTCCCCATTTGATGAGGTCATAATCAACATTTTTATTTATAGGTTCTCTAGCTGGACCTGTCATAAATGTATCTTGAGAACCCATCTCATGTGCATCTACTAAAATTTGAGGTTTCCATTTATTGATGAGGGAAACTCTTCCAATTGTTTCAGGTTGAGTCAAATAAACAAAGTCTCTATTTAAATCAAAAAAGTAGTGATTTGTTCTACCATATGGCCAGTCACCTGTATGTATTAATGATTGATCATCATAGTTAGGAGCAGTACCACGATATTGTTCTAAATTTTTTGCAAATCTAGCTCTACCATCTGGATTCATTAGAGGATCTATAATAATTATCATGTTATCAAGCATGTCTAATATATCTTGATCTGTGCTTGAGATGAGATGATATATTACTCCAAGTGCTGCATCAGCTCCTGAGGTTTCATTTCCATGAATTGAATAAGCCATCCAAGCCACAGCAGGTAACTCATTAATTAAAGATTTCGCAGCTCGATCGCTTAATGACCTTGCATCACTTAGTTTTGAAATTTTTTTATTAATTTCATCAAGATTACTTAAGTTATTTGGTGATGAGATAAATACAGCGTGTAATGGTCTGTTCTCATGTGTTTTAGCATATTCAACAACTTTTAACCTATCAGATTGTTTTGACCAAGTTTGTAAGGCAGAGGTTATTTGTTCTGGTGTTGCTACTCTAGTAGCATATTCAAATCCTAAAAAAATATCAGGTTTATCTATAGCATTTTTATAATTACCATCTAGGATTACCTCTTTATAAAGATCTTCAGATTTTGTTGTAGGCTCCATCAATTCTGAACCATTTACATTCAATGATAAGAAAAAAGTAATTAAGAATTTTTTATACATTTTGAAACCCTCAAGCTATAAATATTGTTAATTGATAATATAATAAATTAAAGAAATTATGGAGTTAATATGAAAAATTTAGTAATAGTTTCATTTCCTGCTAAAGACGGCATGATGGATGATCTTAAAGATACATTAAAAAGTGCTTTGCCTGACACCAGATCATTTGATGGCTGTATATCGGTGAATACATTTGTCGAAGAATCATCAAATACAATTCATCTGATTGAGGATTGGGAGACTTTAGACCATCAAGCTAAATATTTAAATTGGAGAGTTGAAACTGGTTTGTTAGATATTTTAGAGCCTTTGTTGGAAGGTGGAGCTGCTGGTTTAAAGGCAACAATTTGTGGAGCACCTCATAATGATATTTAAATTTCAAAAACATATAAATAAAATATTAATTTTAAATATAACATTCATTATGTTATCTGTTTCTGCTGATAATTTTTCTGATCAAAGAGGAATGACAAATCTATTAGGTATAGAAACATATCAGAGATGTTCTGAGCAAATGAGTCACCCTAATGCAAAAGTTTACGAACTTTCATATGAGCGCACGTCTTCAATGCCTTTGTCTCCATTTGCAGGTGAATATAAGCCAAAATTTCTTCCAGAAATACCATGGGCAGGTTCAAGACAAGTTTTTACTATGGATGTTTTAAATGAAAACGTAAATGATGGTAACCAAGGAACTCAAATGGATGCATTAGGACATTTTGGATATACAGACGAAATCTGGAGCGGAGAGGGCGAAGCAGATTTATCCTCATTAAAATATTTTGGTAATTTAAATGGTAAGGAAGTTAAACCCACCCCAGAAGCACCATTAAATAAACTTGGAATTGAGACAGTCCCTCCAATAATTACATCAGCTATTTTTTTAGATGTGAGGAAACATATTTTTAATGGAGAGTCTATGAAAGCTGGCGAATATGTTACTGTCAAACATATTGAGGATACTCTTAAAAAAATGAATCTGAAAGATAGAGGTATATTACCCGGCGATGTAGTATTAATAAATACTGGTTGGAGTGATTATTATCAAGACCCTGATGAATTGGGCATATATTATACAAAAGCACCAGGCGTATCATACAATTTAGTTAAATATCTTTCTGAAAAACAAGTAGTTGGCGTAGGACTTGATACATGGGGCGTTGATTCATTTGCAGATGAGAGTGAATACGGGCCTGAAAGGTCTCAAAATCCAAAAGGGATTGCCAATCCTGCCCATCACCATTTTCTTACTCAAGCAGGTGTGCATACACTTGAAAACTTTAATCTCAAAGGTCTTGCAAAAGACAATGTTGAGTTATCCTGTGTGATTATTCTTCCCTTACTGACAAAAGGTAGTTCTGCATCTCCAATAAGACCTGTAGCTATAGGTGTATCAGCTGGTATTTAATTAAATCTACGATGTCAGGAATGCTAAAAAACCTAAGGATTATAACTTTTTTAGTTTCAATAAATGCCATTGCTGATTATCAAATTACTGTATTAGCAACAAATATTTCAAATTATGGAGGTTTTGGTGAATGGAGTTTTTCAGCGTTGTATGAAAGTGAGAAAGAATCTATTTTATTTGATACTGGATTTCATGAGGATACTGTTTTGCATAATGCAACGATATTAGGAAAAGATTTATCCAGAGTAAATAAAGTTGTTCTAAGCCATTTTCATAGCGATCATACTGGTGGGTTAATAAAACTCAGAAAAACCTATAAAGAATTAAATGAAAATGCCTTTTCTGAAGTTTATGTTGCTAGAGGTTTTTTTGATCAAAGATTCTACAAAGATGGATCAAAAGAAGGACCAGGAAATTTTAAAGATTCATCAAGATTTAGAAGAGTTGCTGAAGAAGAGGGTATTAAATTTATAATTTTAGATGAACACAAAATGATTTCTGAAAATCTATACGCCACCGGTACTGTTGAAAGAACAGTTGAATCATATAATGGCCCATTAGGTTATTATCTTGATGACCAGTTAACAATTCCAGATCTAATCAAAGATGATCAATCAGTTGGAATGTTAACTGACAAAGGTTGGATTATGATGTCTGGATGTGGACATTCGGGGATAATTAATACAGCTAAAAAACTTCAATCTATTAAAGATGTTCCAGTTTATGGTGCGATAGGTGGATTTCATTTATTTAAAGCTAATGATGAAACTATATTTAAAACTGCTAATTGGTTAGGAAATAATGGTTTAACTAAGTTTATGGGTGGACACTGCACCGGTATATACGCGGCCGAGACTATTGCAGAAATTATAGGCATAACAAGAAATAATTTATCACATACAGCAATAGGCAGTGTTCTTACTAAAGATCTTAATATAATTAGAAGTTCTGTTGAATGAGTATACGTTGGGGTAGTATGGTCATATTCTCATATATATATTCGCATAATATATATTATGTTAAATAATATATGTGTTCATTTAGATATGTATAAACTTAGAAATAGTTTAGAATAGCCAAATATGTCGAAAGAAGATCAATTAGAATTTGATGGTGAGGTTATAGAAACTCTACCTAACACAAAATTTAAAGTTAAATTAGAAAATGACCACATCATTACAGCGCATATTTCAGGTAAAATGAGAAAGCATTACATTCGAATACTTACCGGTGATAAGGTAAAAGTTGAAATGACTCCTTATGATTTAACAGTCGGAAGAATTACTTTTAGAGGAAGATAATTAGGCCTTAATTTTTGATTTTTCTTCTACGAACTTTAATTTACCTTTTTCTATATCTACCTTAATTAATCCGCCGCCCTTAAGATTCCCAAATAGTAATTTATCTACAAGCGGTTTTTTAATATTTTGTGAGATAAATCTTTCCATAGGTCTTGCACCCATTTCTTTATCATAACCGTTGTCAGCTATCCAACTAACTACTTTGTTAGAAACAACAATCTCTACATTTCTTTTATCTAATTGTGCTTGAAGTTTTGTTAGAAACTTATCAACAATGGATAAAATTACAGATTTATCAAGATAATTAAACTGAATAGTTTCATCTAGTCTATTTCTGAATTCAGGTGAGAATAACTTATTAAGTGAATTCATAGCATCAGATTCGTTAGATGATTCAGCAAAACCTATATTTCTTTTACTTAGTAACTCTGCTCCAATATTTGTTGTCATTATTAGAATAACGTTTCTAAAATCTGATTTTCTTCCATTGTTATCAGTTAAAACACCTGCATCCATCACTTGTAACAAGATATTAAAAATATCTGGGTGAGCTTTTTCAATTTCATCTAACAACAAGACACAATGAGGTGATTTCACTATAGCTTCAGTAAGAAGTCCACCCTGATCAAAACCAACATATCCAGGAGGAGCACCGATTAACCTTGAAACAGTATGTCTCTCCATATATTCACTCATATCAAACCTTATTAACTCGATGCCCATAATTTCAGATAATTGTTTTGATATTTCTGTCTTCCCTACCCCTGTTGGACCAGTAAATAGGAAGGATCCAATTGTTTTGTTTTCGTCCCGAAGACCTACTCTAGATAACTTAATGGCATTAGAAAGTGTTTCGACAGCTTTATCTTGACCAAAAATCACCCTTTTTAAGTTCTCTTCAATATTTTTTAAATTCTTTTTATCTTTTGTAGTAATAGATTGTTCAGGTATTTTTGTAATTTTTGAAATAGTTCTTTCTATGTGGGATTTATTAACTTTAATGATATTTTTATTTTTTCTATTTATATTTAACAATGCGCCAGTCTCATCAATTACATCAATTGCTTTATCAGGTAAAAATCTATCGTTAATATATTTTGATGATAACTCTATAGCTGATTTAATAGATTCATTTGTAAATTTCACATTATGATATTCTTCATAGATATCTTTAATACCAATTAGAATTTCCTCGCACTCATCAAAGGTTGGCTCAATTACATCAATCTTTTGAAATCTTCTTGATAGTGCCTGATTTTGATTAAAGATTCCTCTGTATTCTTGAAATGTTGTTGATCCGATACATCTTATCTGTCCTTTACCGAGTGCAGGTTTAAGCAGATTAGAAACATCCAAAGAACCTCCTGACGCTGAGCCTGCTCCAATAATAGTATGTATCTCATCGATAAATAGAATTGGGTTATTTTCTTTAGAAAGAAAATTTAGAACATTCTTTAGTCTTTTTTCAAAATCTCCTCTATATTTTGTTCCCGCAATCAATGCAGCAATGTCAAGTGAGTAAACAATTGTATTGTGCATGATAGTTGGTACGTTTTTCTTAGAGATTAAATATGCAAGTCCCTCAGCTATAGCAGTTTTACCAACACCAGACTCGCCAACTAGTAAGGGATTATTTTTATTTCTCCTTGATAGTATTTGTATTAGTCTTTCAATTTCCTTTTTACGACCAATTATTTTATCGATTTTATTTTCGGTAACTAAATTATTTAAGTTTATCAGATAGTCATTTGATTTCTCTGTTAATTCTTCAGGAGAATCATCAACATCATTCTTTTGATCGATATCTTTTTTCTTTGTTGGGCTTCCATGGGATAGATAAGTAACTACATCCAATCTTGTCAATTTATATTTATTTAACAAGAAGACTGAGTGTGATTCTTTTTCAGAAAAAATTGCAACAAGGATATTAATTGGTTTGACTACACCCTTCCCTGAAGATTGAATATGAAAAACAGCTCTCTGTAAAACTCTTTGAAATCCTAAAGTTGGTTGAACTGGTTTTTGTTGATCTACTTTTGCAACAACATTCTTTTTAAGATGTTCATTGAGATCGTGTTTAAGACTATCAGTTTGTATGTTTTTTGATTTAAAAAATTCTTTTACCTCAAAATCACTTAATATCATCAATAGAAGATGTTCAACTGTAATATATTGAATATTAGAATCATGAGCTCTATCAAAGAGGCTTGCTATAGACAATTCTAAATCTTTACTAAACATATTAATCAGTTAAAGGTTCTATTTCACTTAAAAGTGGATGACCATGATCTTTTGCCATAGTATTTACTTCATATGACATCATTTCTGCGATCTCTTTAGAGAATATACCACAAACACCTTTACCTTTTGTATGAACAGTCATCATTATTTCTGTAGATTTTTGGTGATTATGACCAAATACAGTTTGTAATACAAAGACAACAAACTCCATTGGAGTAAAATCATCATTAATTAAAATAACTTGATAGGAAGGAGGTTCTTTGACTTCCGGTTCTTTTTCAAGAACTACGGCACCGAGATCTATTGATGAATTATCTTTGTCATCGTTTGATAATTTGAACATTACATTCTTTTTATCATTTCGTCTGCAAATCCTGATGAAGTTACTTTATCAGCGCCTTCCATCATTCTAGCAAAATCATAAGTCACTTTTTTAGCTCCAATAGTCCTTTCCATAGATGAAATTATGAGATCAGCAGCTTCTATCCATCCCATATGTCTTAACATCATTTCCGCAGATAACATCAAGCTACCCGGATTAACCTGATTTTTACCAGCATATTTTGGTGCTGTTCCATGAGTTGCTTCAAACACTGCATATTCATCTGAAATATTGGCACCTGGTGCAATACCAATGCCCCCTACCATTGCAGCAAGAGCATCAGAAATATAATCACCATTTAAGTTCATGGTAGCAATGACATCATACTCTGTAGGCCTTAAAAGAATTTGTTGTAAAAATGCATCACAGATAACATCTTTTATAACTATTTTTTTACCATTATTAGGATTTATAATTTCTTGCCATGGGCCCTCATCAATTAAGATCCCGCTATAATCTTTTTTAGCAACCTCATAACCCCAATCTCTAAATGCACCTTCAGTGAATTTCATAATGTTACCTTTATGAACAAGTGTTACAGATGATCTATTATTATCAATTGCATAATCAATTGCTTTTTTTACTAACCTTCTAGTTCCGGTTTCCGATATAGGTTTAACACCTATTCCAACATTATCTTCGAATCTTATTTTTGTAACATCAAAATCTTTTTTTAGAGTTTTTACTAATTTATTAGCTTCTTTTGAGTTTCCTTCAAACTCAACACCACAATATATATCTTCTGAATTTTCTCTGAAGATAACCATATCAACATCTTGGGGTCTTTTAACAGGCGATGGGACACCGTTAAAATAGCGAATTGGTCTGAGACACACATAAAGGTCTAATATCTGTCTAAGTGAAACATTGAGAGATCTGATGCCTCCTCCAACAGGAGTTGTTAATGGACCTTTTATACTTACAACATATTCTTTTAATGCATCAATTGTTTCATCTGGTAACCACGTGTCCTTATCATAAATATTTGTTGCTTTTTCACCACAGTAAACCTCCATCCATTCGATTTTTCTTTTACCAGAATATGCAATTTTCACTGCTTCATTAACAACTTCGATCATTGGCGGGGTAATATCAACACCTATACCGTCACCTTCGATGAATGGAATTATAGGGTTGTCAGGTATTATCAACTTACCATCTTTGTATGATATTTTGTTTCCTTTTTTTGGAATTTTGATTTTTTTATAACTCATAGACAATTTAGCCTCTTAAATAGATGATTGCTGTAAAATCGGTGATAATTATACTCCAATTAATCAATTATTAAATGAATTTAATAGGCTCATGAATAACGAAAATAAAACTGTTGTTGTAGGCATGTCAGGCGGCGTCGACTCCTCTGTCAGTGCCTATCTTTTGAAAAAACAAAAATATAAAGTTATAGGGTTGTTTATGAAAAATTGGCAAAGTGAGCCTGGAGAAGTATGCACATCTGAAATAGACTTTGAAGATGCATCCAAAGTATGTGATTTACTTGACATACCTCTTCATAAAGCAAATTTCTCAGATGAATATTGGGAAATGGTTTTTGAAGAATATTTAAAAGAACATAGAAATGGTAGAACACCTAATCCAGATATATTGTGTAACAGAGAAATTAAATTCAAGTCTTTTCTAAAATATGCTCTTTCAATAGGTGCAGATCATATTGCTACTGGGCACTATGCATCCTTAAAAGATACTGATATGGGATTGTCACTATGCAGAGCTAGAGATTTAAACAAAGATCAAACATATTTCTTGCATGAAGTTAAATCAAAAGATTTTGAAAAGTGTATATTTCCATTAAGTGATCTTTACAAAGAGGATGTTAGAAAAATTGCCAATGAGATAGGCTTACCTAATTCTGAAAAAAAAGATTCAGTAGGTATCTGTTTTATTGGTGAGAGAAATCTTAAAGATTTCTTAGGAAGATTCATTGATCTACAAGAAGGAGCTATTATTGATGAATACGGTAATCAAGTTGGTAAACATAATGGAGCTACCTTATTTACAAAAGGCCAAAGACAAGGCCTAAAAGTTGGTGGTATTAAAGATAGAGATGAACTACCTTGGTATGTTTTTCATAAAGACATTAAAAAAAATGAAATTCATGTGTGCCAGGGAATAGATAATGATTTGTTGTTCGATGATGGGGCGATATTAAATTATATTTCATGGATTAATGATTTTGATTTCAAGTATCCAAAAAAATGTGCTATTCAAGTTAGACATCAACATAAGCCAGTTGAATGTGAAATAAATTATTCTGATAAAAAGTTTAAAGTACAATTTGCTGAAAAAATTAGAGGTGTTGCCACTGGTCAGTCAGCAGTTTTTTATGATAAAAATGTGTGTCTGGGTGGTGGAATAATCACGGACACATTTTAAAAAAATGATAAGATAAGTCATGAATTACAGTCACAATAATATATCTCCTCTTGACAATAGATATATTGAAAAAGTTGATGAATTAAGAAAAATTTTTTCTGAACACGCATTAATAAAGACAAGGTTTATTATTGAGATAGATTGGTTAATATTTCTTTGTAGAAATTATCAAACGCACTTTAAATCAATTTCAAAATCTTCATTAAAAAAACTAAATAGTTTTAAGGATGATTTCGGAGATAGAGATGTTCAAAAAATTAAAAAAATCGAGAAAAGAACAAATCATGACGTTAAAGCTGTTGAATACTATATTAGGAGTTTTTTTAAATCAGATAAAATTCTTAAAAATTACATACATTTAATTCATTTTGGTTTAACTAGTGAAGATGTAAATTCTTTGTCATATGCATTAATGATTAAAAATGGAACTGCATATCAAATTGAAAAAGCTTCAGAATGTAAAAAAATAATTTCAAAACTCTCAAACAAATGGAAAAACATATCTTTTCTATCAAGAACTCATGGTCAACCTGCTTCACCATCAACAATTGGCAAGGAACTAAAAGTTTTTTCGTCACGTCTTGATAGAGAGATTAGAATTTTAAAAAAAATTATACCAATGGCAAAATTCAGTGGTGCTACTGGCAATTATCACACTTTTGATATTGCTGTAGACAAAATTGACTGGCCCAAGGCTTCTAAAAAATTTATTCAATCATATAGAGTTAATCAAAACGAATTGACAACACAAATAGAACCCCATGATTGGATTGCAGAGACATTAGATTCTTTAACAAGGATTAATAATATTTTATTAGATTTATCTCAAGATGTTTGGATTTATATATCAAATGATATTTTTGTTTTAAAGCTTATTAAGGGTGAGGTTGGATCATCAACAATGCCTCACAAGGTAAATCCTATTGATTTTGAGAATGCTGAAGGTAACCTTGGTTTGTCAAATGCAATGAATAGTTATTTTTCAAATAAGCTTACCAAATCAAGATTACAACGAGATCTATCTGATAGTACGGTTCTAAGAAATGTTGGAACTTCATATGGATATTCGTGCTTAGCTATTAACTCATTATGTAAAGGTCTAAATAAAATTACCCCAAACAGAAAGGTTATTAATGAGGAACTTGATAATAATTGGGAAGTCTTGACTGAAGCTGTTCAGACTATAATGAGACTAGAAGGTATTAATGATGCTTATGAACAATTAAAAAGATTATCAAGAGGAAAAAGACTAGATAAAACATCGTACATTGAATTTGTTAAAACACTTGATATTTCAACAAAAAGTAAGGAAAAACTATTAAAACTTACTCCACATAGCTACGTTGGATTAGCTAAAAAACTATAAAAAACACATAATTTTGTAGTCAAACTACATAAAATTTGTTGAATTAACAACATTTATAAGATTATTGACATATTTTTATATATCATATTTACTTCACTACATAACAGGGGTAAATAATGTCAAAATTAAATAAAAATATTCAAACTGCTTCGAAAATACCTGATATGGACTCAAGTAACTGGAAATCCATAAATCCAGAGTATGTTGCTCGAATGAGATTGCAAAATCAATTCAAAACAGGAATTGACATAGCAAAATATACAGCTTCTATCATGCGTAAAGATATGGATGAATATGATAAAGATCCGTCATCATACACTCAATCTCTTGGATGTTGGCATGGTTTTATAGGACAACAGAAGTTGATATCAATTAAAAAACATTTTGGCACTAACAAGAAAAAGTATCTTTATTTATCTGGATGGATGATAGCTGCATTAAGATCAGAATTTGGACCTCTACCCGACCAATCTATGCATGAGAAAACTTCTGTCGCCAGTCTTATCAATGAACTTTATACATTTCTAAAACAGGCTGATGCTCGAGAACTTGGTGGCCTATTTAGAGAATTAGATAACGCTAAAGATGATAACGAAAAAAATATAATCGTAGATAAGATAAATAATTTTGAAACACATATAGTTCCAATTATTGCTGATATAGATGCTGGTTTTGGTAATGAAGAAGCAACTTATTTAATGGCTAAGCAAATGATTGAAGCAGGAGCTTGTGCAATTCAAATTGAAAATCAAGTATCAGATGAGAAACAGTGCGGTCATCAAGATGGAAAAGTAACTGTACCGCATGCTGACTTTTTAGCAAAAATCAATGCCGTAAGATATGCATTCTTAGAATTGGGTGTGGATGATGGAATTATTGTTGCAAGAACTGATTCATTAGGAGCAGGACTAACAAAACAAATTGCAATAACGAATGAAGAAGGAGATCTTGGTGATCAATATAATTCATTCCTTGATGTCGAAGAGATTACTGATGAAAATATGAAACACGGTGATGTGATGATTAGTCAAAATGGCAAGGTAGTTAGACCAAAAAGACTTCCATCAAATTTATATCAGTTTAGAAAAGGAACAGGAGAAGCCAGGTGCATTCTTGACTCTATAACAAGCTTACAAAACGGTGCAGATTTAATTTGGATAGAAACTGAAAAACCACATATTGGTCAGATTGCAGAAATGATGAATGAAATCAAAAAAACAATTCCTAATGCAAAGTTAGTTTATAACAACAGTCCCTCATTTAATTGGACTTTAAATTTTAGACAACAAGTTTATGACTCAATGGTTGAATCAGGTGATGATGTATCAAGTTATGTTAGAGATGATCTAATGGATGAATCATATGATACATCGGATTTAGCAAAAGAAGCTGATGAAAAAATTAGAACATTTCAGGCTGATGCATCAAAAGAGGCTGGAATCTTCCATCATCTAATAACACTTCCTACTTATCACACAGCAGCTTTATCTACAGATAATTTAGCTAAAGAATATTTTGGATCTGAAGGAATGCTTGGATATGTTGCTAACGTTCAACGAAAAGAAATACGTGAAGGAATTGCATGTGTTAAACATCAAAATATGTCTGGTTCAGACATGGGTGATGATCATAAAGAGTACTTTGCTGGAGATGCAGCATTAAAGGCTGCAGGTGAAGATAACACAATGAATCAGTTCTAATCTAATAACTCGTATAAGGCCTTTGTTAATAAATTAGAAGTTTTATACAAATTTGATGTCTTTTGTTGCCTATTACAAACAAATGAATATCCAATCTTGTTTTTTAAATCACCAAACGCTACGGACCCCCCTATTCCCGCATGACCGAAAGTTTCAGTTTTAAATATAGGTGCAAAATTTAATTTATCACTGAATGACTGTTCAACCATAAAACAGTATCCAAAATTTAACTTTGATCCAAATAATACAGTATCTGGTCCTTTAGAATGAATTCTAGTTGCTTCTGTAAGTATCTTTTGGTCAATTAATTTATTGCCATTTATCTCGCATCCATTTGAAAGAATGCCAAATAGTTTGGCTAAACTATAAGCTGTTCCATGTCCATTAGCTGATGGTACTTCTGCAGTTCTCCAGTCCACTGAATTAGGACCATTTTTATCAAAATGTTTAGAATTAAAAGCCTTTAAAAAATCTTTTGATATTACAGTTTCTTTATAATTTATAAGATCTTTGTTTAAAAGAAAACTCGGAACATATTTTATAAAATCTAAGGGTGGTTTAAGGTTATCTAGCCTTTTATATGAAACTTCAGCACATCTGTGAAGATCTTTTTTATCAAGACCTATATGAAAATCCAAATTTAGTGGCTTAGAAAATTCTTCTTTAAAGTATTCGCCAACTGTTCTTCCATCAATTTTTTTTATTAATTCGCCAACCAGCCAAGCAAAAGTAACTGCATGATAACCTTGAGATGACCCAGGAGGCCTAAATGGTTTTTGTTCTTCAAGAGCTTTTACATATGCATGCCAATCGTTCCAATTTGTTTGTGGATAGTCATTTTGAAACCCGAACATTCCTGCTCTATGCGTTAATAAATCCTTTACAGTGGTGTTTTCTTTTCCATTATTTCCATACTCAGGCCAATAACTTGTAACAAGATTATTTACATCTAATTTACCATCATTAATTAATTTAACAATGCAGATCCCTGTAATAGCTTTTGTAACAGACCAAACATTAACAATTGTTTCCTCAGTCCACTCTTGATCTTTTTTTTCATTTGTATAGCCACCCCAAAGGTTTACTATATTTTTTCCATTATGCTCAATAGAAATACCAGCACCTAATTCATAATTTGATTCTAGTGAATCAGAAAATATGTCATATAATTTTTGAAACTTTGGCTGATAAGTGCCTTTAACCATCGATTTATATTAATTGCAGCTTGAAGTATCTGATCTTCCGCAAATATCACAAGTGGAGCCATCGTTAAGATTAGCTATGCCGCCACATGAGCCTTTTATGGGTTGATTTCTTAAAATCAAACCAATTGCTAAACCCATAAAGGCAATTGAAATAACTATAAATCCTAGGATAAACTCATTCATAACTGTAAATCATACCATTTTTTAGAGAAAATAATTTCTCCATTATCCAGTAAAAACATAGCAGCGATACCAAGATTTTCTGCTTTATTGATAGCTCTTTTAAAGCCCATGACGTTAAATGATGTTGCATAGGCATCTGCATATGCTGCAGAGCTTTCATGTATCACAGTAACGGAAACAATTTCATTATTGATAGATCTAAGAGTATTAGGATTAATTGAATGTGAGATTTTATTACCAGAATTATCTAGTTTAAAATTTCGATACTCTCCAGAAGTAGCTATTGCAAGAAAATTTGAATCTTTATTCGATAATATTTCAATTGATTTGTTGACTAAAGATGATGGATCTTGAATTCCTACCCTCCATGCATCATTGTAATTACTTCCATTGATAATAATTTCACCACCAATATCGATTAAGTGATCAGTTAAATTATTACTCATCAGGTAATCGTGAATTTTCTGAACAGCATATCCTTTAGCAACTGATGATAAATCAAACCAATTAGAAGAATCTTTATATAAGATAAGAGAATTATCATTAAGGTTGTAAGTTGAAATAGTTAGTTGAATATCTTTAGAACCAAAATCTGGTGAAAATCCCAACTCTCCAGATTTTTTTGCCATCATAATGTTATAAAATCCGTCAGAATTATTTTCAACTGTTTTAGCAATTTCTAATATATTAAAGAGATCCTCAGATATTTTATATTCTGTTTTGTTATCCTGATTTATGATTGAAATTTCTGAATCAGCTTTATAATTTGATGCAACATAATCAATGTCGTTGATGATAGATGTAATTTTATTTTTATAATGATCTCCAATATATGAAGTTGATGTAACTGACCATGTCGTTCCATATGCATTTCCAGAAATTACATAAAGAGACTGATTGTTATGATTGTATGCGACTATTACTAAAACAACTCCAGAGACGAGAGCTATAAGTTTTGAAAAAAAATTACGTGTCACAGTAGATTTTATTAGCCGCCAAAATCATCAAGGGCAATATTTTCAGGCTCAACTCCCAAATTTATTAGCATATCAATTACTGCTTTATTCATCATTGGTGGCCCACACATATAATATTCACAATCTTCTGGTGCTTCGTGAGCTTTGAGATAATTTTCGTAAAGTACATTATGGATGAAGCCAGTATCGCCGTCCCAATTATCTTCAGGCAAAGGATCTGACAAGGCAACGTGCCAATTAAAGTTTTCATATTTGTTTGCAAGTTCATTAAACTCATCAACATAAAACATCTCTTTTAAACTTCTTGCACCATACCAAAATGTAATTTTTCTATTGGTATTAATCCTTAAAAGCTGATCAAAGATATGTGATCTCATAGGAGCCATCCCTGCACCACCGCCAACAAAAACCATTTCAGCTTCTGTTTCTTTTGCAAAAAATTCTCCAAAAGGTCCAAACACTTTTACTTTATCACCAGGTTTTAAGTTAAAAGTCCATGATGACATTAATCCAGGCGGGACATCTTGGCCCGGAGGTGGAGATGCTATCCTAATATTAAATTTTATAATACCTTTTTCTTCAGGATAGTTAGCCATTGAATAAGCTCTTATGACAGGTTCTTTTGTGATTGATTTATTATCCCAAATTTTAAATCTATCCCAATCTTCATGATATTCTTTGGAAATATCAAAATTTTTGTAATCAACTTCATATGCAGGAGCTTCTAATTGGACATAACCACCGGCTCTGAAATCAACATTTTCTCCCTCTGGAAGCTTTAAAACTAATTCTTTAATAAAAGTAGCAACATTGTCATTTGACAATACTTCACATTCCCACTCTTTCACTCCAAAAACATCTTCAGGAACACTTATTTTTAAATCATTTTTGACTGGAACTTGACATGAAAGTCTCCAACCATCTTTTCTTTGAGTTGAATTAAAATGTGATTCTTCAGCTGCAAGAATTGATCCTCCACCTTCAAATACCTGACATTTACATTGACTACATGTCCCACCCCCACCGCATGCGGACGCCAGGAAAATATTATTGTCTGCAAGAGTTGTTAAGAGTTTAGATCCAGCTGGAACAACTATAGGATTATCAGCATCACCATTTATTTCAATGGATACATTTCCAGTAGAGACTAATTGAGATCTTGCAAGGATAATTACTACTACTAACAATAGTATTATTCCGCTGAAAGAAATTACACCTAATATTAAATCTATACTCATGTTATAAAGATATACCTCCAAATGACATAAAGCCAAAACTCATTAGACCAACTATTATAAAAGTAGTACCAAGACCCTTTAGACCTTCTGGAATATCTGAGTATTTTAATTTTTCTCTTATTCCAGCAAGCACAACAATAGCTAAAGCCCAGCCAAATCCAGCACCAAAACCATAAACAATACTTTCTGTAAATAATAAATCTTTTTCAACCATAAATAATGATGCACCTAAAATTGCACAATTTACTGTGATGAGTGGAAGAAATTGACCAAGTGCATTATACAGAGCTGGAACATATTTATCCAAGAACATTTCTAAAATTTGAACTGAGGCAGCAATAACACCTATGTAGCTAATAAGTTCAACAAATTCTAAATTAGTGCCTTCAATTCCTAGCCAAGTAAGTGCATCTTCTCTTAATATGTAATTATAAATTAAATTATTTAGTGGGACCGTTAATACACATACAACTATTACGGCTACACCAAGACCAAATGCAGCATCTATTTTTTTTGATATAGCTATAAAGGTACACATTCCAAGGAACAAAGATAAAGCAATATTTTCAATAAAAACTGTTGTAATAAATATGTTTAAATAATGTTCAAACATTTAACTCTCTCTTTGATAAATCTGGCATTGTTGAATGTTTTGATACCTCGAAATCATCTTCTTCAATTTGATCTTTTTGTAAAGATCTTATCAACCAAATAAATAAACCAATAATTATGAATGAACTTGGAGGAAGTAATAGTAAATTGTTACCCATATACCAACCACCATTAGAGACCAATGGAAGAATTTCATAACCAAATAGTGTTCCTGCCCCAAATAACTCTCTTATAAATGCAACTCCGATCAAAATTATGCTATAGCCTATTCCATTACCCAATCCATCAAAAAAACTAACTAAAGGCTTCTGCTTCATTGCAAAAGCCTCTGCTCTTCCCATAACAATACAATTAGTAATGATTAATCCAACAAACACTGATAATTTTTTACTTGTTTCATAATCATAGGCTTTTAATAATTCATCAACGACAATAACAAGTGACGCAATGATCGTCATTTGAACAATGATTCTGATACTTGAGGGTATGTAGTTCCTTATCAAAGATATAAAAAGATTAGAAAAAGATACTACGCTTGTTACAGCAACGCACATAACCAAAGTAACAGATAGATTATTTGTTACAGCTAATGCCGAGCATATACCCAATATCTGCAATGTGATTGGATTTTCTTTTATCAGAGGATTGATTATGACCTCTTGGTATTGCTTAAGACTCATAGTCAAGCTCTCTAAATAAATTTGCATAACCAGAGTCGCTGAACCAATATGCAACCATATTTGTAACTCCTCTGCTGGTTAATGTAGCTCCAGATAAGCCATCTATCTTATAAATACCATTTGTATCGCTTGATTCAACCTTACCTTTAATAACTTCTAAAGCTACTTCATTATTGTTATATATTTTTTTCCCTTTCCAGGAAGATTTCCATTTTGGGTTATCTACCTCAGCACCCAACCCAGGTGTCTCTTTATGTTCATAAAATTCAATACCTGATACTGTATTAAAATCATTCTCAACTGCTATATAGCCATAGAGCGTTCCCCACAAACCATAGCCCCTTATAGGTAAGATAAGTTTTTCAATTTTATTTATATCATCTCTTAAGATATAAATTTTACCTACATTTTCTCTATTTTTAATTATTGCAATATCCTCTGAAGCGGGAACAGAGGTAGACAGATTCGGATCTTTTGTTGCAACAATCTGATCATATTCTTCAATATTAAAATTTTGGTATTCATTAAAAATTCTTCCAGATTCAAAATCTATATATTTTGATTCAAGTTGAGAAAATTGTTCAGATATTGATATTGATGGATCATAAATATTGGCAACTTGTAAAACTTTGAGTCTTCTGTCATTCAGCTTATTTTCTTTTTGTAAATCTCTAAGACTGACTGCAGATGAAGAAACTACCAATGAACATACTAAGCACACTGAAAATGCAACTGCAATTGTTTTTATAATTGAATCATTCATTAGTCAAAGCCTTTCTTCTCTTGATATTAGACATAACAACCATATGATCTATGACCGGGGCTAACAAGTTAGCGAATAGGATTGCAAGCATCATGCCCTCTGGAAACGCTGGATTAATTACACGTATTAATATTACCGTTACACCAATAACAAAACCATATATCCATCTACCAGTATTAGTACCAGATCCCGAAACAGGTTCTGTTGCCATAAAAACAAGACCGAAAGCAAAACTACCTATTACTGCATGCCAATACCATGGGATATAAAACATTTGATTTGTTTCAGAACCAACTATATTTAATAAAGATGACATTAATATCATTCCAATTAAAGTTCCTAAGATGATTCTATATGATGCAACTTTTGTAATTAGTAGTATTGCTAAACCAATTAATATAGCAATTATAGATGTTTCACCAACAGATCCTGGTATATTGCCAAGAAATGCATCCATCCAAGTATATGCATTTGTTATACCAGCCATACCGTTTTCAGCAGCCATTCCAAGTGCTGTTGCCCCACTATATCCCTCTGGGACGATATTATAATCAGATAATCCAGCTACCCAAACTTTGTCTCCTGATATTTGAGCTGGATAAGCAAAATATAGAAAAGCTCTTCCTGTTAAAGCAGGATTTAAGAAATTCTTTCCAGTACCACCAAATATCTCTTTACCAATAACCAAACCAAAAGAAATACCCATTGCTGCCTGCCATAGAGGTATATCTGGAGGACAACTAAGAGAAAAGAGAACGGTTGATACAAATGCACCTTCATTTATTTCATGTTTTCTTACAATTGCAAATAAAGCCTCCCAAGCTATTCCTACTGTAAAAACAACGAAATATATAGGTACAAAATAGCAAGCACCAAACCATAATTTGGCAATAAAGCTTGATGAATCATAGCCTACAATACTAACAAAATAATGATGCCAATCACCTGTATTCTGTTGTCCAATTGAGTCAAGATACTCTAAAGAATTTGCTCCCAGATTGTACATTCCAAAAAACATCGCTGGAAATGTTGCAAGCCAAACAGTTACCATTACTTTTTGAATATCTACAGCGTCTCTGACATGAATTGGATTTTTTGTTTTCTTTCCATATGAGAAAATAAGATTTTCGATTGCATCAAATAATGGAAACCAAGTAGTGTATTTACCTTCACCAACAAAATTTGGCTTGACGTTATTTAAGTAATTTCTCAAAACCTTCATAATTCTGCAAAAATTTTATTTAAATTATCCATTAATATTGATGAATAATCATACTTACTAGGACAAACATATGAACACAAGGCTAGATCTTCAGGAACAAGCTCTAACATTCCAAGGTCTATTGCCATTTCTGTATCAGAGACAACCAAAGATTTAAGAAGTTGAGTTGCTAATATATCCATAGGCATTACTTCTTCATAAGAACTTATTGGAACGATAGCTCTATTACCCCCACCAATAGAAGTATTAAAAATATAATTCTTAGGTTTAATAAATGAAGATATAAAAACATTCAGTTTTGAGTGTAAGTTTGATCCTGGCATTAACCAATTCATAAAAATTTCATTAACTTCATCAGGAATTGCGGATATTTGCGAATCATAAAAACCTAAATAATTCATTACCCCTTCAGAATGATGCCCATGTAAAACAGAACCAGATATTATTCGTGCTTTTGGATCAACTTTTCCAGCAGTAATTTCATCTATATTTCCACCAATTCTGGCTCTTATCAATGAAGGCTCATAAACTGAAGGTCCTCCTAAGCTTATAATCTTTGAGGTTCTTAAAGTCTTATTCTTAATAAGATGTCCTATAGAAATAATGTCTTGATAATTGATGGTCCACACAACTTTGTTTAGATTCACAGGGTTCAATTTTGAAATATGAGTACCACTTAGACCGGCAGGATGAGGACCAGAAAATTGGTTATAAATTACATCACTATTTATTTTCTCAAAATTATTGTTTTGATATGAAACATAAATACTACAATCAAATTCTTTTGAAACTGCATCAAGACCAATGTCAAAATAATCTTGATCAACATCTATAATAAAATGTGGATCTACTGATAGCGGGTTTGTATCACAACAATTTACAAAAATTGCATCCGGAAGACTATCTAGTGATGGAGTTCTATTAAAAGGTCTTGTTCTAAATGAATTCCATAGCCCTGTTTCAATTAAAACAGATACCAAGGATTGATTTACATTAAATTCAATGTGATCTTCGTTATTATCTATTTCTATTTCAATGGATAAGAATTTTCTTTTGTCACCACGATTAATTGACTTAATAGTGCCAGAACCTGGAGATGTAAAAATAACACCTGGGTTTTTTTTATCCTCAAATATTTTTTCACCTGTTTTAACACGATCACCTTCTTTAAAAAACATTGTTGGCTTCATACCTACAAAATCATTAGACAATAGTCCAACATTTGAGACCTTTGGCTCATCACTAATATTTAAAGACGGCGATCCTGATATTGGTAAATCAAGACCTTTTGAAATTCTAATCACTTTTCTACGTGTGCCTTTGTAAAGTTACTTCGAAATAGTTAAAAAACAATAGAATTATAAGGCTAAAAAGCCTTTGTTTCTATGGTTTTAATCAATTGGTTTAGGTAATCTGGGTAATTGAATATTTGCTACTTTCTTAGCTAAACCTAGTACTTGTTTTGAATAGCCATATTCGTTGTCATACCAACAATATAAAGTAAGACTTTTACCGCTCGCTATTGTTGCATGTGAGTCAATAACTGAAGCAAATGAACTTGAATAAAAGTCTGTTGAAACTATCTCTGAGGAATTAACATATCCGATGATTTCTCTGTATTTTGAGTGAAATGCCACTGATCTTAAATATTCATTTACATCTGATGCAGATATTTCCTTATCTAGTTGCAATGAGAGGATGGCGAGACTGACATTCGGTGTTGGCACTCTTATAGCATTACCCGTTAATTTGCCGTCCAGCTCTGGTAAAGCTTTAGCCACGGCCTTTACTGCTCCAGTTGTTGTTATGACCATATTTAATGGCGCGCCCCTACCTCTTCTATCTCCCTTGTGGAAGTTATCGATTAAGTTTTGATCATTAGTATAAGCATGAATAGTTTCTATATGACCACCATTAACTGTGTATTTATCGTTTATAGCTTTCAAAACAGGAACTATTGCATTTGTTGTACAAGATGCCGCAGAGATAATGTTATCACTATCATCTAAAATATTATCGTTTATACCGAAAACAATATTTTTAACGTCGCCCTTCGCAGGGGCTGTGAGAATTACTTTGCTTGCTCCAGAACTTAAATGTTTTGACAAATCTTCATCTGTTCTCCAGACACCCGTATTGTCTATTACCAAAGGATCGTTAATACCGTAATTTGCATAATTCACTTCTTCTGGACTTGAGGCATAAATGATTTTTATAGAATTACCATTAACCACTAATGCGGAATTTTCTTCGTCAACTCTCACAGTTCCATCAAATGGACCATGAACTGAATCTCTAGAAAGAAGGCTTGCTCTTTTAAAAATATCATCATCTGCGGCTTTTCTAATCACGATTGCTTTTATTCTGAAGTAATTTCCTGGACCGGTAGTCTGTGTCATCATGCGAGCCATGAGACGTCCGATTCTTCCAAATCCATATAATACAATTGCTTTTGGTTCGTCCGGCCTGACTGTTTCAACATCAATAACAGATTTCAACTCCTCATTTAAATAATCAGGAATTTTAGATTGGTCTTCTTTAAGATCAGAAAAAAAAGGACACTTTACAGCAATTTCACCTATATCGATTTCACAATCGTGAAGATCTAATGAACTTATATATTGAATCATAGGATAGGTTTCAAATTCACTAAGCTCATTGTTATCAGCTTGACGAGCAAATCTATGTGCTTTCATTATAGAAACGGGGGATTCGTTAACTAACGATTTACCGTAAATCATAATATTTACACCGTTTCTATATAGAGACCCTATTAACGGAACCATAAGCTCAGCTAAAGCCTCTCTCCACTTCCAATCACCAAAAGAATCTTCAGGAAGAATCCTTTTCTGTCTTTGGGTAGATTGAAAATTTATATCCCTGTTATCACCCATTTTCAGATTATAAATGTTTTTTATAGATACCTAAATAATGATTTTATGTAATTTGTCTTAAATGAAAATCTGAATTTCCAAACAGTGCATCTATTGAAATCATCTTTTTTAAATAGTGGCCTATCATTAATTCTTCACTAACTCCCATACCACCGTGAAGTTGAACTGCTTCCTTGGCAGAGGTTTTTCCAGACTTTCCTATATATGACTTTAATGCTGAAACATGTTTATACATTTCATCAGATTTATTATTAACCTCTAACATAGCTTTAATTAATAATGACTTTGCTAGTTCAGATTCTATAAACATATCAACCATTCTGTGTTGTAAGACTTGAAAGTTAGATATGGGTTGGCCAAATTGTTCTCTTCCTTTAGTATATTCAAGAGTCTTAAAATAACATGACTCCATTAAACCAACAGCTTCAGCGCTTACACATAACGTAGCTAAATTAATTGAATCCTTGATTAGGTTATTAGCTTCATCTCCAGATGCAATTACATGATCGTCTGTTAACTTAACGTTCTCAAATGAAATTTCTGAACAAGATTGTCCATCAACAGTTGAGAAAGAGTTCATAGATACGCCATCCATATCTGAATCAAGAATAACTAAAACTAATTCTCCATCCTTTGTACAAGAAACTATCAATTTATGAGCATTTGAACCGTTTAGAACAAGTGTTTTGGTTCCATTAAGAACATTTGACGAATCTAATGTTGTATTTACTGAAGAATAGTCATATGTTTTGTTAACCTCAGCATAAGCAAAAGAAATATGCATATCACCAGCGCATATTTTTGAAATGAGTTCATTTTTATCAGCAAAATTTGATCTATCAAGCATAGTACCGGAAAGTACAACTGTAGATAAATATGGTTCAATTACTAGAGCTTTACCAAATTCCTCGAATAAAATTGATAATTCAATTGCACCAAAACCAAGACCACCTGATTCTTCTGAAAAAGGCATAGATAACCAGCCCTGATCAGCAAATAACTGCCAAACATTTACATCAAAATCATCTTTCGATTTAACAATATCTTCTCTTTTATAAAAATCATATTCAGATTCACAAAATTTTTGAATCTGCTCACGAAGCATTACTTGTTCTTCGTTATAATCAAGGTTCATATTTATACACCTAATACAAATTTAGATAAAATATTTTTTTGAATCTCGTTACTTCCGCCATATATGGAAGTTTTTCTTAAGTTAAGGAATCCTGATAAACCTTCAGCTGCGTAATCAGGTCCTGCTGGTTTATCATTACTCTCATATCCATGAGGACCCGGATACATTAAGGCATATTCACCAGCTGCCTCAACAAAAAGTTCTGATAGATTTTGCTGCATTTCAGTGCCTTTAATTTTCAATATTGATGATTCTGCACCAGGATGACCACCATTCTCTAAAGCTGATAAAAGTCTTAGTTCTGTTATTTCAATTGCTGAGAGTCCTATTTCAAGTTCATTTACTTTTCTTTGAAGCTCAGAATTATCAAGTTTTGCTATTATTTCTTTTAGTCTATTAAGTTGCCTCATTGAAGCACCTACACCAGCAATTCCAAATCTTTCATGAGCTAGCAAAAATTTAGCATAGGTCCATCCCTTACCTTCTTCACCTACAAGGTTTTCAGCTGGGACTTTAACGTCACTAAAAAATACTGAGTTAACTTCGTGTTCACCGTCTATAGTTATTATTGGTTTTACTTCAATACCGGGTGTTTTCATATCGATTAATAAAAATGAAATACCCTCTTGTTTAATACCACTATTATCAGTTCTGACTAAACAAAAAATCCAATCAGCATTTTGGGCTAAGGTTGTCCAAGTTTTTGCACCATTTACAATATAATGATCGCCCTCAAGAACAGCTTTAGTCTTTAATGAAGCTAGATCTGAACCTGATCCAGGTTCTGAGTAACCTTGACACCACCAAGTATCAAAATTAAGGATATCAGGTAGAAATCTTTCTTTCTGTTCATCATTTCCAAAAGTCCATATAACGGGAGCAACCATACTTACACCAAATGCTAGTAATGGTGGACAACCAGCAAGACCAAATTCTTTATTAAATATATAAAGTTGAGTAGATGACCAACCTGTACCACCGTATTCAACTGGCCAGTTATAACCCATCCAGCCTTTTTTTGAGATTGCCTTATGATAATCAACCATATCCTGTCTGGTTAATGCAATTCCGTTATCAGTTTTATCTTTTACATGCTTTGGGTAATCGTTAGCAAGCCATTCTCTTACTTCGTCTCTAAAAGCAATATCTTCTTTTGTAAAGTTTATATCCATAGTTTTCTTTTAAAATTTAATTTGATTGATAGAATAAGGGCCTCATTATACACAAGAACATGCTTAAAAATAAATACAATGACTATCAAAATATAGTTTATCAAATTCATCAAAATTTTTTAGAAAATAATAAATCCTTAACTCTAGTTACCAGAAATGCTAAAGAATCAGAATATTTATTCAACGCATTAAAGATTTTTAACCCTGACGAAAATATATTTTTATTTCCAGAAAGTGAAATACTTCCTTATGATCACTTTTCAATGCCTGAAAAAGTCATTAAAGATAGATTTCAAATCATTAATAAAATATCGAAACATAAACATATCCTTGTTGTATCAATTAAAAGCTTATTTGAGAAATATCCTACCAATGAATATTTTGAGTCATTTAATAAGTTCGCAATTAAAGACAATATTTCAGTTAAAAACCTTATTGAAATCATAGAATCCTTAAACTATTCAAAAAAAGTTAACGTTGAGTCTATAAATGAATATGCCATACGAGGAGGGATAATTGATATATTCAGTCCTATTTATGAAAATCCACTTAGAATTGAGATTTTTGATGACAAGATTGAATCAGTAAGGTTCTTTAATATTGAAAGTCAATTATCAATAAAAAATATTGAAAATTTTTCAATATCAAAAGGTTCATTTTTTAGTTTAGATGAAAATAAAATAGACCTATTTATATCAAAATGGCGAGATTATTTTCATGATTATGATGAAAGATTTTGCAACCTTTTTCAAAATATAAAAAATGGAATTATACCTGAAGGTATTGAGGTTTACTTTCCGCTTTTATTTGATAAAACTGCAAATTTTAAAGATTTATTTTCAAAAAATTTATTCTTAATTTTTGAAGATTTAATTCCTGAGATTGAAAACTACTCAAATTTTATAAATGAACGATATGATGATGAGCATTTTGATCAAAAGAGACCTATTTTAAAACCCTATGATTCTTTTCTTGAAAAGAGAGATGTCATTAAGATGCTTAGTGAATCTTTAATGATTAAAGCTCCTAAACTTGAGGTAAAACCTGAAAGTTTCGCTAAATTAATTGAAATTATCGAATCAGATAGGTACAAAGGGAACTTTTTAATTGTTACTTCATTAAATACAGAAGTTCAAAAAATAAAAAAGATGACATCAATTAATTTAAAAACAATTAATCAATATGATGATTTAAATAAAGGTGTCAATATTATGGTTGGCTTACCAATAAGACCATTTTTTGATAAATCTAAAAGTACATATATTTTTCACAAAGAACAACTCGAAGGATCAGATTATCTGAATGTTATAAATAAAAAAACAAGTAATATTGAATCAAAAGATAAAGATTTTTCAATTTTCAAAATAAAAGATCTTGTAGTTCATGAAAATTATGGTCTTGGTATATATGACGGACTCGAAATTGTTGAAGCCAATAATACTAAGAATGAATACA
>Ga0209433_10000074_pt1 | contig 30052 bp, 28 predicted proteins | sample METZYME_5_50m_FD_187552 | JGI IMG/M metagenome (GOLD analysis project Ga0209433, IMG submission 187552) | Marine microbial communities from oxygen minimum zone in mesopelagic equatorial Pacific - METZYME_5_50m (SPAdes) (version 2) | ecosystem: Environmental > Aquatic > Marine > Oceanic | place...
CGGGTTCAGGCTCTGGTTCTGGTTCTGGCTCAGGTTCAGGCTCTGGTTCTGGTTCTGGCTCTGGTTCTGGCTCTGGTTCTGGTTCTGGCTCTGGTTCTGGCTCTGGTTCTGGTTCTGGCTCTGGTTGTGGCTCAGGTTGTGGCTCAGGTTCAGGTTCAGGTTCTAATTCATCTCTCTTAATTCGACAACATAATTTAAATTCGGGTCCGGATTCATGTATTTCTACAACATTACTATTATCATCATTAATTACTTTGTTTTTTTTCATTGCTTCATTTAAATCAATTCTGAATCGAATATATTCTTTATTTCCAAAATGAACGGAAGCATATTCCCCATCTTTCATTTGTTGTATATTTTGCGCAGAACGCGCGTTTTTGGACTCCGCTATAGACGTGAAGTTTCCGGAACTATCATTACCATAACTAAACACATTTGTATTGAATTTAATTGAATTTGATTCTATTGTCAACGCATTTGGTCTTCCACGTGTATTAGATGTAATCGTAAAACCATCTGCGCCAATTGTATGATATAAATAGTCGCGGTTTGCTTCGCCGTCGCCGGCGCTTGTATCATTGAGTTCAAAAATCAAATTTCTATAATCCAAATTAGTGTCATAATTTTCACCATTTTCATTTTCACCATTTTCATTGTAACTCAAATTTATATATGTATCTTTGGTGGATGTGACCTCGTCTTCAGACGGAGCTTTTAATTTAATTTTAGAACCATTAACCGATACTAAATTGATTTCCGCATTAGAGTTTTCCACTCCCGCCTCGTTTCTTGCTAAAAGATTTATTGGTTCAGTCTTTATAAAATATTCGCCTCTAGTATAAGTATTAACAGCTTCAGATATTTGTTTATTAACAAGATCGACCCGACGTCCTGAAGATCCATCCGGTAACGCTATAGACGTGTCACTTTCTTGCGAAATTAATCCATTTGCGAAAGCAAGAGCAAGATCAATTCCGGCGCCACCCAGAAAGTCTGTTAAATCACCAACACCATACAAATCACTAACATCGGTTTTTCTGTTGTCATGAGCTATATTGAATCTAACGACTTGTGACCAACGCATATTAAGTAATTATTTTATTTTATTCATAAAAAATAATGGTTTTTTTTCGCATAATTTAATTATACAATGTTTTAGTTGGAATATTGTTAAAACTTAATTTGTGTTTTTGTTTTTTAAACAAATTGTAATCTTTACTCATATATTTATTTTTAATAAGACTCATTTCAATATCCATACTATTTAAAACAGACACAATCCAAAAATGGTTATTTAAATAAATTCTTTCTTTATGGAAAGGGATACGTAAAACTGGAAAAGATGAGTTATCATAACAAAACTTAATTTTTCCAGATTTTGATATTTCACCATTTCTTATTTTATCAATAATTTCATCAGAAAAACATATATTTATATCTGATGAAATTTTAATTTTATGTTCATTTGAAGTATCAGATTCTTGTTTAAACGAATAATGCTTTTTAATTCCTGTTTCATCTACAATAATATTATAATTATTTATAGTCGGATAATCAACATTAAAAGTTATTTTAATAGTAAAAAAAGAATTACCATGATTTTGTACATTTATATATTCATTCCATCCATTTGGTATTATTTTTGAACTACAAATCATCTGCGAGTCAACTATATCTGAATAACTTTCTCCTATATCTTCAAATTTATTATAATTTTCTGAAATATTCTTATAAAAAGAATCTTTCTCTTCTAATAATGAATTTGATAATGATTCATAAATATTTTGATATATGTTTACAGATTCTTTTAGATAACCAATAAATGACATAACTTTTATAAAGAATTTTTTATTTATTATAATTTCAATAATAGAGTGTAAGGATAGTCTGATATACTAGGATAATAGTTATAAAAATGGGAATACCTGCATATTTTAAATATATTAAAACGAAAGTTAAAAAAAGTATATTATTAGAACCACCCAGTAAAACCCAAAATCTTTTTTTAGATTTTAACGGTATTATTCATGGTTGTAAAGAAGAGGTTTTTTCTGATAATGGTTCAGAAAAAGACATATATCCAAAAATAATAAGTTACATAGAATATATAGTACAATTAATCGAACCGTCACAATTGTTATATATAGCTATTGATGGTGTTGCACCACGATCAAAGATGGAACAACAACGTAAAAGAAGATACAAATCTGCACAAGATAGAAATATGAAACCGGTAATGACTGGATGTGATAAACAAAAATGGGATTCGAATGCAATATCTCCGGGAACTCGTTTTATGAATAATGTTGATTATAATTTGTATTCTTCTAGTTATTTAAAACATTTATCTAAATCCATTAAAGTAATAGTTTCTAATTCATCTTGTCCTGGTGAAGGAGAGCAAAAAATATTTAGGTATTTAAGACAACTTCCTGATGATGATGGAATTAATGTTATTCATGGTTTAGATGCTGACCTTATAATGCTCAGTTTATTGCAAAATCAAAAAAATATTTATTTATATCGAGAATATCTGGAAAAACCTTTTTTTATAAATATAAACGAATTTTCTATTTCTTTAAAAAATATTCACAACAATATCAACTCTCATGATTATGTTTTCCTTTCATTTATTATGGGAAATGATTTTTTGCCACATTTTTATGCATTGTATATGAGATTGGGATTATTGGATAAAGTATTAGAAATATACAACGAAATATATAATGAGTTAAATGAATGTTTGATAATTGATAATAAAATAAATCATTCATTTTTACTAAAACTAATTCAAAAACTATCAATACGTGAAGATCAATTAGTAAAAAATAGAGCAAATGCCATGGTTTATAAAAAATTAATTAAACACGGTCATTCACCTGAAGAAAAATTTGAACATTTTCCAGATTATTTTAGAAACAAAGAAATTTTTATAAATTTTGGTAATGAAGGTTGGCGTCAACGTTATTATGACACTATTGGTGAAACAAATAATATTGAAAATATGTGTAGGGAATATGTTAACGGACTTGCATGGAATATAAAATATTATACTTCTTCAGATCCAACAAATAGTAGTGTAAATCAGTCTTGGTATTATCCGTATTTACATGCACCATTGTTAAAAGATTTAGCGGAATATCTAGAAAGTTCACCAATTCATTACCCAATGAATAATATTGACAAAAAATATAGTTCTTTACAACAATTGGCAATAATTCTTCCACCTCAATCGGCACATTTATTACCTAAAAGTTGGAAACCAGTTATACTAGCAAATGATAAAATATATGTAAAAAGATTTAAGCTTGATCCTATTGGTGCTGTATTTCGTTGGGAATGTTCTCCTGAATTGCCTTTTAATGACGAATCAATATTGAAAGAACTTGATAAATGTGTTTTAACAAATGCAGAAAAAAAAAGAAATAAGAAACACAAAGAGCAAGAGATAAAAGATGTTTGATTTGTATATATGTATAAAGATTAATTCAATTTAAAAATATAATGACTACAGTAGTTCCATGGACTGAACAATATAGACCAATGGAGTCTTCAGAAGTTTGTGGTAATTATTTAGAATTTGATCAAGTACTTGAATATGGACGACAATCAAAAAATTTATTGTTGCATGGTCCATCTGGAACTGGTAAAAGTTCTGCTGTACGTGTTCTTCTTAAAAATGTTCCTAAAGATTCAAAATTAATATTGGATGCAAAAAGTAGAGCTAGTGAAACTACTCAACATTTAATCCATAAACTAACTACTTTTTCAATGAGAAAAACTAGCTATAATCAAAGATTTGTTCTTGTTGATGAAGTTGATTCTATTCGAATTCAAAATCAAAAAATGTTTATTAGACCTTTGACAAAGGATATTGGAAGAAAACAGAATAATGATAGAGGTATAATATTTTTGTTCATTTGTAATAGAATTGACAAAGTAAGTGAATTTATTATTCGTAATTGTGTTGTAATCAACTACAATTCGCTAGAATTTAGTCAATGCGTTAATTATTTAGAAAATATTTGTAAAAAGGAAAGTTTAATTTATGATACTGAATCATTAAAAACAATTTTCTATAGTATTGGTCAGGATATGAGAAAAATGGTTTCTACTATGCAATATTTAAGTTTGTTAATGAATAAAAAAATACATTCAAATGATTTGGTAAATGTTGATACATTAAATAAATTAGATTTTGTAGAACTTTTTAACAATTCATTTAATGATGAAAATATATTCAATGTTGTAAATAATTTATATTTTGAAGCTTATTCTGTTATTACATTATGTACCAAATCTTTGCAATATCATTCCAATTTAAATAAGTTGACAAATGATTATGTACAAGTATTGGCAAAAATTTCTAATGATTCTAGAACTACAGAAAATACGTGGTTCTTAATTTATAGATTAATTAATGAATCACCATTAAGACAATCTATTTTTAATAAGGAAACATAAAACAGTTTTTTGCATAATATATTTTTCTGTTGTATCTTTTAGCAATACATATTTCAATTTCTGGTAAATTTTTCATCCAATTCATATAAATTATTTCTCCATATTCTGGATATTCTGTTTTTTTGAATAAAACTATATGAATACCAAGATGTTGCAATTCAGGAATTATTTCTATTAGATCTTCATATGAACAATAAATATTATGAAATTCTAAACATTCTTTATCAAGTACACATTCATTTAAATTATAACTTTGCTCCAAACGAATAATAGATCCTATTTTTGATAATATTGAATTCGGATTTAACAACATTTTTGATATATTTTTCCATAATATTGATTTATTTCTCCATTCATTAATAAAATTATTACTATTTTCATTAATAACTATATTCAACGCTTTAAATGATGAATCATCCATGCTTATCCAGCATTATTTAAAATTTCTTTGTTCATTTTTTTGTTATATTAAATATACCATGATTAATAGTGAAAATATAACAATTAATAGACTTAAAAATGGTGGATGAGGTTAAACCTAATATCTTCGATGTACACAAAATTTAGATATTTAACCATAGCTGTTACTATGACAATTCTTTGTGAAATATTGCTTAGAATTTGAACCAACCAGCTATTCATAAAAAAAATTATATATTAGTGCATGTAATTATGATAATATATATATATAATATATATTTTGCGCATTTGGCTAGGACTTCATTGAAAATACAATTGAGGAAATGATTTCGCAAAAACACCAAAACAGTTTAATTATCCAAACAAATGGTGCAAGTCTACGCATTTGCTTCTTTAAATATCCATGTTCTGTTGTAATTACATAACCGCGCTTTCTATAAAACTCACGAACACCTATCCCAGAAATACAAACAATATTACTAAATCCATTTAGAAATGACGCCATTTCTGCATCAAATAATAATCTTGATCCAATCCCTTTATGTTGAGAACCAGATTGAGAACCGACTCCCGAAAGACTTCCATATACATGTAATTCTCGAATCAGAGCACAATCTTTGAGTTCATCAAATATTACATTATTTTTCTTCGGAATACGCAAACGAATAAATCCATAAATGATTTTTTCGTCTTTAGATTCATAACTAATAAAGATTTCTTTCCCATCTGATGCTGGATATACTCGAACTTTTTTGTAAACTTTATCTATTTTTCGACCTTTTACTTCTCTGCATCTAATGCATCTACAATTGCTAATCTTTGATAATGATTGCCTCATATTTGGCTTTGAACATCCTCCACTAATATATTCAATAGGTATATCACGAATCACTCTATTCAATCTTATCCACGGATGCATTCGCCTTTTTACATAAATTAAAACATTTCTTAATTCTTCATCGGAATATGGTGAATATTTTCCAGATTTATGCATTTTCTCATATTCTGACCATGGAACTACTGATACCGGATATAATTTAATTTGATCAGCTTGTAAATTTGAATCGTATAATATTTTATCAAACATCTTAATATCTTCATTCGGATTTGAACCTAATAAATTTGGCATCAAATGTATATCAACTTTATAACAATTATCTTTCAATAATTTGATTGCATTAATTGAATCTTCTATTTTATGACCTCTATTTGACATTTTTAAAATTCTATTATTTGTATGTTGTACTCCCATTTGTATTCGTGTACATCCAAAAGAACGAAATCTAGCAATTTCAAACAAATTAATAGTATCTGGTCTTGTTTCTAAAGTTAAACCAATTACTCTAACACTCGATTTCTCATTCAAAAGAATTTCCGTTTCTAACGGAAATCTTTCAACTCTTGTCTTATCTAATACTATATTTGCAGCATAATAAATGTCTCGCACAAATTCTTCTTGATATTCATTTGGATATTCGCTCCACGTTCCACCAAGAACAAGCACTTCTAATTTATCAGGAGTATGACCCATTCTAATATATTGATCCACTCGCATAAACACTTGAGTAACACAATCATAATTTGCAGCATTGGCTCTTAATACTCCCGGCTCTTTAGTCAAATATGATCTGGGTTGAGCTATCCAATTATTTCCTTCATGAGCAGGTTCACTTGGACAATAATAACAATTATGTTTACAAGAAAAGTTTTGTACCTTTCTTTCTCCACTTTTATCAGTATAACTTGGATTCGCAGAAGTAAACACTGTAACAACCAATACACCTGATTGCGAACGCATCGCTTTTTTGGTAATTATGTCATAAAAATTACTATTTTCTAATTTAAGATTTTTGTAACTACAAACCAAATCCATTTTTCTAAGTTCCACTTTATGTTTCTTTCTAAACATTCTCATTTTACGTTCTAATTTAAACCATTCATCAATCTTTTGATTTTCCAATACAAATTCGTCAATCAATTTAGAATATTCCTTTTTATTATATGTTAGAATCACATTATTTCTAGCATTATTTACTAAATCTTCAATAGATTCCATTTTTTTCTTAGTTCATTTCTGATTTATTATAGTTATTGTAATTCATTTTTTTGTTAAAAAATAAATCAATTATTTTTATAATTTTATTCGAATTGGTCATATAAAGTATGCATTACACATTCGACCAAATCATTATATTCATAATAAATTAAGTCCTTTTTTCTTTTATTATTATTTATATATGTCACTATAAAATTTTTTTTAAATTGAATACATGCAATATGTCTCTCATTTTTTACAATTAAATTCGATATTCCAAGTGCAAATACATTTTCATTTCCTATCTTTTTTTTGAATAAATATTCAAGTTGTTGCAACTCATTTGATTGTGTTTGTAATTCAAAATATTCTGGAACCTTCGATTCTTCCATATTATTTAATCTTCTTTATAAACCAATTTATGTTGTTTATTTTTATATATAAAACCATTTTTCTATTAATTATCATTATGGCAGATATTGAAACTTTTGAATCAGCAGATGCAGGAGCATCAGAAACATTTCCAATGGAAGCCGGCCAAATTAAAAAAGGAGGATATATATGTATTAAAAATAGACCTTGTAAAGTTGTATCTATTTCAACTTCAAAAACAGGAAAACATGGACATGCGAAATGCAATTTTGTAGCTACAGATATTTTTAACGGAAAAAAATTAGAAGATATTGTTCCATCATCACACGGGACTACTGTACCAAATGTATTCAAATCTGAATATTCATTGTTAGATATTGGTGATGAAGACTATTTAACTTTAATGTCAGATGACGGTGAAACACGCGAAGATCTTAAAATGCCAACATATCCAGAAGAACTTGAATCTCAAATCAGAGAAGGGTTTGATAAAGGAGAACAACTAATACTTGGAGTAGTTAAATCTATGGGTGAAGAACATGTTATGAGCTGCAAAAAAGACAATTCAGTATAATTATTTATATTGTTATATTATAATGAAAATAGTTGCAACTTTACTATTATCTGTATTCATTATACTCATTATAATAAGTACTATATATTCTACAAACAAAGTTCACAATTCATTAAATCGTTTTTATACCAAAAAAAATAGTAATTCATATTTGTCAAAAAAAACATATAAACCACAATCACAGATTTACGGAGAATCTTCCGGTTATTTGCACTCGTATGTTTCATCCGATTCAACATTAAATAATACTGCACCAGCTAATTCAAGAGGTGTACATTTAGTAGATCAAAACAATTTGGATTATCAATGGGATTCTGATAATCATAACTACATATATAACAATGGGATTGTGGCAAATCCGGGCGGATTTGTAGAAACAATTAATAATAGCAGTCCTTCTTCTTTAAATTATTCACAACAACAATCACAACATGAACCAGAACCTGAACCAGCATCACAACCAGAACCAGCAGCACAACCTGAACCAGCAGCACAACCTGAACCAGCAGCACAACCTGAACCAGCAGCACAACCTGAACCAGCAGCACAACCTGAACCAGCATCACAACCTGAACCAGAACCAGAACCAGAACCAGAACCAGAACCAGAACCAGAATCCAACAATGCACAATGTAATACTGATATTATAAATGATATTACAAAATGCTATGGTTGCGACAAGCTACCTGCAGAAGCACCACAAAGTTGCAGTGACGTACCAGAGAATAGATGTATTTCCGGGAGATATTTTTGTGAGCCAGGTACAGTCAACAATAGCACAGAAGATTGTCCAATAGAAAATAGAATATATTGCAAATGGCATGCAGACGAATGTATAACAGATTGTATTGGTGGAACAGCCGAACCAGAATCACAACCAGAACCAGCATCACAACCAGAACCAGCATCACAACCAGAACCAGCATCACAATCAAATAACTGTGACAGTCTTGAAACAGAACAAGATAGAGAAAATTGTGAAGAAAATGCCTTCGAGGAAAGCGAAGATAATCAAGGACAAGGTAGCGAACCAGAATCTAATAATGAACCAGAATCTAATAATGAACCAGAATCTAATAATGAACCAGAATCCAACAATGCACAATGTAATACTGATATTATAAATGATATTACAAAATGCTATGGTTGCGACAAGCTACCTGCAGAAGCGCCACAAAGTTGCAGTGACGTACCAGAGAATAGATGTATTTCCGGGAGATATTTTTGTGAGCCAGGTACAGTCAACAATAGCACAGAAGATTGTCCAATAGAAAATAGAATATATTGCAAATGGCATGCAGAAGAATGTATAACAGATTGTATTGGTGGAACAGCCGAACCAGAATCACAACCAGAACCAGCATCAGAACCAGAACCAGCATCACAATCAAATAATAGTTGTTTTTCAGCTAAGCCATCAGAGATATCAGATGAAAATTGGGATGAAGTGTCTTACTGGAGGAAAGATGCTAATGGTGTCTATGCTGCATGTAAATGGGAAAATAACAATTGTGTACAACAAGATGGAACTTATACTCATGATGACATCTTTAAATGGGATGACAACAACAACAAATTTGTCTTAAGAAATGATCAGGATGGCGCCGCAAATCTATTTGGAAAAAGAATGGAATTTTGGAAAGGAGATGATAAGAAAAATCCTAATTGCGATAATGGAGCGGAGGGGTCGTGCAGGATTTGGTCATGTGCGGTTCGCGGTATCAATGAAGATGGGACCAATGTAGAAATGGGCAATAAATGCTACCCGGACCATGATAAAGTCCGTATAGTTAAAATAAGTGGTATGAAGCATGAAAACGATTGTTAATATACATAATAAATCACTTTTTAAATAAAATACTTTTTTTTTGATAAATAAAGTTGTATTATACTAATGAATATTATACCTACAATTTTATTAGCATTATTCATTATCGTTTGTACAATGACCGTGTACTTTTCGACAAATAAAGTTCATTCTGTTTTGAATGACTATTATACAAAAGCAAATGCAAAAAAATATTCTTCCGGAAAAATATCAAAAAAACCAGATAACAAATATGGCGAATCCAATGGTTTTTTTCATTTTTACACTCCTACATCAAATTTAAAAAATAATGTTAATTATTCACAAAATACTGAAAATGTTTATATTGATGAGAATGCTATAGAAAATACTTGGGAAAATACTGAAAATGTTAATCTTTATGAGAATGCTATAGAAAATAGTTGGGAAAATACTGGAAATGTTAATCTTGATGAGAATGCTATAGAAAATAGTTGGGAAGATACTGGAAATCTTGATCTTGATGAGAATGCTATAGAAAATAGTTGGGAAGATACTGGAAATCTTGATCTTGATGAGAATGCTATAGAAAATAGTTGGGAAGATACTGGAAATCTTGATCTTGATGAAAATGCTATTGAAAATACTTGGGAAAATACTGAAAATGTTAATCTTGATGAAAATGCTATAGAAAATACTTGGGAAGATTTAGAGGAGGGGTTTTCAGTAAGTAGCTTTGGACGTTTACCAAGACAATACTAAAAATAACTCATAGAAATTTGTTTTTATTCTTATTTAAAATTAAGATATAAGACGCGTTGCCCTACCACCTGTTCTAGACTTTTTTGTATTTCTTAAAATTAATGTGCATTCTGAATTTATATTGTCTAATATTCCATTACTTTTTGTTTTGATATATCCATATTCACTAATAACATAAGGATTTTCATTCAATATAATTGTATTATTAAGTCTTAATAATTGAGTTATTGTTTTCCATTTTTTTATATTTGTTCTATATTTGGTATAAATATAGTTAAATATTTTTGTAGCAAATCTTTTTATTATATTATTAATCCATTTCCTTAAAGATTTCAAAGATAATGATAATATTGATTCCTGGTTGATAATGGGAAATAAATTATTAGGTTTTTCAATATTTATCAAATTTGTTAAACTATCTATTTTAGTTGGTACATTATTCGCTATTTTCTGATAATATGAATAAGTATTTATTAATGATAAAGCATCTGCTTTTTTTACTTTTAGAAAAACACATTTTACAGTCATATTTTTATTTTTTGCAATTAAAAATATATTACCACCAATACCATATCTAGAATATTTTGTATACCATTTGCCTGATATATTTGCAAGTTTATTATTGTTTACGCATACTTCAACATCTGCATTACCATTTATATGTAATGACCAATCTAATCTAATATTTTGGGCTTTAACAATTAATATTTCTTTCATAACATTGTTTGATGTTAGTTGTTTTTTGTCATAATCATCATGAATAATGCGTTCTTCTAATAACTCTTTCTCCAATATACTTGCTTCTATTCTTAGTTTTGATGCTTCTGCTTTATATTTTTCTGCTTGAGCAATCAATTTTTTTTCTAATAATTTAGATAAATGAGGTGAATTATTATAACTCAATGGTTGACATAATCTCAAAAATGTAGTTAAAATAAAGATATTACATTTCATTAATTAATAACTCAATATATAAGAAATATTAATAACTAATGTTTATTATTATAATATGCCTTTATTGCTCTTAAACTTTAAAATTGAAAAAGAAAATTAATTCTCTCTTACTCCAATAATCGAATATTCTGCTGAATTATATGGAAGATATGCTCTAACTTATATATCAAAATAAATATTCAAGACAGGGTTGTCAACTTGTATTTTGTGTCTTCAAAAGGAATGTAGTCCATCAAATTATTAACACCATTAGGCACTTCAAGTTCCAATCCATCTAAATCTACACTAAATACAAGTTGACAACCCAGTCTTGAATATTTATTTTGTTCATAAGCCAAATCCAACATATCTAATTCTGCTTCACATGGCTTTCCAACCTTATCAAACCATGCTTTATTTACATAAACGTGACATGTTGAACACGCCATAATACCACAACACGCACATTCAATATATTCTCTCAAAACTATCGCAGATTTGTTTTTCTCTTTTTTTATTACATCATATAAAGATTCACCTTCGTACGCTATTAATTTGAATTTGGAGTTACATGCTTTTATGGAAAAACTAATTTGTTGTTTGTGTTTTCTATCAATTATTTCTTTTTCAACCGCATCAACCAATGAATCAAGATATTTTGGTTTTCCCATTTCATAAGATTGGGCTAATTGTTTAAGAGTAGGAAGCAATTCACTTAATTGTATTCCTGAACTATTCGAAGCTAAAGTATTTACAACACCATTTGCCACTTCAATTGAACAAGTCTTGTCTTCTCTAAATTCATAAACACTTAATATAAAATCAGAAGCCTTTTTCAGTTGTATTTTCATATCAGTAGATTGCGAATAACTAGCTCTTATCAAATTAAATCCTATTTTTCTCATCTTTTCATTAATTAATAACTTATGATTTAATACTTAACACATATATGTGTTAATAAAATATGAAAGTAATGATAAAAACTTTATTTTTATTATTACATAATTGTTTTGCTTTTAACAAAATGTTCTTTAGATACACTACTCCTCAAATTATAAATCAATTTGAACCATTTGTCACATATACTGCAAGCAAAATTAGAAACAATACATATGGTTCAATAGAAAGATCACATTGGGAAAAAACAAATAGAAATATACACTCTGCTATTAAATATGCAAAATTACGAAATGACAAATGTCTTTATCTTGGATGGTCACCAGAATCATTAACTATTGTTGAAAATAATTATGATAATACTGATGCACCATTTATGTATATATTTTTGGATATTGAATCGGTTAATATATTACAAATAACTCACATTGTTCAAAATCCATATGTAAATATTAAAATTGATTTTTCATTGTTTAAAAAAAATTTAATAGAATTTACAGATAATATTGGCATATACTTAGATATTTCACAATTGAAACAATATGATGATGGACGATGGTATTTAGATTTTATACATACACGTTCTTGAATTTTAGTCAATCTAAATAGATAAAGCTGCTTTTTTTAATCTACCAACTGCTTGACCTGGATTTAAACCTTTTGGACAAGTATTAGAACAATTCATTATTGTTTTACATCTATACAATTTCATAGCATCATTCACATATTTTAAACGTTCTTCACTATTTTCATCTCTTGAATCACATATCCAGCGATATGCTTGCATTAATACTGCTGGACCCAAATATCCATTTTCACTATTCCACCAATAACTTGGACAGCTTGTTGAGCAACATGCGCACAATATACATTCATACATACCATCTAATTTCTTTCTATCTTCTATACTTTGATAATTTTCTGTTTTTTCTAACTTCTTTGAACTATGTAACCATGGTTTGATTTCTTTGTATTGTTTATAAAATGTTTTCATATCGGGTACTAAATCACAAATAATTGGCATATGAGGAAGAGGATAAATAACGATTTTATCAGTAATTGGAGTTAAACAAGCTAGATTATTTTTACCATTAATATTCATAGCACATGAACCACATATACCTTCTCTACAACTTCTTCTAAAATTTAAGGTTTTGTCAATATTATTTTTAATATGAATTAAACCATCTAAAACCATTGGTCCGCATTCTTTTTTTTCAAAATTAAAATCCATCATTTTTTGTGGACTATTTGGTCTTTTTCTATATATTCTAAACAATGTTTTCCCGATTCGATTAACCATTATATTCTTTTAACTATTTATCTTTTAAATTTTTAAAGATAAGTATTCATATATTTGTATTATTGTGTTATCAAATGCAAGTATTGTATTTGCAATTATAAATCCAATATTAAACATAAATGTGCATATTATTATATTTGACACAGAATTTATAACACATTTTTTTGTAATACGAATATTACTATTCCTCAAATTGCGCATTACATTATATATATCATTTTTAAATATAGTTATATAACATTATAAATAGTTTTACAAATAATGAATACAACCAATAAATATAAAGTAGGAGACCATGCTATTTATGTTAATAATAATAAAGAACAGATTATAACTATTGATTCTATAGAATCAAATCTTAAATATAAATATTATTATGGATTAGAAGGGTTTCACGAAGGTTACGTGCAAGAAAAACAATTACGAGATTTATCTCCCAATGAAAAATATTTATTGAATAATAAATGTTATTATGAATTACCCAGGGACTTTTATGATAAACACCCCTTTTCTGATCAAATATAATAGTATATGAAACAATAATTATTAATGAAATTTATCAAATGGCTTTTATTTGGAATCGCATTTTCACAACAAAATATAACAAGAGACTTTAAACCACGTGTTTATACCAGAATTACAATAAATCATGTACAACATGCTGTTATAGATTTTCTAATGGAAAATAATATTAATAATTGTTATCAATTCTTAGAGGACAATTCACACATGATATTGAAATGTTGGGGTGGTGAATTTTGGGAAAAAAAACAACTATTCGAAGTTGATATTATTGTTAGAAAGGAATATCTTTCTAATAAAATTACATATTAATTAGTAATCATACCACCCTTTTATATTTAAGAACCTTTTTTGATTTTCTTGATTTTCTTGTTTTCTTTGATTTCTTTGATTTCTTTGATTTCTTTGATTTCTTTGAATTTTGGTTATTTTTAGAACCTCCAAAAGGCACCATCGTGGGTTTGCTATAATCTTTATTCCTTTGCCTTATTATTCTATCTCGCAATTGCTCACTATGCATTAATCTTGATGGACTTTCTCTCCCTTTTTCTTCAGCTGTCTGGTATCTTTGAAGAATTACACCACTAGCATCTGTAACTGCATTACCAGATTCATCTAACAATTCTTCTATTTGTTTCACTTCATTAAATTGATTATGATGATCTCTAGGATGACTATCTAACTTTATATCACTATTATAAATATTTCTTCTTATCGAGTCATGGTCTGTAGAATTCCTAGGGAGTGCCGCTAAATTTGGTTCGCTTTTTAATAAATACTCAGCATCAGACTCTTCTTCCGGTTTATATTCTATTTTTAAATTTGTTTTGGTTGGACTCTTTCTTAATCTTCTTTGTGGAGGTGTGCTAGGTGGAGTTGTAGATTCATCATTTATAGATTTAAAAGATTTTGGTTTTTTTAATAAAAATAAAGATATTTCGCCACAGTCAACATCTTTTTCATAACTATCATTTTCTGTTAATATTTTTGAATCTTTTTTTTCCATTATTCAATAAAATATTTAAAAATTTTGTAAACAGATTGTAAACAAATTAAAAATATGGCTTTTTAGAAATTTATGGCTATTTTAGATTCATTACCAATTTTCATTTCACCAATCGAAACATTGTGATACCCCTTCGTTTTTGTTATTACCAAACCATAATATTGATAAGTATTTACTAAATTTATACCATCAAAACCGGTTTCTTTTGTAAAAGTACTTGAAATATAACCAACCAAGTGATTCATTTCGGCAGTACCATAATACGAAAGAAGGTCTTCTTGTGATAGAATATTACCTACCCAAGGCCTCGCGACGTCTCTAATAAAACCACTCGACTCTGCAACATCTACTCCCTCTTGTGTAATTCTGCAAAATAACAGGTAATCATTATTTGCATCTACTGCAATGATTATAGTGTTGTCACTAGGGTATACGCCCCAGTATTGAATGTCATAAAAATCCGTGTTTTTCAACTGACCAAAATTTGCTGGTAAATCCGATCCAAAACCAAAATTTGCTGGTAAATCCGATCCAAATTGAAAATTAGTTCCAGCTGATGTAATAGCTGGAACAGACGTTTCATGATGAATTTCAGTCCAACTAGAATCATCTAAAGAACCGTATAATTTAAACTCATCTATTTCAGATGGTTGACAGAATAATTCAAATTCACTAATACCAAATGCCTCAGCTCCTTGAGTTGCGGTGACAACTAGTGCAAAATATTGATAAGCTGTTGTTGGCGTGGAATCACCAGCAGATGGAAAACGTGTGCCTCCGCCTTTGGCAATCGGTGTTGCGTCAGTCAGCGACTCGTTTACTAAATTTACCCAATCAGAAGTAGAGGTTTCTCTTGCATATAATGAAAAGTTTTTCGGACTAAAATCAGTATATGAGTCATCTTGTCGTGTAAGTTTAAAAGCTACTAATTTTCGCTTGTCTGGTAGTTTTATCATTAAATATTCACCGTCTGCCGTTTCAGGGTTCGTACCACTGCCTGGATAGTCGGTTGATAATCGTGCAGAGCCAGCATAAGAACCTGAAGTAGCATTATATTTATTTGACTCGCAAATCCAGCGGTCTGCTAGTGGTGTTGTTAAATTATTAAATGCCAAATATGCAGGAAAAGAAGAACCATTTTCTGATGATGCAGTCACCTCGTAGCCATACTGATTATAATCTGTCATACTTATAATCGGTTCTTTGTATTCAGCAACTGATTTGAGAGTAAGAGTTGTTGCTTCAACAGCAGACCCCAAATCAATTTTAATATATTCACCAGCATCTGTGGTTGGCGCAAGTCTATTGAGACCAACAACTGTAAGTTCACTTGGAACTGTAAACGTATCGGTAATGTTGGAATTACTAAGAATCAAAGCAATGGTATCATTACCATTTACTACATCCCCCTCTGACGCAAGATTTCCGTTGATTGAAAATGACGTAGGTTCATTCCATCCGACGGCTGTGCCGTCGTCGCCATGTGTCGAATCGTTAACGTACAGCCTTAGTTGGTTGTTGACAATTGTAAAAACGATGCCATATCCACCAAATGGCGTATTATTAGCTGTATTCACCATATGATAAACGACAGATCCTGTTGTATGAGACAATACTTGATAATTATATCCAGCACTTCCCCAAACACCAGTTAAAGTAATAGTTGATGGCGGCGCTCCAGAAAAAATACCACTAGCAAATCCACTTGGAACTGTAATCTCTGCGAGTAACGTATCTATGCTGCCACTGAATCCCCACAATTCGATTACGTCGTTGACCCTTACAGTTCCAGTCCCAGAAGATACAACTGTCCCACCGTTTTTGTAATATGAAGGTCTCTCTGTGCCACCAGTCGTATCGTTTACGTCAAGTGTAATGGTATTGCCACTTATATTAAAGCTTATGCCTAAATTCGCTCCCTGTAAAACGCCATTATGGGACAAGAAATATCGTTTAATATAAGATGTTGAATTGCTTTCATCTAAATCATATCTGTTTCCCGCTGTTTCCCACGCTCCTGCACTAATTGCAATAGTGGTTGGTGCTATAAAAGACGATTCAACAGTAACAAATTCAATTTCGCCAATTATAACGTTATGTCCACCGCCAAGCTTTGTAACAACAATTGCAAATGAGTCGTATCCTGTTGCTGGAGTGGTTAAATTAAAAGTCTTTACTCGTTCAGTATAAGTTGCATTGGTAAACTGTTGTATTTGTGTCCAAGTTGAGGATGATGTTCTCCCATAGAGAGTCCAATCTACTGGAGCGTGGTCGTATTGTGTTGCCCAAGGATCACGGCAAATTATTTTTACCGCTTGTAATGTGACAACATATGGGAGGTCCAAGAAGATGTACTCACCATTTGGTGCAGTTCCACCTACAATAGGGCCGAGATTAGCACTACTATTGTAAGCACCAGTACTTGTATTGTACACGTTTTGATTCGATGCCCAAGCATCCGTACTTGGAGAAAATTCGCCGTTAAACGCTTTCCAATAATAATAAGCTCCATCATTACTGCTTCCTCCACAAGTATAGCCTCCGCTTGTATTAGAAGTCATGTTCGCTTTTGGTTCAACAACAGTAGGACCATAATCACCAGTCGCCGAGTCATATCTATTGCTTTGACTCACCCATTGAGTGGTAGCATTATCGTCAAATGCATAGTTCGCTGGAGAATTATTGACAATAATGTCAAAACTGGAATTTTTGGTGAAAGGCGTTGTTTCTGAAGTGTGTAAATTACCAGTTGACCAATAATTTATTAGCTCTGATCCTGAATTGATTGTTAAACTTGCCCCAACATCGTGCCATCTTTCCGTCGATTCTGATATATTGTTCCCATTCAAGTCTATTTTAAGCAATCTCAAGTAGGGATTCGTATAATTTGCTATAACAACTGTGGCATCGTCTGCATTATAAGCCCAATAGTCCAATGTGAGTGGTGTTGCAATTCCACCATTAGGAGTTTGATCAATTGTTCCAATATTAATAAGATTGCCGCTTACAAAACCAGTATTTGTAAATAAATTAGAAGTGCTTGAAGCTGATGCCAGTGAACCAATAAATGAACTATTAAATATATCATCGATTTGACTTTGAGTATAATTCTTAAGAAGATTAATTTCATAAGAGTGTAAGATTTTATTTGGATGAAAATTATAAATATAATCTATGTCTGCCCCATCCACACCATGGCGAGCCTTTGCTGGTAGTATTAATTTAATCCAGTCAGAATGACTAAGATCTGAAAACATTGCATTTCCATTTCCATATTCAATCCCATTTAAAAATACTTTTAATTCACTAGTTGTAGCTGTAGCATCAAATGTCATTGCAATGTGAGTCCAAACACCTATATTTGTAGATAATCCTGTATTATAATAATATTCTAGCTGAGATGGCTGTTGGAAAACAAATTCCTGCTGGAATCCGTCATAATTTACATTATACATCAGTTGATTGATTGTATGACCTGACGTCTTAGTCTGTGTAATTATATAATAATCAGCCGTGTCACTTATTTCATTCAATCTTACAAAATAGTCAAAAGAAAAGGATTCGTTGGGTGTCAAAGTTATTTCTATTGGTGATTCATCTAACATATTTTTTATTTGATATGAGGAGAAATTAGACGACACTGATTGGTAATTAAATTCCATTGCTTCCATTTCACCGATCGAAACATTGTGATACCCCTTCGTTTTGATTATTACCAAACCATAATATTGATAAGGATTAGTATAATATATACTATCAAAATATGTATTTTTCATAAAAGCGCGGGGACTTGTTGTTGTATCTACATCTTGTCCACCATAATAGTCTGATACTAATTGTGATTGTGAAGTATAAGCATCTGGTGCAACGCCGCCACCGTGTGCAGCAGTATATTCATATTTTCCACTGTTTTCTACATATGTACCATCCAAAGTAACTTTAATATAACTATAATAGTCGCTGTGAAATGCAGCAACAATAATATGATTGTTCGATTCATCTAAAGCCCAATATGATATATCTGTCCAAACCATTGGATCATCACCCTCACCAATTTGACCAATATTATCAGATCCAAACTTATTATAATTCTCATAATAAATTGTATCATCAAGTCTTGTGAATTGTAAAGTAGCGTTGGAAGGCATCTGAGCACAAATGTACCAATCTCCGGTATGAGTAGTAGTGTATTCTTTTACTAGATTACCATCAATATAGAAATACACCTTATTTTCGCTTTGATCGGTTATAATTGACAACAGATTTATGTCATCAAAAAGATCTACACTTCCAATAGTTAAGTAACTAATATCTGTGGAGCTGTAAGGTGATTCTGCGGTATAAGAAGAACTGCCATTAACATGAAATTGATAAAATTCTTTATTTTTATATGCATTTGCATCCACAGCGAAATCGGAGTTGTTTAACGTATAACCATCATTACTAAGAGGATAACTACTTAGTCCAACCGACCACATTCGAGAACCTGGATTTATAACTTTAAATGATACATCTTTATATTCGTTTGAAATAGTTTGGAAAGAATAATTTGTATCATGCCATGAGCCTCCACCGATGCCAGTAAGTGTATAAGTAGTTGAATCCCAATTATATTGTGTACCTATATTTAGATCTCTTTCTTGTAATTCGGATGCTGACAACAATTGAAATTTAGTTCCAGTTGATGTAATAGTTGGAACAGACGTTTCATGGTAAATTTCAGTCCAACTATAATCATCTAAAGAACCATATAATTTAAACTCATCTATTTCAGATGGTTTACAAAATAATTCCCATTCTCCAATACGTACTATTTCTCCTCCGAAAGTTTCTTCAATAACTAAGCAAAAGTATTGGTATAATTGGCTTGGTGTTTCTAAACGATATGTAGTACCATTAGTATCTATTTGATCTAAATCAGTTAACGTGTTAGAACTTCCGGGTATACTTATCCAAGTTGAATTATCATTACTTCCATAAATACTGAAAACTTTTGGTGTTTCCTCATTATCAGATTGTTTAGATAATTTATAAGAAACTAAACTTCTACTATCTAATAATTTTATTTTTATCCATTCTCCCTTAACATCAATATCTCCTATATATTTGATTTCGGCAATATCTACACGCTCTCCCCGTGTAGCTGATATAACTAAACCAAAATGTTTATAGTATTCAGTTGTTGTATGTGGATAAAATGAATTACCTCCACCATTTGTTTCATCCTGTATATTTGCATTTATTTGATCTAATATTTCAGTCCAAGTTGAACCGTCATTTGACCCAAAAACTTTGAAATTCTTTGGAGCGAAGTCACGGTGATCCCAGATGCCGTCTTTGTCTCTCGCTGTAATGTGAACTGATGTTGGTTTTAAGTAATATGGGAATTCAATGGCTATCCATTCACCGTATACACCTCCAAGACTATTTGGACCTTTGTAAGATCCATCCGTCTCGTAAAGACCTGTATTAGTAGACATCCAATAATCAGAGCCACCCGCATATATTTTGTTAAACGCCATCCAAGGTGCGCGACCAGTATGGTTTGAACTTGCAGTAGTCACAAAACCATGTGAATTATCACTATCAAGAGCTATTTCAGGATATTCTTGTGATAATAGAAAATCTATATTTCTTTGTCCAATACCACCAGAATAATATGACCCACTAATCCACATATGCCAACCAGATTCATCATCTTCAACAGTGCTATGTTGCTTACCGTCAAATACTTTCCACGCTGGATAATCAGATGAATATACACTCGAAGAAGAAACACAGTAACCATAATTGCTGTTGTCTGTCATATTGATCATCGGTTCTTTGTATTCATAAACACTCTTCAAATTAATAGATGATAGTTTTATTTGACTTCTTAAATCTATTTTAATATATTCACCGACATCTGTTGTTGCACCAAGTTTATTTGGAGATTTTATAGCAAGTTCATTTGGAACGGTGAAATGGGCATGGGTTAAACCAGTTCCACTTAATAATTCAATATCATCAGTTGCAGCTACTACATGCGGACCATCTAATGCAGCCCCGCCATTTATTTTGAATTGTGTAGGTGTTGCAGAACCACCTATGTCGTCGTTGACATCAAGTACGAGTTCCTCGTTCGTGTTAATTGTAAACGTTGCTCCATAAGTATCTGCATGAAGGGTATTGGTGCTCGAAAGGTATAATTGATACCTAACACTGTTGGCTGTAGCACCTGTTTTTTTATTCCAATAGTATGTTCCCACCCAACCGCCAGCACTGTGAAAACTAATAGTTGATGGCGGCGTTCCAGAGAAAGACGGAGGAGGACCATAAGCACCAATTTCAGAAGTTCTTACAAAACTAATTGAATATAAACCTATTACGGAACTCACCTCTACAATGTCGATGATATCACCTTTTGCAACAGTTAACGTTTGAATAGTTTTCTGATCTGTTGTAGAATAGGTGGTGGTAGTGCCACTTAGTGATGTATGCTCTAATAAAACAGATTCATTTGTCCACAAACAACCATATATTATGGTCATTGTACCATTGGCGTCTGCTTTAACCCTAAATCGTGATATTTCCGAATTCGCTTTCCAAAAATTAATGCCACCATAAGCAGGAACATAAACTTCTGTTTGATCATCAAAATTACAATTGTTGTTGTGTGCTTGAACACTTGGATTATTAACTAAAAACTGCGGAGAAAGTAATCCATAGTGTGAATTTAAGTCAGATTGAGTATATTCCATATCCTTACCTATATAAGCCGAAAAATCAATAACTGTTGTTTGTGGTTTGTATATATTGCTGTGACTCATCCATTGAGTAGTATCATTCTTGTCAAATGCATAAATCGCTGGAGAATTATTGACAAAAATGTCGAAAAGGTCATCTTTTATGAAGGTATAATTGTCGTTTTGATTAATAGAATTATCCCAGTAGTTTATTAAGTCTTGTGCAGTATTAATGGTTGGTGTCCACGGATTAGATCCTCCGTTTTCATACATTCCACCAGTACCAATTGGATTTCCTTGTAAATCAATTTTAACCATTCTCAAATGGTTTGGAGAGGAATAATTCGCAACAATCACGCTATTATCTGACTCATAATACGCCCAATAATCTGGTGATCCAACAAGTACACCATTGTTCCATATCTTACCAATATTACTAAGTTCGGCAATTCCAAAGAGTTTGTCAGTAAATAAGTTATATTCAGATGAGGCAGTAGCTGGACTGTGTCCTATATCTATTTGTTCATATATTTCTTCTAAAGTTAGAGCTGCATTATCCCAAAATGTAAAACTATGAATCAAACCATCCATATACTTTTCCCCATTACGTGGTTTTGCCCAACCAATTTGATATCCTTGTGCACCAACCAAAGGATCTACAGATGTATCCATTCCAGTTGGTGACATAACTAATGATCCTATTAGCTCAAGTGATGTACTATTACTTAAATTCATGTAAACACTTATATTAGCATTATCTCTAATTATTATCAATGTATAATCTGTTGAACCAGTTGTATCCCACACATGAGAGAAATCAGGGAAATTATCTCTATTGTAATAGAGATTGTTCCCCACCCACCAATGACATCTAATCGTTCCATTAGTATGTGCTGTTACACAAATACTACCCACATCACTGTATCCTAAACTTAGTATACTAGTCCAATATTCTGATTGATAAATATTGAATTTAACTGCCAATGTAGCTTTAGGACCTATTGGGAAATAATCCAATTGAATGTATTGTGATTGACTACTACCGGGGTTCAAACGAACACCTTTATAATCATGAGTTGGGCTGTTAACTAAACTCCAAGTATAACTTGATTCTCCAATATTACTAGCACCAGTAGGATCTTTGAAATCTAGATGGAATGTTTTAGTATTATACGAAATTTCAAGTTCTGGTTCTGGTTGTGGTTCTGGTTCAGGTTGTGGTTCCGGTTCTGGTTCAGGTTCTGGTTCAGGTTCTGGTTCAGGTTCTGGTTCAGGTTCTGGTTCAGGTTCTGGTTCAGGTTCTGGCTCTGGTTCTGGCTCTGGCTCTGGTTCTGGTTCTGGCTCCGGTTGTGGCTCAGGTTCTGGCTCTGGTTGTGGCTCTGGTTCTGGCTCTGGCTCTGGTTCAGGCTCTGGCTCTGGTTCAGGCTCTGGCTCTGGTTGTGGCTCTGGCTCTGGTTGCGGTTCTGGTTCCGGTTCTGGTATATAATCTAATAACTCATTAACATTTCCACTAATATAATTTGCAAAAAAATCTAAATCATTTTCATCAATACCTCTTATTCCGTCAACTCCAGATATTTTATCAAAAGAATTAGTTTCATTTATATTATCATATATTTCAGGAAAATAATGATTTCCACTATCATCTATATCTAAATATGATGCGAATAATACAAGATCAAGAAGATCTATATTATCATCATTGTTAAAATCTCCTAATACCATATAATTATATCAAATGTTAAAGTATTTTAGAGTGTACCCCTACACACTGGACAATTATTATGACTTTGAAACCATTGTTCTATACAATTTGCATGAAAAAAATGAGAACAACTATTAATTGTTCGAATTATATCTGAATTTTGGAATTGTGAATGACAAATTGCACATGAATTGTTTTCATCTTGCACATGTTGTTCATCAATAATTGATAATGTTGAACCATTATGAAGAGAATGCACAGATGTTTGGAGATTATTGTTATTTCCATCTAAAACTTCAACTTGTAAACTTGCACTAGGTATATTCAAAACATTTTGAATTAATTCTCCAACTGCTTCTTGGAGATTGTTGGTAATTGTTCCGGATGAATCATTTAAATTATTCGTAATTTGAATAGGTCTTGTAACTGCACCTATCAAAGTCGTATCCAAACCTAAATTATTCAAATTTAATAAATTAGATAAATCTATATTAGCATTATTATTATTATTTGAACTAGTTTGTTGTACATTAGACAAATCTATATTAGCATTATTATTCGAATTTGAACTAGTTTGTTGTACATTTGTATCATTGTTTTCATTACCAATTCCTTCATTTTCTAATGAAGGTTCTGAAGATATTGTATTTTCATCATTGTTATTTTCTATAGATTCATTGTATACTTTTACTGTACTATTAAAAATATTAAAAACGATTTTAGTCATATTATATAAGTATAAAAATAATTAAAAATATTAGCATACATTCCAAAAAAATGACACTTTTTTTGTTCTAAATATTCAATTATAAAATAGTACATTGAAAAAGAAACATAGCGAATCAACAGCTAAAAGAACAAGCTAACTAAAAATGATATATTCATCTTTAAGAACTAAGTCCGACATATTTCTTGGCTCTGGAACATTTTGCGAGTTTGTGAACAATTGGTCAGTGTTCCTTAAAAGTAATAAGATTGTTGATTGGAATGATTTAAATGACGAAACCGATGAAGAAGACATTCCACTTGAAAATCAATGGCAAACTGCCAAAACTAAAACGAAAAGATCTTCCATCAAAAATTCTAGAAATATTTCTGAATTAGTCTTGGGCAAGATTGTATACTGGAATACTTTAAAAAATTATGGATTTATCCATTGCAGAAAATATCCGACAAATAATGTATTCTTTCATAAAGCTAATTTTGTGAACGGAACTCCAAACTACGGTATGCTTGTAGAATGTAAAATAATTAACGAAAATAGTAAAACTTTTACTGAGCGCGTTACTATATCTACAAAAAATTCTCCAAAAAGAAAACATTACAAAAACTAAAAAACATAAAACCAAATAAAAACTAAAAAACATAAAACCAAATAAAAATTAAAAAAACATAAAACCAAATAAAAATTTTTTTTAAATACTATAATGACTATTAAATCAAATATAATTAAATATTCTTACAATTCTATCAAAAAACTTAGAGAATACAAAAATCCAATTTTACATCAAGATTGTAATGAAAATAATATTTTAAGAAAAAATGTTTACAATGGTTTCGTAATATATACAAATTGTATTATACCCAATAATATAAAAGACAATTTAGAAACTTATTACAAAAAAATTACAAAAATAACAGAAATGATGAATATTCACAAAAAATTTTTTAATCTATTTTATCAGAATGACAGTAATGCTACTGCATTCAACAAAAATGGAAGTTTATTTTTCAATATCAAATATATGAATTTGGAAGAAAATGATGATAGTTTTGTTTATAGATGGTTAATTATAATTTGTCATGAACTAGCACATAATAATCATTTGGAACACAATAGTCGTTTTCTATTTGTTTTTCAGGAAATATTAAGAGAAAATTTAATATTAATTCAAGCCTAAATTGAAATAATTTTTTTTTTGTATGGATGTATTATTTCATAATTTACAGTTTGTAAATGATTATTTGATACATTTATCGAGTTTATTTTCAATCCATTTTTATGATTTTCAAATAAATCACTATAAATTAAATTATGTTTATCTACAACATAAGGAATAAATAATTCATGATGATTTGTATCATTTGTAATTTTCAACTCTTCTACTATTTTTTCACATAATTTTTTTGAAAATCTCACAACATATAAATGTGCTAAAGGTAAAGATGATGCAATTATATTTTTATTTCCTATTCTATAATCTGGAAACCAGAAAGGTAATTCTTTATCTCTAATACAAATAAGATCAGAATTTATGTTTTCATATGAATCAAAAAATTTATTACCATTTCTTATATATACATCATCCTCTATAAGCCACATATATTTTGCTTCTTTGTTCTTAGAAAACCAATATATTGCTCCTAATTTTGCCGGATTTTTTATCCATCTTCCGTTAAAATTATTTATTTTATGTCCAAAATGTTTTAATAATGAATTATATGAATTTATAAAATTATATTCATCTTCTTTTTTACCAGATTTATCATCCCAACCCAAAAAAATGTCATAAGTAGTCGTCTTTTTTATATGATGAATTAATGAACGATTATAACTATTGTATCCATTTAATGTTATAACTACTATCGTTTTTGTCATTTATAATATTAAATTAACTTAACAATAATTTCCTTAATAAGAAATAATTATAATGGATCAGGGTGCTTTTATTTATAAAGATTCTTTAGACAAAGATATATGCTTATTAATGTTTAAACATTTAAGCGAAGAACAATTTAAAAGTATATTACCAGATATAAAAGAAGGTGTTGGAAATTATTTAATTGCAATGTTTAAAAATGATACAAATTATTTAGGAAGAACAGAATATGAAGGTATAACTAGATTAATGAATGATGAAGATATGATAAATGTATTCAGTTCTTTCGAAGACATTCAAAAGAAAATACCAGAATTAACTGAAGAACAACACTATAAATATATTGATGTTGTTAAAATGCAATATCAACAATTTGGTATTCAAAATATTAGTGCGGGTATTACATAAAAATGAACATAACACTTACACTATACACATAAGTAATAATAATGGAACAACAAATTTCGCCTTATATTCAAAGCATATTATCAACTATACAGCATTATGACAAAAAAATATGTTCTGAATCAACAAATTATGAAACTACTTTAAAAGAAAAAGATACTACTATAAATGCATTAAAAGAATTAAACTCTAAATTAAAATCTGAAATGGATGATTTTCTAAAAGTTTCATTTGCAGCCAGATGGAAAAATAAATCAGAACAGCTTGAAAAGCAAAATATATATTTAGAAGATAAGATTAATAGATTAACAACAACAAATGAAAAACTCAATTATAAACTTGACAAATTGACACAAAAAAACGACCAAACAATACAAACAGATGTGTGTACATTAACTATACAAACAAACAAAGGGGCAATTTATAGATTAAAAGATGAACTATTGATAAATAGTTCCGGACAAGTATCTGGTAAAGTAATTGATTATTCATTATCAGAATCCCAATCAACATCATCATAATCAGAAAATTCTTCTATGATTTTAATAGGTATTTGTATTGGTTTAGATGGAATATTATCATCCTTATCTAGTTCTTCAAATTCATCATTTGAAGAACTTTCTTCTGTTGTTTTTGAATCACCATTGGATTCAATTTTTTTTAATTCTTCATTTTTTGTTGATTCATCCATTTTTTTTAATTCATCCATTTTTTTTAATTCATCAATCATTAAATTCCAATGTTCCCATGGTGCAATTGCATAAGGAAAATTTGACATTAATACTTGAGTTCCAATAACTGGTATTTTTTTCCAATTTTTAATCAATATTTCTACATCATCGGATTTTTCATCTGCTATAGTAGCATCCATTTAATCATTTTGTATAAATAAAATATTTCATCTGTTTTTTTAATATCTATTAACATAATGGATTCTAGTACTAGAGATATGTTAATGAAATTAATATATGTAGCAATAGGCATTATGGTTATATGTTTTATTAGCTTATTGGTCATTTCTATTTACAGATATGTAAAATCCAATAATAAAGCTAGAAAACATAAAGGTGCATTGTGGTTAAATGAAGAAAAGTCTATGTTAGAACCTTATTTATTTGATCCATATACAGATGAATCGGGTAATAATATTGAAAGTACCAATCCAAATGGTAAGGGTGTCTCATATACAATGAATATCAACATTTTAAAATGGTTGTACGATAAAAAAGTTACACACAGAGAAATATTTACACATGGTGTTGGTAATTTTGATAATTTAGGAAAAAAAGATATTATAAGTGTAGCAATTGATGCAAAGAAAAATGATATCATTATTAAAATTAATACATCAATTGTAAATGATGGAAAAGATATTTTACTAACTTCTTGTGAAAAACTATTACACTCTGAAGATGAAGATGAAAATGAAGAAAAAGATGACATAACTGACGAAAGAAACACAGAAATAGTATCATTAAAATATGTTCCAATAGACGAATTTTTTCATATTAGTCTGGTTTTATCAAAAAAACGAATTGATGTTTATAAAAATGGACAATTATATGGTTCAAAAATATTCAAAGGTATTATACCAAATCTCAAAAAAAGAAGAACATTATTTCCTATCAAATTTGGTTATGGTAAACCTATAAAAGGACTTATATCTAATTTTATGTATTTTGAACATGAATTAACAATTCCAGAAGTAAAATATATATTCAAAACTGGAAAAAAACCTGATTCCGCAGATTCATCACCACAAAATAGTCAAGACATTACAATGATGTTAGGTAATGATTGCACATTACCCAATATAGATAATATAGATAGAAGCTTGTTTTCTATTTCAGAATCATAAATTATTAAATTTATGAACATGTTTAATTAAAAGTATAAAGTTTTATAATATAATTAGAATTATATGAGAATATTACATTTTTTAAGATTTTTTTTTACAATAAATATATCAAAATCATTAAGTTATTATCCATATGATCCTAGAATACACAATTTTGGTAATATTGGTTTAGGTGGAAAAATACACGCATCATTAGCTAGACCAATAACACGTCTAATTGATACAATTGCTTATAATGGTGATGATATTCGTAATATTATATTAGAAAATTTGAAAAAAGATGGATTAATAGAAAATCCTTTATTCATTTCAGATTGGTGTTGTGGTGCCGCTATGTCAACAGATGCTTTAAGAAACAATTTCAAAAATTCAAGTATAGTTGGTGTTGACACTTCAAATGAAATGATAAAAGTTGCAAAAAAAGAATCAAATTCTAATGCTAAATTTATTATTGATGATGCAGAAACGGTTCAACTTGAAAATAAAGCCGATTTAATAACAATTATGTTTGGATTCCACGAAATACCACAAGAAGGTCGTATCACTATTTTAAAAAATGCTATTAAAAATTTGGCTAAAAATGGTAGTGTTCTAATAATAGACATCGATATGACATATATTCCATCTAAAATGATGGAATCAGGTGAACCATATATCCACGATTATCTAAAAAATGTTCAAAATGATATTAACTCATTATTTCAAAATGTAATTGAAACAGTTGCAGTAGAAGGTCACGTTCGTCAATGGTTGTGCAAAATTCCAAATCAATGTTGTGTATAATCATAACTATATTTGTTTAATTAATTAATGGGAAAACTTTTTATGATACTATTATTGTTTACACTTTTATTGTTATCAAAAATATACAAACCAATTATCGAATCTATGAATGGTTCAAATATAGTTTGTCCTCCTGTTGGAAAATCTGGTGTTATTGAATGTCCACACATTCAAGACAAAAAATTAAGAGACTTACAATGCGAAGCCATTAAAAATCATTGTCAAATAATTATGGACAATGCTGCAGAAAAAAAAATGCTGCAGAAAAAAAAATGATTAATTAAGATTTTTTTTTCTCTTTGTCAATCTTTTTTTTATTAAAAGTCTTTTTCTAGACTTTCCTGATTTACCACCTTTTGGTTTTCCAAACTCTCTATCTCTATATTCTTTAGCGCGTAATCTTGCAGCTGCAACAGCATCTGATTCCGAAGATGATTCCGGATCATCTAAATCAGTTGATTCTCTCTCAATTTCCTTTCTTTCACTGTCTTCCTTAGTTTTAAAATTTTGTATTTCCCCGAGAAGTTGTTCTCTTAAACTAAGTTTTGGTGATCTGGATGCTAATTCATTTGCACGATTTTCCATCTTCTTTCTCTCATCCTCCTTGGCTTTTTCTATTTTTGATTTATTAGCTTCTTCTTCAGCTGCTTTCTTAGCTTCTTCTTCAGCTGCTTTCTTAGCTTCTTCTTCAGCTGCTTTCTTAGCTTCTTCTTCAGCTGCTTTCTTTGCTTCTTCTTCAGCTGCTTTCTTTGCTTCTTCTTCAGCTGCTTTCTTTGCTTCTTCTTCAGCTGCTTTCTTAGCTTCTTCTTCAGCTGCTTTCTTTGCTTCTTCTTCAGCTGCTTTCTTTGCTTCTTCTTCAGCTGCTTTCTTTGCTTCTTCTTCAGCTGCTTTCTTAGCTTCTT
>Ga0209433_10000075_pt1 | contig 29782 bp, 30 predicted proteins | sample METZYME_5_50m_FD_187552 | JGI IMG/M metagenome (GOLD analysis project Ga0209433, IMG submission 187552) | Marine microbial communities from oxygen minimum zone in mesopelagic equatorial Pacific - METZYME_5_50m (SPAdes) (version 2) | ecosystem: Environmental > Aquatic > Marine > Oceanic | place...
TGACATTACAGCCCGCCACATTTATATGATTACAATTCTTAAACTTACAACCCATAGATGCTTCTCTTATCTCAAAAAAACCACTTAAGACTTCCTCTGAATTAAATTTTTCAATTTCAAGATCTCTAACACCGGGAGAGTCTATTATTTCTATTTTATCTTTAACATATAAAGACGAAACCGAAGTAGTATGAACTCCTTTAGCTTTATTAAGCTCCTTAGTCTTTAGATTTATTCCTAATAATTTTGACGAGATAGTAGATTTTCCTGACCCAGACTTTCCAACGAAAATTGTAGTTTTATCTTCAAGATAAAAACCGAGTTCTGATAATCCCTCTCCAAATTTGCCTGAGACTTTGAAAACCTTTAGACCAAGATTTTCATAAATATTGCATGCCTCTTTAAACTCATCATCACTTGTTAAGTCAATCTTGTTAGCAACTATTAATGGTTCGATGCCTGCCGCCGCTGATAGCACCAACCACTTATCAATAAATATTTTTGGGGTAAGGGGTACAGGGGATAACAAGATAGCAATATTTGTTACATTTGCTGCAAATACTTTTTTCTTGCCTCTGTGAAACCTTTTTAATGATGTTTTTCTATTTACTTTTTTTAAGATTTTTCCTTTCACCTCTGAACTATCTTGAAGCGGAACAATTTCAACAAAATCACCAACGACAATGTCTTGATCTTTAGGCGTTTTGCAAGGAATTTTAAATTCTTTTATTTCCACAAGGCAGGAGTTTGAGTAAAACTCAACCACTCTACCAATTTGAACTTTTTCCATATAGAGCACAAAATACACTATTAAGAGAGTTTTACAAAAAATGAAAGCTAATAAATCAAGTAACAACTTAATATGGATAGACCTTGAAATGACAGGTCTAGATCCTGAGAAAGAAAAGATAATTGAAATAGCTACAATCATTACTGACTCAGATTTAAATATTATTGCAGAGGGGCCAAATATAGCCATCCATCAAAATAATGATTTGCTTGATAATATGGATGAATGGAATGTAAATCAGCATACCTCTTCTGGCCTTCTTGAAGCAGTAAAAACAAGCATCATTAGTGATAAGGAAGCTGAGCTTGAGACGTTAGATTTTATTTCAAAATATGTACCAGCTGGTAAGTCTCCTATGTGCGGGAATACTGTTTCGCATGACAGAAGATTTCTATGCAAATATATGCCTGAGCTTGAGAATTACTTTCACTATAGGCATATTGATGTTTCTTCAGTCAAGGAGTTAATAGTTAGATGGATGAACCAAGCGCAGTCGTATCAGAAAAATAGCAATCATAGAGCTCTTGAAGATATAAAGGATTCAATTAATGAGTTGAAGCATTATAAAAAACTTCTCTTTGAAGAGTAAAATCTTTAATCTTTTTTCTTTACTGGCTGAATATTCAATGGGAAAGGGCTAACTTGACTGGATGTTTTCTTAATTTTAGCTTCCCCTGACTCAATCACTTCATCAATTCTTTGAATAGCTCCTATTGGTATATAGCTCCTTTTGACTTTATTGAATTCTGCTTTAAGTTTTTCTGAACTAGGATCTACAACAAGCTGATCATCATTGGTAAAAATAAATTCTTCTACCTCGAGGAAACCATACATATCACTCTGAAAGATTTGTTTTGCAAAAATTTCATAGATTTCTCCAAGCTGAATAAATATAATCTTATAAATTTTTTTGTCCTTCATAAAAAATATATATGTCTAAAAAGCCATTTTAAAACATTTGAGGTCAGAAATAATAGATAATTAGTTTATGAAAAAGAAGCTATTCGTAAAAACACATGGTTGTCAGATGAATGAATATGATTCTGCAAAAATGATTGACCTTCTTCAAGATAAAGAAGGCTTTGAGTTGGCGGAATCAGAAGATCAAGCTGATCTTTTAATTTTAAATACATGCTCGATTAGAGAAAAAGCACAGGAAAGGGTTTTTCATCAAATTGGAAGATGGAGAAAAATTAAAGAAAAAAATCCTAATCTCAAAATTGCCATAGGCGGATGTGTTGCTTCTCAGGAGGGTGAAAAGATTATTAAGAGAGCACCATCGGTAGATATAGTTTTTGGACCACAAACACTGCATAAACTTCCAAATCTTTACAATGAGAAAGAAAAAAGTAATGAAAATCAAATAGATATTTCATTCCCAAAACTAGAAAAATTCGATCATCTTGCATCACCAAAGGCTGAGGGCCCATCAGTTTTTGTTTCTATTATGGAAGGTTGTAATAAATACTGCTCATTTTGCGTTGTACCCAAGACGAGAGGGCATGAAGTTTCTAGGGATTTTAAAGATATTCTTAATGAGGTTGCTAAGCTAGCAGATCAAGGCGCAAGAGAGATTCATTTTCTTGGCCAAAATGTGAATAATTTTAAAGGGATGCATAATGGAGAAAAATCATCACTTGCTAAATTAATTGAAGAAACAGCAAAAATTGAGAACATTGAAAGAATAAGATTTACTACCAGCCACCCTCATGAATTTAAGCAAGATTTAGTGGATGTTTATGACAAGGTTCCAGAGCTAGTTAGTCATGTTCATTTACCAATTCAAAGTGGATCAGATAGGATTCTGAAGCAGATGAGAAGAAGATACAATGTTGAAAAATATATGGATCTGGTAGATCGTATCAAATCCGTAAGACCAGAGATGAGTTTTTCATCAGATTTTATTGTTGGGTTTCCTGGAGAAACAAAAGAAGATTTCAAGAACACAATGGATGTAATCAATGAAGTAAAGTTTGATGAATCCTTTAGTTTTATTTATAGCCCAAGACCAAATACTACTGCCGCAGATATGCCAGATGATGTCTCCAGAGAAGAAAAAAAAGAACGTCTTTCAGTTTTGCAAACTAGACTAAGCCAATTTTCATTTGGGTATAGTAGGAAGAAAGTTGGATCAATTCAAAATTGTCTTGTAATGGGTCAGTCAAGAAGAGACCCAGGTCAACTCCAAGGAAGAACAATATGCAATAGAGTTGTAAATTTTTCTACCAATAATGTTGATTTAATTGGACAATTAATTAATATTCAAATTATAGATGCTTTACCACACTGCCTTAGAGGGACTCTCCAAAATTAATGCCTGATAAAGAGAACTCTAACAACCTTGTTCTTTCGCCACCAGATGCAAATGTTTTGGTTAGGTTTGTTGGTGAGCTTAATGGGAATATAAAATTTATCGAGAAGTCATTTAAAGTTAAAGTTTTTCAAAATGGCAATAAGTTAAAAATAACAGGTCATGATGAGGATGTTAAATTAGCATCAGACGCACTTCAAAAACTCTATGAGGCTGCAGGAAAAGGAGTTGAAATTACAAAAGAAACACTTCATCTTTGCATTCAAGAGGTAAAACATGATTCCTCAAGTCAAGATTATGAAGACATAATAATAAAAACTCCAAAGAAAACTATTAAACCGCGATCAATAAACCAGTCTAAGTACATTCACAATATAAAACACAATGAGATTAATTTTGGTATTGGTCCTGCAGGAACAGGAAAGACTTTTCTTGCAATGGCCCTTGCTATTGAATTTCTTTTAGATAAAAAGGTTGAAAAGATTGTATTAATAAGACCAGCAGTTGAAGCTGGAGAAAAATTAGGATTTCTTCCAGGAGATCTTTCTCAAAAAGTGGACCCATATCTTCGCCCTCTTTATGATGCAATGTATCAAATGATAGGGTTTGATAAAGCGGAAAGACTAATGAATAGAGAGATTATTGAAATAGCACCACTTGCATATATGAGAGGAAGAACTCTCAATAACTCTTTTATCATTATGGATGAAAGTCAAAATACAACAACAGAACAAATGAAAATGTTCCTTACAAGAATGGGCTTTGGATCTTATGCAACAATCAATGGAGATTTAACGCAAATTGATCTCCCAAAAAATATTTATTCAGGCCTCAAAGATGCTGTTAATCTCTTAGACGGGACTGATGGGATTGGTTTTACGAGATTTAACTCTAGAGATGTTGTTCGTCATCCCTTAGTAAAGAAAATAGTTGATGCTTATGACAAAAGGCAAGAAGAAAATTGAATCTAAATATCTCTGATCCAAAAAAATACCTTTCAGACAGCCAACATAAGCGTATGAATGAAGCTGCCAAAATAGTTTTTAATGAGAGAAAAAAAACAAACAAGAAAATAAATGTAAAAATTGTTTGCAGTGAGGAAATGCAAAGACTGAATAAAATATTTAGAAAAAAAGATAAAAATACAAACGTTTTGGCCTTTGTGAATGATGATGAGTCAAAAGAGCAGACTCAAGAATTTGGAGATATAGCAATATGTTATCCTTATATTCAAGAGGAAGCAGAATCGCAGGGAAAAAGTATCATTGACCACATAACTCACATGCTAATTCATGGAATTCTCCATATATTTGGTCATGACCACATGGAATCAAATGAAAGAGAGAATATGGAAGTAGAAGAAGTAAGGTTGCTAAAGAAATTAAAAATAGGAGATCCTTATTCAATATGAATAAGATAATCAAAAATAAAGATGTTCCGCCCTCCTCTTTTTACCAAAGAATAAGAGCGTTTGTAAGAAATATTTTTTTTATCAAACCAAAAAATATTGAAGATGTTACCGAAGTGTTGGAAAGCTCTCTATCTTCAGACATTATAGATGAGGTTGCATTTTCAATTGCGGAAAGCGCAATAAAGCTAAGAGCCACATCCGTTAAAGAAATTATGATTCCAAAGGTGGAGATGGTGAATATTAATATAGATGATTCGCCTGACAGATTGGTAGAGACAGTTATTTCATCAGGTCACTCCAGATACCCTGTAATAAATGAAAAAAAGAAGAAAGTAGAGGGCATTCTACTTGCAAAAGACCTATTGCCTTTGTTGTCTGGTAATTCAGAAATAAATTTAGATGCAATAATGCGAGATGCAAAAGTTGTTCCTGAGACAAAGCGAGCAGACTCTTTGCTCGAAGAGTTTAAAAAAGATAAATCACATTTAGCAGTTGTAATTGATGAATATGGAGAAATATGTGGTCTTGTTACTATTGAAGATATTTTAGAAGAACTTGTTGGTGAGATAGAAGATGAGCACGATATCGATGATCTAGATCTCATTCAGGTATCTGATAAAGAGTTTATAGCAGATGCAAAGATAGAAATTGATGAATTTGAAGAAAAATTTGAAATTGATCTTAATGAAGGGTCTGTAGAGACACTTGGTGGGTATATGACAAAAAAGCTTGGAATACTTCCTAAGGTTGGTGATAAAGTTGTTATTGATTCGATTGAACTTGTAGTTACTGCTGCTGATAAACGTCGTATAAAAAAAATTGGCATCTCAATTATTAATTAATATTAGAAAAAGTTTAGAACCGCTTTTTTTTGGTGCTCTAGGTGTGTTAGCTTTTGCACCATTTTCATTTAAATATGCCCTTTTTGTAAGCTACACCTATGTAATCTATAGGGTGTTCAAGTTAAAAAATAATAATGACACCTATGATATATTTCTTTGGGCAATAGGCTTTTGGGGAATCGGAACATCCTGGATAATAGTAAGTATTTACTATTATGGAAATGTTAGTCTCATAGGTTCTATATCCCTATTTGTAATCTTGATGCTTGGCTGCATCTCACTTTTTTTCTTGCCTATAATATTAATTAAAAGAGTTTTTAAAAACTTCTCAGATAACTTTCTTATTTCAGTGCCAGCTATACTTATCGTTGTAGAACTGGGCAGATATTACTTTCTTGGTGGATTCCCATGGTTGTTGCCTGGCTATATCTTTTTAGATACCCCTTTTCAAAGTTTATATGGACTAATTGGTGTATCAGGACTATCTGTTCTGTTTTACTTTCTAGCTACTGTAAATGTGCTTTTTATATCAAAAAAAGTTTATATGATTTTTTTAAATATAGTTTTATTTACATGTTTGCTTTTACCAAATATTTTTACTCAAAGTGCTGGCGATGAAGATTCAATAAATTTTTCAGTTATTCAACCATCAACAGACCCATTCACTAAATTTGATATCGATTACGTAAAAAAAATTGAAGATGAGTTTATATATTTGTCCTCTCTAGCGAACAAAGAAACAGATATTTTAGTGTGGCCAGAGGCACCTATGCCATATACTACCGAATCTAAAAGATATAAGGATCTTATTAGCCGCATCGATAAGCCCTTAGTAACTGGTTTTTTTAGCACTAAAGAGGGATATTTATATAATTCCGTTGTAAATTCTGAACAATCAGCAATATATAACAAAAGAAAATTAGTTCCGTTTGGGGAATACATACCATTTGAAAGGTATTTGAGGGGGTTAATAGCTTTTTTTGATATGCCAATGTCCAACATCACAAGAGGTAATTTAGCTGTGGAAATGGATGTTGGGCATAAAACATTCACTCCTTTAGTGTGTTTTGATATAGTTTTTCGTGAAATAGTAAGAAAAGACGTCAAAAGTTCTAATTATATTATAAATGTAAGTAATGACACCTGGTTTGGAAACTCTTTTGGCCCATATCAGCATTTGGAGATTTCAAGAATTAGAGCAGCTGAAAATCATATACCTATAATTCGAGCAACAAATGATGGCATATCAGCCTTAATATCTAGTAATGGGACAATAGTTGATTATATTGGAAAGGGAGAATCTGGTATTCTAAACGTAAAACTTGTACCCACAGATGTACGCACGTTTTACAACTCCTATGGAGACCTATTTACTTATTTTTATATTTTAATAGTCTTTTTATTAATGTTTCTTGGTAGAATGAGGAATGCGTAAATATTTCTTTATTCTTTTAGTTGCATCTTATATGTCTTATACAGATATTCTTGTTGATATTAGTCAGCAAAGGCTCTTCTTACTTGATAACGGAGGAACTTTAATTGTTTCATACCCTATATCTTCATCTTATTTTGGTGAGGGTCAGGTTGAAAATTCATTCAAAACCCCTCTTGGTAAGCACGTCATTAAGCAAAAAATTGGTAGTGATGCGTCAAAAAACATAATATTTAAGGAACGCATTAATACCGGACGTTATGCAGAAATTCATCATACTGATTATGACTCGGATGAGGACCATGTTACGTCAAGAATCCTATGGTTAGAGGGACTGGAAGAGGGGTTTAATAAAGGCGGTAATGTAGATTCCTTTAATCGCTATATATACATTCATGGAACACCGGAAGAGGGCCTAATTGGCAAAAAAGCTTCTCATGGGTGTATCAGAATGTTTAATCACGATGTTATAGAACTGTATGATCTTGTCCAAGAAGGGACAAAAGTCAATATAGTACTATAAATTCCCTGCAACAGATGATTTATTGAACCCAGAAACAGGTTTTCTATCCTCTGGCTTTGGGGCATCGCCAAATCTGCCTTTGTTTTCAGCTAAAAACCCAATTAAATCAGCTTTCTGCCAAAAATCTGGGTCATTTTTTGCAAACTCATCAATTTTTGATGAAATTACATCTAATCCTTCCATATTTGCATACTGCATAGGCCCGCCTCTCCAGATGGGGAATCCGTAACCATTTATATATACAACATCCATATCACCTGATCTCTGAGCTACTCCTTCCTCTAAAATCTTTGCACCCTCATTAACAAGAGCTAATATGCATCTATCTACAATTTCTTGATCAGAGATTTCTCTTCTCTCAAAACCATTTTCTTTTGATACTTTTTCATAAACTGATTCATTCTCTGGAGCTGGATGAGGTGCTCTAGAACCTTCTACATAATTATAGAAGCCCTTGCCATTTTTCTGTCCATATCTATCCATATCACACAGAGCATCATTTATTTTTGCTGTAAGAGGTGATTCTGTTCCACTTAACTTTCTTGCTCTCCAACCTAAATCTAAACCAACTAAATCGAGCATTCTAAATGGACCCATGCTCATGCCAAAATTTTCAAGAGCTGTATCAACTTGATGCGGAAGGGCTCCTTCTAAAAGAAGTTGATTTGCTTGAGTTGTATAACCAAAAAGCATTCTATTACCTATGAAACCCGGAGCATTTAATGAAACAACTGGAGCTTTTTTCAAAGCCTTACCTAAGGACATAATAGTTGCTAATGTTTCATTTGAAGTTTTATCACCACGAACGACTTCCAACAACCTCATTACATTAGCTGGACTAAAAAAGTGAGTACCCACTACTTTTTCAGGCCTATTAGTACAATCTGCAAGTGCATCTACATCCAATCCAGAAGTGTTGGAAGCTAAGATGGCATTTTCATTAACAGATTCATCTAACTTCTTAAATATTTCAAGCTTAAGATCTAAGTTCTCATAGACAGCTTCAATTACAATATCTACATCAGAGATATCATCGTAGGATAAGCCAGAAGTAATCAAACCAAAGGTTTTTTCTTTTTGTTCTTCAGTCATTCTTCCTCTATCAACCATAAATTTATAGTTTCTCTCTATTGCCGATAATCCCCTTTTAAGATTTTCTTCATCTTGATCTACGATATGAACAGGAATCCCAATATTCGCAAAGCACATTGCTATACCGCCACCCATTGTTCCAGAACCAATAATCCCAGCTTTTTTCACATCCATTTTTGGTGTTTCTTTTGGGACATCATTAATTTTAGATGCAGCTCTTTCACCAAAGAAGATATGAATCATGGCCTCTCTTTGTGGATTTAGGAGGCATTCTATGAAGTATTCTGCTTCTTTTTTCATACCTTCATCAAAATCATCCAAATTTATAGCTGCTTCTACACATTGGATAATTTTTCCTGGTGCAAATTGGCCTTTTCTTGTTTTAGCAGCTAAAGCTCTAGCCTCTGAAATAATGTTTTCATCACCTCTTGCAGCAAGAACCTTATCATTAAGATCTCTAACTAGAGGATGAGTATCATTTTTTGTTGCAACCTCTTTTGCAAAGGCAACTGCATCTTCCACAATGTCACCTTCAGATAATGAGTCAATAACACCCATATCTACTGCTTTTACCGCAGGTATATGCCTACCTGAAAGCATAATCTTAAGAGCTTCGGATGGTCCTACTAGGCGAGGGAGGCGCTGAGTACCACCAGCACCTGGCAATAAGCCCAAATTTACTTCAGGAAGCCCTATAAATCCTTGTTTTGAAGAAACCCTGTAATGACAACATAAAGCAGTTTCTAATCCACCACCAAGTGCAGACCCATTTATTGCCGCAATAACAGGCTTTGACGACTTCTCAATTTTCTCAAAAGCATCATGTATCGATGGACCATCAATTTGCTGACCAAATTCAGATATATCTGCTCCTGCTATAAAAGATCTTCCTTTTCCAGTAAGAACTATGCCAACAACAGAATCGTCGGATTCTGCTTTTTCCATGCATTCTACAAGACCATGCCTTACACCATCGCTAAGGGGGTTAACAGGCGGATTATCAACCTCAAGAATTGCAATTCCATCAGTCACGTCATAATTTATTTTTCCTTTCAAGACAAACTCCAAATTTTTTTTACATTATACCCAAAAAAAAGATCAATTATTTTATAAAAAGTATTGATAATATATTATAAACATGCATAATAATATCTTGTCAGCACTCCTCCCCCTATTTTTTGGGCTGACAAATCCTCTGAAAAATGTGGAGGGCTTAGGCCCTCCAAGTCTAATTAAGGAAAATAATGAGAGAGAATTTAGAAGTAATATTTTTAGCCAGTTTATTTTTTGTTTCAGTACTTGCAATTGCCCCTGTTAGCTAAGTTATAATCCCCCACCATGAAAAATTTATTATCTGTAATCATAATATTGTTTTCGGTAACTAGCTTTGCCTGCAATAACCTAATTAATGAGAAACTAAGGATTTTAGATTCAACAGAAACTGAAAGCCTTTGTAAATACGAGGGCGAGGTGTTGCTAATAGTTAATGTTGCAAGCAAGTGTGGGTACACCCCTCAATATGACGGTTTGCAGAAACTTTATTCAGAATATGGAGATCAAGGTTTTACAGTCATAGGCATCCCATCTAGGGATTTTATGTGGCAAGAATTTACAGATGAATCTAAAACTGCAGAATTCTGTGATGCAACGTATAACGTGACTTTTCCTCTATATGCAACTACACGTGTGAGAGGGGATCAGGCGCATCCACTATTTAAGAAATTGTCAAAACTTTCAGGTAAAGAACCTTCATGGAATTTTAATAAATTCCTAATATCAAAAGAGGGAAAACTTGTGGGTATGTATGATTCGAAAGTATTACCAGAATCCCTTGCTGGCAAGATAGAAAATCTCTTATAGTCATCCAATAAATATTTGATCTGCTTTTCGTAATCCAAATATTCCGTTATCAACAACTCCAGGTATAGAATTAATCTCCATCTCTAAGGATATTGGATCATCAACCCTGATACCGCTTAAATCAAGGATCTCATTTCCTTGATCTGTTAAAAAACCATGCCTCAACCTTGGAGTACCGCCCAAAGCCATTAATTTTCTTGCTACAAAACTTCTAGCTTGCGACAACACCTCGACAGGAATCGGAAATCGACCTAACTCATCAACCATTTTTGATTCATCAGCAATGCATAAAAAATTTTTGGATGCACTAGCAATTATTTTTTCATTTGTATGTGCGCCACCACCACCTTTTATAAGCGATAAATCATTTGAAATTTCATCCGCTCCATCAATATAAAAGTCAATCTCATCAACATCATTTAAGCTAAAGATATCAACACCAATTTCTTTTAATAGCCTTGTCGATGCATCTGAGCTTGAAACCACACCTTTAACGAGAGTTGGGCATGATCGCAATAATTCAATAAAACAATTTACCGTTGAACCAGTCCCAATGCCTAAAATAGATTTCGAGTGAATCTTAGGCTTAAGATAATTTAAGGCTTTTTCAGCAGCCCTTATCTTTGCATGGCTCATAAAGCTATAATACTCCAATGAGGAATAAGCTGTGAAAATATCTAATAAAAGAACAAAAACTTTTTCTAATTCTAAAAAATATTTATCTTTAATTAAGAACTCAAGTGTTTACGATGTGGCCGATATCTCTCCAATCACTCATGCAACAAATCTTTCAAACAAGCTAGGACATAATGTATTTCTCAAAAGAGAAGATTTACAACCTATATTTTCTTTTAAAAACAGGGGTGCGTATAACAAAATTGTAAATATTAAAAAAGATAAACTTAAATTGGGAGTGATTGCTGCCTCTGCTGGGAATCACGCTCAAGGAGTTGCAAGTGCTTGCAAAAGGTTAAAAATAAAATGTCTTATAGTGATGCCGAAGACCACACCGGAAATAAAGATAAGAGCCGTAAAAAACTTTGGAGCAAGAGTAAAATTATTTGGTGATAACTATGATCAAGCTGTAAAGCACGCATATGAGATTTGTAAAAAAGAAAAGAAAGAGTTTATACATCCCTTTGATGATCCTTACACAATTGCAGGTCAAGGGACAGTTGGAAAAGAAATTTTAGAAGAAAACTCTGAACTAGATGCAATATTTGTTCCTGTTGGCGGAGGAGGGCTTTTGGCAGGAGTTTCAGCTTGGATAGCTCAAAATAACAAAAAAATAAAAATCTATGGAGTCGAGGTTGATGACTCAGCCTGTCTTTTTGAAGCTCTTAGAGCAAATAAAAGAGTTAGATTAAAGAGCGTTGGGATTTTTGCTGATGGAGTGGCGGTTGAGCAGGTTGGTAAAAATAATTTAAAAGTTATCAAAGAGTGCATCGATGGAGTAATAACTGTAAGCATCGATGAGGTATGTGCTGCAGTAAAAGACCTTTTTGAAGATACGAGGGTAATGTCAGAGCCAGCTGGGGCTGTTGCTTTAGCAGGATTAAAGAAATTCTCAGCCAAGAAGAAGAAAAACCTTCTGGCAATTAGTAGCGGTGCAAATCTAAATTTTGATAGATTAAGTTATATTGTTGAAAGATCAGAGCTGGGAGAGAATAGAGAAAAAATACTCAGTATCCAAATTCCAGAAAAAGCAGGAAGTTTCCTAAAACTATCAAAGATATTCTCTAATTCTCAGATAACTGAATTTAACTACAGACTTTCAGATCCAAATGATGCACATGTACTAGTTGGAATTAAAACAAAGTCAGCAAAAAACTTTACAGCTTTGAAAAATAGACTAATTAAAAATCAGTATCCATTTAAAGACCTTACGAAAAATGAAATATCTAATGATCATCTTAGGCACATGGTTGGTGGTAGAAGCCCAAGCGCAAGAACTGAGAGAGTTTTTAGAATGGAGTTCCCTGAAAGACCAGGAGCTCTTCTAGATTTTCTTGAAAAATTAGGCAATAAATGGAACATTACTTTATTTCATTACCGAAATTTGGGCTCCGCTTTTGGCAAGGTCTTAGTAGGTATTCAAGACAACTCAAAGAATAAAGAACTTCTTAAGAGGTATTTAAATAGAACTGGATATTCTTTTTCAGAAGAAACTTCCAACATAGCCTATAAACATTTTCTTGAATAAATGAGTATAAGAGAATTCAAAGTTTCTGTGGATGAGTCACAGATAGAAGACCTTCATAAAAGAATAGACCTTATAAGGTGGCCTGATGAAATAAATGATGAAATGTGGTCTCTTGGAACCAAAAAAAGTTTTTTAAAAGACGCAATGCATTTTTGGAAAAATGATTTTGATTGGAGGAAACATGAAAACCAAATAAATGATTTTGGAAGTTATAAATTTAAGACAAAAGATGGATTGGAAATACATTTTATTCATTCAAAATCAAAATCTGAAAATTCTATACCAATTTTGATTACACATGGTTGGCCAGGTAGCGTTCAAGAATTTTTTAAAATAATTCCTTTACTAAACCAATATAAGGATGGATTAAGCTTTGATGTAATTTGTCCATCAATGCCAGGATATGGTTTTTCAGATAAACCAACTGAAAAGGGCTATGATTCAAAAAAAATAGCTCAAATTAATCATGAGCTTATGGTAGCTCTAGGATATAAAAAATATATTGTTCAGGGTGGAGACTGGGGATCAACAGTAAGTAAATGGTCTGCTGAACTTTATCCCAAAGAAGTAATGGGACTTCACTTAAATTTAGTTATTGCTTTTCCACCAGAAAAAGATGATCCGATGGAGGGAGTAACCGAGCATGAGCAAGCTTTGCTTGGGAGGTATGCAAAATATTTGGAGCTAGGAAGTGGATATTTTGAAATTCAGAGAACTAAACCACAAACTCTAGGATACTCACTTAATGATTCTCCTGTAGGACTGGCAGGGTGGATTATTGAGAAGTTTCATTCATGGACTGACGATGAAAAAGATAAATTGATGGTAAGCTTGGAGGATGTAATTTCTATTGTTTCTTTATATTGGTTCTCAGAATCAATAACATCATCAATGAGACTTTATAATGAGAATGGAAGAGAAGGATTTTCAAAATCAAGGATTAATGTACCCACCGGATGTGCTCTATTCAAAAATGAAATAATGCTTCCACCAAAAGCATGGGCTAAGGAAATTTATAATTTAATTCATTGGGAGCATTATGATGGTGGACACTTTGCGGCTCTTGAAAAACCTGAGACATTAGAAAAAGATATCAGGCTTTTTGTTCAAAAACTTAAAATTTAAACCTAACCTTTACAGTAAAGATTTCATTTGAAGGATTCTCCCAAGAGTCCTGATATAGGTCTTCGTAAGAAAATATATCTGAATCATCATAAAAGCTATATCCTCTTGTATAAACCAAGTAAAAATAGGATAAGGGTGAAATTTCATATCGATATCTCATTTGAAGAGAGTTTTCAGAAACATAAAAAGGATCAATCAAAAAATCAGATTCACTAAGTTCTCCTGATATTGAACTAACTAGCGGAATCGGATCTTCTGCTTTAATCAGTACTGACTGGTTTTTAAGCCTAAATTCGTGCCTGGCACCACGGAAAAAAGTCATTCCGAAGTTAATATTTCTTCTGTTCTTGGTAAAAGATCCTAATCGATTGGTATCGATCCATTTTAACCATTCTTCTTCTTTTGAATCATCGATACCAAAACTAAACTGAAGCTGATCATTAGGGAAATAATTAATATTAAACCTTTTGCTTTTGTTATTTCTTCCATCTGAATCCCAAGAAGAGTAGGGAGAGTATTTATTAAAACCAAAACCACCGCCAAAAGAAAAGTTTTTATATTTGGGTGAACCAAAACCAGCATTAAAACTCATTTCTTCCATTATTTGTATGTAAGGAGACCCTTCATACTTTCTTGTTATATTTGTATCTTTCCCTTCTGTTTTTGCAGACATAGATAAATCAACATTGAAATTTGATTTAAAAGAAAGCTCAGTTCGAGTCCAAACGCCTCTTGGAGATTTTTTTCCATCAGTTGTCATTGTCTGAAAAACAGAAATATGACTTTCTCTTGTTCTTAATAATGATTCTTTTGGAAATGAGTTTCTATCAAACTCAAATCTGTTATAAAACTTTATTTGATCATTGCGCTGAAGATAGCCCATATCATTCAGGTCTAGATTTTTATCAAAGTAGTGAAAACCTGTTGTGTTCTCATATTTATCATTCGGGATATATTTAATATCTAACCGAACACCATGGCCTATGGAGCTATTTTTTCGAGAATTTAATAAATATCCAGAAATTTGCGTATTCTTAACAGCTGTATTTTCTATATCTAAAGAATATACGTCAGCACTTTCTTTGAAAAAGTTTCTTTTCGTTTTTGTTGCTAAGAAGCCAACTTTATTCTGAGGATTATTTGATCTAATCCTGAATGCAAAATAGTCTCTGCCCTTTGAAAAGTTTTCATCGCTTTCGCTTGCAGCCAAGAATCCTAAATCAACTTTATTTTTTTGGATAGTATGCCTTAAAGCAAGATCAAGATCAGAATATTCCTTTCTATTGTTTTCGCAGGTATTAGAATCCATAAAGCGACTGCAATCATAGTCTGGTCTCCCACCGATCCTGCGCGTATTAATTACGTAAAAATCATCTCTCCCTCCTTTAACTTCAAACAAAGAGTGATTCTCTGTAAAAAACGCTCTTTTTTCTGAGAAAAAAGTTTCAATAGCACTAAAGTTAACAACAACCTGATCTGTTTCTACCTGGCCAAAGTCTGGATTAATGGCAATGTTTGTTTGATTACCATTACCATGATTTAAAAAGATATCTACCCCAGCTTTTTCAACTGATTCATTTGTCACGGAATCTTCAGCAACTGTTAAATAAGGAAAATAGCTATATTTTTTGGATTCATAGTTATCAATAACAAGGTCTTGTAGATCATACATAAAGGTTTCCCTTGACCAATTTGTTTTAGTAGTACCAAATCCAAATTCATCACTAGCCAGCCAGCGAAAGGCAATAAATTTTACTTTTCTTTTAGAGTTATCTACTTTTTGCATTGGAACAACTGTCCAAGGAATAAAAAACTCAGAGGTCCAAAAATTATCTCCTCTATAGGTTTTAGCTATCCAATCTCCGTCCCAGTCTCTGCTTTCGTCATTGCCGTTTGTATATATTGCATCTGCAAGAGAGTCTCCAAGTGAGACCGTAAAACCATAAGCAACCTTAGAATTGCCATCAAAATCAATCGTAAATGAATTCTTATCCCCTCTATCATCCCAGTCATCCCTTATATGATTAAAGGATCTTATTGATTCGTTATCCTGCTCATTTATGAAACCGACATAAATACCATCTTGATTTGTATAGATTTTTACATTTGTTTTATATTTAGGATCTTCAAAATTAAATGGAACTATAGTTGTGAACTCAGATATTTGCTGAGCAGCATCCCATTCTTCTTCGTCCAAAATGCCATCGATGACGAAAGCATTAGCATATGTTATGCAAAAAAAAGTGGATAAGATTAATCTCAAAATTTTAAAACTCCATTTTCAGTTATTACCGAGTCACATTTAAGGTCATGACTTTCTGCAAAACTGATTTCCAAAACTTGAAATGCATAACCTAAGCCTATTATAAATGGTTTTTCTGATAACTCATGACTTCGACTGAAGAACCTATCATAGTATCCTCCACCATACCCAAGCCTAAAACCATTTTTATCAACACCAACAAATGGCAAAACCGCTGTATCGATTTCATATAGCTCAGAAGTCTCGACTTCGTCACTTTCATCGATTCCATACATATTCTTACAAAGACTAGAATTTTCTTTAATTCGATTAATAATTATTTCTTTTTTTGAAATTATCTTTGGTATATATACTTTAATGTCCTGTAGCCAAGCAAACTCAAGAGTTTTATTGATTGAAGGCTCATAATCTATTGATTTAAAGACTAGAAGTTTTTTCAGATCTCTTTTTTGAAGCTCATCAATTAAAAGGCTATTAACTTCATTCTCTAGATGTCTAATCTTTTTTTCTGGAAGGGATCGCCTCCGTTTTAAAAGTGATCTTCGAATATCTTCTTTCACAACATTCAGTACGGAGGCATAAAACCGATTCACCGTCACATATAATCCCCGAACCCTTTGTCCAGGTGGTGAATATCATGCTAAATCAGGCTTCTCTTAAAAAAAGGTAATGCACAACATTAACAGAGGAAAATCACCTTATTAAAAATTATAGGTTCAAAAAATAACTTATATATAAACGAATGAACCAGTAAAGCTTAAGTATAAATTATTTATTAATTTTCGAGAACTATGTTTTTAAAGCTTTTTCAACTTTTTCTAGCAAGAGATCTAAGCCTTCAACATTTACAGACTTCCCAGAAGGGTTTAGGCATTTGTTTGCAAGATTTAGCCCAGCAAGAATAAGGGCATTTTCTTTATCAGAAATCCCATTAAGCTCTTCATTAAGAAGTTCAGCTGCAGACATAAGAGCTTCCTTTTCATCAGCCGGACAAGCAAGAGTAATATCTCTGCCAAAAACTCTTAGTGAAACTCTTTCGATCTCAGACATTATTTTCAGAACTAATTTTTTTCAATTCAAATTCTAAATCTTTAATTTTCTTTAGACTAAGGGTTTTATTTTTCTTCCAATCTCTCTCTCGTTTGATATATCCGTCGATAATACCCTTTTGCTCATCAAATTTTTTTAGAAGAACATCAATTTTTTTATTGAGTTCCTCTAAAACATTCTTATTTAGATCTTTGGCCATAAGCAAGATTAATTCTAGCTTATAAGATTGGGAACTTCCAAATAAGAGAGTAAAATAAAGAAATGAAAATCTATGAAGATAGAAGATTAAATTTAACTGAAAATCTTAGCGGAGATTTTGCTGTGATTATTCCTGGATCAATTCTAGCAAATCGAAGCAATGATACATCCTATCCATTCCGACAGGACAGTAATTTTTACTATCTAAGTGGATTTAATGAACCAGATTCGACATTAATGATCGTAAGTAAATCTGGCAAAACTAGTTCCATTGGGTTCGTGCCAAAAAAAGATAAATTAAAAGAGATATGGGATGGTTTTAGATATGGCCCTGAAGGGCTCAAATCAGATTTTGGTTTCAATGATGCTTTTAATAACGATGAAATAGAAGAACTATTACCAGATTTATTGGATGGTGTCAGCTGTGTATATTATCCGTTCGGAAAAGTTGACGGCTTTGACCAGAAAGTAATTAATTGGACAAAAAAAGCCAATAATAAAGATCGTCATTCCAAAAAGATGGAGATAGCAGATATTTCAAAAATTATAGGAAACAAAAGGCTTATAAAAGATAAATCTGAGATCAAGATTTTAGAGAAAGCATGTAAAATTTCTGCAAATGCCCACTTAGCGGCAATGAAATTTGTGAAGCCTGGCATGAACGAAGCTGATATTGAAGCTTTTTATTTATATGAGTTTGGAAAAAATGGTGGAAGATTCCCTGCCTATAATCCAATTGTTGCCTCAGGCGAAAATGCATGCATCCTGCACTATGTTGAAAATAATCAAAGTATTAAAGATGGTGACTTGTTGTTGGTTGATGCAGGATGTGAGTATGAAATGTATGCCTCTGATATAACACGAACATTTCCTGCAAATGGTAAGTTCAGTGATGCACAGCTTGAAATTTATAATATTGTCCTTGAAGCACAAAAAGCATCAATTAGTGCAGTTACAAAAGGTAATGGAGTAATGGATCCTCAAACAATATCTGAAAAAGTCATAACAGAAGGACTTATAGATCTTGGAATAATAAAAGGCGATCTTGATGAAGAGCATGAAAAAGGATCATTTAAAGATTTTTATATGCACAAAATTGGTCATTGGATGGGCATGGATGTTCATGATGTTGGAGATTATATGCATGATGGAGAATTCATTAAATTTGATGAAGGCATGGTCACAACCATAGAACCAGGTATTTATATAAGTTCCTCATCTGATGTTGATGATAAATGGAAAGGCATAGGTATTCGAATAGAGGACGATATTTTAGTTACTGGAGATGGCAATAAGAACCTAACTAATGCAGTCCCAACCGATCCATCAGAAATTGAAGCTTTAATGCAAGAATCTTAATGCAGCACCCGGTTTTAATATCTGGTGCAGGAATTTTAGGCTGTTATATTTCACAAGCCTTAAGCCTTCATGGTATTCAATCAATTGTGCTTGAAAAAAATTCTGAACAGATAGCCGAATCTATAAGAACCATAACGTTAAATCCATTTTCAAAAAGTCTTTTAGACAATGTGGATATTAAAAATGATTATTCAATTATTGATAAGATGGAGGTCACAGACTTTGATGGTACAGGAAAAATAGTTTTTGATAGCAGTGAGATAGATATAGACCATCTCGCATATGTCATTGATTTTGTAACTCTTTTGAAATCTGTTCGAAAAAAAGCTGAAAATAGTATCTTGTATCAAGAAGAAATTATTGAAATCAAAGACAAGAAAAGCCATCACGAAGCAACATTATCAAGTGGAAAGATTATTAAAACTAATTTAATTATTTCTTCAGATGGCAAAAATTCTTCATTATCAAATAAGATTCCAAAATCAGATAAAGATTACTCACAAACGGCATTGACCTTCTTGGCAAAAGCTGAGAATGATTTAGGTGAAAAAGCTTTTCAGATTTTCTCTGATTATGGGATTTGTGCTTTCATGCCATCGACAAGAGAAAAAGAAAAGGTCGTTACAGTTGTTTGGTCAATTCCAAATGACTTAATAAAGGATGGCTATGATGAATTTATTGAAAATAATCTTGAAAAAATTTCCAAAAAAATAAAAAACAATTTCCATATTAAATCAGAGATTCAAAGCTTCAAACTAGCCTCTCACAATAAATCTAGATATGTAGAATTTCCTATTGTTCTAGTTGGTGATTCTGCTCATTCAATTCATCCGCTTGCAGGACAAGGTGTAAATCTTGGCTTTGAAGACGCAAATTCATTAGTAAAAAAGATCACAAATACTATTAATCAATCTGATTCTATAAAGTTAAAAGAGGATTTAGAAAATTACTCTAACGAGAGGAGATTTCAGAATGAGTTAATGTTAAAAACCATGGACGGCTTTGTTGCACTGTTTGAACAGAAGAATCCATATGTTAGATTTTTACGGAATTTTGGTTTAAATACTTTTGATCACTCTAAATTCCTAAAATCTTTTTTTGTAAAAGTTGCATCTGGACCAATAAGATAGAAAATCTTTCTGTTTTAATGATAATGATTATCATTTAGAATACCTTTGTGAAAAATTATACTTATGCTTTAATTCTCCTTCTGTCCTCATGCACCTTTGAACAAGTGAATGATGATGATGTGGTCATCTATACTTCAAGGCAGCCGCAGCTTATAGAAAATCTTTTAAGTGTTTTCACTGAAGAAACAGGAATAAATGTCACAGTTCTATCTGGAGATGCTCAACAATTGATGGAAAGAATAGCAGTTGAGGGTAAAGATACTGATGCTGATATTTTTATGACTGTAGATGCTGGTGTTTTATGGCAAGCAGGAGATAAAGGAATATTTGATTCTGTTGAGTCAGAAGTTCTATCTGAAAGAATACCAGAACATTTAAGAGACACTGATAATGAGTGGTTTGGATTTTCTAAAAGAGCAAGAACTATAGTCTATTCAAAGGCAGATATTGATCCAAAAGACTTAAGTACATATGAAGCGCTTGCATTAAAAGACTTTGAAAATAAACTCTGCTTAAGAACGTCTAAGAAGGTTTATAACAGATCTCTAATTGCAAGCATGATTGAGGCCAATGGCGCAGAAAGAACTGAAAGAGTTGTAAAAGGTTGGGTTAAAAACTTAGCAGAACCTGTTTTTTCAAGCGATACCAATGTGCTGAAAGCAGTTGAAGCAGGAAATTGTAAACTTACAGTTGTAAATACTTATTATCTTGCAAGGCTTATTGAGAGCAACTCAGTTGAAAACCTTGGTATTTTTTGGGCTAATCAAGAAGATAGAGGAGTGCATGTAAATATTTCAGGAGCTGGTCTTGTGAAATGGTCAAAAAATAAAGATTCTTCTATTCAACTATTGGAATGGTTATCATCAGATATTGCTCAAGATATGTATGCTAGAGCAAACAAGGAATACCCTACAGTTGATGGAATCGCTCTTCATCCAGTAATAGAAGCTTGGGGTGATTTTAAAGAAGACTTAATTCAGGTTGATAAACTTGGGTCAATGCAAAGTGATGCAGTCTTTATTGCACAAAAAGCAGGATATAATTAACTTAGACTTTAATACCGCGAGATCTAATATCTTTTAAGACTTCTTCGATACCTTTTTTATCTATAACTCTCATACCCTTTGCAGAGACTTTAAGGGTAACAAAACGATTTTCTGATTCAACCCAAAATTTGTGTGTATGAAGGTTTGGAAAAAACTTTCTTTTCACTCTATTTTTTGCATGAGAAACATGGTTTCCAGCTTGTGGAGACTTCCCAGTTACTTGACACACCTTGCTCATGACTTTTTACCAAACCTCTTTTCAAATTTTTGGACTCGACCGCCTGTATCAAGAATTTTTTGCTTACCTGTATAAAAAGGATGAGATGCTGAAGATACATCGAGTGGATAATAAGGATATGTTTTACCATCTTCCCATTCTTTTGTTTGGTCAGTTTTAAGGGTAGAGCTAATTAAAAAGTATTCATCCACACTTATGTCATGGAAAAGTACTTCACGATATTCTGGATGTATGCCTTTCTTCATAATAAAATCTTAATTTAGGCTGAGAACTATACCAAATAAGGAAATCTTTACAATAAATTATGGAAAAATTTTATTACTCAGTTTCAATTCCGGTTCCTCTAAGGAAAGATTTTACATACTTTAGCTACAAAAATATAAAAACTGGCTCAAGAGTAAAAGTTACATTCAATAGAAGAAAGCTCGTAGGATTTATTTATAAAAAAACAACTAAACCAGATTTTAAAATTGCTGAAATTGAAGAAATATTAGATGAAATTCCAGTATTTGATAATATTTCTCTTAAAACTTTAAATTGGGTCTCAGACTTTTATATTCACTCTAGAGGTGAGGTTTTTTCAAATTTCATACCACCAAAGTTAAGAAAAGATTTTTATCTTGAGGCGCCATCTAAGAAATTTGTTGAATATAAGATAAATAACAAGGATAAATGTTTTGATCTAACATCTCATCAAAGTAAAGCATTTAAATTTCTTAAGGAATTAAAAGGCTTTGACCCTTGCTTATTTCATGGAGTTACAAGCTCAGGAAAAACCGAAGTTTATATGAGGCTAGTTGAGGAAGTTCTTACAAGAGGAGAGGCATGTTTAATATTGATACCTGAGATAAGCTTGACCCCTCAACTAGAGCAAAGATTTAAAAGAAGATTTGGAGATAATATTGATACATATCACTCTAGAAAAACCGCAAAAGAAAGACTTGAAACATGGAAAAAAGCTCAGTCTGGAGAGCTCAGAGTTCTAATAGGAACGCGTTCTTCGCTTTTTGTCCCGCTTCAAAAGCTTACATTAATAATTATTGATGAGGAACATGACTCATCTTTCAAGCAACAAGACGGCGTTAAGTTTTCAGCAAGAGATGTTGCTATTAAAATGGCTCAGGACCGAAAGATACCGATTATAGTTGCATCAGCTACTCCTTCTTTGAAAATGCTCCATTTAGCCAATAAAGGAAAATATAAATTTGTTTCAATTCCAAAAAGAGTTAATGATATGGATCCCCCAAAGTTTTCAATCTTAAACTCACATTTTTTAGATAGAAGTTCAGGAATAGACAGCAACCTGATTCCTCTTATCCATAAAACAATATCTAAAAATAAGAAAGTACTAATATTCATAAACCGAAGAGGATATTCGCCAGTATTTAAATGTGAAGACTGTAATTGGAATGCTTTATGTAATTCATGTAATTCACGCCTTGTCCATCATAAAGCCATAGGCAGGCTAAAATGTCATAGATGTGATACCTCTTTTGGAGTTCCAAGCAGATGTCCTGAGTGCGAGAGTAATAAACTCCATTCTCATGGGGTAGGTACTCAAAAAATAGAATCTTTCTTGGGCGAGGAGTTTCCTAACGTACCAATGGTAAGACTTGATCTTGATTCAACAAGAAAAAAAGGATCTCTAGAAAAATTATTATCAGAAATTAATGAAAACAAAAAAGCACTACTAATAGGAACTCAAATGATTGCGAAAGGACATGATTTCTCTGATGTAGAGCTGGGAATTGTAATTGATGCAGACTTAGGGCTCATAAGTCATGAATTAAATGCAGTTGAAAAACTCTCACAGCTTTTAATACAAGTCACCGGAAGGGTAGGCCGCTCAGGAAAATCTAAAATAATTGTTCAGTCCGATCTTTTGGATAATGAATATCTTAATATTTTGAGTAACGGCGACTATCTGAGTTTTTCAAAGTTTTTATTAGAAGAATATGAAGCAGCAAATCTTCCACCGTATTCATCTGTGGCAATTTTAAGAGCCTCATCACCCAGCATAAATAAAAATATTAATTTTCTTAAAAAAGCTCGGGAGTATCTAGAAAAAGAAACTAATTGTGAATGCGTTGGCCCGCTACCAGATATCGTATCTAAAATAAGAGGAAACTTTAGACATTCACTTTTACTGAAAACTAAAACAATCCCTACACTTCATAAGAATACTAAGAGCTTAGTCGAAGGATATATAGAAAAACAAAAAAGACTAAATGTTAGATGGTCAGTGGACATGAATCCTATTGATTATCAGTAGTTTAAATCTTTATTTTTATTTTTTGACCTGGAAAGATAGCTTCATCTCTGATTAGGTTAGTATTAATTATGTCCATAACCGGGACACCAAATCGAATGGCAATTTCAGATAGAACATCTCCTTTTTGGATCGTATAAGTTAGATATCCCTCAGAATCATAAATGAAGAAATCATCTTCAAGGTTCTCTTTAAAGTAGTTGTTAACACCCAAAAAAATAGATCTAGCAATCATTCTTCTTCCTGGCTTACCTTTAAGCCTTTTTGCATCCTCTGAATTAGATATAAAGCCTGATTCAATTAAAACAGATGGAGTATCTACAGACTTAAGAACTCTAAAGTCAGCATACTCAACTCTCTTTTTGTGAAGATGGGTATATGGATCTCGTTTAAGTTGATCTAATATTTTTTCACCAAGCTGAAGACTTTTATTTTTTTTAGCTTCATAGAGGTCAGGATATTTCGATCTTGCCAAATCTTCATCAAAATCAAATTTATCAACTTTTATTGAGCTTACCCTTTTTGACGAAAGGTTACGTGCTGAATTACTAGATGCTTCTTCAGACCAAATATATATTGCAGCACCTTTTACAGAAGGAAGACTAAAGGCATCTGCATGAATTGAGATAAAAACATCTCCACTATTCTGCCTAATGCTTTGGTATCTTTGATCTAAGTAAACAAACGAATCATCATCTCTTACCAAAAAAGGCTTGTATCCATCAGTATTTTTAAGTGTTCGAAACAACTCATTAGCAATTAATAAAGTTATATCTTTCTCTATAACATTGTGCGATTTAGCAATTGCTCCTGGATCTCTTCCTCCATGACCAGCATCAATTACTACTATTGCTTCCCTAGTCATTTTTTTTATCTTTTTATTATGTTCAAGTGACAATGAAACCTTAATACCATTTTCTGTTTTTATCTGTTGTGGCTTTTGCCATAAGACGGGCTCATAAAAAGATATTTCTATTTTTGTACCATTTTCAGATGAAGTACTTTTGATATTTTTTAACGGATAATTTTGCTTTAGATCAAAATCTTCCTCCAATGAAGATTCCTTGAACTCGAGTGAAATACTGAAGGGTGAATTTGATGACTGAGAGACTATTAAAGCAGTTTTTTCTAAAGAAAATTCTAAATTATAGACCTCATTTTGTTTATTGACTCCTTCAAAAATTAATTGGTTTGGAAAAATCATCTGATGGAGCGATAAAATAAAAACTACTATTAGGTTCTTTTTCATTTTTTTATTAATTTATCCTCTAACAATGCTTCTCTGCCATCATCTTTATAATTCAAGCACACCTTTAAATCAAAGCTTCTTGTTTCGCCAAGGATTTCTGGCCACTCAATAATTATTACTTTAGTTTTCTCTGATTGTCTATCGAGATCTAAAATTTGTACATCGTAGACATCATTAAGCCTATATAAATCAACATGTAAAAACAATATGTCTTCAGTTTCATACTCATCACATAATGTATAAGTTGGACTTTTTACAACTCCATGCCAACCCAAAGCATTTAAGATAGATTTAGTAAGAAATGTTTTACCAGCTCCAAGCTCGCCAAATAAATGAATTTCAATAACATTATTATTAGAGCTTGATATTAGTTTTGAGATTTTTTTCCCTAGGTCATCCGTTGCATCTGAGTCTTTTAAAAAGATTTTCACATCATCTCCTGAGTAATAATCCTAATTAATTTTGTTGCAGTTAAGCCCCTTATCTTCTTATTTTGAGAAAATCTATCTCCGGCTGCACCGTGAATAGCAACAGAAAACTTTGCAGCATCTCTTCTTTCAAGACCCTGTGCTAAGAAGGAGCCAACAAGACCAGCAAGAACATCTCCTGTTCCAGCGCTCGAAAGAGCAGGCCCTCCATCAGTACATTTAAATGCTTCACCATCAAAAACTATAGTTTCATAACCTTTCAGGATAACCAGACAGTTGTATTGTCTGAAAAGCTCTTTTGCAGCTTCTAATCTATTCTTTTGGATATCTTTTACTGAGCAGTCAAGTAACATAGCAGCTTCTCCAGGATGTGGTGTGATGATTGCATTTGTAGGACAGCCAAAGTCTTTCATAAAGAAAAGGGCACCAGCATCTATAACAATATTTGCATCTATATTTTTTTGAGCACTACTAATAAAAAGCTCACATAATTGTTCAGACCATATAGAATTTCTAAATCCAGGACCAACTAAAAGATTCTTTTTATCCTTTAAAAATCTTTCTGCATCTTGACGGCCATCAACACCCAATGCTATTACCTCGGGGTTTCGAGATAAAGAAGAATTAATATATTCTTTTTTAGTTAATAAAGTAACAAGACCACAACCTGACATAATAGCGGCTTCTGATGAGATTATTCCAGCACCGCCATAACCAGTATCACCACTGGCTATTAGAAGATGCCCAAAATCACCTTTGTGAGTATCTAAAGTATCTTGATTCAAGGAGACATCTAAGCTGTCAAAGCAGAAATCTTCCATAATTAATTTTTGAAGCTTACTAATCTATCAAGCGAGAACGAACCGACCCAAACTGAGCCATCATATGGAAGGGCAACAGTTGGAAACGCAGCCTTATTTCTATTAAAAGTATAAATATTTATTGGTTTAAGGTCTTTTGTACTCAGCTCAATGACTTTAAAAGGGAGGGAGCAAATCATGTGATCTTCCTCAATACCTTTAATAGTATATCCGGGACATTTAGCAGTCACATCAAGGGTTTCATGATTTAAGCTTGTTACCCAAATTGAGTCCTTATCAATAATTAAATTATCTGGACTATTAATATTGAAACTAAAAGCCTCTTTTTTTTGAATTAGATCATATGCTTTGACTGTATCACTTAAATTATTTGCAACAAAAAGCATATTATCTTTTTTAGCAATTCCATTAGGCTGACCACCATCCGTAAAAGAAAGTTCTTCAAGCTTAAACTTGTTCCAAAATAAAACTACTCCGGTAGGATATTTAAAAATTGAAGCACTTAACCATTCGTTCATTGAAATATTTCTTGGATACATATGGGTAGTAAAGAATGCACCACTACTCTCAATAGTAATATCATTTATATAATACTTTTCCGGGATTGAAACACATCCTTTCCAAACCAGAGACCACTTGCCATCAAAAACTAATTCAAAAAACTCTACTGATTCCTCAGGAAAGTGATTGACTACAGCAAGCTGATAGCTGCCATCATATCTTTTGTTAAGATCAATGCCATGAGGGCCAAAGCGCTTGTCTTTTCTCTGACACCTAGGATCACCCCAAACATTCAAACCTAATTTAATATCTAAATTTTCCCTCTCTTTTGTTTTTAAATTAAAGAGAGCAAGATTTCCTTGTTTAGGTTCCTCATATGGTTTTATTCCTCCAAACTCGCTAACAATAAAATAATTCTCATCTGGAGTTTTTAAAATATCTTCAGGATTTGAGAGCACGCAATAAACCTCTAGTCTTGATCCATTAGAACAATCTGAAATATCCTCTATTGGCCCAACATAATCTCGACTAAGCGTAAGTATTGATAGACAAACACAAATCAAGAAAGCAAAAACATTAAAGACGTTTCCATAACTAATAATCTTTTCAAGGCTGATGACTAAAAATCTTCTAAAAAATATAAAAAATAACCCACGCAGGAAAAAACCCAAACCAAATAAAAACGAAACTATACTCCAAACCCTGTAATACCAATTATCGATATTAAGAATAAATAGTAATAACGCTAAACCCGGAATACCTAAAGCGAGACCTACTTTTTTTGAAAGATCATTATCACTGACTATCTTTAAAAAGTATGAATACATTACTTTCCCAAATAAGAGGACACTTAAACCCATAATTAGGAAAATTACAGTAAAGAAATAATTTAGAGCCATTTACCTATAGTTTCTTTTATTATTTTAATAACTTCCATAGGAGCATCTATAGGAACATGATGGGCTGCACTATCAATTGTTGTAAATTCCATATTTTTTTTAAATGTTGATTGCATATATTCTAAAATCTTGGAGCCCATGAGCAAGCTTTTCCCGCCAGCGATAAAAAGAGAAGGACATTTAAAAATATATTCATAACCTTTGGGCCTTCCTAATTTATAAAAAAGACTATCGTCAAACTTCCATCTCCATCCTTCGTCAGTTTCTTTCACTGAATACTCTGCAACATATCTCAAGTACCAATCATTTTCGCACTCTTGTTTAGGCATAAGTCTGAATCTTCCAAGAATTGTTTCCTTATCAGGATAATATTTGATTAGCCTAAGCGGGCCTGAACCAACATGCTTATCATATTCATAGTCTGGAGGTCTGACGGGTGTATCAATCATTATAATCCCAGAAATTTTTGAAGGTTTTTCGGTAGCTATAAAACCAGCTATATGCCCACCAAGCGAATGTCCCACAAGAAAAACATTATTTGTTATCTTTTCCTTGTCGAGTATAGATAAAATACTTTCACCAAAAACCTCATAGCTATATTCATCTCTGTGGTCCGAGTCTCCCATCCCAGGTAAGTCTGGTGCAATTATCCTATATTCATCTGAAATAAATGGAGCTATTGGATCCCACCAATTCTTTGAAGCGCCCGTTCCATGGATTAGTACAATAGTTTTACTATTTGTATCCTTACCCCAACATTTATAACTTACATTTCCAAGTTTTGTTTCTAGTACTTTAACGTCTGATTCTGAAGCTATAGCATCTAAAAACCAATCAGGAGCATTAGATATGTCTTTTTTAAGATTGTCAGTAATGTGCATTGAGGCTATTCTAATCCAGAAATAAAAAATTTTCTTGAATAATGAGTTTAATTCCAGCTGCCACAGTTCTTTTGTTGAGACAAAATAATAATGATATGGAGGTTTTGCTTGTCGAGCGGTCTAGCAATACAGCTTTTGGAGATTTATATGTTTTTCCTGGAGGAAAAGTAGATCCCGAAGATAACTTTTTAGATAAACTTAGCAGCTACTCTGATCTTAATGATGCAGATTGCTCAAAACTGCTTGATATAAAAACTGGAGGTGCATCCTTTTGGATTGCATGTATAAGAGAATGCTTTGAAGAGGTTGGAGTGCTTTTGGCAAGAAAAAAAGATGGATCGATGATAGATTTAAATAATAAGGATAAAGATAGATTCATTGATTATAGAGAAAGATTAATCTCTGATCAGATCTCCTTTTTAGAAATCTGTAAAAAAGAAGAACTCTTTTTTGAAACTAATAATATTGTTCCTTTCTCTCACTGGATAACACCAGATATAGAAACAAAGAGATTTGATACAAGATTTTTTGCTGCCAAAATGCCAAAAGATCAACCAACCTTACACGATGGGAATGAACTTACAAATAGCTTATGGATTAAACCAAGAGAGGCAATAAAAAAAGCATGGGATGGAGAAATTAAAATGATTTTACCAACCTCGAAAAACCTGGAGCAAACCTTTGATTTTGGGTCTACAGATGAATTAATATCTTTTTATAAAAGCGGAGGATCTTCAGAGATAAAATCAATTTTACCAAAATTTAAAAAAGTTGATGGTAGGTGGGAAGGTCGTTTGCCAGATGATGAAGGATATGATGATTTTTAGTAATGCAAAGAGATAATTTATTAAAGAAAATAACTTCACCAAATGGAGGTATCTTTACTGGTGCAGGGACCAACTCTTATCTGATTGGCAACAAAGATATAACTCTGGTAGATCCAGGCCCCAACATTAAAAAGCATTTAGATAAACTTGTGGAAATAGCAGGAAAAAATATTAAAAGGATTCTTGTAACACATACTCATATGGATCATTCACCAGGAGCAAAACCTCTTGCTGATCGTCTTTCAATTCCATGCTATGGAAAACTAGTTGAGAATGATTTCTCAATACAAGATGAGTCTTTCAAGCCTGACTTTATATTGTCTGAGAACGAATTTATTGAAACTGAGGAATATACAATTAAACCAATTCATACACCAGGTCATGCATCTAATCATTATTGTTTTTTAATTGATGAAATTAAATGCCTGTTGAGCGGTGATCATATTATGGATGGGTCTACAGTTGTAATTGCCCCAAAAGATGGAAATATGAACGAATATATTTCCTCACTTAGAAAGCTCAACGACTTTTCCTTTGATTCGATCGCTCCTGGTCATGGAAATTATATCGAGAATCCTTTTGAGATAATTGAGTGGACCATTCAACATAGACTAGATAGAGAAGAAAAAGTTTATGAAAAGCTTTCAAGCCTTGGAAATGTTGGGATTAACCGCTTGTTAATTTCAGTCTATAACGATATCAATCCCAAATTACTTCCAATAGCAAAGTGGAGTCTTGAAGCACATCTGATAAAACTTATCGAGGATGGAAGGGTAGTTTTAGATGGAAGAAAATATAAATCTTTAGGTGATTAAGAACATTTATAATATCTGCCGGAATCGCCACCAATATCAGGCTCACATTTAATCTTCAATTCATCATCATCCTCTTCAAGCTTAATTTCTTCTTCTTTTGATTTAAGCTTAATTTGATTTCCTTCTTTAATTTTATCTAGCTCTGCTTGATTTTCTATTGAAGCATTTGTTCGATCAACACAATCAAAATAATCATCTCTATTAAGGTATTCGTGTTTC
>Ga0209433_10000076_pt1 | contig 29575 bp, 27 predicted proteins | sample METZYME_5_50m_FD_187552 | JGI IMG/M metagenome (GOLD analysis project Ga0209433, IMG submission 187552) | Marine microbial communities from oxygen minimum zone in mesopelagic equatorial Pacific - METZYME_5_50m (SPAdes) (version 2) | ecosystem: Environmental > Aquatic > Marine > Oceanic | place...
GGCTTCTTCCTCTGCAGAAGCTTCTTCCTCTGTAGATGTTTTTTCTGCTGGGGCTTCTTCTACTGGAGCTTCAGCTTCTTCTTCAGCAGGTGCTTCCTCTGCAGGAGCTTCTTCAGAAGGAGTTTCTTCTTCGGCAGGTGCTTCTTCTGCTGGGGCTTCTTCTTCAGCAGGTGGTTCCTCTGCTGGAGCTTCTTCTGCAGCTGCTTCTTCTGCTTCCTTCGCTAATTTTTCTGCTAATGCAGCTTTTTTAGCAGCAGCTTTAGTTTTTTTAGCTTCAACTTTAGCTGCAAATTCCTCAGGAGTTAATTTGGCTTCTTTAATTAATGCGCTTACTCTTTCACTTAACTGCGCACCCTTTGATACCCACTCATCTATTTTCTCTAGATCTATTCTTAGCCTTTCTTCTTGACCATTTGCTGAAGGATTAAAAAAACCCAATCTTTCAATGAAAGCACCGTCTCTAGGACGTCTTTCGTCAGCAACAGTGATAAAATAATAGGGATTTTTCTTGGCCCCACTTCTAGCTAATCTAATTATTACCATACTAAAAAATATTTCAAAATAGTTTAAAAAGATGTGTATTTTAGGGTAACCTTGCTAATATTGATAGTGTTATTATGCAAAGTTTTAATTAATCTTAATTTTTAATGAGTTTTATTACCCAAGTAACTATTAGTATAGTTATATATTTTATTATTAGATTTTTTTATAAAAGAGAAAAATCCCTCTACATTGCTGGATTTATAGCAGCATTTTCTTATGTTTTTATTTATTTATCGACATACGAAATAATAACTTTCATGCCAACTATTCATTTTATGGTCACTGGTTTAAGCCTTCTATTCATATTTATTGCATATAATGAAATCTTAATTCTTGAAAGAAAAGTAAGGAAAGTAAAAAAAGGTGAATTGATAAATATCGAGCCTTTTTCTGTAGAGAAAAACTATAAAATTGTTTTTAAACTATTAGGTATTGGGTTGATATTTTTATCATTAGCTTTAGTATCAGGTTTCTCTATGCAATCTGTTTTTACAGCTAATTTAATTTTTAAAACTATATTTACCTTCATTGCCTGGATAATCTTTGTAATTACATTTGTTGGTGTTCAGTTCGCAAATTTCCCAATTAAATATGCAATGAGAAGTCTTTTTGTCTCGATGTGGGCTGTTCTTGGTGCATATTATATGAACTCATATCTGGTCGGTCTCTAATGCAAGAAGATCCTTCTTTAATAGTTCTATTTTCAACACTAATATTTTTATTAATTTTAAGTGGCTTTTTTTCAGGTTCTGAGACTGGAATGATGGCTGCTAATAAAATTAAGCTAAGAAATATGTCTAAAAAATCAAAGACAAGCGCAAGAAGAGCTCTAGATCTTTTAAAAAGACCTGATCAATTGCTTTCAGCAATATTGGTTGGAAATAATTTTGCAAACATCTTAGCGTCAGCAATTGTAACTATAATGATGTTAAATTATTTTGGGGGTAATGTTGTCCTAGGATCAATAATATTGACAATTGTTATCTTAATTTTTTCTGAAATTACTCCTAAAACAATGGCAGCGATTAAACCTGAGAGTTTTGCTACAAGGTCATCTTTTATATTGAATCTCCTGGTTTATATTTTCAAGCCGCTAATATTTCTTACAAATTTTTTAAGTAGACAAATTCTTAAACTATTTAAATTAGATGCAAAAGATGCAACGTTGAATGAAAATCTTAATACTGAGGAACTTAGAACTCTTCTTGAAGAATCAGGAGATCTTATTCCGAAACAGTACAGAAAAATGCTTTCATCGGTTCTTGGCATGGAAGAATTGATTGTAGAAGATATTATGATTCCTACATCGGAAATTATTGGAATTGATGTGGAGATGGATTATGAGAATGCAACAAAAATTATCCAATCCACTGAATATACAAGACTGCCTGTCTTTAAAGAAACAATCGATAATATGATTGGTGTTCTTCATTTAAAAGATTCTCATGAGTTTCTTGAAAAATTTAATATGAAAAAAGATGTCAGTAAAATGCTACAAAAAACATATTTTGTATCTCAATCAACTCTTTTAATGAAGCAGTTGAGAGAATTTTTAGCAAGCAATCAAAGTATTGCTTTGGTCGTCGATGAATACGGTGAAATTGAAGGACTAATATCTGTTGAAGACATTTTCAAAGAGATCACTGGTAAATTCGGTGGTGATAAAGAGGAGTTGGAAAAAGAATTTATTAAATTAAAAGACGGTTCTATATTGACTGATGGAAACTCAAAAATCAGGGATTTGAATAATTATGTTAATTGGGATATTCCAGAAGAGAGTTCAAAGACAATTAACGGTTTAATAACTGAATATTTAGATCAAATTCCTCAATCTAATCTTTGTATTGAAATTGAAAAATATAGATTTGAAATATTAGAATTAGATGACAATTTCATTTCTAAAATTAAAATTATTAAAATTTAAAAAATACCTTTCCTTGAACTAAGTTCAGATCAAAAAAGTCATCATAAATCTTTGATTTATATTCATGATTGTCACCATGGAGCTTTATTTTATTGTTTTCTATACACCCTACTCTCTTAATAACAATCCCAATGTTTGGTATTTTAACCAAAACCACATCTCCTCTATTAATTGAATAAAAACAATTTAGGCTTAAAACAAAGTCTTTATCATTAAAATTAGGGGTCATACTTGAACCCCTAACTCTATGAATGCTAATCACTTAAGACAGGCACAATGATATCCATATGAGGAGGATTTAGTGATTTTTTAGTTTCTGTGTTGACGTCTTTTGTTGCCCAAAATATTTCAGCAAATCTATTTACTTTCTCAACTAAATCTAAGCCATTCTGACGATCAATGTCCTGTTTACATTTTGAAGCAGTCATCATTATTGAATGTGACAGTTCGTGTATTTCAGGAAACTTTTCCATTTGAGGCTCCTTAAAATAATCACCCCAAATTGTTCTTACAGCATCTTTGACTTCTATTGCATGTTCTTCTTTTTGTTGAACAAGTCTGGTTAAATGAGCAAGATCTTTTTTTGAATCGATATTTTCTGGCATCTCGCCAATTAAATCTAAAAACCTTACCACACTTAAAGCTGCATATTGTGCAACACCAGGATCATAAACTGCACAGGGTATGTCGCAATGTGCTTTTACATCTCTAATTTTCATACAAACCTCCTATAAATTGCTCTCATAAGTAGAAGTACTGAAATACCAAGACAAATGTATGCAAATAACACAATTAAATAAATTAAATTCTCAATAAAATGAGAATGTATTGAGTTGTTAACATGAGCAAATAAATTTATTGAAAAAATTGGTAAAAAATATAACGCTTTCATTAAAATAGCTCCAATTAGAAAGTTATTATTAAATTCATTATACAAAAAAAATGGGGCTAAATGCCCCAAATTTTTGAATGGATTAAAGAATTACATCATACCACCCATACCGCCCATGCCACCCATGTCTGGCATTGGAGGCATTGGAGTATCCTCTTTTGGTACGTCAGTAACCATTGCCTCTGTGGTAATCATCATACCAGCAACAGAGCCTGCAGCCTGAAGAGCAGTTCTCGTAACTTTAGCTGGATCTAAAATACCCATCTCAATCATGTCACCAAATTCACTCGTTGCCGCATTAAAACCGAAAGAGTCCTTACCATCGATTACTTTATTTACAATTACTGATGGTTCTTCACCAGCATTTGAAACAATTTGTCTTAATGGTGCCTCAAAAGCTTTTTTAGCAATATTAATTCCAACATTTTGATCATCATTATCGCCTTTAAGCTTTGATACAGCTTCGAGACATCTAATCAGTGCAGAGCCACCGCCAGGAACCACTCCCTCTTCGACAGCTGCTCTTGTTGAATGAAGAGCATCCTCTACCCTAGCCTTTTTTTCCTTCATCTCTACTTCTGAACCGGCACCAACTTTGATAACTGCAACTCCTCCAGCGAGTTTAGCCACTCTTTCTTGAAGTTTTTCCTTATCATAGTCAGATGATGTCTCCTCAACTTGAGCTCTTATTTGATTAACTCTTGTGGCTATTGAATTTTCGTCTCCAGCACCATCAATTATTGTTGTATTATCTTTGTTTAAAACAACTCTTTTAGATGTTCCTAAGTCATCAACTGTTGCTCCTTCAAGTGAAAGTCCAACTTCCTCTGATATTACGGTTCCACCAGTTAATATAGCTATATCTTCAAGCATGGCTTTTCTTCTGTCACCAAAACCAGGAGCTTTACAAGCAGCAGCCTTAACAATACCTCTTAAGTTATTTACAACCAAAGTAGCAAGTGCTTCACCCTCTATATCTTCAGCAATAATTAAGAGAGGTTTACCAGCTTTGGCGACTGATTCCAGAAGTGGTAATAGGTCTCTAATATTAGATATTTTTTTATCAAATAAAAGTATATATGGTGAGTCTAGTTCAACAGTCATATTGTCTTGATTAGTAATAAAGTATGGAGATAAATAACCTCTATCAAACTGCATACCTTCAACAACATCTAGTTCATTTTCAATACCACTGCCTTCTTCAACAGTTATAACGCCCTCTTTTCCAACTTTTTCCATGGCTTCAGCAATAATTTCCCCAACTGCTATGTCACCGTTGGCAGAAATAGTACCAACTTGAGCAATAGCTTTATCATCAGTACATGGAACGCTTAATCCTTTAACATGCTCAACAGCACTTGATACAGCTTTATCAATGCCTCTTTTAAGATCCATAGGATTCATTCCGGCAGCAACAGCTTTATTACCTTCATTAACGATTGACTGAGCTAATACAGTTGCTGTAGTTGTTCCGTCTCCTGCTTCATCAGAAGTCTGAGAAGCAACTTGTTTGAGCATCTGAGCACCCATATTTTCAAATTTGTTTTCTAACTCGATTTCTTTGGCTACGGATACTCCATCTTTTGTGACTGTTGGAGCACCAAAGGATTTGTCTAAAACGACATTTCTACCTTTAGGTCCTAAAGTAACTTTAACCGCATTAGCAAGAACATTCACTCCATCGAGCATTTGTGATCTAGCATTATCACCAAATTTAACATCTTTAGCTGACATAATTTATCTCCCTATTCTTAAAATTTATTCCACAACGCCAAAAATATCTCTTTCACTTAAAATGAGATATTCTTCGCCATCTAACTTAATTTCATTGCCGCCATATTGGCCAAAAATAACAGTATCACCAACAGATACATTTAAAGATACAGATTCGCCTGAATCAGATACCTTTCCAGGACCGACTGCAACAACCTCACCTTGAGAAGGTTTTTCTTTTGCAGAGCCTGATAGAATTATTCCACCAGAGGATGTTTCCTCTTCTTCTGTTCTTTTTACAAGAACATTGTCATGTAATGGTCTCAATTTCATTTATCTCTCCATATAAATTACTAAAATTTATCTTATCCAATAATTAAGGGCTAAAAAATATAAATCAATAGGCAATTTAACTTTTTAACTTATTAATTAAAAACGCAATTGTAACTCCAAAGAGGTTTGCAAGTAAGTCAAAATACTCAAAATATCTATAGGGATGAAAAAGATGTATCAATTCAATAAATGCTCCAAATATAAAAATATAAAATGCTAGAGTCAGATTCGAAATTTGAAATTTGCACATAAATCCAACATAGCTTAGGTATGCATATATTAATAAATGTACTAATTTGTCAGATAATAAAGATAATGAATTAAATTTTGGAATATCATCAGCATTTACAACGCTTAATGAAAACACTATAAGCAATGAAAAATAAAATATAACTCTATTGATTAGCACTATTTAAGATAAAAAAACTTCTATTATGATAGATCATTAGAATTGCAGGTATAGCCAACATAGATGTGAATATATAAAAAGACATCCATCCATAAGAGAAGCCATATAGGTTTTGAAAGGTCTCAACAATCAATCCCGAGAATCCAGCAAATACTTTTCCTAAAAATGCCATTAATGAAGTTAATAATGCGTACTGAAATCCTGTATATTTTTGGGAGACCAGACTTGTTAAAAAAGTTATATTTACAGTCCCAACTATTCCAGCTGCAATGCTATCTGAGGCTACTATTGAAGCTAATAACATTAAATTTTTTTCGCTCAAAGCTGCATAAGAAAAAAACAAATTAGTTGCCATTACCAAAATAGCACCAATTATTAAGGATTTATATAAACCAATTTTTTTTATTAAAATACCGCCAAGAAAAACTCCAAAAATCGTTGCAAAAAGTGCAACCACTTTCACAATGTAACCAATTTCCTCAAGTGAGTAGCCTAGATCAATATAAAATGGATTAGCCATCGGGCCCATTACAATGTCAGTTAATCTGTAAGTTGCAACTATAAAAAGTAGAATCGAGGCCATCTTGATCCCAAATCTTGAAAAAAAGTCTTTTAGTGGCTCAATGATTGAATCAACATGACCTAACTTTTTAAGTTCAATATTTTTTGACTCACTTGAAACTAACATGGATAAAACTATGTTTACAACAAATATTAACGCCATTAATTGATACGCAAATGCCCATGAAAAGTTTGATGCAATTATTAATGCAAGAGAAGAACCAACCAAAATTGCTATTCTGTATCCAAATTGATATCCAGCTGCTAAATTACCTTGATCTTCGAGTTTTGCACTTTCAATTCTGAAAGCATCTATTGCTATATCCTGAATCGAACCAGCTAATGCAATAATCAATGCAATAAATGCAAAAAAAGTTAAATTCGTTATTGGATTTACATTTGAAAGTATTAATAAGGAGATAATTATTATAATTTGCATTAAAACAATCCAGCTTCTTCTTGATCCAAAAATATTTAATAAAGGAACTGAAAATCTATCAACAAAGGGAGCCCAAAGAAATTTTATTGAATAAGTTAAGCTAATCCAGCTAATAAAACCAATGAGGCTCAAATCTATTCCTATATCCCGTAACCATGCTGTAAGAGTTATTAAAATTAACACATATGGCAAACCAGAAGAAAATCCAAAGCCTGTGAATGAAATCATTTTAAGATAATCTTTTTTATTCATAGCGCATTTAAATATTTATTCCATTCAAACTTGTCCCCAGGATCTGTTTTCCTGCCAGGTGAAATTTCAGAATGTCCTACAATTTTATCTTTATTTATTTCTGGATAATTCTTAATAATTTGTTTTGATATTTGAATTAATTTTTCATATTGATTATTTGAAAAGTTATCGCGGTCTGTCCCTTCAAGCTCAATTCCTATTGAATAGTTGTTACAGTCACGGACACCTTTATATGAAGAATCACCTGCATGCCATGCTCTCATATTAAAAGGTACGAATTGAATTATTTCACCTGTTCTCTTTATATATAAATGCGATGATACTTTTAAATCTTTGATCTCATCAAAATAATCATGATCAGATATTTTAAGTTTGTTCATAAAAAAATCTTCAACGTATTCATTTCCGTATACATTAGGAGGAAGACTTATTGAATGAATAACAATTAAACTAATTATTGAATTTTTAGGTCTTTCGTTGAAATTTGGAGATTGTAGAAATTTTATGTTTTGAAAAATATGATTTTCAATTTGCATTTATCTCAACCCAGGAGGCATTTTAAAATAAACATTCTCGTTATCTTCCCCATCTTCAACAAGCTTTGCGTCAAAATAATTTTCTAAAGATTTTGCGATCTCCATGACCCTAGATTCTGGAGCAGATGCTCCAGCTGTAACAGCAATACTTTTACAATTTTGAATATCCTCTAAATCTAAGTCTGAAAACTCATCTATTAAAGCTGATTTGCATCCACATTTTTCAGCAAGCTCCTTTAATCTGTTTGAATTTGAGCTATTTTTTGAACCAACCACAACTATGTAATCTGATTCAAGGGCAAGTTGTTTTACAGCATCTTGTCTATTTTGTGTTGCATAACAAATATCATCTTTTTTTGGAATTTCTATGCTTGGAAATCTTTTTTTAAGAATATCAATTATTGACATTGTTTCATCAACACTAAGAGTTGTCTGAGTAACAAGAGCTAGTCTTTCTTTATTATTGACGTTTATAGTTAAGGCATCATTCTCATCCTGAACTAAAAAAATTGAACTATTCTCAGAATTTATATGACGGCCCATTGTGCCCTCAACTTCAGGATGGCCTTCGTGACCTATTAAAATAATATCTCTGTTTGCTTTTGCATGTTTTCTAACTTCCATATGAACCTTGGTTACTAAAGGGCATGTGGCATCGAAAAAATTTAAATTTCTAGCTTTTGTAGCATCTTCAACCTGACTCGATACGCCATGGGCACTAAAAATTACTAGTGAATCATCAGGTATTTCATCAATCTCTTCAACAAATATAGCACCCCTATTTCTTAAATCTTCAACGACTACTTTGTTATGAACAACTTCATGTTTTACATATACAGGTGCTCCATAGATTTCAAGAGCTTTATTTACAATGTCTATGGCTCTGTCAACACCAGCACAAAAACCTCTCGGATTGGCTAATTTTATTTCTTTTGTCATTTCAAATAATCTTTAAATTCAAAGTATATAATTAATATAGCTCCAATCGTTATAAATGCATCAGCTAAATTAAAAACGAAAAGTGAGTAATTATATATTTTCAGATGAAGAAAGTCTGTTACGCTTCCATCATTAATTCTATCAAGAACATTTCCAATTGCACCTCCAGCAATAAATGACAATGCAATCTTGTTTCTATCTCTGGTCTCATTGATAATCATCCATAAAAGATAAAGAGTAATAATTATTGTTAATATCAATAATAAATTTGAAGCTAAATCTCCTCTATTATCCAATATTCCAAATGCAATACCGGAATTATAAATTAGTAAATATTCAATAAATGGAATAAGCGTCGCTATTGATTGACCAAACAGCAAGTTATTGTTGGCAATAAATTTAGAGGATATATCAAGTGATATTAAGAAAATAATAATTAATATAAATCTATAGTTATAAAGATTTTCTTTGCTCACCATCATTTTCTATATTATCAACGCATCTATTACACAACTCAGCATGATTATCATAAGAGCCTACTGATGAATGCCTATGCCAACACCTTACACATTTTAAGTTTTTTGAAGAACTAATTTTAATTCCAAAGGTTTTTCCCTCTCTTATACTTGCCTCTGAAGAGATAAACAGAAAATGAAGTTCATCACCAAGTTTTTTAAGAATTTGTATATCATTTGAAGTAGCTTGGATTTCTACGACTGAATCAAGTGATCCTTTAAGTTTATTCTCATTTCTCATCTCTTCAATTGATTGATTAACAGCGTCTTTAATTTCAAAAATTCTCTTCCATTCAGACTGATCAATATTAGATTTAGAGTTCATTTCAGAAATATCAAAATTTGTTAGGAAAACTGAGTCCTCCTGACAATTTAATCTATTACTTGTTTGCCAAATTTCTTCTGCAGTGTAGGAAAGAATTGGGGCAATGAGTCTTACTAATGTATTTAAAATAAAATCAAGGCTGGTTTGACATGATCTTCTAGCTGAAGAATCATTTTTGCATGTATATAGCCTGTCCTTAATAATATCAAGGTATATACCTCCCAATTCAGTGACACAGAAGTTATGTATTTTTTGAATTGCCTTATGGTAAGAATATGATTCATATAATTCTATGACTTCTTTTTGAAGAACTTTTGTTTCATTGACAATCCATTTATCTAATTCAACTTGACTTTCAGGCTCAACCTTACTTTTATCATCAAAATCACTCAAATTGCCTAGAATAAATCTAAAAGTATTTCTGATACGTCTATATTGATCAGAGGTTCTCTTTAATATTTCATCAGACGCCACCATTTCACTTCTAAAATCTGTTGAAGCCACCCAAAGTCTTAAAATATCTGCTCCTAAGCTGTCCCATACTTTTTGAGGTGAGACAACATTTCCAAGAGATTTTGATTGTTTTCTTCCTTGCTCATCCACAACAAAACCGTGAGTTAAAACTGCCTTATATGGTGCAGTATTGTTCATAGCAATGCTTGTTAACAGTGATGATTGGAACCAGCCCCTATGTTGATCAGATCCTTCAAGGTAAAGATCTGAAATAATATTGTTTCCAAATCTTTTTGAAGATACTGCATAATGTGTTACTCCAGAATCAAACCAAACATCAAGGGAATCAGAAGTTTTAATATATTCTTCATGATCAGAAATATAATCTTTCAAATTCAATTTATCCCATGCTGAAATTCCATCTTTTTCAATAATTTTTGCAAATTTTTCAAATAATTCACTCTGTTTAGGATGGATTTCGCCAGTATCTTTATGAACAACTAAAGTTATAGGAACTCCCCAATTTCTTTGTCTAGAAATGCACCAATCTGGCCTATCAATAAGCATAGATTCAATTCTTTGAAGGCCCCATGAGGGCTCCCAATTCACACTTTTAATATTTTCTAAGGCACCATCAATAAGATTATTTTTCTTCATTGAAATAAACCACTGAGGAGTAGATGTAAAAATAAGAGGCGTTTTGTGCCTCCAGCAATGAGGATAAGAATGATGATAATCCTCAATATTGATTAATGAATCGTGTTCTTGTAATTTTTCAACTATAAGTGGGTCTGCTTTTATGGCTGGAAGGCCTGCAATAAAATCCAGTTCTTCTTTAAAGAAAGCTTTATTGTTTAGAGATTTGATTATATCAATTTTATTTTTTTTACATATTAAATGATCGTCCATACCATGAGCAGGTGCGGTGTGAACACATCCAGTTCCTGTTTCTGTTGTTACATGATCTCCATGAAGAAGAACAGATTTTCTTTCTAGAAATGGATGTTTAAGATTAATATCCTTTAATTCTTTGCCCTCTGCTGTCGATACAATATCAATTTTTTGTTGCCATCTATCTGAACATTGATCAATCATCTCATGAGCAATTACATAAAATTTATTATTCATTTCTATGAGTGAGTATTTAAATTCTGGATTTATACATACTGCTACATTTGAGGGTATCGTCCAAGGTGTTGTAGTCCAAATAACAAATGAAATTTCTTCTATGTTTTCAATATTGAATATATTTTTTACATTTTTTAAAGATTTTTCGTCTACCTTAAATGCAACATCTATAGATTTTGATGTCTTATCGATATATTCAACTTCTGCCTCTGCTAAAGATGACCCACAGTCTTGGCACCAGTGAACAGGCTTTTCACCTTTTTCTAAATGGCCTTCTTTAAAAATTTTGCCTAAAGATCTAACAATGTCTGCTTCAAATTTAGAATCTAGTGATTTATAGGAATTTTCCCAATCACCGAATACACCCAATCTTTTAAAGTCCTCTAATTGCTTAAATATTTGGCTTTCAGCATATTCCTTACATGCTTTTTGAAAACTTTCTTTATTTTTAACAAGTTCACTGTTTTTTCCATGTTTCTTTTCAACATTAAGTTCAATTGGAAGACCATGACAATCCCATCCAGGTATATAAGGAGCATTAAAACCTTTAAGGGTTTTATATTTAATAGTTATGTCCTTAAGGATTTTATTGACCGAATGTCCAAGATGTATATCTCCATTTGCATAAGGAGGTCCATCATGTAAAAGAAATAATTCTTTATCCTCATATTTTTTTCTAATCTTTCCATATAAATCTTTTTTGGACCACATTTCTAATATTTCTGGCTCTTTTCTGGGTAATCCAGCTTTCATTGAAAACTCAGTGTCTGGAAGATTTAATGTATCTCTGTAGTTAACTGTCATTGGGAGTTTGTAAAATTTTTTTTGCTATCGATATATCCTCTTGGATTTGAGATTTTAACATGTCTAAATTATCAAATTTCTTTTCATCTCTTATTTTTTCTACAAATTTAACCCGAAGTCTCTGAGAATAAATATTTTCGTTAAATTCAAATAAGTGCACTTCCAATACAGGCTTTTCACCTCCAACCGTTGGCCTAACACCCATATTAGCTATTCCATTTAAATTAATACTATTTAGTCTGCATTTAACGGCATAAACTCCCTTTATTGGTAATCTTTGATTTGGTAGCCATATATTTGCTGTTGGAATATTAATTGTCCTTCCAAGATGTTGACCATGAACAACTTTTCCAGAAAAAGTGTATGGCCTACCAAGTAGTTTTTCAGCGCCCTTAAAATTATTATTTAAGAGTTCTTCTCTAATTCTTGTACTACTGACTCTTTGGCCATCTAATACAATTGTTTCAGTATTTTCTACCATAATGCCATTTTGATTTCCCCAATTTCTCAACAAATCAGTGTCGCCTTTTCTATCGGCACCAAATCGGAAATCATCTCCTACAGTAAAACTTACTAGATTAATCGAATCTAAAATTTCAGATATGAATTCATTTGGCGACATCGTTCTAAGTTCATTATTGAATTTTAAAAAGCAAGCAAAATCTATTTTACTTTTTTTAAGAAGTTTCACTTTTTCCCTCCATGGACATATTCTTGGAGGTGGAGTTTGATTGTTATCTCTTACCTTTGAGAAATACTCTGCAGCATGAGGCTCAGTAAAAAAAACTATTGTTTTTGCATTATTTTTCTTTGCATTATTCTTTATTTTTTCCAAAATTGCTTGATGCCCTAAATGCAATCCGTCAAAGTTTCCTATTGTTCCTGATAAAGGAATATCAGGATATCTTGATTGAAACAAGCTAAGGTTATGTTGTCCTCTAATTAAATACATATTAATCAAATAAAAATCTTAATGGTTTATTTAGTATTAATCTTGAAATAGAAAAATAAATTAATATTGAAACTACTACTTCAATTGATAAGTAAAATATTCTTTCAACCTGGGTTAGTTTCAAAAAATCCATCTGAGAAGTATAAAAATACAAAAAGGTAATAAGAAATAAACTAGAAATAAATAGATTTAAGTTAAATTTATTAAAAATACTTGGTGATTTAACAAATCCATCTCTGTATAAAACGATTTCTAATGCCAAAACACTAAATATAGCTGCCAAAGAACTCCCAATTGCAATACCAATATGCCCATAATCTAGAATAAATGCTAGATAGTAATTAAATAAAGCATTTAAAACTAATGACATTAATGCCACATACATTGGAGTTTTAGTATCCTTTCTAGCAAAAAAAGCAGGAGTCAGAACTTTCATAAGCATAAAAAAAGGTAATCCAAATGAGAATGCCATCAAGCTGTAAGAAGAATTAATAACATCCATTGATGAAAAGGCACCTCTATAAAAAATTGTGCTGATTAAATCTTCAGCACAAAAAAATAATCCTATTAAAGATGGAATACCAATATATAGTACAAATTTTTGACCTTTTTGAATTCCTAAAATGAATTCATCTTTTTCATAATTTAAATCAAATTTGGATAAAGTCGGTAATAAAACTGTACCAATTGCAATTGCAAAAATACCCATGGGAAACTGAATCAATCTATCAGATACATACAGCCATGTTGGGCTTCCTGTTTCAAGTAGAGAAGCAAAAATTGTATCAACAAGTAAATTAATTTGGATTATTCCTCCAGCTAAAACTGCAGGAATAATCAATCTAAAAAAATTTTTTAAACCTGGGTTGTCTATATTAATTTTAGGGATTGGTAGTCTATTTAATCTCCATAGGGGTAAGATCTGAATCAATAGTTGAAGAACACCAGCTAATAAGACACCCCATGCAAGAACGTAAATAGGCATCTCGTACATTGGCGCAACTATGATTGCTGCAATTATGAGTGATAAATTAAAAAATATTGGAGTATATGCAGGGATCGAAAATCTTTTGTGAGTATTTTGAATTCCTCCAGCAAAAGCTACTAGAGATATCAATGCAAGATATGGAAACATTATTCTTAAAATATTTATTGATAAATCTTTTTTTACAGGATCAAAATAAAATCCAGGAGCAAAAATAAAAATAAATATTGGTGCAAAAATTAATACAAATATTGTGAAAACAAACAAAGCAGTTATGAGAATGCCAGCTAGAGAGTTTAAAAAATCACGAGTATTAACTAAATCATTTTCTTTCTCATAATCGCTGTATATAGGAATGAACGCTTGATTAAAAGCTCCCTCGGCAAAAAACCGCCTAAATAAATTTGGAATTTTTAGGCAAATTACAAAAATATCATGAAAGATTGACGCGCCTAAGAGATTTGTTGTTGAAATATCTCTTATTAAACCAAATATTCTGGAGAGGCCTGTACCAGATACAACTTTCCCTAGATTATTAAATAATCCACTGGAGGGTTTTTTATTTAATTTATTGGTTTTGTTCAAAATCTAGGGATGCAGAATTTATACAATATCTCAAGCCAGTTGGTTGAGGTCCATCATTAAAAACATGTCCGAGGTGAGCATCGCAATTAGAGCATTTAACTTCAGTTCTTACCATTCCGAATGATTTATCTTCAAACTCATTGATACAATTTTCATCTACAGGAACAAAAAAGCTTGGCCAGCCACATCCAGCATCAAATTTTGTATCTGATTCAAAAAGATTTTCTCCACAACATATACATTTATAGACACCATTTTCATTAAAATTCCAGTATTTACCAGTGAACGGTTTTTCAGTACCAGCTTGTCTAGTCACTCTGAATGATTCATCACTCAGAAGCTTTTTCCACTCATTATCTGTTTTAGTATGATTTGACATACCTAATTGTAATTAAAAAGAGTGTAATTAGATAGAAATTAGATTTTATAGAAACTATTTATTTTTTATAAACTATGAATATTTTTAATGAGTATTGTCAGGAAAAAATATACTTTTTAGCCAATTTAAAAATGTATTACTTTTCAATGAATATCTGTCAAGCATGTCAAAATCATGCGCTAATTTTTTTGGATCACTGAAAAAATCTTTTCTTGTATTAAAGTCTCCTTGATCAAGTTTTTTAACCAGTTTTGCAGGATTTCCAGCAAATACACTATTTTTTGGGACATTCTTTGTTACAACAGCTCCGGCTCCAATAATACTATTTTTTCCAATAGTAACTCCTTTACAAATAATTGCACTATCGCCAATCCATACGTTATCTTCAAACTTTATAGGTTTAGTTTTACCAACTGGTTCAGCTCTGTCATAAATGCCATGCCAATCTGCATCAGAAATATATGCTCCATGAGCAATCATGCATGCTTCTCCTATTTCAATTTTTTCTGCTGATATGATCCTAACTCCTGGTGTTATTAGAGAATACTTTCCAATTGTTATCTCACCTTTGTGATCGCCAATATTCCATGCGGTTAGTTGAACTTTTGCATCACTTGCGCCAATTATTGTAGGGTAATCATCAATGCTGACGTTGTATCCGAATACTTTTATATATCTTGGTTTGAAATATGCTCCGCCCTTTCCAAGGTGCTTAAATTGAGGTTTTAAAAAATGCCTTACATATATTTTATTTAATTTTGTAGTGTATTTTTTGAGCCAATATGGTCGATTATCTTTTCGAATAATTTTCTCCTTAAATTGATATTTTAATATGATAAAGTACGCAAAAAAAAATTATTTAACATGGCAAAGTATTTTTTTGAATTCAAACAATTAATCAGAATAGGTATACCAATTTTTGGTTCGCAACTCTCGTATGCTTTGATGGGTACTACTGACACAATTATTGCAGGAAGGGCAAGTGCTAATGATCTTGCAGGGCTTGCAGTTGGAACAGCCTTCTCTAATACAATTTGGTTCTTCTTTACAGGAATAATTTTTGCTGTGACTCCAATTGTTGCCCAGCTATATGGAGCAAAGAAATTTTTAGAAATAGGTCAAAAGCTAAGAGAAATTCTATGGGTGGCTGCAGGACTTGGTCTTTTAATGGCGTTCATTTTTTTTAATATGGACATAATCATTAATTTATTACCAATAAAAAGTTCAATTACCTCTATAACTATAGATTACCTAAAGGCAGTCTCAATTGGCTGGTTTTTTGTAACTATATTCACTTGCTTAAGATGTTATAGCGAAGGCATGACGTATACTAAACCCGTTTTTTATATTGCCTTTTCTGGAATGCTCTTAAATATTCCTTTGGATCTTATATTTGTTTATGGATGGTTTGGTGCTCCAAAGCTTGGGGGTGTTGGATGTGGCATTGCGACATCAATTGTTTCTTTCTTGATGATGATATCAATACTTGTATATATTGGTTTTTCAAAGAATTATAAAAGAACAGAGCCTTTCTCAAAATTTTCTAAGCCATCATTAGATACAACAAAGGAAGTCCTTAAACTTGGTTTACCAATTGGGCTTGGTATTTTTATTGAATTAAGTATGTTTTCTGGAGCTGCAATAATTTTAAGTGTTTTAGGAGAGATAGTTGTTGCCAGTCATTCTGTTGCAATAAATATTGCTAGCTTATTTTTTATGGTTCCTTTAGCGATAGGTTTGGCTTCTTCAACAAGAGTCGGTAACTTGATAGGTGAAAAAAATCCATTTCAAGCAAAGACTGCTGCTACCTCAACAATAATACTATGTATAACAGGTGCATTAATAAATAGTATCATTATTCTCTCTTTCGGATCTTTTATTGTTGGATTGTATACAACTGAACTTCCGGTATTGGAGTTAGCAGTAAGTTTAATTTTATTTGCAGCAATTTTTCAATTACCTGATGGCATTCAAATGGGTGCCTTAGGTAGTCTTCGTGGTTATAAAGATACTTTTATTCCAATGATTTTACTAATGATTTCATATTGGATTTTTGCAATGCCAATTGGTTATTATCTTACTAATTTTGGGTTTGGTGATCCTTTGGGGGCAAAGGGGATGTGGTTTGGAATGATTATTGGGCTTACAATTTTTTCTTTTTTATCAATTTTCAGACTGAGATGGATTATGAAGTCATATATAAAAAAGATTAGCGGTCGAGAACCTCAGCCACTTTAGAACCTATTGAAACTAAATTATCTGCAATGTGAACTCCACATTCCTCCAACTTTTTAATTTTATCCTTCGCAGTTCCTTTTCCACCAGCAATTATAGCTCCTGCATGTCCCATTCTTTTTCCTGCTGGAGCAGTTTGTCCAGCAATGTAAGAAATCACAGGTTTAGTAACATTATTTTTAATATACTCTGCTGCGGCCTCTTCTGCAGTGCCGCCAATTTCACCAACAAGAACAATTGCTTCAGTTTGATCATCATCTTCAAACAGTTTCAACATATCAATAAAAGATGAGCCTGGAATAGGATCACCACCAATGCCAACACAACTACTTTGCCCAAAACCAAGATCTGTTGTTTGTTTCACTGCCTCATAAGTGAGAGTTCCAGATCTTGAGATAATACCAATTGAACCTGGTTTATGGATGTTGCCTGGCATTATTCCAAGCTTAGCTTCGCCGGGCGTGATTACGCCTGGGCAGTTTGGTCCAATTAATCTAACTCCTAAATCATCTATTCTTTTTTTAACCTCAAGCATATCAAGAGTAGGAATACCCTCTGTAATACAAACAATTAACTTAACACCAGCTTCAGCTGACTCTATTATTGATTCTTTACAGAACTTTGCGGGAACAAAGATAATTGATGCATTTGGATCTAATTTATCAACAGCTTCTTTTACTGAATTAAATACCGGTTTTCCTAAATGTTCTGTTCCGCCTTTCCCAGGTGTAACTCCTCCAACAATGTTTGTTCCATAATCTATAGACTGCTCAGAATGAAGTGTGCCTTGGGACCCTGTAAAGCCTTGAACAATTAATCTTGTATCTTTATTAACAAGAATGCTCATTTTGCAAAGTCTACTGCTTTCTTAGCCGCATTAGCTAAATCATTAATACTTTCTATTTTAATATCTGCTTTAGATAAGATTTTTGATCCTTTGTCAGCACTATTACCTTCCAATCGAACAACAACAGGAATTTTTACTTCAACTTCTTTAATAGCAGCAATAATTCCTTCAGCAATTAAATCACACCTTACAATACCCCCAAATATATTCACTAAAACAACTTTGACGTCTGGATCTTCGAGTATTATTTTAAATGCTTTGGCGACTCTCTCCTGAGTTGCAGTCCCACCTACATCGAGAAAATTTGCAGGGTTGCCACCATAAAATTTTATTGTATCCATTGTACCCATAGCCAATCCAGCACCGTTCACCATGCATCCTATATTTCCATCAAGGGAAACATAGCTTAAATCATTTCTAGCAGCTTCTGCCTCTTGAGGATCTTCTTGGGATTCATCATACATTTCTTCTAATTCAGGCTGCCTAAAAAGTGCATTTGAATCGATGTTTACTTTAGCATCCAAACATAGCAGGTCTCCATTTTCAGTAATAACAAGTGGATTAATTTCTAATAAGCTCAGATCCTTTTCAACAAACAATCTTAGTAGATTATCTATCATTGGTATAAATTGTTTGGTTTGGCTGTCATTTAATTTCAATACTTGTGCTATGTTTGAGGCATCATCAGATAGGGAATCATCACCGAAAACTACGCCTTGATAAATAATCTTTTCAGGCATATTTTTTGCAACATCTTCAATATTAACTCCACCCTCACTAGAGCCAATAAATACTATTTTTTGAGATTCTCTATCAATTACAGCACTCAAATAAAGTTCTTTTGCAATGTTGGTACACTCTTCTACCAAAATTGAATTGACTGGTTGTCCCTTGCTATCAGTTTGATAAGTAACAAGATTTTTTCCAATCCACTTTTCTGCAAATTTAATACCATCTTCAGGAGAACTAATTAATTCAACTCCGCCGGATTTCCCTCTTCCACCTGCATGAACTTGAGCTTTAACAACCCATTTGGAGCCCCCAATTTCATTACAAGCATCTATTACTTCGTCAGCGCTGAATATAACTTTTCCTTTTGAAACGGGTAGATTATATTCTGCAAATAAAGCTTTGCCTTGATATTCATGGAGGTTCATTATCTTTTATTTCCTATGTGAATTGCCTGGTTATTCACTGACAAAGCCGCCTCATGAAAAGCTTCAGAAACAGTCGGATGACTGAACATAGTAAGTGCAATATCTTCAGCGCTCGATCCAAATTCCATTGAAATTAGTGCTTGTTGAACAATTTCAGCTGCTGCAGGTCCAAAAACATGAACTCCAAGTATAGAATCTGTTTCAATATCAGAAAGTACTTTAACAAAACCTACCGATTGATCTACAGCAAGAGCTCTTCCACTTGCAGCAAAAGGAAATTTGCCAACTTTATATTTGATTCCATTTAGTTTTAATTCATTTTCGGTTTTCCCAACCCAAGCTATCTCAGGATGAGAATATATTACATTTGGAACTAATTCATAATTAACTTTTGTATGCTTGTTAGCAATTCTGTCAGCAACCATTATGCCTTCCTCACTGCCTTTATGAGCGAGCATTGGGCCCCTAACCACATCTCCTACAGCCCAAATATTTTCCACAGAAGTTTGGCAATATTCATTAACTTCTATAAATCCATCTTTAATTTTTATGTCTAAATTTTTTGGTAGGACTTTTTCAGAATTTGGTTTTCTGCCTACAGCAACAATTAATTTATCAAATTCAACCTCTATTTCATTTCCTTTTTGCTCATATTTAACTTTTACTGAATTTTTTAACTCTTTTGTGTTTGTGACCTTTGAACCTAATTGAATGTCCAATCCTTGTTTTTTAAATTCTTTTAAAGAATCCTTAGAAATATCAAGATCTGTCATTGGCAGAAAATCATCTAATGCCTCTATAACAGTTACTTCAGAGCCTAGTCTTGACCAAACACTTCCTAACTCTAAACCAATAATTCCAGCACCAACCACACCTAATGTCTTTGGAACACTCTCAAATGCAAGAGCTCCAGTACTATCAACAATATTATTACCGAAGGTAGCAGATGGGATCTCTATTGGAACAGAACCAGTAGCAATAATTATATTTTTAGCATCAACTTTTTCATTTGAGCCATCTGGTTTATCGATTTGGACAATATTTTTTGAAATTACTCTTCCTGTGCCACAAATACTTTCTACTTTATTTGATAAAAATAAACCGTCTATTCCTCCAGTTAATTTTGAAACAATATCGTCTTTACGTTTCATCATTGTTTTTAGATCTAGCTTAACGTTTTCAAGTTGAATGCCATGATCACTCAAATTTTTTTTAGCCTCATAGTATCTATGAGATGAATCCAAAAGTGATTTTGAGGGGATACAACCAACATTAAGACATGTTCCACCAAAATTTGGCTTACCTTTGTCATTTGATAATTCTTCAATACATAGAGTCTTAAGACCTAGCTGAGAGGCTCTTATTGCAGCAACATATCCTGCTGGACCGCTTCCTATGACAACTACATCAAACATATTCAAAACATTACAAATTTAATAACAATCTCTCTGGAGATTCTAACTGCTCTTTGATTGATACCAAAAAGGTTACAGCCTCTTTTCCATCAAGCAATCTGTGATCATAACTCATAGCAAGATACATCATTGGTCTTATAACAACCTCGCCATTTATCGCTACTGGTCTTTCTTGGATTGCATGCATTCCCAATATAGCTGTTTGTGGTGCATTCAAAATAGGTGTTGAAAGCAGTGATCCAAATATACCTCCATTTGAAATAGTAAAAGTTCCTCCTTGCATTTCATCTATTGAAAGCTTGCCGTTTCTTGCCTTATCAGAATATTCAAGAATTGATTTTTCAATCTCTGGAAGTGATTTTGTATCCGCATCTTTAATTACTGGGACAACAAGACCTCTGTCTGTGGAAACTGCAACACCAATATCTTGAAAACCGTGATAAACAATATCATCACCATCTATAGATGCATTTACTACAGGAAATTTTTTAAGTGCCTGAACTGCAGCAATCACAAAAAATCCCATAAATCCAAGTTTTACCCCATGCTCTTTCTCAAATTCTGTTCCATATTTTGACCTTAATTCTTTAATAGGCAACATATCAACCTCATTAAAAGTTGTTAGCATTGCTGTTTCTTGTTTAACTGATACGAGTCTTTTAGCAATTGTTGATCTTAACCTTGACATTGGCACACGCTTTTCTGGCCTATCATCATTAAAAGAAGAACTGATAACGGCTGAGCTCTCTTCATTCTTAGAGTTCATATGATTAATAACATCTGCTTTTGTTATTCGATTGCCTTTTCCAGATGATTTTATTTCGTTGGAGTCTATATTTTCCTCTGAAATAATCTTTTTAGCTGCAGGGCCAATTTTTCTTACATTTTCTGTCTTATCAGGGGGCTCTTCTTTTTTTTGTTCTTTTTTATCTTGAACCTTTTCTTCAACTTTCTCTTCAATTTTCTCTTTTACTTCTGATATATCTGATAGTTCATCAAACTCTCCAATAACCTCAGAGCTTTGAACAATCTCACCTTCGTCTTTAATTATTTTTGATATTTTTCCATCAGATTGAGCTATAACTTCAAGAACAACCTTATCAGTCTCAATCTCTGCAATGACATCATCTTGACTGACATTGTCTCCTTCTTTTTTAACCCAGTTCGCAATTGTTCCATCAGCTACTGATTCTGGAAAAGTAGGTGCTTTAATTTTTATGCTCATTTAACAATTGCCTCATTTACTAACTGCTCTTGCTGTTGGAGATGAAGTTTCATTAATCCAACTGCTGGTGCTGCAGCAGCTGGTCTACTTATCAAACTAACCTCAATATCATCTCCAAGTCTATCTAAAACTCTTTGAATTCTGTGTCTATGGCTAAACCACGCTCCTTGATTTAAAGGCTCTTCCTGACACCAAATAAATTCTTTTACATTTTGATACTTTGTTAGGATTTCTTCAAGATCATCATATGGGAATGGGTATAGTTGTTCTATTCTTATAATGGCAATGTCATCACGTTTTTCATTTTTTCTTTTTTCTGATAAATCATAAAAAACTTTACCCGAACAAAGAATTAATCTTTTCACAGCCTCTGGTTTTTTAATATCATCATCAATTACGCAGTCAAAGGTTCCATTTGTTAATTCATCAATGCTAGACACAGCCAATGGATTTCTGAGTAAACTTTTTGGTGATATTACTACAAGAGGTGTTCTCATTTTTCTTATCGCTTGTCTTCTTAATAAATGATAAATTTGCTTAGGCGAACTTGGCACACAAACTTGAATATTTTCAGATGCACAAAGTTGTAAAAATCTTTCAATTCTTGCACTGCTATGTTCAGGTCCTTGACCTTCATATCCATGTGGTAAAAGCATAACAAGGCCGGACAATCTCTCCCATTTATGTTGGGCAGATACTATAAACTGATCAATTACAACTTGAGCACCATTTGCAAAATCACCAAACTGAGCCTCCCATATAGCAAGACCGCTTGGCCAAGTTGCAGAATATCCGTATTCAAATGCCAAAACTGCCTCCTCTGATAGAAGCGAGTCATATATGTCAAATTTTGATTTATTTTTTTCTGCTATATCTGATAAAGGTATGTGACCCATGCCAGTCTCTGAATCAAAAACGCAGGCATGCCTATGTGAAAATGTCCCTCTTCTTACATCTTGGCCTGTTAGTCTGATTGGGTAGCCCTCTTTCAAAAGAGTCGCATAAGCCATACTTTCAGCAAATCCCCAATTAAGTGGGATTTCTCCGTTATTCATTTTTAATCTATCATCAAATATTTTTTTTGCTTGTGATCCTAGATTAAATGATTTTGGTACTTTGCAAATATCCTTACCAAGTTTTTTAAAGCTGTTTTCATTAAACTTTGTATCAACTTTTGGCCACCACTTAACATCCATATATGGCTCCCAATCAAACCAAAGTTGGTCATTAGGATTTTTTGCTAAATTTTTTGCAACACTTTCTCCACCTTCTAAAGATTTTCTGTAATCACCTTTAATTTTTTTTGCCTCTTCAGATGTTAATACTCCATTGTCAATTAAATATTTTTCATATTGACTAAGAACAGATGGATGTTTTGAAATTTTGTTATACATTAAAGGTTGAGTTGCAGAAGGATCGTCCGCTTCGTTGTGTCCTCTTCTTCGGTAACAAAATAAATCTATAACTATATCTTTCTTAAATTTATTTCTGTACTTACATGCAATTTTTGCTGCATTGACAACCATTTCTGGATCGTCTCCATTTACATGTATAACAGGAGCCTGAATAATCTTGGCTACATCAGATGAATAGTCAGTTGATCTTGAATCATTAATGTTACTAGTTGTGAATCCAATTTGATTATTAACAATAATATGAATTGTTCCGCCAACATTGAATCCTCTAGTCTGTGACATTTGAAGCGATTCCATGACAACTCCTTGTCCTGAAAAAGAAGCATCTCCATGAAGTAAAATTGGGACGACATTTGATCTATCTTTATCTCCAATTCGATCCTGTCTTGCTCGAACAGATCCAATTACTACTGGATCTACAATCTCTAAGTGAGACGGATTATTAAAAAGTGAGACATGAACTTCACCACCAGGTGTTTCAAAGTTAGATGAAAAACCTAGATGATATTTCACATCTCCTGTAGATGCTCCCTCCAATTCAGTATCTTCATCAAAAGCAGAGAATAGCTCTGATGGAAGTTTACCCAAAACATTTACAAGAAGGTTTAACCTTCCCCTGTGTGCCATCCCAAAACAAATTTGTGTAGCTCCCATTGATCCGCAGTTTTGAATAACGCTTTCAACAAGTGGAACTAATGCTTCAGCTCCATCAATTCCGAATCTTTTCATACCTGGATATTTTGCAGACAAATACTTTGCAAGACCCTCAGCAGAATTAAGTCTTTCATAAATATTAAGTTTTTCATCAGCACTAAAACTATATTCAGTTAATTTTGATTCAAACTTCCTTTGAAACCACCTTCTTTCACTTGAATCAAGAATATGATTGCACTCAATTCCAATATTTCCACAATAAACATCTTCAAGTCTATTTATAATTTCTCTTAAAGTAAGTTTATTTGATTCCGTAAAAGTATCTGTATAAAACTCTTGATCTAAATCATCATGCGACAAACCGTGAAACTCAATATTTAAATCTTCTATAACTCTTCTTTCCATCATACCCAGAGGATCGAGACTTGCTTTTAGATGACCTCTATTTCTATACGACTGAATTAATCTAATAACTTTTCCTTGCCTTTCATCTAAAGCTTCTTTGCCAGTATTTGATACCTTTGCTCTTGAGAGGTTTTTAAATTCTTTAATTATCTCCTGGTGGGATATTTCTCCATTGGAGTTAGAATTTTTTGGAAGATTAGTAAAAAAATCAAACCATTCTTTTGATAGATTTTCAGGGTTATTTATAAAAGTTTCATACAAACTTTCTAGATAAGCTGCGTGTCCTGCTGAGACATGTGAGCTCCCCCAAAGCTCCTTCATAGATATTGTCATTTTGTATTTTGTTGTCTTTGTTATACCCCGTCAGTGACAATTATATCCTTTTTATTTTTATGTAACATCGATTTTATTTCACCAATTGCTTTATTAGGATTAAGACCTTTTGGACAAACATTTACACAATTCATTATTCCGTGACATCTATAAACACTAAAAGGATCAGAGAGTGCTTCAAGCCTTTCTTCAGTTTTTAAATCTCTTGAATCCGCTAAAAATCTATATGCTTGAAGAAGTGCTGCCGGACCAACAAATTTATCAGGATTCCACCAAAAAGAAGGACAGCTTGTTGAACAACATGCACATAAAATACATTCATAGAGACCATCCAACTTATCTCTTTCTTCAGGAGACTGAAGTCTTTCTTGCTCTGGCGCAGTTGTTTCATTTTGAAGAAAAGGTTTTATTTTTTCATATTGGGCATAAAACTCAGTCATATCAACAACTAAATCTCTAATCACAGGTAATCCAGGAAGCGGTCTAAGTTCTATCTTATTTCTTTTTACTACAGATGAGATTGGTGTGATACATGCAAGACCGTTTTTACCATTAATGTTCATCCCATCTGAACCACAAACCCCCTCTCTACATGATCTTCTGTATGAAATCGACTGATCTTCCTCTTTTAGTAAATGCAAAAGATCTAAGATCATAATATCTCTTTTAGGCTTCTCAATAACATATTTTTTCATGTAAGGAAACTTATCCTCTTCAGGATTATATCTATACAAATTAACTTGTAATTTATTACCAAACATTAATATGTCCTAACTTTTGGTGGAAAAGCTTCGACCTTATTTGGTTCGAAATTGACACCACGTTTTGAAACTTCTTTAGTGATCGGATCATAAATTGTATGACATAACCAATTTTCGTCATCCCTATCAGGATAATCGTCTCTGGCATGCGCGCCTCTACTTTCAGTTCTTTTAAATGCTGATACTGCTGTTGATTCAGCAACCTCAAATAAATTTTGTAATTCAATTGCTTCAACTCTGCTTGTATTAAAAGCATCACTTTTATCTTTTAGATGGAGATTATCTACTTTTTCTTTTAGTTCATTGAGTTGATCTAAGCCTTTCTGCATAAATTCTCCTCTTCTAAATACACCAAAATAATTTTGCATGCATTCTTGTAGTTCTTTCTTAACATCAGCAGGATCAAATCCATTTGATGATTCATTTAATTTATTCAATCTTTCTAGTGAATTATCAATATCACTTTTTGTTGCAGATTCGACACCGCCACCAGATTTCAGTTCACTTTGAATATGTTTTCCAGTTGCTCTTCCAAAAACAACTAGGTCTAATAATGAATTGCCTCCTAATCTATTTGCTCCATGCACAGAAACACATGCAGCCTCTCCTGCTGAGAAAAGTCCTGGTATTAAATAATCTTGATCATTAATTCTAGAAAATGCCTGGCCAGAAATATTCGTAGGAGTTCCTCCCATCATATAATGACAAGTTGGTACCACAGGTATTGGTTCATAAACTGGATCTACATGAGCAAAGGTTCTTGATAATTCACAAATACCTGGCAACTTGGAATTTAAAACTTCAGCACCAAGATGATCAAGTTTTAGGTATATATGATCATTGTTTTCACCACAACCTCTACCCTCAAGTATTTCAAGAACCATTGATCTTGCTACAACATCTCTTCCAGCCAAATCTTTCACATTTGGTGCATATCTCTCCATAAATCTTTCGCCATCTTTATTGATCAAGAAGCCGCCTTCACCTCTGCAACCTTCAGTAACCAATGAGCCAGCACCGTATATTCCGGTTGGATGAAATTGCCACATTTCCATATCTTGTGCTGGAAATCCTGCCCTTAGTGCCATTGCTAAACCATCTCCGGTATTTATAAGAGCATTTGTAGTGGATGCATATATTCTTCCAGCTCCACCAGTAGCAAGAACAGTTGCTTGAGCTTTTAGATATGCAACTTCACCATTTTCAATAGAGAATGCAATAACTCCTGTGACCTCATCTTTAGAATTTTTTACAAGATCAACAGCAAACCATTCATTCAGAAAGTTCGTGCCTTCTTTAACATTATTCTGATACAACGTATGAAGAAGAGCATGTCCTGTTCTGTCAGCAGCTGCACATGTTCTAGCAGCTTGACCACCTTTTCCAAAATCTTTAGATTGGCCTCCGAATGGCCTCTGATAAATTCTTCCATTTTCAAATCTTGAGAATGGTAAACCCATATGCTCCAATTCAAATACTGCTTTTGGACCTTCAGAGCATAAATATTCAATCGCGTCTTGGTCTCCAATAAAATCTGCACCTTTTACAGTGTCATACATGTGCCATCTCCAATCATCATTTGGATCAGCGCTAGCTATTGCACAGGTAATTCCACCTTGTGCTGAAACAGTATGAGATCTTGTTGGAAATACTTTGGATACTACAGCCGTTTTTAAACCAGATTTTGCTAACTCAAGTGATGCTCGCATGCCTGAACCACCACCACCAACAATTAATGCGTCGAATTCGATCTTTTTAATATTGTTGGTAAATATATTATTCATAAACTTTATAATTATATATCATTATTATTTATAACCATATTATATACAAAATTGAGCTTAAATAAACTATTCCTAGGAATCCAAAGGTAAAAAAATAGGTATTTCTCATTAGTTTTGCCCTTTTTGCAATAGATTTATTAAGAAAACCAAGAGTCCTAGATGTTAAATAGTCCGTTCCAACTGTCCATAATCCAATATAGGCGTGGACAACAATCATTATGAAAATAAATGACGTTAAGAATCTTACTTCAAATGAAAGAAAAAAATTCGACCATGAAAAAAAATTAATTTCATCTTGAGAGATTATAAAACTTGCAATATAAACTAAGTAACAAAGAATTATCAGAGAACTATATCTTTGAGAATTCCAAATTAATGAGCCCCTCATAATACAAAAAGATATCCAAACAAAATAAGAGAAGTTAATGACCAAAGCACAACTGTAAAAATAGATGAATAATGAGAGCCAGTTAAAGATTCACCGATATGAAAAAAATCCATAATCAAGTGCCGTACACCTGTTAAAACATGATACCAGAGCACTGCAATGCTGATAAAAACAAAAAATGAAAAAAATGAGATCGATGTAATATCAACTAAAATTTTTTCGTATTCTGATTTTGACGATGTTGTTTTATTAATAATATGCAAAATTAGCGGCAAAGTAATAAAAAAAACATACATGCCAGATAATCGATGAGTAATCGATATAAATGCTGACATGGGTAACCTAATCTTCGTTAGGTCAAGATATACTGGTCTTTCTTGCATTGTGTGCTTAATTACAAATTTCAATAATTAATTATTAGCATTGATTATACAGCAGATTTTCTAATCAAATTACTTATTATCTGATAATAGAGTTATTTTTTATTCTTCTTATTGTAAGTAATTAAGCGTTTTCTTTTCTTGACTTGCCTTTCAGATAGTTTGTTTTTCTTTCCTTCAAAAGGATTATCAGATTTTCTAAAAATAATCTTGAGCTGAATACTTTTCAAGCCTAGTTCAGCTCTAAATGAATTTTCTAAATATTTACGGTAATTTTTTGGAATTTTTTTATCTTGATTTGAATGAATGACAAGCGTAGTTGGATGTGTGCCCCCAAAATGAACATGCTTAAACTTAATTTGTCTACCGGATGCTGATGGTGGCGGATTTGTTGCTATAAATTTTTCTAACAATCTGTTGAGCATTGACGTTGTAAAATTCTTTTTTGATTTTCTAATAATCTTGTTAACTAGACTAAAAACCTTTCTAAAGCCTTTCTTTTTTAATGCAGATATTTCAACTTGTTCAATATTATTCATAAATTCGGATTGCATTTTTTTTGAAAGATATTTTATTTTTAGATCTTTATTTGAAACTAAATCAGTTTTATTTAATGCAAAAAGTATTGGTTTGCCGCTATCAATGATCATATTGAGTATTTTCATATCTTGATCAACAACTCCCTCATTAATATCGCATATAAAAATTACAATATCGCTTTGTTCAATAGCATGCATTGCTCTTACAAATGAAAAATATTCAACTTTATTATTATTTTTGTAACCTTTTCGAATTCCAGCCGTATCAATTAAAATAAATTCTTCGTTATTAAAATTAAAAGGAATACTTATTGCATCAATCGTAGTTCCAGCAATTTCACTTACTATCAACCTATCTTCATTTATTAATTTATTAATAAATGTTGATTTACCTGCATTTGGCCTTCCAAGAATAGCAACTCTTTTACCCTCAGGAAATTCTACAAGTGATTTTGTTGAACTTCTTTCAAGCTCTGATTTTATTTTGTTTAAATTTCTTGAGTGTTCAGCACTAATTTCTAAATAATTGCTAATTCCCCTTTTTCTAAGATCTTCTTTAATAGAAACGTCAGATTTTTTGTCAATTTTATTAATGACAGTGATATATTGTTTATTTAATTTTCTTAACTTTGAAATAATTTCAAAATCAATATTACTCAAATTTTCTGAGCCATCTAACAGGAGTATAATAATTTCCGATTCTTCAACGGCTATCCAAGCTTGATTTGAAATAGCTTCTTTAATTTCATCATCACCTTTTGCAATTCCTCCAGTATCTACTAATAGGGCCTTTTTATCTTTGAGATTAAAAAAACCATAGTTTCTATCTTTAGTTAGACCGGGGAGATTTGAAACAATTGCGTCTCTTGATTTTGTAAGCTTATTAAATAAGGTTGATTTTCCTACGTTAGGTCGCCCTATTATTGCTATTGAAGTAAACATTTTTTAAATTCATTTTATATATTTATTGAATGAAGATTAAAGGCTTCATCTATAACATATAAGCTGTCACTTCTGCTTAATATTGATTTAATTGGCTTTCTGGAAATTTTTTTTCTACCGACAGTTCTACCATTAAGTATATCAATTATATGAACATAACCTTCAAAATCACCAACTACTAAATTACCTTTAAAGCTGACAGCATTTGATAAATCTCTATTTAGATACTCATCATTGATCCATGATTCTTGTAAGGTCTTTAAGGCAAAAGTTCTAATGCCTGAATCTGCTTCAACGACCGTTAACATACCTCTAGAAACTATTGGCGAGTAAAATGATGAAGTTTCATAACTCCAAACAGATCTTTTTTGAGCCGTATCAAATATATTTAAATTGCCTTGATAGTTTGTTGTATATATTAGACCGCC
>Ga0209433_10000077_pt1 | contig 29340 bp, 32 predicted proteins | sample METZYME_5_50m_FD_187552 | JGI IMG/M metagenome (GOLD analysis project Ga0209433, IMG submission 187552) | Marine microbial communities from oxygen minimum zone in mesopelagic equatorial Pacific - METZYME_5_50m (SPAdes) (version 2) | ecosystem: Environmental > Aquatic > Marine > Oceanic | place...
TCATTAAGATATTAATAATTTCTTGGACGTTTTCAATTGTCTGTGTTGATTGGCTAACAATGCCAGCTTTTTTTGTTTTTCTAAATGCGTTAGCTTCTTCAATATTAGAAATAATTACTGCATTTTTGACTTGGCTTGCAATACCAATGACTTCGTCATGACCATGATCTCCAATAATAATTATTTTTCTACCATCTTCTTCCAATTCTTTAACATCTCTATGTATTTCATGGACTAATGGACATGTAGCATCTATAATATTCATTTTTTTATCTTCAGCTTCTTTCCAAACGCTTGTTGATGTTCCGTGAGCTCTGAAAAGAACAGGTTTATCTTTCGGAATTTGATCTAATTTTTCCACAACCTTGACACCTTTTTTTTCAAGGTCATTTACAACACTTTCATTGTGAACAATATCTCCAAGCATATATACTTCACCATATTTTTCACTCATATCATATGCGCTCTTAACAGCGTCTCTAACACCAAAGCAATAACCTGATCCTTTTGCCAAGATAATCTTCATTTTTCTTTATTAATATAAGTTGACATTAAATTCAAAACAGTTGTTTTAACATCTGCAAATTCACCTTCAACAAGAGCTGCAGCTGCAAAAGGATGACCGCCTCCACCCATTTTTTTCGCAATTTCATTTACTTTAAAGTTTCCTTTTGAACGAAAACTCATTCTAACTTTTCCTTGTAAATCGTATAACATAACTGAAACCTCAACACCCTTTATACCTCTAAAAAAATCTGTAAATCCATCGAAGTCATGCTTTGTTCCATTTACTTCTTTAATCATATCATGATTTAATGCAAACCATGCAAGCTTTCCACCACAATCAAAATTTAAATTATCAATGACTTTTCCGAGCAATTTTATTCTGCTCCTTGAGGAGTTTTCATAAATATCTTGATATATTTTTGATATATCTAATCCCATTTTTATTGCTTCAACTGCTATTTTATGACTCACGTCGGTTGTATTGCTGTGCCTGAAAGATCCAGTATCAGTTAATACGGCAACATATATTCCAAGCATAATATTTTTATCAATGGCAGTTTTATCAACTTCCTTAAGAAATGAATATATGATTTCTCCAACGGAACATGCATTTGTATCAATATATTCACTAGAAAACAAATCATTTGAAGATTTTATATGATGATCAATACTCAATGTTTCAATTTCATTTTCTTCAACAAGGTAGGCTAAATCTCCCATTCTATAAAAATCCCCAATATCTAAAACTAATCCTAGATCTGCATTTTTTATAAATGCAGCAGACTCACCATCAAGTTCAAAAAAAATATTTTCTTTGTTAAGAAAATTGTATGTTTCTGGAACTGGTGAATGATTAATTATCATACAATCTTTACCTAAAGATTCAAGATACTTAAACATTGCGTATGCAGAACCCATGCTGTCGCCATCTGGATTAATATGGGATGTAATGAAAATTTTATGATTTTCATCAATTTTTGATTTAATTGAAGAAAAATTCATATTTATCTTTTCCAGGTAGTCTCGGATATATTATTTTTTTTATTATAATTTCTTGAAAGAACAAAAAAATAGTCTGACAACCTATTAAGATACATAATAACTGGATTTTCTTCTAATGTATCAGAGAATAAATCAACAGTAGTTCTTTCAGCTCTTCTTGTTACAGAGCGAGCTACGTGAATATTTGATGAGAATGAATCTCCACTGGGCAGTATGAATTCTTGAAGTGGATCAAGTTCAGAATTTAAAGCATCTATTTGTTTATCTAAGTCTGTTATCATTTTTTCGTTAATTATTGAATTTTCAAAAGAGTTCAAAGATATCTGCCCACCGATATCAAATAAGTTATTTTGTATTTTATGTAAGAATTTCTTGGTATCATCATCTTTACAATTAAGAGCACAGACCCCAATAATACTACTCAATTCATCAACATCGCCAAGTGCCGATATAATTTTATCACTTTTAAAGACTTTTTCTCCAGTGGCTAAACCTGTTTTACCTTTGTCCCCAGTTCTTGTAGTTACTTTTGTAATTCTCATTAGAGTATTCCTGACAGATATAAGTGAACTAAAATACTTAATATATAACCTATGAAAATTATTCCAGTCCACCTAAGATGACTTGAAAAAGTATAAATACCTTTTGCTTGTCCCATCAAGGCTACTCCTGGAGCAGAGCCTATAGATAGTAAACTTCCTCCAACTCCTGCAGTTAAGGTGATTAATAACCACTGATTTAAATCCATAGTAGTGGTATCATGCATTTGAATTACAGAAAACATTACAGGAATATTATCAATTAGTGCTGAAATAATTCCCATTAAAGAGTTAGCAACTGTGAAACCTAAACCATCATATAGTGTTGTATTTATCAATGCTAAATAACCAATTTTTGATAAGCCGGCAACACACATAATAACACCATAGAAAAATAATAATGTATCCCATTCAGCTTGAGCAATCTGTTTAAAAATCCCAAATGGCTGATCAGAACCATCTCTTGTGATTTTATTTGATGAAGAAAAAGATCTTTTCAAATAGTAACCATAGAGCTGAAGAAGGCTTAGTCCAGTCATCATTCCAAAGACAGGTGGAAGATTTAAAAAGTTCTTAAATGAAATTGCCAATGCTATAGTCACCAAAAATAAAATGCTGATGGTAATCGCACCTTGTTTCAATATAACCGGTGGATTTTCAACATCCTCAGCTGAACCCTTTATGTAAAAGCTCATAATCGCTGAGGGAATGATAAAATTAACTAGAGAAGGTAAAAAAAGTTGAAAAAACTGTGTAAACTCAACATAACCTGCTTGCCAAACCATAAGAGTTGTAATATCACCAAATGGACTGAAAGCTCCTCCTGCATTTGCTGCAACAACAATATTTACACAACTAATGCTTGTGAAGTTTTTATTACCTTTTCCAACTGCAAGAACAACGGCACACATTGTAAGGGCTGTCGTAAGATTATCTGCAATTGGTGATAGAAAAAAAGAGATAAAACCAGTTATCCAAAATAATTTTTTATAGGAAAAATTTTGAGATAACAAAATAGATCTAAGTTTTTCAAACACATTTCTCTCAGACATTGAGTTTATGTATGTCATTGCAACAAGAAGAAACAGCATTAATTGATTAAACTCATCAAATGCATGCATAATTTCTTTTTTAACTGCATAAGAATTGCCAGTTTGAACACCAACCCAGGCAATCATTGCCCAAATGATTCCAGCAGCAAACATTACAGGTTTTGATTTTCTTAAATGGGTTACCTCTTCCGTCATTACAAAAGCATAAGCTACTACAAATAACAAAATTGATATTATTCCAACTGGATGATTTAGTAATTCCATAGGGCGTAATTTAATTAAAAAGGAATGAAATAATTATTAAAATCGTACGTTTTTTTTTAAATTTTAAAGTGGAAACTTTATTACCAGTAATTGTAATTATCGCCCTATCAATGTTGGCAATGAATTTAGGTCTTATATTTAAAAATAAACCTCTTAAAAAAGCATGTGGAGATTCTCCTGATGGTTGTGAAATCTGTGGAGGAGAACCTGAAAAGTGCGAAACTAATATTTAATTTTTCGGAAATTTCTCAGATGGTATCTGTATGAATGTGCCATCATTATTAACTAAAATTACTAGCGACTCAAGCTTATCAAACTTTTTAATAGAATTTGAAATTTCATTAAGCTTCATAGTATAATACATTGTTGATAATGCATCTGCATCCATACATGACTCTTCTGAAATGATAGAAATTGATCCAATTTGAGATTGAACAGGCTCTCCTGTTTTAATATCTATTTCATGATGATAAAATTTGTCATCATAAATGAAATAGTTTCTATAATTACCAGATGTTGCTATTGATAAATTATTTAAACTAATAATTTTTTCGATATCATTTGAAAAATTATTAATTGAAGGTGTGTTTATGCCTATTTTCCAGTCCTTGATAGTTGACTTTGTTCTAATCTCACCGCCAATTTCGACAAATACCTCGTCATGATTTTCTAAATAATTAAAAATTTTATCAACCGCAAAACCTTTAGCTATTGAACTTAAATCTAATTGAACTCTAGAATCTTTTTTTCGCAATTTACCATCATTAATTTCAATAAGATTTTGACCAACAAATTGTTTAACACTATCTATTTCAGCTTCAGTGGGAGGATTTAAAAATTTGTCTGGACCAAAACCCCATAAATTTACAAGAGGCTGGACAGTAATATCATATCTTCCATCTGATAGTTCATTATACTTAAATGACTGCTTTACAACATAGAAAAAGTCTTTTGATATATTGAACCATTCAGTACTCTTTGAAGTGTTAAATTTTGAGATCTCACTTTCAGGAATGTAAGTAGACATTTCTAGATTAATATTTTTTAAGATTTTTTTAATTTCCTTATGAACTATTTCAACTTCACTACTATCTTTTTTTTCAGAAGAATATTTGATATTGTATGAAGTTCCCATTGTAGAACCTTTCAATGAGATAATATCTAATTCACTATTATTGTTTGGACTAGAACAAGATATTAATGAAAATATAAAGACTAAAAAAAATCTTTTAGCCAAAATCATCATAAGCTATCATATCCTCTTCAACTCCTAAATCCCATAGCATTTTTTGGACAGCGCTAATCATCATTGGAGGACCACATAAATAATATTCACATTCAGTAGGGTCTTCATGATTTTCAAGATGCATATCAAGTGCTACCTGGTGAATAAAACCTGTAGGACCTTCCCAATTATCTTCAGGTAGTGGATCTGATAAAGCTACTTGATAAGTGAAATTATCAAACTCTTCAGCTAATTCTTTAAACTCATCATCGTAAAACATTTCCTTGGCAGATCTTGCACCATACCAAAATGAAATTTTTCTTTTTGACTTTTCTGTTTTTAATAAATGAAAAATATGTGATCTTAATGGAGCCATTCCTGCTCCACCTCCAATGTAAACCATTTCTCTATCAGTATCTTTTATATGGAACTCTCCATATGGTCCTGAAACAGTCACTTTATCTCCTGCTTTTAAATTAAAAACGTATGACGAAGCAATACCAGGAGGAACACTTGGCATATTTGGTGGAGGACTGGCTATTCTAATATTTAGCATGATGATATTACCCTCTGCAGGATGGTTAGCCATAGAATATGCCCTAAATACTGGCTCAGTATTTTCTGCAGTATACTGCCAAACATCGAATTGATCCCAATCACTAGTATATAAATCTTGTATTTCAAAATTTTTATATTCAATGTCTTTATAAGCTGGAACATCAATTTGGATATAACCACCAGATTCAAAGTGAATTGGATCATCTGCAGGAAGTTCTAATATTAGTTCTTTGATAAATGTTGCTACATTATCGTTTGATTTAACAACGGCGTCCCATTTTCTTATACTGAAGATTTCATCAGGTACTTGAATCTTCATATCATTTCTAATTTTAACTTGGCAGCCTAATCTCCAATTTTCTTTTTGATCAGATCTTGATATGTAAGCTTCTTCCGTTGGTAAAATATCACCACCACCCTCAACAACTTGGCACTTACATTGAGCACATGTACCCTGCCCACCGCATGCGGATGGTAGATAAACGTTTTGTGAAGCAAGAGCTGATAAAACTGTTCCACCAGTATCAACCTTAATTGATTTATCATTATCATTATTTATCAATAATGTTACTTCTCCTTGTGGCAGTAAAAAATTACCTAAAACGTTTAAAATAATAACAAGTGATAAAATCACTGTTGAAAAAACTAATACTCCTAAAAAAATATCATTCATTATAAATCTATCCCCGAAAATGCCATGAAAGCCATGGACAGTAAACCTGTTAACAACATTGCCATTCCAACACCCCTCAGTCTTGGAGGAATATTAGAATATCTAATTCTATATCTTATTGAAGCAAGAGCTACAATTGCAAGAAAAAATCCTACACCTGAACCAAAACCGTAGACAACTGTTTCTGAGATAGTATATTCTCTTTCAACCATAAATAAAGATCCACCTAAGATTGAGCAGTTAACAGCTATTAAGGGCAAGAAAATTCCTAAACTATTATACAAAGATTGTGAGAATCTTTCCATAAACATTTCAACAAGCTGGACCATGGCAGCAATAACAGAAATGAATACAATTAACTTTAAAAATCCCAAATCTGTATCAACAAAATCATCGCTTATCCAAACCAGGGCTCCTTTCGACAATAAAAACTCCCATAGTACCCAATTAATAGGGGCTGTAATAGTCAAAACAACAATAACTGCCATCCCAATACCAACGGATGCATCAATTTTTTTTGAAATTGCTAAAAATGAGCATAAACCTAAAAAATATGCTAAAACAATGTTTTCGATAAAAACAGCTTTAGTAAAAATACTTAAATAATGTTCTAAGCCAGTCATCTAAGCATCCTCCTCAACGCCAGCCATTTCTCTTTGAACCCATATAACTAAACCTAAGATGATAAATGCTCCAGGAGATAAAACTAAAAGTCCAACATTTTCATATCCTGCAGCATACCATGATTCAGGAATTCTCCAAAGAACATATCCCGCTCCACCATCAGGTAATGTAATTGTTCCTGCCCCAAATAATTCTCTGAAAAAAGAAACAATGATAATAATTAGTCCATATCCAAAGCCATTTCCAATACCATCTAAAAAGGCTTTTGATGGACCATTTTTTAGAGCAAAAGCTTCTGCTCTACCCATTATAATGCAATTTGTAATAATTAAACCTACAAAGACTGATAGTTGTTTACTCATATCATATAGGTATGCTTTTAATAGTTCATCTACAACCGATACGAGTGATGCAATTACTGATAACATAATTACAATTCTTACTCTATTAGGGATATAATTTCTTATGAGAGATAATATTACGTTTGAAGAACACAATACAAAAATTACAGCCAGGGTCATAATTATTGCCTGATCTAGTCTAATTGTAACAGCTAATGCAGAACAAATTCCTAAAACTTGAAGTGATATAGGATTATTAACATTAATTGGATCACTAATAATTTTTTTTGATTCTGAATTAAATAGTTCCATAGTCTCTTATTTTATCTAAGGTTTTCTCATATCTTAATAAATCTTCTAAAAGAAAATCAGTGACACCATCAGCAGTTACAGTAGCTCCTGAGATTCCATCTACTTGATGGATAGATTCCATGTTCGTGTCAGAATAGTCAACTCCACCTTTAACGACTTTGATGCTAACAATTTTACCGCTTGCATCCCTAATTTTTTTTGGAACATATGTTACTGAACCACTTGGATCTTTTAGTGGGTGATTTATGAAGTTGTCAGTAAACCACTTCTTTTCAACCTCTCCACCAAGACCAGGCGTTTCACCATGTTTGTAGAATTGAATTCCAAGTACTGATTCTGTATCTGGATTCAATGCAATATAACCAAAAATTGTTGACCACAAACCTTTTCCAGCAACTGGTAAAGCTATACCTTTAATTTCATTATTATCTTTTCTAATATATACTGGAAGAACGTCTACATTTTTTTCAATATCAATTTCTTCAATAGCACATTCAACAACTTCACCTTCAATATTTACACACTTTGCATCAATATAACTTTTAAATGTTTGCTCAATAAGCTCATTTGAGAGAAGAAGATTTTCGTCAAAATTTAAAGATCTAAGAATAGTCTTTTGTACGTCAGCTTTTAGGTTTTCCTCTTGAAGATCTTTAATACTATCTTTAGTAAATGATAGCATTGATCCCAATATGATTGTTACTATAAAAACAAATCCTAATGTATAATTATTACTGTGCATTTCTGCTTAACCTCATTTTAATATTTGATTGAACGACATAGTAATCTATTAATGGAGCAAACATATTCATGATAAGTATTGCTAAGAAAACACCTTCTGGATACGCTGGATTAATTGAGCGAATTATTACAGTTAATACTCCAATCAAAAATCCATAAATCCATCTTCCTGTGTTAGTATGAGAAGAAGTAACGGGCTCTGTCGCCATAAAAACAGTTCCAAATAGAAAACTACCTAATAAAATATGTTGTAAAGGAGTAATGGTTAACATTGCATTTGGTGTTCCACCAGATTCTAAGATACCTTGAACAGTTAACATACTTAATAAATTAAAGAGAACTGCTGTAAAAACTAAACCAATAACACAAGAAACCATAATTCTCCAAGATGCAATACCACAATAGATTAGAAAAATCGCCCCTAATAAAATTAATAACTTGTTAGTTTCACCTATTGATCCCGGTATTAATCCCCAAAAAAGATTTAAATTAGAATAATCAAATTGTGAAATATTTGCATATAAATTCGATGCAGTATCATATTCTGCAGGATTAGCAGGTACTGCTAATGCTGTAGCTCCAGTGTATCCATCAGGACCAACTGCCCATACCTTATCTCCAGAAATTTTTGTTGGAAATGCAAAGTACATAAATGCTCTTGATGTGAGAGCAGGATTGAAAATATTTGTTCCAACGCCACCAAAGATTTCTTTTCCAATTATAATACCAAAACTTGTACCAACAAACACCTGCCATAACGGTACATCAGGAGGCATTGTTAGCGGAATCAATGCACATGAAACAAGAAAACCTTCATTTACCTCGTGTTTTCTTACAATTGCAAATGTAATCTCACAAATTGCACCAGCAATGAATGTAATTATTAAGATAGGTAGTACGTATGATAATCCAAAAATAGTGTTACCAATGATACCTTTTTCAACTCCTAATGCAAGAGAATTAAGGTAACCAATATTGTATGCTCCAAAGATGTAGCATGGAATTAGAGCTATTACCACAAAAAACATTGTCCTTTTAATGTCCATATTATCTCTAATATGCGGACCACTGCTGGTTTGTTTATTTGTAGAGAAAAAAATTGTGTCAGCCGCTTCCCATAAAGGATATGCCCATGATAGAGGTTTACCCTTCTCAACAAATTTTCCTGTTTCGCTAAATATTTTTCTTAAAAAATTCATAATTACTGATCAAAATAAATTGTATCTAAACCCTTTCTAATTATTGAACCAACATCAGACTTGCTTGGACAAACAAATGAGCATAAAGCTACATCTTCTTCATCGCATTCATATATTCCTAATTGCTCCATTTCATCAATGTCATTCGCTTCTATACTTCTGGCAAGAGCATTAATATGAATGTCCATTGGAAAAACCTTTTCCCATGCGTCAATTGGAACAAATGCTCTATTACTTCCATTTTGTAAGGTAGTAAAGTTAAATGATTTTTTGTTTGAACCAAAGTATGCATTAAAAATACTATATCTTGATTTTCCTCCTGGATGCAACCATCCAATAAAAGGTCTTTCATAAGATTCTTCAATAACTGAAAACATCGAATGATAAAAACCTAAAAAACCGTCCAAAGAAACTTGCTTTCCAGTTAAAACATCTCCAGATATTACTCTAACATTATCAATTATTAAACTACTCTTATGAGAAGAAAAACTAGCTCCCAAACGTGACTTTACATAGCTTGGATTGACTGCTGGTCCCGAAACATTAATGGAAATAGAAGGATCAAAATATCCTTTCGAAAATAATTTACCTAATATAGGCAAATGAAATCCCTTGACAGTCCAAACCACTTCGTTTGAATTTATCGGGTCAATTTTATTTAAAATAACACCTATGTTACCTGCTGGATGTGGTCCATCAACTTCAATTAAATCAATGAAATCTATTGAAGATAAATATGAAAACTCGTTTTTGTTTGTTGCAACATATAATTTTCCATCTGTTAGCTTTCTAAGATTTGATAATGCTGATATAATATGATCTTTTTGAGAGTCTAAAGTAAAAGATAGATCGGTACTCAAAGGAGCTGAATTTACAAGACTTACAATGATACACTTTGGAGTATCGCTTGGATTAACAATCTTATTAAAAGGCCTTTGAGTTATAAAAGGCCACATGTTCTTACTTGATATAAATTCTTTAATTTGTTCTCTTGATGATAAATTAATTTGGGAATCTTCAATTTTTGACTCTTCATTTTCATCAATTTCGATGATTATTTTTTGAATAGCTCTTCTTTCACCTAATTCAATTTTTGAAATTTTTCCTGAGGCGATAGATGGCCATTTGATTTCTGGATTTAACTTATCAAAAAAGATTGGATCACCCATTTTCACAATTTCATTTTCTTTTACAAGCATTTTAGGCTTTATGTAATTGAAGTCTAGAGGAGTAATTGATACAAACTTATTATTTTCTGTAGCAGAATATTCCCTAGATGATAATCCAGAAATGTTGATATTGTGGCCTTTATTAACTTTTATTTTATGCATTCACTCTTAGATATTTAAACTATTAATTTCGACACGAGAAAATAATAAAAAAGATTATTGGTTTCTATAAAATTATTATTAAAAAACTATTTTTTTTCTTTCCAAGAAAAATAGTCACCATTGTAAGAAGACTTTGCCTGCCATTCTTTTACTTTATCATCAATATTAGTAATAATTTTATCATCAATATCATTGATTAAATCAATTGTAAGATCACCAACTGTCTTTGCACTTACTCTTGATGCTTTAATGTTACCTTGTCCAGTTATTGCATTCCCCATACCATGGACTTTTTCAAGTTCATTAAATTTTCCAGAATCATGATCTACAATGTCATATGTGGCTCCACTCATTGGAACACCCTTTATTGGCTCAGGAAGACTTCCAATCGAACTAATAAAAAGATCAGCATTAATAATTTTTTCAGAATTTTCTTTTTGAACAAGATTTCCATCTACTATTTTATTTGTAATAGTTTTTATTCCAATTAATTTTTCATTTTCAACAACGATGTCAATTGGTTGAGTACACTCTAACACATTAAAAAGATATTTATCTTGCATATTACTTAAAACTTTTCTTCGCGCCATTTTTCTTTTTTCGACCATCTCCTTATCCAAACCATCGGGTATTGTAGTTATTGGCATATTATCTATATTTCTTCTATAAATTAATGTTGTTCCCTTAATACCAAGGTCATTATAATCAAGATTATGTTCTGATAAATATTTAGGTATTCCCTTGTGCTCCATTTCTACGATATCAAAATTCTCGATTTTTGATTGAACTTTTTGTTTTACCAGTTCCATTTGAGTGATTTTACATACATCAATTGAAGCAAGACCGCCTCCAATCACTAAAGCATTATCAACGACGTCTATTTGCCTACCTTTATAAGAGTCTTCGTGATAATGATTAAACCAATAAACATAAGGATTTTGATAATGGAAATTTTCGTAATTTTCTATTTCTTTGATAGGAAAAGGCCTGTCTTTCCAAGCTCCATTTGCAAAGTAAATACAACTCCAACCCATACTAAATACCTCATCAAATGAGATATCTTCACCTAACTTTGTCAAGGGAACGTACTGTACTAATTCATTAGAAATGATTTCATCAATTTTATCGTATTCACCAGATCTTTGTTTATCATGCCACCTTGGTAATCCATCTTCAATTTTACCATATGGCATTCTGTTTTGCTCAATGACAACAGAACGAATACCAGCATCAATTAACTTTTTTGCTGCTGTTGAGCCGGATACAGCTCCTCCTATTATTAATACTACTTTCATTTTTTAGTTTATTTATTAAATTTACAAAGCATGAAGTTAATAAATAATTTAATAATTCAAATCATTCCTTTTTTGCCAAAATTTTTTGTCAAAATTGTTGCCTCTCCATATATAGCCGGCATAACTGATGAAGAGATGTTAGAAAATGTAAAAAAACTCAATGATAAAGGCTTTAAAGTTGCAATAGATATTCTTGGAGAACATGTCAAAACAAAAGATGAAGCTACTGCAGTTACAAATAGATATGCAAATCTATATAACGAAATTACAAATAGAAAACTTCAAGCAAATATATCAATTAAATTGACACACATTGGTCAAGATCTTGGACAGAACTTTGTTCAAAATAATTTATTCAAACTTGTCGAAGCAGCTAAAAATAATAATAATTTTCTTAGGCTCGATATGGAAAATACACCCTACACCGATCAAACTATTAAGCTGTATGAGATAATGAAAGAAAAGTATGATAAAATTGGTATTGTGATTCAGTCATATTTAAAAAGATCGATGTCAGATATTGAAAGATTAGCTGATAAAAATTTTAACGTAAGAATTTGTAAAGGAATTTATGTTGAAGATGAAGAGTTAGTTTTTAATGATTACAGCTTAATAAGAGAAAGTTTCATAGAGCTTGTAAAAAAATGTTTAGAAAAAGGAACTTATGTTGGGATTGCAACACATGATGAATATTTAATTGATAATATTTATTCATGGATTATCGAAAACGATATCTCAAAAAATAAATATGAATTTCAGGTGTTACATGGCGTACCAATGCAAAAGAAACTGAAAAAGCTAATTAATGAAGGAAACACAGTTAGAGTATATCTTCCGTATGGTGATAATTGGTACGACTATTCAGTGAGGAGATTAAAAGAAAATCCTAAAATGGCTGGATATATAATAAAAAATATATTCTCATCCATTTTTAGAATTAAATGACTCCCTAAATCTATAAATGTAAAGTAGTATTAGACCTGCAAGATTTGGAAACCAAACTTCGGGATTTGACCAAGGTATACCATCAATTGAAAAATCAGAAATTGGCCAAATAATTTTTGTTGGAAAATATTCCTTCGAATGAAATGGGAAATCTAATACAATATGAAATGGCCATGCAAGCATAGGAAATACTAAAGGTCTTTTGATATAATAAACAATTCCGATAAACAAAAAAGCTATAAAAAAGCTATGAAATAAATCATAATTGAAAAATAGCCAAACAGGAATTGTATCTAAAGTTGGTGGCCCACTATAATTATAATTTCCCTTAAACAATTGTAGGATAATCAATAATCCGAAAGAAAATAAATCTGGCATTGCTCCGAAAAAAATTGCCAATTTTGAATAACCACGATAACCAAACAATCCTTTACCCCAAAGAGCATGGCTTAAAGTATCCATTACATTACTTTGCTAAAGCACCCATAGGATCCCATGGTTTTAATGGAATAGCTTCTTGATTATCAAATATTTCATTTAATTCTTTTGAAATGAAATCTTTATGCACAACGACTTCGTAATTATACTCATCAAACCAGTCATCTGTCATTATATGATATCCTTTATTGCCTCCCTTTTTACCCCAGCTATTTTCTACTCTCCATTTTAAAGGATGACCATTTTCATCGAGGTCTACACCAGTAAAAAGCATAGCATGTGTCATCATACTTTGACCATATTCTAATCTTTGGGACTTATCCATTTTAAATTCAGAGCCATAAAAAGAATTATAATCAAATAGATTAGTATCCATTACTCCAAGGTTTCTATGAAAATATTTTCCAACATCGCATCCAAACCAAACTGGATTATCCTCTTTAATAGACTTTATGGATGCATCTTTCATTTCTTTGCTTGTAACATTCAAATATCTAATTTTTCTTCCTTCAACAACATTACCAAGGTGCTCGACGGTATAAACTTTGTTATACTCTTTATCATCCATTGGACAATTTATTAAGCAGACATAGTCATCAAGCTTAAGTCCAACATGTTCATTAAAAAAAGATTGAGGCGTAAGGTTTTTAAATCTTAAAAATTTTTTATCTTTATTTCTTACTTGCCAATCAAACTTTTGAGGCGGTGTTCCGATATGCATAGAAAGCATTTTAAAAACTTCATCGATCATTATATTCTTCATTTCTCTTATTTTATCTAATGATTCTCCGTTCTTGAAAGACTTTCTTAGTTCAGAAGCGTATTCTCTCAACTTATTTGAAATCATTTTGTTCATTTGAGATGACTGACTAGTTGAAAATGATTCAGACATTTCACTTTGAGGTAAAACTCCATATTTATTAATAAGATTTACCCACATATCCCATTGACCTCCGTCCTCTAGGGGATAACTTAAGAGATGAGAAACAATTCTAGAATTTGATTTTTCACTTGCTGTTTCGATTATCGATTCTAAAAAATAATTAGCCTTTTCAAGTTTATCCCAAAACATAAAATAACTTTGTGAAAACTCAAAATTTTTAAGATTGTGTCTTCTTCCAAGGTATACCCTAAAAAGATTTAACCCTGCAAAACCCCAACATCTTCCACTAGATTTTTGATTCGTAGCAGGCATTTCGCCGGTTATAACATTTGAAAATGAATGATCAATTTTTCTATAAGTATCCCAATCCATTGAAAGTTCATTTGAATCAGTTTTTATCATTGCATTTCTTATAACTTTTACATGATTGTCTTCTGAAAATTTTTTACTTAATTCATTAATTCTATCTAATGTGATTTTATTGGACATATGTTCTCCTATTTATTTCCCCTTCTACCCCAAACCATTTTTGATTTAAGGGTTTTATAATAATCATAATCCTTGAATGTGATAAACTTTAACTGATGATTTGCCTGTCTCATGGTTACTTTAGATTCTTTTGAAAATTTTATGATATTTTGACCATCAACAATTAGATTCAAATTTTCCTCACTTTCATCAGAAAATTTGAATTCAACTTCAACGTCTGGTGGTAAAACAAGCGGTCTTGATGTTAAAGAATGTGGTGCAATTGGTGTAATAACAATAGAAAAAACATCAGGTTGAACTATTGGACCCCCTGAAGATAATGAGTAAGCTGTGGATCCAGTAGGACTACTTATAATAATACCATCAGACTTATAATCGCTTACATGCTTGTCATTTACATAAAGTGAAAGTGAAGTAACTCTGAATGATATCTCATTTTGTACAACAAAATCGTTTATCGCATAGTATTTATCATTGTTATTTGAGATTTCAGCTGAAAGAATTAATCTATCTTGAATCTTAAAATCATTATTTTTGATTGAATTTAATTTTTCAACTAAAACATCTGAAGTGATTTGAGCAAGAAAGCCAAGACCACCAAGATGTACGCCGAGAATAGGAACATTATGATTATTGAAAATTCTTACTCCTGCAATAAGCGTACCATCTCCACCAAAACAAAGCAGAAAATCAACTAAGGGAGGTTCATTTGATTCATAAAATGATACGTTTTCTGAATTAAATTCACTTTTTAATTTAACAGGTAAATGAACTTTCAAACTATTTTTTTCAGCCCATTCAACTGTTTTACTCACAAGCTCAGGAACTTGCTTTTTATCGGCGTTAGCCCAAATAGCAAAACTTTTTAATTGCATAACGCTTACTATTTATTTTTTTTCTTATGTCTATCAGCTCTTAAACGTTTTTTACGTTTATGAGTGTTCATTTTTCTTTTTTTTCTTTTTTTACCACAAGGCATTATTATCTCCCTTAATATTCAATTAATTTTTTATTAACGGTATCTTTCATCAACTTAGATGGTTTAAAAACAGGAACGTATCTCTCAGGTAAAAATATTGGATCACCTGTTCTCGGATTTCTAGCTTTTTTAGGCATTCTATGCTTTACTGAAAATGAACCAAAACCTCTTAGTTCAATATTTTCATTTTTGCTTAGTGCGTTAATTATTTCTATAAAAGATTCATTAATTACTGCTTCAACTTCAACCTTTGTAAGCCCTGTTGAATTTGCAATGTTGTCTATCATGTCCTGTTTAATCATAAAAAATCTCCATTAAATCATTCAAAATAAATTGTTAATTTTTGACCAGGATAAATTGTGTCAGATTTTATATTATTCCAATTCTTAATTTTATTTACAGAAGTATTATTTTTTCTGGCAATCTTACCCAAACTATCACCGCTCTTGACAATATAAACATTTTTCTTGGGAGTATCCTTAACTGGTTGTCCTTTAACAAATAAGGTTAGTTTCTGTCCAGGACGTATCAATGAGCTTCCTCCCATGTTGTTCCATTTTCTAATCTCGCTTGCTCTAGTATTATATTCTTCTGCAATATGTCCTAGGGTATCTCCACTTCTTACCTTATAAACAACTTTCTCAGGATAATTTGAGTAGAGACCACCCTTTACAGGGATTTTAAGCCTCTGCCCTATTGATAAAAAATCTTTATTAGATATATTATTTATTGTTTGTAGATCTGCTACAAGAACCCTGTATTTTGAAGCGATTGAAATTAAATTTTCACCTTTTTTAACTCTGTGCTCAACATTCTGAACAGCAAATTTCTCATCATCTGGTATTTTATTGAATTTTTCATAGAAAGAATCTTTTTTTCCGAGCGGGATATTTAAAACATAAGGTCCGTTTGATGGTGTTGCAGGCTGACGTAATTCGGGATTTAATTTTTTAATAGTACTAACTTTTGTATCAGCAGATTTAGCAATAACGGATAAATCAGCACTTTTCTCAATAGTCACTATATCAAATTTTAAGGGGCTAACCTTGGGTATTTTAAAACCATATTTTTCTGGATTTTTCAAAATGATTGCTGAAGATAAATAGTATGGAATATAATTTTTTGTATCTTTTGGTAGAGAATATAGTTGCCAATAATCTGATGTTTCATGCAAGTTCAAAGCTCTGTTTAATCTACCAGGTCCAGTATTGTAAGCAGCAAGTACAAGATACCAGTCTTCAAACTCCTCGTATAAATCTACAAAATACTTGGCTGCAGCACGTGTAGATTTTACAGGATCCTGTCTTTCATCAATATACCAGTTTCTTTTTAAACCATATTGCTTTCCAGTTGAGTACATAAATTGCCACAAACCTACGGCCTTTGCTTTTGAAACAGCTTTTGGATCAAAACCAGACTCAATCATTGATACAACAATTAGTTCCTCAGGTAAATCATATTCCTCAAGAATTGGTAAAATTAATTCTTTGTACTGAACATATCTTCTGAGCCAAATATTAAAACCCTTTCTGCCCTTACCTTGAAAATATCTGATATAACTTTCAACTTGAGAATTAGTAACTAAAGGTATATGTCCTTCACGGTCATCAATAACAGTGAATTTTGTAGTACCCATTTCAACAAATTCATTTTCAGATGTGATTTGAGCTATATCTCTTCGAATTAAGTCTGCTGTCAAAAATTGTGATGAACTATCAATAGTATTCAATTTTGTTGTATAAATTTTAATAAAATCGGTTTGAAATTTCTCAAATTCAATTTTATCAAGCTCTTCTCTTACACCTATTTGCTCAACATCAGACAGTAAATCAAAGACCTTTTTTATGTTATATACAACTTCAACTGTATCTTGATTGACATCGGCAATGATAGCATCTGACAAAAACTGTTTCGCTTCATCAAGAATGGATGTAATTCTATTTGAAGTACCTAAAAAAGAAATATCATCTGTATTCATGAAAGGTTTTTTTGGTTTTACAGATGTATTTTGTGCAAAACCAATACTTAAAAAAAATAAGAAAATGATTATGTTAAATTTATTTCTCATAGCTGGTGAAATTATTTGAATTGTTTTGGATAATCAAGCTAGTGTTTTTTTATTCTTTTAATATATTTTGAACTACTGTATCCTTCATAAAAACCTAAAGGTATTACTTTACCACCTTGTTTTATTACTTCATCTGAACCAACAATATCCTCAATTTTATAATCTCCACCTTTGACTAAGATATCGGGCATAATAGCTCTTATTAATTTTAAAGGAGTTTTTTCCTCAAACTTGATAACTAAATCAACAGCCTCTAAACTAGATAAAATTTTTGCTCGATCATTAAACTTATTTATTGGTCTATCACTACCTTTATTTTCTTTAACAGAACTATCTGAATTAAGACCTACAACTAAAAAATCTCCAAGTTCTTTAGCTCGGTTTAAGTATCTTGTATGACCAACATGCAATATATCAAAGCATCCATTTGTGAAAACAATATTTAGGTTTTGACTCTTAATTTTCTTTATGAATTCCATCTTTTCTTTAATTGAATATTTCATCTTCGCATACCTTCAACTTTACTTTGTATAGAATCCGTAAAAAATTGCCGCTCATCATATGTATATTTTTTTGAATCAATTGGCTTAGAAAATTGAAACTTAATTGTACTTTTTGAAAGGTTAAATAGGCTTTTTCTGGACCATTCATGGCTCCCAGAAATAAGTACAGGAACAACAGGCATACCCGTATTTATTCCCATTACTGCTGCACCTTTCTTGAATTTTTTTAAAATACCACTTCTTGATCTAGTACCCTCAGGAAAAATACCAACAGATCTTGGCTCTTTTGATATATCATCTACTAAAATATTCATAGAATTAATTGCATTATTACTATTTTTTCTATCAACAAATATAAATCCTGCTCTATCTAAAATAGATTTAAATATTGGAATTTTCTTTAATTCGCTTTTTGCAACAAATACTAGATATCTTTTACAAGCAACACATAGGAGAGGAATATCAATAAATGAGCAGTGGTTGGCAGCAAATATATAGTTATCTTTTTTGTTTAAATTTTCATATCCATCTACTTCAAGTTTTATATTAAAAATCAAAGAAAGTGTTTTACCCCAAATATTTGCAAAAAATCTAAAATATTTTTTTTTACCTGTTAATAAAATAGTGAAATAAGATCCAAGACCAAAAATTAATGTCCAAAGAGCTATATTTGAATAAACCCAAATCGTTCTCAATTATTTAATCTCCGAGATTCCCAAATATGGTTGAAGAGCAACGGGAATTGAAATACTACCGTCTTCATTTTGATGTGTTTCAATTAAAGATGCAAAAATACGTGGTGTGGCTAAGCCCGATCCATTCAATGTATGAACAAATTCAACTTTTCCTTCAACATTTTTAAATCTTATATTGCCTCTTCTTGATTGAAAATCTTCAAAATTACTGCATGAAGAGACTTCAAGCCATTTTGATTCGCCGGGTGCCCAAACTTCAATATCATAGCATTTTGCAGCGGAAAAACTTAAATCTCCAGTACATAATTCAATAACTCTGTAGTCCAATTCTAATAACTTACAAATTTCAGCTGCTTGACTAACAAGTGACTCCAGCTCTTCATAAGATCTTGATGGTTCAACAAATTTTACTAACTCGACCTTATTAAATTGATGTACACGCAATAGACCTCTGGTATCTTTGCCGTAAGAGCCAGCTTCTCGTCTAAAACAACTAGAATATCCTAAATAGTATTTTGGTAATTCATCATTTTGTAAAATTTCATCTTTATGAATATTTGTTAAGGATACTTCTGCAGTTGGAATTAAGAATAAATCATCTTTTTCGATATAATACATGTCATCGTCAAACTTAGGAAGTTGACCTGTAGTTAAAGCTGAATCAGGCTTTACCATGAATGGAGTAAAAAATTCAGTATAATTATAATTTTTAAGGCTAAAATCAATCATGAAGCTTATAAGTGCTCTTTCCAGCAATGCTCCTTTTCCTTTAAACATGGGGAAACCACTTCCGGAAATCTTAGCAGCTGACTCAAAGTCTAAAATATCAAGACTTTTTCCAAGATCAATATGATCTCTTGGTTTAAAATTGAATTTCTTTTTTTCGTCACAATCAACCTTAATAACGTTATCTTTTTCTGATAAACCAATTGGTACAGTTGAATGAGGAATATTTGGAATTTGAAGCAACTCTTCTTTTAAAGATAAAGATATTTTCTTTTCTTCTTTTTCAAGTAATTTAATCTCATCAGAAAGTTTTTTTAAATCAGAAAATAAGTCATTGGTTTTCTCACCTTTTGACTTCATAATTCCAATTTCTTTTGATTTATTATTTTGGTCTGCTTGAAGATTATTAAGCTTGCTTACTAAGGACTTTAGTTGGGAGTCCAAATCAATAATTTTTTTTAGAGAAACATCCTTTTCCTTTAAAGAAATTAAATCTTTAAATTTTTTTGGGTTTTCCCTGATTTTTTTTAAGTCAAGCATATCACAATTTACTCAATTATTACATTATGTTTATATTTATAGTATCAACAATAGTTTCTTTATTGAAAATGTTTATTTTATAATTTCCAGGGTTCTCAATATCGAATTGTCCGAAATAATAACCTGTTACCGGATTATATAAAACCTGAGTTTTTTTAATAATACTATCTTTATCTTCAAATGTTGCTATAAAATTCTTAATTCCTTCATCAACAGAACTAGAATATCCATAAAAAAATATCGGCTCATCAGTATTACTATTTGATCTAGCCTTGAAAAAAGAATATTTTATATCGCTATCTGAAAGTATCCATTCAATAGTTTCATTAAGTAGATTTTTTTTTGAATTTCGAATGTTAACGTAGAAATTTTCATGAGAAATCAAAGTAGATTTAAATTCATTTTTTTGAAATTTATGAATTTTATTGATTGATTTTAGTTCATCTTCCGTTTTTAGACTCAAACCAAAAATAGGAAAAAATGAATTGATGTTATCAAAATTTTGCGATTGATTTAAAATCATTATCACTGAACTTTGCTCAGAGTAAATTTTTTTTAAAAAAAGTTTCAACCACTTGTCAGAAATGGGATTTATTGGAAAATTGTCAAGTATGATGATATCGTATTTATTGAACCAAAAATTTGTAATATCAATTTCACCACTAATAAAACTTGGATAATAGTGTTCGTAATCCGCATTTATACTTCTAATAATTTGATTTGAATTAAAGTTAAGACTTCCTGATATAACTGCTACTTTTGGTTTTTCTATTTTGACATTACTAAAAAAACTATACCTATTATTTTTAATATCAACTTCTCCATCGAGTGCTGAAATACTTATTTCAAACTCTTGATCAAAATCAATACTTTCTGAAACTAAGAATGATTGAAAATATTTTTTTTTGCTTTTATTAAATTGGATTTCATTTGATGCTAAGATTCTTTTAGCATTTGTAAGAGCAACTTGAGATAATCCATCACCGTGATTATTTATAATTTCTGTATCAATATAAATTGAATTTTTATCATATTGATTGGGATAAATGATGATATTATTTATAAAAATATCCGTTATTTTTTCACTATCAACCATGATTTCATCAGGTTTTTCTTGTTCAAAACCTTGATAACTTTCTTCACTTTTTTGACAACCAAAAACCAATAATGAAATAATTGCAAGTACGAAAAAATGTACAACTTTCATACAACCATTCCCCTTGAGTAAGCTGTAAAATTTTTGTCAAAATCAATTCTTCTATTTTGAACTTTTAATTCTGCTAAGTATGCAATCATATCTGCATTATCTGTACAATATTTCATTGATGGGTAAATAATATTAGAGCCTATTTTTTTTAACTTTTCCCTTAATCTTTTATTTGCTGCAACACCTCCGCAAATAATTCCAGTTTCAATTTTATTCTTCTTAAGGGCTTTATCAAACTTAATTATTAATGAGTCAACAATTGCTTCTTGGTAGCTTGCAGCAATATCATTATCATTATATAGACCCTTATCAACACAATTAATCAGAGCAGTTTTTAAACCACTGAAGCTATAATTGAATGTTTTGTCATCTTTTAAAGGTCTCGGAAAAGCTATTTTATTCTTTTCTCCAGTTGATGCCATTTTTTCTATTTCAGGTCCTCCAGGATAATTGAGATTTAATTTTTTAGCACCTTTATCAAATGCCTCTCCACATGCATCATCTAAAGTTTCACCAATTAATTCATAATCAAAAAGGTCTTTAACAATCCATAATTGTGTATGCCCTCCGGAGACTAATAAATTTATAAAAGGTGGTTTCAAATTTTGATGCTCGATAAAAACTGAATTTAAATGTGCTTCTAAGTGATTAACGGGAATCAAGGGGATATTTAAGCCTTGTGACATTCCTTTTGCGAAACTAATTCCAGATAGTAATGATCCCATCAAACCTGGCCCGTTAGTTACAGCAATGTAGTCTATATCTTCAATTGATATATTTGCATCTTTTATTACTTTTCTTGTAATTCCAGGTAAGTACTTTTCATGTTCCCTTGATGCAATTTCTGGAACTACACCTCCGTACTTTTGATGAATAGTTTGAGTCTTGGTATAACTAGAAAGAACTTTTAAATCACTACAAAGTGCTACACCCGTTTCATCGCATGATGTTTCTATTCCTAGTACTATCAATTTATTTCTTTAATAACTAAAATTTCTAAATTGTTAGGTGAAAGATCTTTCCATTCAAGTAGATAATCTGGAATTCTTATAGATGGTGAATAAAATTGTTTATCTTGATTCCAAGATTTCTCGAAATCTATCAAAACATCTATATCTGAAGGTTCTATGTTTGTTATTTGCTCTAGACCTCCAACGATTGTTAGAGAAACCGTTGCTGGATTAACAAAAACGTTTATATCGTTTGGTTTATTAATTAATTGAACAGGAATTCCTGTAATTATTGTCTCACTAATTGGTTGAATATTAAAAAAGCCATTAACTTTTTTAGGATCAAAACTAACAAGTTTACTAGGATTTTCAATTTGAATATTCTCCATATTTACTGAAGAAATTAGATTTAAAAGTGTATCTTTTTGAGTCAAAACAAACTTAATTGAATTAACTTCTTCTTCTGGACCTCCAATACTTATTGAATCAGGTAAAAATACCGGATTAATTGCAATATATCCTGGCTCAGTATTTATCATTACTTGAGATTTAACGGGCACTTTCTTTACTAAATATCTCTCAAGTTTAATTTGAATACTTCTTGGCGAAAGAACCTCTACAAATTGTAAATTAAGTGATGAAGGAAGTACAATTTTTTCAGGATTTTCTTTATAATAAGAATCTAAGTCAAAATTATACTCATCAGTAATACTGCTTAAATCAATTACCGCCTTGAAATCATCATAAAAACTACTAAAAAACTTCAGCCATATAAATGCCCTACCAGTTCCTTTTAAAGTAACAAAAATGTTATCTGGGACTTCTTCCTTATATGTTTTTTGTTCCTGAAGATTTCTAGCAACTAATGGTATATCTACATTTACAGAATACGTATCTTCACTTTTGATAAAAAACCAAAATACAAAAGCTATTAAAAAAGAATATGCTATCCTTTTAAATTGTCTGGTATTAATCGTCAACATTTGTTTCATCAAGCATTAAAACTACATTTTTTTCTTCAGCTTTAACCTCAACAACAACTAAATCAACATTATCACCGTCATTTAAATTTGCAATAACATCTTTTTTCTGATCTTTAGAAATCTTGCTCATAGGTATAAAACCTTCAATATCATCATCTAATTTAATGATAACTCCTGAATCTAGCATCTTTTCAAAAGTTCCTTTTAACTTGTCTCCTGAATTAAATTTTGTTTCAATTTCAGGCCACGGACTTTCAGATAAATCCTTCACACTCAGAAGAACTTTTCTTTCTTTCTCAAGAATATCTGTTATTATGTAATCAATAGAATCACCTTCTGAAACGAATTCCTTTGGGTGAGACGAATTTTTTGTCCAATGAAATTCCGTTGTTCTGACAAAACCTTCAAGTTCATCTGTTAAGGTAACAAATGCACCAAATTTAGTAAGCTTATTAACAGTTCCAGACTTCTTATCACCTACTTTAACATCTTCAGTAATTGTCTCCCAAGGGTCTTTGGATAGCTGCTTTATTCCCAAGCTTATCTTTTGCTCATTTGCATCTACAAATAATACTTTTGAATCGATAGAATCTCCGACTTTATAAGTATCTTGTAGGTTTTGAACATTCTTTGTCCATGATATTTCAGAAATATGGATTAGACCTTCTATTCCCTTTTCAAGCTCTATGAAAATACCGTAGTTCATAATGCTAACAATATTTCCGGATACAACATCTCCGACCTTATACTTTTCAGGGATAGTCTCCCATGGATTGTCTACAAGCTGTTTAAGTCCTAATGATATTCTGGAGGTTTCTTGATTGAAATCTATGACTTGAACAGAAATTTCATCACCTATTGAAACAATTTCAGACGGATGATTTATTCTACCCCAAGAAAAATCTGTAATATGAATTAAACCATCAACTCCACCTAAATCAACAAAAGCTCCAAAATCAGTAATGTTTTTCACAACTCCTTTAAGTTGAGCTCCAATTTCTATTTGAGTCATTAACTCTTGTCTTTTTTCATTTAAAGATTCTTCTAAAATAGCCTTTCTTGAAACCACAAGATTTTTTCTTACTTCATCAACTTTTACAATTTGGAAATCAAACTCTTTATTAATTAAATCATCAAAGTTTTTAACTGGTTGAACATCTGCTTGTGAACCTGGTAAAAAAGCTTGTATGACTCCAAGATCTACAACTAAACCACCTTTAACTCTTTTTATAATTTTACCGCTAACAGGCTCTCCACTGTCACAAAAATGCTTTAACTCGTCCCAGCGTTTTATAAAGTCTGCTTTATACTTTGAAAGTGTAATATTACCATCGGTATCTTCAAATTTTTCAAGAAAAATATCTATATTTGAACCTATTTCTGGGAGGTTTTTATTATCGAATTCAGATCTATTTATTAGACCTTCAGATTTGAACCCAATATCAACCATAACGTCACTGTCACTTATACCAATAACCTTTGCGGAAATAATCTGATTTTCAGATATGTCATTGAAGGTTCCTTGATAATCTTCTGATAATGTATTTTCAGATTTCAACTCTTCTGAACTATCATCACTAAAAGAAATTCGCTTAACATCAGCGAATAAATCTTTGTTTAAATAATCTTTTATTTTTGGATTTGCGCTAGTATTTACCTCTTCTTTTACAACTTCAGATTCAACTTCTTTTGAATCATTTTTTAAAGCAACCTCTTCAACATTAGCATTCTTGTCTAAATTTTCTACTTCGTTTGTTTTATTAATATTTTCTTTAGTTTCTTTCATCTTTACTCTCAATGTGTTTCAGAATTTGACTTACCTGCTCTTCGAATGAACAATGTGAAGTATTTATGCTTATTGCATCCGTAGGCTTTTTCAGTGGAGATAGTTTACGATTACTATCGTACTTATCTCTTTCAATCAAATCCTTTTTTATTTCGTTAATATTTATGACTTCATTTATTTTAATAAAATCAGCCATCCTTCTTTTAGCTCTAGCATCATAATCTGCTTCTAAAAAAAATTTGTGTTTAGCATCTGGAAAAACTACAGTTCCAATATCTCTTCCCTCAACAACAAAGTTGCCGTTTTCAGTAACAGATCTTTGAATATTTACCATCAAAGTTCTTACAGATTTTATAGCACTAACGGCACTAACATTTTTTGTAACATTATGATTACGAATTTTCAAGCTAATATCAATTCCATCAAGCAACAACTTCATGTTGTTTTTCTCTGAAAAATCAATTTTCAATTCCATGGTATCTAAAGCTTTTTCTATTTCAGAATCAGAGGAAAAATCAACTTTTTTCTCTAAGAAGTGCAGTGTGACTGCCCTGTACATTGAACCAGTATCAAAGTACTGAAAGCCAAGCTTTTTTGCTACTTCCTTTGCTGTTGATGTTTTACCAACTCCAGCTGCTCCGTCTATAGTTATTACCATAAAAATGCTCAGAAAGTTAGTTTTTCTTTATGCAAATACCAAATAGTTTAAATTCTTAACTTTTTGAACGAATTCTTTGTAAATATTTTATTTCTTTTTTAGAAAGTTCACGCCATGAACCTTTTGGTAAATCTCCCAACAAAATTTCACCAATTCTTTCACGCTTTAAAGAGAATAGTTTCAAGTCTAAAAATTTAAAAATTCTTCTTATTTCATTCTTCTTTCCCTGCCTAAGGATCATTTTAATTTCAACTCTATTTTTTATTTTTTCTTGAGATATTATTTTAGCTTTTCCTTTTTGATTTGAGCCAATAAATATGCCTCTTTTAATTTTATCTATTGTTTTTTTATCCAAAAATTTATCTGAAACAGCTAAATATTCTTTCTCAATTTTGTTTTTTGGATGCATCAAAAATTGTGAAAGTTGTCCATCATCAGTTAAAAGAATTGCGCCTGTTGTATCTTTATCAAGACGACCAACATGATTTAAATAATATTTTGAAGGTATTAGCTCAAAAATTGTTTTTCTATCTTTTTCATCAGATTTTGTCGAAATATACCCCTTAGGTTTATGAAGCAAAATTGTAGTAAATCTATCTCTTTGCTTAACCTTTTTTTGATCATATCTGACATCGTCCTTTATATTTATATCATGAAATGGATCTAATATTAATTCATCATTAACAGTGACCATTGCATTCTTAATTTCCTCTTGAGCTCTTCTTCTTGACAATAAACCAGAATCGGCAATGAATTTGAAAAGTTTCATATATTAGTTTTGGGAAGATTCAATATCAGATAATTCATTTGGTGTTGGCATATCTGATAAATTTGATATACCAAAGTGCTTAAGATAGTTATCTGTTGTTTTGTATAGAAGGGCTTTACCAATTGAATCTTCTCTGCCCTGAATTTTAACTAATTTTTTTGATAAAAGATTTTTAATAACTCCCTTACAATCTACACCTCTTATTGCTTCAACATCTATTCTAGAAATTGGTTGTTTATACGCAATAATAGCAAGTACCTCTAAAGCAGCGTTTGACAAAATTAACTTTTTAGAAGGTATTAATTTTGATATATATGGCTCAAAATCTTTTCTTGTAACCATAAGAAATCCTGAACCTATATCTTTAATATACATTGCACTATTTTTGTAATTATCATTTAGCTCTTTTACTACTTTCTCTAAATCAACAGTTTCATTTTTACCAAAGACTTTGTCTATATCTTTTTGTCCTAACGGTGAGGTTGACACAAAAAGTAAAGATTCTATTATTTTATTTTTTTTCAAGCTTTAACCACATTTAGTTTTATTTCAATGTCATCAAAATTTTGCTTTTGATGACAAATTATTTCACCTTCTTTAATCATTTCTAATAATGCAAGAAATGTAACAATTATCTCCATTTTATCTTTAAGCCTTTTTACAAGCTTTTTTAGCGATAAAATATCTTTGTCTTTAAATAATGAAATTATAAAGCTCTTCTGTTTTTTCAATGATACTATTTCCTTATAAATTTTAAATGTGTCCACTGTTGGTGCATTATCAATGGCTTCTTTAAAAATTTTTGAAATATCATAGAGCGTTACTTCTTTTAAATAATCTGAAACTTGATTTGATTTATCATAAACAACTTTAGAATCCGAACGGAAAAATATATTTTTATTATCTTCGTGAATTTGTTTAAGCTGATGAGCTATACTTTTAAATTTTTTATACTCTATAAGCTGTGCAACTAAGTCTATTCTTGGATCATCAATCTCAAAACCTTCTTCATCAATTTTTCTTGGTAAAAGCATTTGAGTTTTAATTCTGAGCAACATAGATGCCATAAATAAAAACTCTCCAGCAATTGAAATATCTAACTTTTTGGCCTTATCTATTACTTGAATGTATTCATCTGTGATTTGTGTAATTGGAATATCATAAATATCTATCTTATCTCTTTTTATAAAATAAAGTAATAAATCTAAAGGTCCGTTAAAGTTTTCTAGCTTAATCTCAAACATCTAAATTAAACCAGCAGCTTTTTTAACTTTTAATAGCGTTTTTGATGCGATATCTCTTGCTTTTTCTGCTCCTAACTTCATCAAATCTCTTACATCATCAGGATTATTAATAAATTTATCTCTGTTCTTTCTTTGATTAGAAAAATAATCCATTACTTTTTCAAAAAGTTCTTTTTTGACTTCCATATATTTTAAGCCTGGGGTATTGTACCTTTCATCAAGAGTTTTTAACTCATTATCGCTTAAAAACATTGAAAAAATTTGAAACAAAGGAGTATTAGTATCTTTTAAATCATTTAATCCTGCAGAATCAGTTTTAATATTCATTATTTGATCTTTAATTTGTGATTCTTTACCAAATATCGGAATAGTGTTATTATATGATTTACTCATTTTTTTGCCATCGATTCCAATTATAAGATCTTTATTCTTATCAATTTCTACTTCCGGAATAATAAAAGTATCACCATAAAAATTATTAAACTTCAAAGCTATATCTTTTGTCATTTCCAAATGCTGTTTTTGATCTTTGCCAACTGGAACGATATTAGATTGATATAATAAAATATCAGATGCCATCAAAACCGGATAAGAAAATAATCCCATATTAGGCTTTAAACCATTTGAAATTTTATCTTTGTAGGATGTAGATCTTTGCATCAAGCCTACGGATGTAAAATTAGATAGAATCCATGCTAATTCTGTTACTTCTGGAACATGAGATTGTACCCAAAATATTGACTTTTGAGGGTCTATCCCAAGAGATAAAAGATCAACAAATGCTTCAAATGTATTTCTTTCAAGCTTTTTACTATCTGATAAGCTAGTTAACGAATGATAATTAGCAATAAAGCAAAGAAGCTCAGATTCTTCCTGAAAATTTACCATCCTCTCAATCATGCCAAAATAATTTCCAACATGTAATTGTCCAGACGGCTGTATTCCACTTAAAATTCTTTTTTTCATATATTAATTTTTTCCATGGAAAAGATAGTCTTTCCAACCTTTATTTTTATAATTAATAAATTGATTATAATACATAAATCTATTTGGCTTTTTTGCTTCTTTCATAAGTTTCATATTTGCCTCAAAAGGTGTTCTATTTCCTTTCTTTGCATTACATGAAGAACATGCAATAATTAAATTTTCCCATGTATCTTTACCGCCCTTTTGTTTAGGAATTATATGATCAATAGTCAAATTTTTTGTAGAGGAGCAATATTGGCAGCATGAGTTATCTCTTAGCAACAAATTCTTTCTATTAAGAACAACATCAAGACTATTAAAATTGACATATTTTTTTAGTTTAATAACGCTTGGAACTTTTAAGCGTGTTGAGGGAGAATAAATATAATCCTCGTAATTCATTAAGATATCGACTTTATTAAGAAAGAAAAGGCAAATTGCTCGTTTTGATGTACAGACACCTAAAGGTAAATAACTTGCATTCAAAATTAGTGTTAAGTTGCTAAGTTGATTGGATTGCTTATCTGACATATTTTAATTTATAAAAAAATCGTTTACATTTTATAAAATATATTTTAATGTTTTTATGCAAATGTAGGGAACAAAGTGAAAAGCTTTGACAGTCCCCGCTACTGTAAATACTGAGATTTAATATTATCCATTCTGTTAATCAGGAGAAGGCTTTAAATCGTTTTAGGTATGAGTCAGGAAACCTTATTTGCAAAAAAAATTAATAACTTCGGAGGAAAGTATAATGAAAAATTACATTATAGTTTTATCAATCTTTATAAGCAGTCTTTATGCTCAAACTTTAACTGGAATCGTAACCGATTCATCAGGTGATCCAC
>Ga0209433_10000078_pt1 | contig 29099 bp, 35 predicted proteins | sample METZYME_5_50m_FD_187552 | JGI IMG/M metagenome (GOLD analysis project Ga0209433, IMG submission 187552) | Marine microbial communities from oxygen minimum zone in mesopelagic equatorial Pacific - METZYME_5_50m (SPAdes) (version 2) | ecosystem: Environmental > Aquatic > Marine > Oceanic | place...
AAAATTTAACACTCAATTTATCAGGTGGAAAGAAAGTTGACGTTTGGGCAGCTAGAATCTCATATGTTGGCGAAAGCGGATGGGAAATTTACTTTGATAATAATAAAGAAGATGGTTTAGCTTTATACGATTCATTACTTGAAGTTGGTGTTGTTCCGGTTGGAATTGAAACATACGCTAATAGCAGAAGGCTTGAGAAAAGTTTTAGACTTCAGGGAGCTGATCTTGAAACCGAATACACCGCCATTGAAGCTGCTATTCAAAGGCCTCTTGTTAAAGAAGCTGATTTCCACGGGAAAGCAGCCCATCTTTCTCAAAGAGAAGAAGATCCATGTGCAGTTCTATGCACTATGACATTAGATGATCTCAATGTTTCTGGAAATACAAGATATCCTGTTGGCATTTCACCAATTATTGATCCTGCAACTGGTGAAGTACCCATAGATAGTAAAGGAAGAAGATCTTATACGACTGGAATGTCCTATTGTCCATCTCTTAAGAAATTTGTTGTTATGGGCTATCTCCCAAAAGAGATTGCAATTCAAGGGAAGTCACTACTTATCGAATACTTTGATGAAGGTGGTGATGGTCTATATCCTATGACTGTTCAAATTGTTGGCAAAGGATCCCTTTATGACCCTAACAACGAAAGAGTTCGTGCTTAAAAAATTAGACTTAATGACAACGGTTGTAAACTTGCCTATAATCCAAAGTTCAATTTGAGCCCAGATAGCTCAGTTGGTAGAGCAAAGGACTGAAAATCCTTGTGTCGGTGGTTCGATCCCACCTCTGGGCACCATTATAATTACCAAGATTTATCAATTTTTATTTTTGCCTCTTTCATGCCAAACGATTCATAAATTTCCATCAATAGTTTTTTATGATCAATGCATTTACTTTCAGGTGCAATAACTCCTCTTTCTGATATTTTGTTATTTAGAAACATTTTAAGGCCAAGAGACAGAGGATAGCCTGTTGCCTCACCCATTGTTAGTTCTCTTGATGGTTCTCCATCAAGAGATACTCCAACAGACTCTTCATTACCATTTTTTAATCCTATTGCTAAAGCATAAATTTCTGGTAAAGAGTTTGCTTGAACAAGTTTTTTTGAAGCTTCTTGTTTTTCCAACCATTCTAAAAATCGTGCAGCTATTTTTTTTGTAAGTATTTTTAGGTTAATTAATTTCCTCATGATTTTTAAGACAAAAATGGTAGATTTATTTCCGTGAGCAAGATTGACTGAATTTAAAAGATCTTTGCAATGGTATGGAAATGTAATTGCTTCAGGATGACCAAAAATAAATGCACTATGAGTTCCAATATTAGGATATGAAACTTTAAGTTCCTTAAGGGGGCTAACCATCTCAAATTTACCATCCTTAAAAATCTTTACTTTTCCTGTAATTTGCTCAATCCCATGGATCATAGCTGCATTAATTTCCTTTTGAGAAGATACAGACTCTGGTTGTGCCTCCTCTAAATTCCAGCCTGTATAAATTGTATGAGCTATATCTAAATGATCTATTGCAATTTTTCCTAGTAAATTTGTAATACCTGGGCTTGCCCCAAGACCTAATATTGCTGTCAGGTTTTTTTCTTTAGCAAAATTATTTAACTCTAGCATTCTCTCTGTTGGTTCCCAGTCATCGCAAATGTCCATGTAGTGGCAATTGGCTTCTAAGGAGGTTTTTAGTACTTGATAACCAAATTTAAAAAAAGGTCCAACAGTATTTAAAACAACATCGTAATTTAACAAAACTCTCAATAAGGTTTCAGTGTCATTAATGTCAACTGCAATTCCTTTTACATGGGGGCCTAATTTGGAGGCAAAAAGCTCAGCATCATTTAAATTTAAATCAGCAACGACTAGATCATCAATTTCTTGAAATGATGAAATGGATTTCGAAACATATCTTCCCATGCCACCACAAGCACCCAAAACTATTACTTTCATTTTTATGTTTCTTAAAGAAGGTTACAATACATATATGATATCAAAAGAACAAATACCATTAAAATCGGGCTTTCACGCTAAGACAAATGCTGATGAAATTACAAAAGGTCTAGACCTAAAAGAAAACATAGCTATTGTTACTGGTGGTTACTCAGGCATTGGTCTTGAAACTACACGGGCGCTGGTTGATGTGGGAGCAAATGTCATCATTCCTGCTAAAAGGATAGACATTGCTACTCAAAATCTTAAAGGCATAGTTTCGAAAGAAAATATTGTTGAAATGGATCTCGGCAATTTAAATTCTGTCAAAAAATTTACGGAAGATTTTAAAGATAGCTTTGGAAAACTAGATCTATTGATAAATAATGCTGGAATAATGGCTTGTCCTGAAACTAGATTAGGAAATAATTGGGAGAGTCAGTTTGCCATAAATCATATAGGCCATTTTTTACTTACGAGAGAATTAATGGATACAATGGCTGGCAATGAAGGCGCAAGATTTGTAAGCCTTTCATCATCAGCACATTCACTAACTGGAATACTTTGGGATGATATTCACTTTCAAAATAGTCCTTATGATAAATGGATGGCATACGGTCAATCTAAAACAGCATCTTCATTAATCGCAATTGAATTTCACAGAAGAATGGTCGATAAAGGTGTATCAGGTTTTTCTGTTCATCCTGGTGGTATCATCACACCTTTGCAGCGCCATCTTGAAAAAGAAGAAATGATTGCTCTAGGTTGGATGGATGAAGATGGATCACCATCAGAAATGGCAAAAAATTTCTTTAAGACAACTAGCCAAGGAGCATCAACTAGTCTTTGGTGTGCAACAAGTCCAAAACTAAATGATGTAGGTGGAGTATTTTGTGAAGATTGCGATGTCTCAAAAAGAAAACATGAAGTGGATGAATCTCTTCGAAGATATTTTGGTGTAGCCGACTGGGCTGTAGACTCTGATGAGGCGTCAAAACTGTGGGATATCACCGAAAAAATGCTTGTATCGTGAGCCAAATAAATACACTTTTTGAAAATATTGAGCCATATTCAACAGGTTACTTAGAGGCTGATGAACATAAAATTTACTATGAAGAATGTGGAAATCCTGATGGCAAGCCTGCTATTTTTCTTCATGGTGGTCCAGGTGGTGGCGGTAGTACAAAAGTTCGAGGTTTTTTTAATCCTGACTTATTCAGAATTGTAATATTTGATCAACGTGGTTGTGGAAGGAGTAAACCTCATGCTTTTCTTGAAAACAATACAACTTGGCATTTAGTTGATGATATTGAGAGGCTTAAAGAAAAACTAGGAATTAAAAGATGGCTTGTATTTGGTGGTTCTTGGGGAAGCACACTTTCATTAGCATATGCTCAAACATATCCGGATTCAGTTTCAGAATTAGTTCTTAGAGGCATCTTTATGTTGAGAGACAAGGAGTTGAAATGGTTTTACCAAGATGGGGCCAGCAGAATATTTCCAGAAGCTTGGGAGGGATTTTTAAAACCTATTCAAGAAGAAAATAGACACGATTTAATGGATGCATACTATAAAATTTTTACAGGAGATGATGATAAAAAGAAAATGGAGGCCGCAATAGCTTGGTCTAAATGGGAAGGTTCTGTGAGTACACTTAGTCATAAACCTGATATGGTTTCATCATATTCAGAATCTAAATTCGCTTTAGCATTTGCACTTATTGAAAATCATTATTTTGTAAATAAAGGTTTTCTTGAAAACGAAAATCAACTAATTGCACCTTCATCTATTGATAAAATACGCCATATACCGGCAAAGATAATTCAAGGTAGATATGATATTGTTTGCCCTATGGAAACTGCCTGGGAATTATCAAGAAATTGGCCTGAAGCTGAATTAATAGTTGCGCCCTCCTCTGGTCACAGTGCTTTTGAAAAAGAGATAACTCATGAACTTATCAAGGCTAATGAAGACTTTGCAAAAAATGAATAAACTTAACGGAAATTGTGAATGTAAAAAAGTTTCGTTTGAAATAAATCAAGAAATTAAGTACTTTTCACATTGTCATTGTTCGCAATGCCGAAGATCTCATGGTTCAGCATTTGCTAGTTTTATTGAGGTAGAAAAATCATTTTTCAAGTACAACTCTGGCGTAGAAAATATTAAAACATATGCTTCTTCTAAAGATTGTGAACGAGTATTTTGTGAAATTTGTGGTTCAAATATAATGTTTTTTAATAAGAATAAGTCAGAAAAATACTATATTTCTGTTGGTGCTTTAAATGGAGATATAAGTTTGCCTCAAGCTCATCACGTCTATGTTGGATCAAAAGCCTCATGGTATGAGATTGATGACAACTTGAAACAACATGTCACACTCCCAAAGTCATATAAGAATGAATAATATAAGTTTTATAGGCATGGCTGGATGTGGAAAATCTACTCTTGGATCAGCAGTTGCAAATAAAATCGCATCAAACTTTGTAGATACTGATTTATTAATAGAGGACAAATTTAAGATGTCACTTGAGGATGTGAAAAATAAATTTGGTTATAGGTTTGTAAGATCAGCTGAAGAAGAGGCTATCCTTTCTCTTAATTCTTCAACAAAGATAATATCTACAGGTGGAAGTGCGGTTTATTCAAATAAATCTATGGAACACCTAAGATCTTTTTCTAAAATAGTTTATATCGATACACCACTTGAAACTATTATTAAAAGAATAGGTATTGGCCAAGAAAGAGGTCTTGCCGTACCAAATGGATTGTCAATTCCAGAGGTATATAGTGAAAGGCAACCACTTTATGAAAAATTTGCTGAGGTTACTTTAGATGGATCTAGATCAATAGATGAACTTACTAAATCTATCGAAAAGATAATAAATGAATAGAAAAATTTTAATTGCAGGTGCTTCAGGTCTCTTAGGAAGCAATATCCTTAAATCCTTAGATAGTAAAGTTAATGACATTACATTGCTGTCAAGAAAAGAAATTGGGACAAATAAAGATGTTAAACAGATAGTCACAGAATTCTCTGAGATTGATTCTATTACTGACGAATATGAGTTTGATACTGTGTATATTGCCATAGGGAAAAGGCTTTCTATTATGGAGCTTGCATTTCTTCCTGAAAAAAATAAGAAAAGTTTTGAAGAAGTTGATTATAGTTTTATTAAAAATATTGCTTTGTTTGGGCAAAAGCATGGAGCAACCTCAATAGGCCTGATATCTGCAGTGGGTGCTAAATCAGGATCTTTTAACTCTTACTTAGATGTAAAAGGCAAAACCGAAGATCAAATTACATCAATGGGTTATGAAAAGGTCGTCATAGCAAGACCGGGACATCTTCTAGGTGAAAGATTTAACGAACCAATTAATTATTCAGTGATGGTCTTTGAACTAATCACAAATATATTAGGATATTTTTTGATTGGCCCTCTAAAGAAATATAAAAATATAAATGCTTCTGCTGTGGCATCTTCATTGATATCTAAAATGTCCGATCAAAGTAAAGGAGTTTCCTTCTTAGAATATGATGACTTTACTAGATCTTGATATTTTTATTTTTTGATCTAATAATTTTTTTTATCCCATTGCAAGCATTTATTAGCCAGAAAAAATTTGCAAACACAAAGTAATACAATCCAAGATAGAACTGAACAATAATTGCAAAAAAACTTCCTGCAATAACAGCGCATAGGCCTATCAATCTTTTTTTCGCTTTTTTTGAAACAACAAGAGGCGCGGCAATTAAAGTACCGAAAAAAACACTTAAAAGTTGAATCATTTCTAAAATATTCATACTAATAAACATTCAGAGTTATGTTCATTAGTATGAATATCGGCGCATTATGAAGACTTAAATTTAAAAGTAAATATATATTTGAACTTTTTTTTTAAAAATGTAGTCTTAATAATATACATATTAAAAATGAGGTAAATAATGAAGAAAATGTTACTTATGGTCATATCTTTTTTCTCAGTTATTTTGGTTGCTGATAACCATAAAGGCTCCATGGATAAAGCCAGAGATAGTTTAATTAATCATCCAAATAATCTAATGAGTTTTAAAGATTGTAAGGATACTAAAGATGGAATTGCCGAGCTACTTGCATACAGTGAGTCTGTTTGGAATCAAATTGAGATGGTTCCTGAAAATGAGGAAAAATGGTTAGAAGTTTCTTTCTTAGCAGAATTAGCAGCTAATTACTCAACAGTTTATGATGTCTGGTGTAAGGATATGGTTAACAAAAGAGTTAAAATGAGAATGATGGCCTCAAAAAAGAAAGATAAGGCAAGTAGAAAAAAAGACGATTAAAACTTTCCTCTTTGGAATCTCATTCTTATTGCATAGACCCTTAAAAGTGCAACTATAGTTATTATTATTTGAATAAATATAGATATTTTTAGAGGATCCGACCATTGCCAGTTATCAATGGTCAGCCAAAGCAGATATGTTTGTAGGGGAAAATTAATTGCTGCTCCCATTAAGACTACAATTATTGACTCTCTTAAGGCTATTTTTTCAGTTTTATTCATTTATCTTCCTTTTTTATTTTTACGCCCGTTCCATAAGCTAATATCTCAGCGGCACCTGCTGCAACTGTTGATGTTTGAAATCTAAAGCCCAGCACCGCATTTGCACCCTTTGATTTTGCATCATCTATCATTCTGGAGAAAGCTTGTTCTCTAGAGCTTGTTAATAATTTTGAATACCCTACTAACTCGCCACCAACAACATTTTTAAGTTGAGCTAGAAAATCTGATCCTATATTCCTTCCCCTAACAGTGCTTCCTTGAACAAGACCAACATGCTCTATGATTTCTGTATTTTTTATATCGTAAGTTGTGAGTACAATAATTTCATCTGTCATGACATTTTTCCTTTAATAGTTTACTGTATAAATATAATGCAAGAATTAATAGAAGCAAAGTTTTCAATTGGTGATGTAGTAAAACATAAATTTTTAAACTTCCGCGGTGTTATTTTTGACCTTGATCCAACTTTTAATAATACAGAAGAGTGGTATAACGCCATTCCTAAAGATTTCAGACCTAAGAAAGATCAACCTTTCTATCATCTCTTCGCCGAAAATGAAGAAATATTCTATATCGCATATGTTTCAGAACAGAATCTAAATATTGATATCTCAGGAATACCTGCAAATCATCCAGATATTTCAAAAATATTTTCGCATTTTAATGGAACTTCATACATCCCATATAAAAAAACAAAAAACTAGACCTTTAAATCAAAATGGGCAATTTCAACAGCTGTAGTAAAAACATTCATAGCATCTGAAAGCTCTTCTTGTGAAACATATGTTGGGGCAATTCTTATAACACTATCATTTGGATCTAATCCATTAGGATATGTAGAACCAGCCGGTGTAATAAGTACGCCCATCTCTTTGCATAATGAAACTACTTTGGTTGCTATAGGCTTTGAAGTGGAATAAGTAATAAAATAACCTCCGGTTGGTTTTGAAAAAGTTCCACATTCTTCAGGTAATTTTTCTAGAAAAGAATTTGCAATCTCAAATTTTGGTCTTATCAATTCAGCATGTTTTTCCATATGCTTCTTAACATTTTCAGCATTTTTAAAGAACTCAATATGCCTTTTTTGATTTAATTTATCAGGACAAATTATCATAGTTGTTCTTACTTTTTTAATTAATTTTAAAGAGTGTCCTGAAGTAGCAACAAATGAAATACCACCTCCGCCAAATGTTACCTTCGAAAATGAAGTAGTTATTACAGTTTGATCCTCAACACCGGTCTCTTTGACGATTTCCCATAAAGGACGTTGTTTTTTAGAAGGAAGGAAGTCATGAATTAAATATGCATGATCAAAAATAAATAAAAATTTATTTGAAAAACTTGAACCAATTTTAAATAAGTTTTCAAGATTATGATCAGAATATATTTCTCCAGATGGATTTGAATGTCTGGGAACACATAGCATTCCAACCACATCATCTTCGTTTTCTAAAATTTTTTGAAAAGCCTCTATATCTACTCCATCTTCATGTAATGGCACTGGCAATGCTTCAATTCCAAAGTCATTTAACATCATAAAATGTCTATCAAATCCCGGGACAGGACAAATAAATTTAGGATTTTTAATATCCTTCCACGGTGTAGGTTCAGCAAATAAAAAATTAGATAATACTGTTTGATAAGTTAGTAGTAAGCTAGACTGCTCGCAAGCCAAAATATTTTCAACAGGAGCTTCTAATAACTCTGAACCTAGTTTTCTTGCTTCAATAATTCCAAATGGTTCGCCATAATTTCTTAAATCAGCCCCATCTTCAGATGTTGTTGCTATTGAAATGTTTAAAAGCTTGTTCGATAAGTCTAATTGATCAATATCGGGCTTACCTCTGGTAATGTCTATTGATAATTGCTTATCTTTTAGTGACTTAAACCTTGTTATAATTTCTTGATGCATAATATTAGTGACATTTTATACTAACATCATGATCAATTACTTAATATTTATATGTTTAATAATCATGTTAAGCATTTTAATTTTTATTTTGTTTACCATTAAAAATAAGGATTCTATTGATAAGGGTGGGAATGAAAATCTTCAAAATAAACTCAATGAAGTCTCAGAAGATATCAATAAAATAGAATTGGATTTAGCTTCAGTAACAACGCCCTTAAACGAATTAAATAGATTTTTAGGAGGAAATGTAACAACTGGTAGATTGGGTGAATGGAATTTAGAGTCGATAGTTAGAGATATAATGCCTAATAACAGTTATCAATTCCAGCATCAGATTAATCCAGAATCTAGAGATCTTGTAGATTGTGCAATTACCTCTGCAGAGGGTGTAATTATTCCAATTGACTCTAAGTTTTATGCGGGTCAGTACCAAAACTATCAAGATGCCAAAACAGGTACTGATAGGAAAAAGGTTTTAACTAATTTAAGAACCGAAATCTTGAGCGATGCTAAAGATATTTCTGAAAAATATTTAATGAGAAATATGACTTCTAATTATGTAATTTTATACATTCCATCAGAAAAAATTGTTGATTTGGTTAATCAAATCGACGGCCTAAGGGAAGAAAGTTTTACAGATAAAAATACTCTTATAATGGGACCAAATACACTGGCAGCTTTTCTAGATATGGTCAGAACGGGACATCATTACCTAAAACTTAATGAGACTGCTACAAAAGTTGCGAGTGTTGTAAGGGGAATTCAAAAAGAATTTTCAAATTTTGACGCTAACACTTCTTCTGTTTTAAAAAGACTAGATGGTGCTGTAAAAGACGTTCAAAATCTTCAGACTAGAATCAATGTCTTAGGAACCAAACTTGAAAAAGGGGCGGAGAGTCTGGAAGAAGAAAAATAATGCAAAACCTTAAAATTTGGAAATATATATCAATGCCATGGATGGCTGCATCATTAATTTTTTTTGTTTCTTTCTTTTACTTATCTTTTTTTAAAGGACTAGATATTGAGTATATAACCAACGACTATTTAATTGGTTTAATCAAAAATACATTAATCCTATCTTTCATGACAGCTATTATTGCAGCACTTGTTGCAGTTCCTTTGGCTATGCTGATTACATTTTATCAATTTCCAGGAAATAAATTTTTTAGCTGGGGCCTTAGCCTTTCTATAGCTTTTCCTGCCTATGTTTATGCTTTCATTTACGTAGGAATATTTGAGTATGCTAGTCCAGTTGCTACTTTTCTTAGAGAGCTAAATATTTCATTACCATCTATAAAAAATCTTCTTGGAGCATCAATAATTATGTCAATGGCATTATTTCCATATATATATTTATTGTTAAAAGTTCAATTATCATCGGTGGGTATAAATTTATTCAAAGCATCCAAAACATTGGGTAAAAATAATATTGAATCGATTTTGAAAGTGATAATTCCTTCTTTATGGCCAGTAATAATTGGGGGAATGTCTCTTGTAATATTTGAAACAGTTGCAGATTTTGGAGGAGTTTCAACTTTGAGAATAGATACTTTTACAGTGGGTATTTATAACGCCTGGTTTGGCTATCAAAGTTATTTCTCAGCAGCAAGATTAGCGGGTTATCTGTTTGTTTTTGTATTCATAATTATTTTAATTGGTAAATATTTTAATAATAACCAAACGAATCTCGCTTCAAAAACCTCAGAAACATTTGAAAAAATTTATTTAGGCTCTTATAGAGGCTATTTAGCATCATTTGTTTGTGGTTTTATTTTCTTTGTTGTGTTTTTAATTCCCTTAATTCAATTGATTGTATGGAGTTTTACAAAAAATAGTCTTTTCAAAATTGAAAATATATATTTGTTTATTAATTCTCTCTCTCTAGGAGTAGTTGCGGCATTAATTACGGTCTTTTTTGCAGTTGCTCTATCTTTGACCTATCGGGGCTCTAAAAACATTAGAAACATAATTTCAATAATTACTTCTGGATATGCTATCCCTGGATCAGTTATTTCAGCAGGATTATTAGTATCTTTTGGCTACTTTTTTAATATATCAATTACAACTTATGGCATTTTTGGTCTAGTTTTTTGTCTCTCTTTAAGATTTATGACGCCTGCTTTTAATTATCTTTCTGCATCTCTCTCAAATATCCAGAACTCGTCGGAAAAGGCATTATCAACAATGACAACAAGACCATTCAAAGCTTTTAAAATATTTTATTTTCCTCATATGAAGTCTGCTGCGTTTTTAGGCTTTATGATTGTTTTTATAGAATCTATCAAAGAACAACCGGCAACCTTATTACTTAGGCCAGTTGGCTTCGATACTTTATCAACAAAAATTTATAATTTTACAAGTGAAGGTCAGTGGATAATGGCTGCAAGTCCAAGCTTGATTTTAATTTTCATGAGTTTATTTTTTGTTTACATGATTAACAGAAATATAGACAAAAATTAGTCATAGATAGATGAAAGAAAAAGGTTATAGGTTAAATGTTGGCCTCATTATTGCCAATCAAAATGGCAAAGTCCTTTTGTGTAAGAGAAAAGGAATGAATAGCTGGCAATTTCCTCAAGGAGGTATTGATTTAAACGAATCGCCTTTAAATGCTGCCAAAAGAGAGTTGTTTGAAGAAGTTGGAGTAAAACATAGTGACGTTATACTAATAGAAACTTTAAAAGATTGGTTAAAATATGACATCCCCAAAAAAAGTCGACGAAGTGCTGTTAATAATAGATTTAAGGGACAAAAACAAAAATGGTTTTTGTTTAAGCTCTTGAAAGACGTTGAGATTTCTTTTGAAAATGATCCAGATAACGAATTCGAAGATTTCAAGTGGGTCCCGTACTGGTATCCACTCAGGGTTATTGTATCTTTTAAAGAAAAAGTCTATTTCAATGTACTAAATCAACTAAAATATTCATTTTGCAAAGAGTTCAAAAATGTTTGATGAATTATTAATATTTGCATCGCTTGGAGTTATCGCGGGTTTGTTAGCTGGTCTATTTGGTATTGGTGGTGGTCTAGTTATAGTCCCTGTTCTTATTGGTACTTTTATAAATTTAGGTTTTGATAGCGAGATAGTGGTTCATATGGCTATTGGATCTGCAATAGCCTGTATAATTTTTACAGGTCTATCATCAGCTAATGCTCACAACAAAAAAGGCTCAATCAATTTTGGTTATTTTAAGCCAGTTGCATTTGGCATCACCTTTGGAGCTATTGCTGGTGCCTTGTTTGCAGTTCAAATAAAGGGATTGATTTTAAAATTAGCAATTGCATTGTTTATTTTTCTAATGGGTTTAAAAATTTTATTTAACATAAATTTTAGTTCTAAAGAGATTAAGCATAGTAATAAAAAATCTGTATTGGCAGGAAGTGCAATAGGCTTTTTCTCATCAATTCTTGGAATTGGTGGTGGAGTATTTTCCGTGCCTTACTTTAAATCATCTGGATTAAATCTTACGACAGCAATTGGAACATCAGCTGCTTGTGGAGTTCCAATTGCAATTTTTGGAACCCTAGGATATGTAATTGCAGGAAATGGATTAACAGAAATGCCAAAGTATACTTATGGTTACGTATATCTACCGGCTGTCTTAGGTGTTTCCATAACCAGTATTTTTGCTGCTAAATACGGTGCGGATCTGGCGCATTTCCTTTCTCAAGAGTCATTAAAAAAACTTTTAGCTGGATGGTTTTTTATAGTTTCTTTATATATGTTTATAGTATGATCATTGAGCTTTCAGATTTCTTCAATAATCCCTCTATTCTAGAAGTTGGTCCATTAAAAATACAATACTACGCGCTTACTTGGTTAATATCTGCGATTTTAATTTATCTCTTCTTGTCTAAAAATAAAGTAATTGCTGATACAGGATTAACTAAAGATGAAATTAACGATATGGTTTTTCTGTATGGTTTATTTCTTGGTGCTATGTGTGGTGGAAGAATTGGTTATATGTTTTTTTATGGAACAGAACAACTAATAAACAATCCATTATCATTATTTTTTATATGGCAAGGCGGTCTCAGCTTTCATGGAGGCTTAATTGGAGTAATTGTTAGCCTATTGGTATTTTGCAAAAGAAAGAATATTGAGTTGTTAAAACTTTTGGACGGAGTCGCTCTTGCTATGCCAATTGGTTTAGGTTTGGTGAGGATAGGAAATTTTTTAAATGGTGAGCTTTATGGAAAAGTAACCAATGGTGACTGGGGGTTTATTTTCCCAACAGACCCTTTTGGGCTAACAAGGCATCCATCACAATTATATGAGAGCTTTGGCGAAGGTGTTTTACTCTTTTTTATTTTGTTAGTTGTTTCAAAAACAACAAAAATAAAAGGTATAGTTTCTTCATGTTTTTTAATTTTTTATGGCTCAATAAGATTTATAATTGAATTTTACAGACAACCGGATTCTCATATTGGGTATGTTGCATTTGATTCAATTAGTATGGGTCAAATACTATGTTTACCTATGATAGTAATTGGTATATTAATTTTTATTTATTCTAGGAAAAATGCATGAAAGCATACTTAGATCTTCTTGAATACATTATAAAAAATGGCGAAAAAAAAGAAGATAGAACAAATACTGGAACGATTTCTTCGTTTGGACACCAAATTGAATTTGATTTAGAAGATGGGTTTCCTGCAGTAACAACAAAATCACTTGCATGGAAAGGCGTTGTTTCTGAATTATTATGGTTTCTTGAAGGGTCAAACGATGAGAGAAGGCTTGCTGAGATTAGATTTAATAAGAATCGGTCAGAATTAACTGATCTAAATAATTTTTCAACCATTTGGACAGACAATGCTGATTCTCAAGGAAAAGATTTAGGATATTTAAATACAGAAACTGAAAAAATTTTAGGTCCAGTTTATGGAGTTCAATGGAGAGACTGGAGTGGTATTGATCAGATTAATGAACTTTTAAATAGTTTAAAAAATAATCCCGATAGTAGAAGACATATTCTGTCTGCATGGAATGTAAGTGAGCTTAATAAAATGGCATTGCCGCCATGTCATGTAATGTCACAATTTTATATATCAAATGGAATGATCAGTTGTCATATGTATCAGAGAAGCGCTGATATGTTTCTAGGCGTCCCTTTTAATATAGCAAGTTATGCTCTTTTACTTTCAATTTTTGCAGAAATTCTTGATTTGAAACCCAAAAGGTTCATACATTCTTTTGGTGATGCGCATATTTATTTGAATTCTATTGATCAGGTCAAAGAGCAAATATCTAGAGAACCGAAGCCCCTACCAACTCTAAAAATACCTACCTTAAATTCTATTGAAGATCTAAAGAAGTTTAAAGTAGATGATTTTATCCTTGAAAACTATGATCCACATCCACCAATAAAAGCAAGGATGGCAGTCTAATGATTACTATCTCTCATGTAGTTGCATTATCAAACAATAACGTCATAGGCAAAGACAATGATCTCCCATGGAACCTTAAAACAGATTTGAAACATTTTCGGGAATATACAACTAATAAATTATTAATAATGGGAAGAAAAACCTATGAATCAATTGGACGACCTCTCCCAAATAGAATTAATTATGTTGTTTCAGGTACTATCAGCAAAATTGAAGGTGCTAAAGTTTTTAGAAATACTCAAGATGCAATAGATACCGCAATTGATCAATGTAATCTTAATGGTAAAGATGAGATAGTTATTATAGGAGGTGGGTATCTTTTTAGAGACACGCTTGAGGTAACTAATAAGCTGGTTCTCACAAAGGTTGATTGCAATATAGATGGAGATATTTTTTATCCGAAAATTAACTTCTCAAATTGGGAAAAATTAAGCAGTACAAACTTCTCTAAAGATATGGATAATGAATATGACTTTGTTGTTGAGGAATATAGAAGGATTTAAGTCGAGCTCGAATTCTGAATAAAGTCTCTTCTCAACGCTAGATTTTTTACACGAATCTCTTCGTTCTCAGTATATTTAATCCAATTATTAGCCTGAGTTTTAATGTTCTTCTTTTTATCTCTTGCCGCAATTCTAAAGTTCTTTTTGGCTTCTTCAAACTGTTGCAATTCAAAGTAAGCTTGACCAAGAGTCAGATAAACTTGTGATAAATTTTTAATCTTACCTTTTTCTAAACCCTTTTTAATTGAACTTACTGCTTGCTCTAATTTATCTTCAGATAAATACAAATTACCCAATAAAACGTATGACTCTCCATCTTTTGACATTTTTGCAGATTTTTCTAAAACTGGAATTGCTTTATCAATTTCTTGAGCCATTCTCCATGAGTCAGCTAATAGTTTTAGATTTTTTTCCGTTTCTTTTACAACTGGCACAATTTTTTCTTCTTCAGTTTTTTCATCAACGATTGTGATCATTTTGTTTTGACCTGAAATTAAAACCTCAGCTGCCCAATAAGGATTTTTATTTAAAAGTAAAAGCTGGGCTAAAGCTAAATATTCTGACTCTTTATCTAAAAAATCTTTAGCATATGCTGCTTTTAGAGTGATCATATAATCTCTTTCTCTACCAAGCTGTCCATATGAGCCGCCAAGTTGAATAAAATATGTTTTCTTAGGATAAAGATTTACTAGAATTTCATAAATATCTATTTGTCTTAAAAGTGACTCTTTTTCTCCGATTTCACTCTTAAGCTCACCAATATTTGCTGCCATTAGAACATACCAATTTTCTCTTGGCTTATACCCTTCTTGCTCTGCCAAAGCAATTGCTTTCTCGGTTGAGTCCAATGATTTTCTGAATTCGCCAGTCTGGAAATATGCCTGACCTAAAAGGTACCAAGACTGAGCAGTTATCGTTTCAACTTCTCTCATCCATTGAAGGATATATTCAATACCTCTTTTGTAATCTTCTTGAACTAAATATAGCTGTCCAAGTGAGAGTAATGCGGCTACTCTAAGACCAATTGTAACCTCTTCTTCATTAATCAAATTTTGATAAGCTGACATTGCTCTTCCATAGTCACCATCATTAAAATATACGTATGCCCAAGCATTCCACATTACAGACCTGTCATAACTTTTCATTTCATCTTTATTATTTCTAAGGTCAGTAAGAACCGAGATAACAAGCTCCATATCTGGCGCTGGCTCTCCTTTTTCATCAACCATTTCTAGTGCTTCATAAACTTGTGCCATTTTTTTTGCAGTGCTTGACTGTAAAGCTCTTGCTTTCTTATATTTTCTTGTCGGAGCAAGGTTGCTACTTTCAGAATTATTTGAAGCATTTGAAGATTGTTGAGCATTTAAATCAGATGAATTAATGCCCATAAATATAGCGACAGCAAAAAAAGCATATAGTGGATAATTTTTTTTGAACTTAAGCATCATCGAGTATATAAGTAAATCTGTGTAAAACTCCTGTAACGGCTACTGCTTTCCCGTCTACAACTTTGGGTTTATATTTTAACTTCAATGCTGCTCTTGCTGAAGCACTATTAAACATTGAACATGGTCTAAACTCAGCTTCTGGGTCATCTGGTCTTTTGCTACTACAGTACCCCTCTATAGTTGTTGCATTTTCTACGCTACCGGAATCAGTAATGGTAAATTCAACAAGTGCATAACCCATAGTACCTCTCTCTTGAGCCCTTCTCGGATAAATTGGTATAACTTTGAACAAAGGTATATATTCTCCATCTCTAAAAAAAGACCCGCTTGCAGCAAAGTTTGGTTTGGGCTTAGCAACCGAAACATCAATTCCAGTTAATGGCGCTAAATCTAACTCTGGTTGAGCTATATCTTCAGGCTGTTCATCTGGCTTATCTGGTTTGTCCACTTCTGTCATGAATGTGTCAATTTGTCTTTCAGGCATGACTATATCTGCAAGCTTTACTGAAGTATCTTCTTTCATACCGCTATCGCCCAGTGATATTAGAATAACCATTATAAAAAAGAGTGCAGCAGTAATAACTGTTGAAAAGCCAATACCAGCAGCATATTTATTTGCATCAAAAGCCTTTACATAAATAGTATGAATTGGTTTTGTAATTGCTGAGATAGATGCGAGAACTTGATTCATAAACTATTTAGGCTCTGACGCAAGTGAAATTGCATTTACTCCAGCCTCTCTTGCTCCATCCATTACTTTAATAATTGTATCTGCTACAGCTTGTTCATCAGCTTGAATGACAACTGAGCCTTTCGGATTATCAGCTAACATTTTAACTACGTTTGCCTTAACCTGTCTGACATCAATTCTTCTGCCATCCATCCAAACTTCATCATTGGCGCCAACAGCAATTAATATCGCGGCATTTTCTTGCGTCTCTGCTGTATCAGAATCAGGTCTATTGATTTCAAGGCCAGGCTCTTTTATAAAATTAGCAGTTACGATAAAGAAGATAAGCATGATGAATACCACATCAAGCATTGGAGTTAAATTTATTTCACTTTCTTCATCTTTAACGGCACTGCTTATTGCATTTCTTCTCATAAAATTTCTCCTATAATTCTCTCTTAATTAGTTCACGTAAATCATTTGTGTGTCTTTCTGATGCACTATTAAGATAAATACTGGCAAAAACTCCGGACAGAGCAACCACCATGCCGGCCATAGTTGGTAGTGTTGCTTTAGAAACACCTCCAGCCATTGCTCTGGCATCACCCCCACCATTGAAAGCCATTACTTGGAATACTTCAATCATTCCAGTAACTGTTCCAAGCAAACCAAATAGAGGTGCTAGAACAACACAAGTCTGAATAATTGACAAATTTTTATTAATTTCAACTTTTGCTTGTGAAAGCATTTTTTCTCTTATTTGCAATGCGTGCCATGAAGTCTTATCTTTTCTGTTATTCCAATCGCCTGCGAGATCCTTTACATAAAAATCATGCCCATGCGAAAAATACCAGATTCTTTCAAAAATCATAGCCCACATAAAAAAAACTAATATTGCTATAAGCCAGAGAACACTTCCCCCAGCTTCCATAAAATCTCTTATGGATGAGAAAGCTTCTGTAATAGCAAAAAACATAATTGTTTACTAACTAGTTTCAGCGCGTTCGGCTAATATACCAGTACTCTGCTCTTCTAAAACACTTATTATTCCTTTTGCCGACGAAGCGGTAAATGAATGTAAAAGTGTAGTAGGTATCGCTACTAACAGACCTAGAACAGTAGTAACAAGTGCTTGAGATATACCTCCAGCCATTAGTTTAGGATCGCCTGTTCCGTATAGAGTAATCATTTGGAATGTAACGATCATACCTGTAACAGTACCGAGAAGACCTGCTAATGGAGCAACAACTGAAATAATTCTAACGGCGCCTATGCCTCTTTCAATTGAGGGTCTTTCAGCCATTATAGCCTCAGCTAATTTCAATTCTAATGTGTCTATATCCTTCTTGAAGTTTTCTTCTCCTACTTTTAAGACTCTACCAAGTGGATTTCTTACATCAAGAGTTTTTGATCCTGCTTGAGCTCTGACAGCCTTGCCTAAAACAAACAGACTCCACAGCTTCCAAAACGCAATACCGATACCAATTAAACCAACAGTGATAATCGCGTAACCTACCTCTCTACCCTGTTGAGCTCTTTCTGCAAGAGATGGTGTTTGAATAAGATTTGCTAATAAACTACCGCCAGTGGGGCCAGTAGGATCTACACCAAATCTTACTTGTTCGCCAACTTCTGCATTACCTATATTTTTTGCGGTTTTCGTGTATCTACCAGCTGGCTGTCTTGGTAAAAATGCATATTCTCCAGAAGAAACATATTCTAAATATTTTCCGTCACAAACTGCATTAAATAGCCCTACCCTAGTTACATTACATGAAGTTGATTCACCATCAAGGTCAACCACTGTTGTATCGAATGAAACAACTTGACCACTTGCAACCATTTCTCTTTGAAGCTCGTACCAAAGACCTTCAATCTCTCTAATAGTAGGAAGTTCTGTAGTCTCAGACATTTTTGCTGTGAGATCATTTAAAAAGGCAACCCTTTCAAGTCCATACTCAGCACTTGTAAGTGAACCTGAAAATTGAACAGCTGCTTCCCCAGCAGAACTTTGAAGATGTCCAAATAATTCAACTAATGATCCAAGCTCTTTCTGATAAGCCTCTTCCTTAACTCTAAGAATTTCTTCATTCTTTTTATATTCTGCTTCGAGCTGATCAGCAATTTTTTCCTGTCTTGCGAGTTCTCTTTTTTCAGCAGCCAGAATATTAGCTTGATTATTCTTTTCAGCCATAAATTTGGCTTCTCTAGCAGCATTTTCAGTTTGTTCTTTAGTTTTGCCTTCCTTTACCAACATTAGAAGAGCTTCCACAGTTGCTACCTCAACTGCTTCTTCTTCAGAATCTTGAGCATATAAAGAAATATTAAAAGTTAAGACAAATGCGAATAACGAATTTAATATGTAATTTTTCATTATACTTCTCCCTTAACTACTGGCATTAAGAGCATATCGGTCGGTGCTAATTTTTTTGCCATTCTTATTCCGTCACGAATAGGCTTTCTGTAACTTCCTGGTAATTCTTCCCATGAACCAGTTTCATTGTCCCACCTTCCGCTAGATCTCTCGTCTTTAGTTTGATAGAACATACCTATTCTTCCAATGACCAGAATGTTTACAACTGTGCCATCATCTAGTTTATCTTCGTATGTATCTATCTTTCTTCCATATTCGGCTTCAATATTGTAAGCCTCTAAAACCTGTCTTACCTGTTCTGAAGCAGTAACCTTAGGTTTTGCCAAAGAAGATCTAACCAGATCAACACGACCTCTTCTTTCTTCAGATCTAAAGGGAGTATCCAATTTGATGAAAGTCTCAAGGGTGTCAAGCATCTTTTGAGCTAATGGCGGTATTTGTCTCTGCATAACGACTACTTGAACTAACTGCTCGTCTAATTTATCCATTAAATCTAGCTGAGCCTGAATTTGAATTCTTTTTTGAGCGTTGTAAAGCTTTAAGCCTTCAACTTGCTTTGCAACAACCTTGTATTCGTTAACTATCTTATCTGTTTGTCTCTCTGTTGAATCAATTTTATCCTGAGACGAAGCGGATAACTGTTGGTTCTCTCTCCCTACCTCAAGCACACTTTCCATGTTTACTTCAACTAATTCATTAGCTGATACAGAAATACTGAGGGCAAAAAGTACGGGTAAAGATATTTTCTTTATTAATATAAGCATTATGTACTCCCTAAAGTCTAATAATGTTAACAGTCTAAGCCAAATAAATAAAATTATTTTCTAAATTTTAGAAAATTTCGCGTACACGAAAAAATTTTATTTTTCAAATTAAATTTACGTTATTTTAATATAGAGGCTTAATTTATGGCAATTTATTAAGATTTATAATTTGGGGAATAGGACCGGTGTATTTTTCTTATAATTCTTATATTCCTCTAAATGTCCCCATTTCTTATTTCCCATATCATCCAACATTCTAACTCCACTTAAGTGAACAAGAAGAGCATAGGTGAAAATTGGAGATATCAAAGTAAGATATTGCGTTCCGCTTAATGAAGAAAATGACATTAAGGCTATAGAGGACCATAACAAAATTTCCCCGAAATAATTAGGATGCTGAGATTTTGACCACAAGCCAGTTGTTATAAATTTATCCCTATTATCTTCATGAGATCTAAATACAGCTTTTTGATGGTCAGCAATGACTTCAATTGAAAAACCAATAATAAATAATGATAAACCAATAAAAAATATAGGATTTGAAATTAATCCTGTTTCACTCGAAATTGCAGTTATTGCACACATTGAGCATATGGATACCCACATACCTTGAAGAGTCCAAGTCATAAAAAATTGTGATGCTGAAGTTTTAATTGTTCTGAATCTTTTATCTTCCCCATCTTTGTGAATCCTTCTAAATAAAAATGTTCCGAGCCTTATTGCCCAAATAGATATTAATAAAACTACAATTAAATTAGAAATATTTAGCCCGCTGATATGATTTGATGTTATGTAAACGAACCACATAACGGTTAAGTATGTAATGGAGCCAGTTAAGTCGTAAAACTTTTCAGTTTGAAACAAGAAGGCCGGCACAAACGCAACCCATTGAATAAAAAAAGCTAGCAAAACAGCATTTAAAACAATTGAACTATTTGTATAAAAAGCTATAAGTAAACAAAATAAAAAAGCTACGCCCGCAAATATGATGTTTAAAATTGATTTCATGATTCCTCCCACCCACAAGTTCTGTTAATGTTTTGTTTATCAAGCCACTCTTTTAAAGGAGCATAATAATTTAATATTGACTTTCCACTTAATTCTCTAGCCCCAGTAATTTTCTCAAATGCATCTTGCCATGGCAAACTCTCTCCTAAAGCCATTGTAGAAATTATCTTATCACCGGCCCTTTTGTCGCCATAGATTGAGCATTCATGCAGATAGCCATCAAATTCAATGTGATTACATAAAGCTTCATGAAATTGGTATTGCATAATCCTGGCTAGATAGTATCTGGTATATGGCGTATTTCCTGGAATGTGATACTTAGCACCAGGGTCAAAAAAATCCTCCGTCCTATCATTTGGTGGCGCAATTCCTTGATATTCTTTTCTCATACTCCACCATGTTTTGTTAAGATCACTCTCTTTAATTTGGCCATTGAATACGCCGGCTCTCCATTTATCTAACATCAAGGTCCATGGAATTGCTACCACACCCTCTAGAGCCTGTTTCATAAGTAATCCAATGGGGTCTTGCTCAGCGATTTCGGCCTCTTCGTCAGTGATAAAATCAATTTTTTTAAGATATTCAGGTGTTATTGACAAAGATAGCAAATCGCCAAATGCTTCATGAAATCCATCATTCGCACCTCCCTGAAACAAAGTTGGCAAATGATTGTATGCTTGATAATAAAATATATGTCCTAGTTCATGATGAATCGTAACAAAGTCTTCTTCATTTTTTTCTATACACATTTTGATTCTTAAGTCATTTTTTGCTGGATCAAGATTCCAAGCTGAAGCATGACAAACTACTGATCTATCTAACGGTTTTACAAACAAAGATCTTTCCCAGAAGGTTTCTGGTAAAGGTTTAAACCCTATCGAAATAAAAAAGTCTTCCGCATACTCAACCATCTCTACTTCTGATAAATTAAGATCGTCTATAACCTTTGTTATATCTACCGTTTTCGTCTCTTTAGATTGTTCATAAACTAAATCATAGATATTCGACCATGATTGGCCCCACATGTTACCTAAAAGATGAACAGGAAGTGATCCACTACTGGAGACAACCTCATCTCCATAATGTTCATTAAGCTCGGCTCTAACGTGACAATGGAGAGCATCGTATAAAGGTTTTACTTCGTCCCATACTCTGTCTGTTTCAGAAAGAAATTCTTCTGCCGGCATATCATATTTACTAAACCATAAATCGCTTAAATCACTAAATCCTAAATCTTTTGAGCCCTGATTTCCTATCTCAACCATCCGCATATACATTGGTCTCATTGGTTTTCCTACTTCATGCCATCCACTCCAAGCTTTTAATAATTCGTCAGGATCTCTTGATTTATCAATTATCGATTCAAATGCTTCTAGATCGTAACAATCATTATCTTCAAAACAATATTCGCCGCTTCCATACATAGCTTCAAGAGACGTAGTTATTTCTGAGAGTTCTGAAGCTAAACTATCATCAAGTGGTGGTGGCATAACGAAGGAAGTCTTAAGTATATTAAGCATTCTTTTTTTCTCTTGAGACACATCTAAACCGTCAAAAGTTGATGCTTTTCTTGCTTTATCCAATGCATCAAGAGTGTATCTTGTCCCATAATCAGCAATTACCTTCTGTGAGTCATATGTAATAAAATTCGAACTTATCCATGATGCTGATGATATTACAGGACCATATTGAAGGTTTTCTTTTTCAACATTCTCTAAAAAAATATCTAATTCATTATATTTATCTGATTGTTCGCTACCGGGAACACAAGAAGTTACAATTATAAATATGCATAAAATACTTAAAAATTTTTTCATTTGGGATACCTCGCTATTAAAATAACATATAAAAATTGAATTTATTATGAAAATTTCTACTAATCAGTTTAAAAATGGAACCAAGCTTATTATCGATAATGCGCCTTGTTCAATTGTGGAGCACGAATTCCATAAGCCAGGTAAGGGTCAGGCTGTAATGAGAGTTAAGTATAAAAATCTTTTAACTGGTAACACTAACGACAAGACTTTCAAGTCAGGTGAGAGTGTTGAGGCGGCAGATGTAAACCATAAAGAAATGGAGTTTTTATATCACGATAATGAATCATGGCATTTTATGGATACAAATACTTATGAGCAAATTGAGGTAAATCAATCTCAAATTGGTGAGGCCAAAAAGTGGCTTGTTGGTCAAGAGGTTTGTGAAATCGTTTTGTGGAATAATCAACCAATTCTTGTAACTCCTCCAGTAATAGTTGAGCTTCAGATCATTAGTGCTGAGCCCGGAGTAAAAGGTGATACAGTTTCAGGTGCTACTAAAATCGCAAAGCTTCAAACAGGAGAAGAGATACAGGTTCCCTTATTTGTAAATGAAAAAGAAATTATTAAGGTTGACACCAGAGATAAAACTTATGTGGGGAGATCAAAAAGTTGATTGAGAGATTAAATGCTGAAATTTTAAGTTTTCTAAGTAATCTTGAAGGTGTTAATGAAAAATCCTTAGAAGTAATTGATAAGAAAAGCACAACTTCAATAACTGATGATCTTAAGAATGGTCATTTAACCTCAAACATATGTATGATTGTTGCAAGTCAGCTTAAACTAAACCCAAAAAAGCTTTCATCAGATCTTGCTGATAAGCTTGACTCACTTAAAATTTTCGAAAAAGTTGAATCTGCTGGCCCTGGTTTTATAAATGTAACTCTTAAACGAGAAGACTTCCTTTCAACTTTGAAAATAATCAATCAACAGAAAGAAAAATTTGGAGAGTCTTCTGTCAATAGTAATCGAAAAGTACAAATAGAGTTTGTGTCGGCGAATCCAACGGGTCCATTGCATGTCGGGCATGGTCGAGGTGCGGCCTATGGTGATGCGCTTGCAAGAATATTGTCTGCAACTGGCTCGAATGTAGAAAAAGAATACTACGTTAATGATGCGGGTAGGCAAATAGATATTCTTTCAGCTAGCGTAATTATGAAAATGTATGAGTCTGACAATCACTTTTTTCCACAAAATGCATACAAAGGTAAATATATTGAAGATTTGGGTAAAAAAATTCTGGAAAAAGATAATTTTAATTTAATAATAGATAAGTCAATTTTAGATAGCTTGTCCAAAGATCCAGAAAAAGAGATTGATGAAATAATTTCTTATTTAAAGAACCATTTCCAAGAGGGTTGGGAAGCTGTCAAAGACTTTTCTCTCGAAAGCATTATCAAAGATATAAAAAACGACCTTAGAAGTTTTAATGTAGAGTTCAATAATTGGTTCTATGAGTCATCTTTAGGTTCACTGGATGATAGTAAATCAGAAATATCAGTTGCTATTAATAGATTAGAAGAAAATAAACAAGCATATAAAAAAGATGGAGCGATTTGGCTAAATACTGAAGACAGCGGAGATGATAAGCATCGAGTGCTTGTAAGGGATGATGGGAGAGCAACATATTTTGCATCAGATGTTGCTTATCACAAGAACAAAATAGATAGAGGTTTCGACGAAATAATTAACATTTGGGGCGCGGATCATCATGGATATATCAAAAGAATAGAATCCTCAATAGAGGGGCTTGGTTCAAAAAAAGAAAAGTTGATTGTAAAGCTGGTGCAATTTGCAAATCTTTATAAAGATGGTTCAAAGGTAAAGATGTCAACAAGATCAGGTGAATTTTATTCACTTAATGATTTAATAGAAGATATTGGGTCTGATGCTGCAAGATTTTATTATTTATCAAAGCAAGCTGATCAGCATCTAGACTTTGATATTGACTTGGCTAAATCAGATAGTAAAGAAAATATTTTTTACTATATTCAATATGCTCATGCGAGAATTTTCTCATTAGAAGAGAAATATAAAGAGCTTAAGAGCTCGAAAAATATAAAAGAATTTAATCTCTCCAATATTGAATATTTAAAATGTGACAAATTGATACATGAAATATCAAAGTATCCAGATATTGTGAATAAATCAGCTTTTTCATGTCAGCCGCATCTAATTATCTTTTACCTGAGAGATTTATCCCAAATATTTCATAGTTATTACAATGATAATCATATTTTGTCTGAAGAAAGAGATAATCAAGAATTTATAATTAATTGCATGTCATCCGTGAGACAAATTATTTCCAATGGGCTGAATTTACTTGGTATTTCACCAATGCAAAAAATGTAATAAATAACATGAAAGACTTTGCTCAAAAGACCTCAAAAAAAAGAAATTACAAAAAAAATAAGTCTGTTTTTAGATCTAATAGACAGACGCCTGAGCCAATATCAAGACAAGTTTTTTACTTTATTATTTTTATTTCGCTAGGCTTAATTTCGATATCAATTTTTTACTTTAAAACTGATGTTACTTCGATTCAATTTGAAGATTCTATTAATAATGTAGAATTTGATTTTCCATCTTCATTGATGGAGAACTCGGTTTTAATTGAATCAAATCAAGAAAATAAAGTTAATTGTGAATACTATGTTCAGATTGGAGCATACGGAAACAGAAAATATGCTGAGGAAGCAGAAAAAATGCTTAAAAATGAAATAGATAATATATCAATCAATATTGTTTATAGCACTCTTCAACCAGGTAAACCACTTAACAGTGTCATTACAGGTCCTTATCAAAATAGGTCTGGAGCAAATAATGCTAAAGAAAGAATAACCAAAAGAGGATTTGATCCTAGATTAAGAACTTTATGCAAACAGATATAGAAAAAAATATTGGTGAAATCTTAGAAAAGATAAATACTAGCGTTTCTAATTCTGAACAAACAGGAAAAGAGGTTTTACTTGTTGCTGTTTCTAAACGAAAAAGTTTAGAGCATATTAAAGCCGCTATCCAATCAGGAATATTACATTTTGGGGAAAACTATGCTCAAGAACTCAAAGAAAAAAATATTCAAATATCCTCAAATAATATTAAATGGCATTTCATAGGGCCGCTTCAATCTAATAAAGTAAAATTGGTTGCAAATTATGCATCTTGGATACATACACTTGATAGAGAAAAAATTATTTATAAACTAAATGGCGCTTGTAAAGAGTCTAATAATGTAATCAATGGTTTGATTCAAGTAAACGTTTCTGAAGAGCCCACTAAAAGTGGTTGTTCTCCAAGTGAACTTTTAAATCTTGCAGGCATTGTTGATGCTTCAAGTAATATCAACTTAAAAGGAATAATGGCACTTCCCAATATTAATGCAGATTCTCAAAATCAAATAAAAGAAATGAAACAAATGTATGAATACAGTCTTAAAGTTCAAGCTAAGTATCCTGAAGCAAAAGAGATATCTTTAGGCACAACAAACGATTTTCAGAATGCAATTGAACATGGATCATCTATAGTAAGAATAGGCGAATCAATTTTTGGTAAGAGGCTATGAAAAATATATTGTTTTTTGGTGGTGGAAATATTGCACAGTCTGTTATAGAGGGGTTAATAAAATCGGGATATAAAAGAAACAACATTTTTTTTATTGATAGAAATACTAAAAATAAAAAAAAGTTAGAAAAGTTAAAGATCAAAGAATTTAGCAAAGATAAAAAAGATCAAATTTCATTCTTTTTTTTGTGCGTTAAGCCAAAGGATGCTTTGAGTAGTTTTAAAGAAATAAAACAGCTTAAGAAAAATGCAAAGATCATTAGCTTTGTCGCTGGCATTAAATCAAACAAGTATATAAAGATTGATGAAACTACTAAATTCATGAGAGCTATGCCTAATACTTCCTCTAGGTATGGTCTTGGAATTACAGCTTTATTCAATTCAACCTTTAGTATAGAAGACAAAAAATTAATCAATAAATTATTTAATAAAGTTGGTATGGTTATTGAATTGAATAAAGAAATTGAAATGGATCAATTTACTGGATTAGTAGGTAGTGGGCCTGCTTACTTTTTCTATATTCTAAAAGCATATGAAAAAGAACTTCTTAAAATGTGTGGTGACGATAATAGAAAAGTAAATGAGATAATGGTGAATCTTTTAAAAGGCGTAAGTATGTCAATTAAAAATAATAATGATCTAGACGCACTAGTTACGATGGTTGCTTCCAAAAAAGGAACAACTGAGGCAGGCTTAGATTCATTTAAAAAAAATAAACTAAACAAATATTTTAAAGATGGACTGCAGTCCGCAGTTAAAAGATCAAAAGAGATATCTAATGAATTCTAGTGATTATCAAGCCCTAAGTCTGCTATTGAGTGTTATTAATTATGCTTTTATTTTTTTATTTATTTTTAGCGCATTAAAAATAAATTACTACAATAAGATTGTCAGTGTTTTTATAAAGGCATATAAGCCCTTTTCTAAACTAAGCTTACTGCCAAATCAACAATTAAATATTATTTTTTTAGCAATACTTATTAAATTTTTATCTTTATTTCTTCTTTACTCAAGCAGTTATGATGCGATTGTTCTTTTTGGTGTTGCGATAATTCAAAATCTTCAAATAATTATAAGAGTAATATTATTTGCAATTATAGGTGGAGTTATCCTAAGTTGGGTGCAGCCAAAGAACTCAAATCCATTCATTGAAATAGTTGAAGAAATATCATTAAAAATATTATCGCCTTTGAGAAGATATATTCCTGCTGCAGGTGGTCTAGATTTTTCACCTCTATTTATTTTTATCTTAATACAATTTGTAAGTGGTTTTTTAGATGACATCCTCAGATATATCGTATGAAAATAGAAACAAATATATTTGATTTTGATGAGGGCATACTTTTAGAAAACGGTATAAAGTTAAGCTCTTTCAAACTAATGGTTGAAACTTATGGCGAGTTAAATGAATCAAAATCTAACGGAGTACTTTTATGTCATGCTTTTTCAGGCAATCATCATGCCGCTGGAAAAAATGCAGATGGTCTGGTTGGGTGGTGGGATCAATTAGTTGGACCGGATAAAGCAATAGATACAAATAAATTTTTTGTTGTATGTTGTAATAATTTGGGTGGTTGTTCTGGTTCTTCGGGGCCTACTGAGATAAATCCATTATCAGATGAAATATACGGTAACAATTTTCCACAAGTGAGTGTTGAAGATTGGGTTAACTCTCAAAAGATGTTATCTGATAGGCTGGGAATATCAAAGTGGCATTTTATTGTTGGCGGCAGTTTAGGAGGTATGCAAGCTTTACAATGGGCGATTTCGTATCCAGACTCTGTTAATAGAGCAGGCATACTAGCTGCTGCAGCTAGATCAAGTACTCAAAACATTGCGATGAATGAAGTTGCAAGAGAATCTATCCGAAAAGACCCAAATTTTTGTAACGGCGATTACATTAAAAATAACAAAAGACCCAAAGATGGTATTAAAGCCGCAAGGATGCTTGGTCATATAACATATCTCTCGGAGAAGCATATGGATTTAAGATTCGGAAGAAAATATCAAGAAGAAGGTTCTAAAGTCAGTGGTAATGTAGATTTTGAAGTAGAAAATTATTTACAGTATAAGGGTGAAAAATTTTCAGAGTCCTTTGATGCTAATAGTTACATAATAATGACCAAAGCGATGGACGGATACGATATTGCCGCCGATAGTAAAACTCTTGAAGAAAATATGGCAAATATTAAAGCTTCTCTCTTAATCATAGGGTTTAATTCAGATTGGCTATATCCACCTGCACGAGGAAAAGAAATTCAAATTGCAGCAATAAACCAAAATATTAAATCATCTTATATAGTGTTAGATGGAGAACAAGGACACGATAGTTTTCTATTTCATAGTGAAAAATATTCGAAAGCAATAAAGAAGTTTATAGAATCATAATGGCAATAGAAATATCAAAAGTTATTCAAGATTGGGTGCCAAGAGGAAGCAAAATCGTAGACTTTGGTTGTGGCGATGGAACTCTTCTTAAAAAACTTATGGATGAAAAAGATGTACAGGGTTACGGAGTTGAAATTAATGACAAAAAAATTCTTAGCTGTATAGAAAAAAATGTCCCTGTAATAAAATTAGATATTGACTTAGGTTTACATGATTTCGAGTTCTCAAACTTTGATATGTCCATTATGGCAAGATCTATTCAATGCTTAAGAAATCCAAATATTGCGCTAGAAAAAATGTTAAGCCTTTCAAAAACATGTGTTGTAACCTTGCCTAATCTTGGTTATTGGAGATGTAGGATAAATCTTGCAGTTGGCAAAATGCCGGTAACACCTGATTTACCTTCAAGCTGGTATGAAACTGAAAATATTCATTTGTGTACAATTCGTGACTTTGAAAATCTCTGTGAGGAACAATCAATCACTATAAAAGAAAAATTTTTTATAGGTCCAAAAAACAAAAAAGGAATAATGTCTTCAATCAATCCTAATTTTTTTGCAACAGAAGGAGTTTATCTGCTTGAAAAAAAATAAAGATATTCTAATTGCATCATCAAATATTGGAAAAATTAGAGAATTTGAAAATCTACTTAAAGATTATAATGTTCTTTCCCTAAATGATTTTGACATTGAAGATGCAATAGAGGACGGAACTTCTTTTTTAGAAAATGCTTTAATAAAAGCTAAACATGGCTCACTTCATTCTGGTAAATATACTATAGCTGATGATTCTGG
>Ga0209433_10000079_pt1 | contig 28718 bp, 28 predicted proteins | sample METZYME_5_50m_FD_187552 | JGI IMG/M metagenome (GOLD analysis project Ga0209433, IMG submission 187552) | Marine microbial communities from oxygen minimum zone in mesopelagic equatorial Pacific - METZYME_5_50m (SPAdes) (version 2) | ecosystem: Environmental > Aquatic > Marine > Oceanic | place...
TATTTTTTTCTTTCAACTTCTCTAGCGTCTCTTGTTAACAAACCGTGTGATTTTAACTGGGGACGAAATTCATCATCGATTTTAAGAAGAGCTCTTGCGATTCCAAGTTGAATAGCTCCAGCTTGACCAGTAAGACCTCCACCTTTTACATTAATCTTAACATCATACTTACCTTTTAAGTTAAGTATTTCAAGAGGCTTTACTGCATGAATTACCAATGATTCTCTTTTAAGGTAGGAATCAATGCTATCAAATGAATTATTAATGTTAAAATCTCCTTTTCCGTCTGACAAATATACTCTTGCAGTTGAGTTTTTTCTTCTGCCAATACCATTGAAAAGATCTTTTTTCATTAATTAGCACCCCATACTTTTGGCTGTTGAGCTGAATGGTTATGATTGTCATCTTTGTATACTCTAATATGCTTTGAAATCTCTCTTCCAAGCTTATTTTTAGGAAGCATGCCCTTTACAGCATTTAAAACAACTTTATCACAATCATTTTTCATTAACTCGCTAAAACTTTCATATTTTACTCCACCTGGATAACCAGAATGTCTAAAATACTTTTTCGTTTCAGATTTATTACCAGTTACTCTTATTTTTTCAGCATTAATAACTATTACAGCATCACCCATGTAAATGTTTGGTGAATAGTCAGTTCTATGTTTTCCACGCAAAACTTGCGCAACTTCAGATGCAAATCTTCCAAGTACTTGATCTTTTGCATCAAGCAACCACCATTGTTGGTTCACATCTTTCGCTGATATAGTTTTTGTTACTTTTTTCATATAATAGTAAAAATGCCTCAGAACTTAACTGATGTGATTCCATTAGTCAATGATAAAAACTTAGATTTTATAAAGTAAAAATCTGATTTTTTGAAAGGATATATTTAATCTTTCCTGTTAATTCTTTTCCAATAAATGGAGAGTTTGATGATTTAGACTGAATATGTTTATTTTCAAATGTCCATTTTTGATTTGGATCAAAAATTGTTATTTGAGCTTGTTTTCCTACAGCAAAAAGATTAGCATCGATATTCATTACTTTTCTTGGGTTTACAGTAAGTTTTTCAATTAATGATTTTAAACTCATACCGTTTTCTTTAACCAAAACTCTATTAACAACCCCAAAGCAGGATTCAAGTCCAATCATTCCGAATTCAGCATCATTAAAAGTAGTTTCTTTATCTTCAATTGTATGAGGTGCATGGTCAGTTGCAATACAATCAATTAATCCAGACTTAATTGCTTGAATTAAAGCTTTTCTATCATTTTTACCCCTAATTGGAGGACCAACTTTTAAATTTGTATTAAAATTATCTATATCTTCATCTACAAAATATAAATGATGGGGAGAAACTTCTGATGTAATGGAATTTTTACTAGACTTAAATTGCTTTAATAAATCTACAGACTCTTTAGTGGATAAATGCAACAAATGTAATTTGCAATTCATTGAGGTAGCTAATATTAAATCTCTATAAACCATTATTGCTTCTGCTAAGCTTGAGTTTCCTTTTAAACCTAGATTATTTGAAGTGGTTGAAGCATTCATAACCCCTTCATTTCTTAAAAAAATATCTTCAGCGTGGTTCATTATTGGCACATTGAGCATTTTAGAATATGTCAGAGCTAATTTCATAAATTGAGCATTTTGAATTGGTATACCATCATCACTGAAAGCAATAGCGCCATTTTTTTGCATTAAAAGCATCTCTGTTAAATCTTTACCTTCTTGATTTTTTGATACGGCACCAATTGGAAAAATATCAATTGGTAATTTTTCACTTTTACTAACAATATAGTGTATGTGTTCTGGGGAATCTATAACTGGATTTGTATTAGCCATTGTACAAACCTGAGTAAATCCACCAGCAATAGCCGCATTAGCTCCAGATTCTAAAGTTTCCTTATCCTCTCTACCAGGCTCTCTAAAATGGACATGAATATCACAAAATCCGTGAGTTACTACTAAACCGCTACAATTAATTACTTCATACCCTTTACCTTTGAATGGAATTGCGGAGCCAATTTTTGAAATTTTGCCATTTTCAATTAAAATATCACCCTTAAAGGTTTTTTTTGTAAAAGGATCAATTATTCTACCTGACTTTAAAAGTACTTTTTTAAGATTTTTTCTTTTCATCATAAATTATTTTTTCCATCGCCCAAAAGTAGATATAATATGGACATTCTTGATGCTACACCATTTAAAACCTGATCAAGAATTACTGCATTTTCTGAATCTGCAACTTTACTGTCAATTTCAACGCCCCTGTTCATTGGACCAGGATGCATAATTACAATATCTTTTTTTAACTTACTAATTCTCTCAAAAGTCAAACCAAATTCACTATGGTACTCTCTTTTTGATGGTATTCTTCCCAAATGCATTCTTTCAAGTTGAATTCTTAAAGCAATTACTGCATCGCACCAATGTAAAACTTCATTAAGATTATATGTTACATTTATACCAAGTTTTTTTGCATCACTTGGTAGCAAGGTGCTTGGACCACATACAACCACTTCAGCACCAAGTTTTTTTAAAGCAAAAATATCGCTTCTAGCGACTCTACTGTTCAAAATGTCTCCTACAATCCCAACTTTTAAACCTTTAATCTTTCCAAATTTTTCTTTTAATGTTACCATATCAAGGATTGCTTGAGTTGGATGTTCATGTGATCCATCTCCAGCATTTATTACTGAACCATCAATGTATTTTGTTAGCTCAAGTGACGAACCAGGATGACTATGCCTTATTACAGCTCCATCAATTTTCATTGATTCAATATTTTGAACAGTATCTTTAAGTGTTTCTCCTTTTTTAACACTGCTTGTTGATGCTGAAAAATTGATACTATCAGCACCTAATCTTTTTTCAGCAAGGGAAAAACTAATTTTTGTCCTTGTTGAGTTTTCAAAAAACATATTTACTATTGTTTTTCCTTTTAATAGAATAGCTTTTCTTTCTTCTGTTTGTAAGATTTCTTTAAACTTGAAAGATGTATCAATAATTTTATTCAAATCAGATATTGGAAAATTTTCAAGACCTATAAGATGTTTGCTTTTGAGCATTTATTCTCCAATTGTTTGCGAAAATTAGTTTATTTGCATCAATTTATCAACAATATCGTTTATTGAAATTTTTTCAAGATTAAAGCTTTCATTATAAGTGTGAGAATTAAACCATTTATTTTGTCTTTTGGCATATTGTCGAGTCCTTATATAGATATTTTCTATACAGTCATCCATTGAAATGTTTTGATTAAGAAATTCGTTTATTTCTCGAAAACCAATGTAATCAATGTGCGAAATATCAATTTTTTTCTTTTTAATTTTCTGAACTTCATCAACCATTCCTTCATCAATCATTTTTTTTACTCTCATTTTTAATCTAGTATTTAAAGATTCCTTGCTCATTTTTAAAAAAGTAAAATAATAATTTTTACTAAACTTGCTCATCTGATTTTTCGAATTAAAATTTTGAGATATTGTTTTTCCAGTTGTTTCATATATTTCTAAAGCTCTAACAAGCCTCTTCTTATTATTTATATGAACTTTTTTTGAATATTCTGGATCTACTTCTTGAAGTTTTTTATACAATTTAATTTTATTTTTTTCATAATCATTTTCAAGTTTTAATCTAATTTCTTTATTTGTATGGCTGCCTTCAAAGATTCCTTCAAGAATTATATTAAAATACATTCCTGTTCCACCACATAATATTGGATTTTTATCTCTTGATAATATTTCACTTATTTTTGAGTCGATTAAATTTAAATATTCACCTGCAGATATTTTTTCATTTAAGCTCTTAATTCCTATTAAATGATGTTTGATTTCAGATAATTGTTTTTTAGAAGGTTGAGCTGTACCAATTGGAATTCCTCTGTATATTTGCCTTGAATCAACACCTATAATTTCACCATTACATTTTTTTGCAAGTTCTATAGCAATAGTTGTTTTACCAATCCCAGTAGGTCCCAAAATCGATATTATTTTTTTCAATTAAGCACCTGTTAAAAAATAAAATATAACTGATACAGGCGTTAGGATCAGAGTAGAAAGTATTGGTATACCTATTAAATTTAAAATTACAAGACCAATTAATACCCTTGGACCGTATAATTCAATATTGTACAAGATTTTTGGATCTTTTACAATTAAAGGAAGAATTCGGGAACCATCTAATGGATTTAAAGGAATTAAATTAAAAATTGCTAGTACAATATTAATTTGAATAAATATCTCTAGAGGAAAAATAAAACTTTCATTGATTTGTAAAAAGAAGTTAAGCCTGTAGATTATAGATGCAGCAAAAGCTAAAAACATATTTGATGCAGGACCAGCCATTGCAATCATCATCATATCTTTTCGCGGATTAGAAAGATTTTGCACATTAACAGGAACAGGTTTAGCCCAACCAAATCCTAAAAAATAAAGTGCAAAGGTTCCAAATGGATCTAAATGATTAAATGGATTCAAATTCATCCTGTTTTGATAATATGAAGTGTAATCACCTAAAATATATGCCACTCTTGCGTGAGCATATTCATGAAAAGTTAATGCAAATAATATTGTTGGTATTAATATTAGTTGTAATTCTAAAGTAAGACTCGCAATTCCCATATTGAAAGATAATTAATTATTATTTTTTTCAAAAGCTTTCATGTATTCTGTATCAATAAAATCTCTTGAAAGGTGAGTATAAATTTCAGTTGTTGAAATATCTGAATGTCCTAATAATTTTTGGACTTCAATCAAATTAGCTCCTCCATCAATAAGATGAGTAGCAAAAGAATGTCTAAAAGTATGAGGAGAAACTGATTTATTTATTCCAGCAAGATGAACATATTTTTTAATAGATTGCCATATAGCTGCTCTTGTAATCTTTCTACCATTGTTGCTTAGAAAAATATATTTTGAGTCTGCTGATTTTCTTGACGAAAGAATTTCTCTAGATTGATATAAATATTTTTCAAGCCAATCTTTTGCATAAAATGTTAAAGGGATAATTCTTTCTTTATTTCCTTTACCAAAAAATCTAATAACGTTTAAATCAAATTGTATATTACTGACCTTTAACTCACAAAGCTCACTAACTCTAAGCCCACACGAGTAAAGTAGTTCAATGACGCAACGATCTCTTAAGCCTAATAATTCATTATCAGTATTTTCAGCTTCTTTAAATATTTTTTTAATTTCGTCCAATGTTAAGACTGAAGGCAGTTTTTTTGAAAGCTTTGGAGTATGTATACCATTTAGAGGATTCATTTTAATAATTTTCATATCAATTAGAAAATTAATGTAAGTTGATAATGAGGAATATCTTCTTTTAATAGTTTTTGGAGATAGCTTTTTTCTTGTTAATAATCTAAAGTAATTCTTAAAAACTGATTGATCTTTGAAAGCTTTCTTAAAAGAAAATTTTCTTTTATTTAAATAGTTTTCAAAAGATCTTAAATCATACAAATATGAATTGATTGTATTGTCAGAATAGTTTTTTTCTACTTTTAATTTTTGAGAAAAATGCTCTAATCTTTCAAGCATTCCTAGGAAATAAGTTTAAGGTAAGATTCAGAATTAAGAAGAGAATCAGTTGATGAATTATCATTAAGTTGAACTTTTACCATCCAACCACTTTCATAGGGACTTTCGTTAACATTTTCAGGAACATCATTTAAGTCCTCATTTACTTCAAGAATCTTACCAGAAATTGGCATAAATAAATCTGAAACAGTCTTGACCGCTTCAATTGTTCCAAAAACATCGCCTTCCTCAAAAGACTCATCTATTTCAGGAAATTCTAAAAAAATTATGTCTCCTAACTCACTTTGCGCAAAATCAGTTATACCAATGGTAGCAATATTATCTTCAATTTTTACCCATTCATGTTCAGATGTATACATCAAGCTGTTCGGATGATTCATTTTTATCCCCTTTTAAATTTTTTAAAAATTTACCTAAAAAATTAATATCAAAATTACCTTTTTTAAATTCTTTATTTTCAAAAATCTTTTCTAGTAAGACTAATGTTGTTTCTGGTCCTTCAATAAATGTTTCTTGTAATGCCCTTTTCATTCTTATTATAGCTTTTTCTCTATCTGATGAGTGAACAATTAATTTGCCAAGCATTGAGTCATAGAATGTCGGTATTTGATAACCTGCGTATATAAAAGAATCGGTTCTTACACCTATTCCTCCTGGAAAATTTAAAGATTCGATTTTTTTTGGAGAAGGTATAAAATCATTGAAGGGATCTTCTGCATTTATTCTACATTCTATTGCATGGCCTTTCATTTTAATATCATCTTGCTTTATATTAATTTTTTCTCCTGCATAAGTCCTAATTTGCTCTTTTACAAGATCAATCATGCAAACCATCTCTGTTACAGTATGCTCAACCTGGATTCTTGTATTCATTTCAATAAAATAGAAATTTTTATCTTGATCAACTAAATACTCTATAGTACCAGCACCAACATAATTGACATTTTTGGCAAGTTGAATAGCTTTATCAGTCAAATCTTTCCTCAAATCTGCATCAACAAAACTTGATGGACATTCTTCAATTAATTTTTGATTACTTCTTTGAATTGAACACTCTCTTTCTCCCAAGTGAAGATGATTACCATGTTGATCAGAGAGTATTTGGACCTCAATATGTCTTCCACTTTCAACAAATTTTTCAACATAAATTTCCGAATTATTAAAAGCCATTCCTGCTTCTGCTTGGATTATATTGAAACCTTTTTCAGCTTCTGATTGGTTTCGAATAACCCTCATACCTTTACCACCTCCACCTGCAACAGCTTTTAACATGACAGGATAACCTATTTTCTCAGCTATTTCTATAAATTCTTTTGAAGATGATAATGTATCACTTCCAGGAATTATCGGTACACCGGCTTCACTTGCTGCTTTTCTTGCATTCACTTTATCTCCCATTAAATCAATGGTAGCAGAATCAGGTCCAATAAAAGTAAATCCATTTTCTTCACAAATTTTACTAAACTTTGCATTCTCTGCTAAAAAACCATACCCTGGATGAATTGCATCTGCATTTGTAATCTCTCCTGCAGCAATAATTCTAGGAATATTTAAATAGCTCTCAATTGCAGGACCTTCACCAATGCAAATTGCCTCGTCCGCAAATTTAACATGAAGTGATTTTTTATCAGCTTTTGAATATACTGCAACAGTTTTGATACCCATTTCATTACATGCTCGAATGATTCTAATGGCAATTTCACCTCTATTTGCAATAAGAATTTTTTTGAACATATTTTTTTAAGATTGTTTCAACTTGAAAAGAGGTTGATCAAATTCAACTGGTTTACCATTTTCAATTAAAACCTCAGTGACAACACCTGAATTTTCTGCTTGAATTTCATTCATAATTTTCATTGCTTCAACAATGCAGAGCGTATCACCGACATTTATAGTATCTCCGACAGAAACAAAAGATGGAGATTCCGGGTCTGGAGATGAATAAAATGTACCTGGCATTGGTGATTTAACTTCAATGCTTGACTCATTTATTGCTTCTTTTTCCTCCGATTTGACTTCATCAATATTTTTATCTGATGTGGTAATAGTTTTTGGAGCTTGAATAATGCTTTGATTTTCATTTGGATCAACATTTAAAATAGGTGGTTTTTTGGTTACTTTGATTTTTTTAAACCAAAATCTAACTTCTATTTCATTGATGTCGCTGTTTTCCAACATATAGATTATTTCTTTTATTTTATCTTTCCACATTTTACTGCTTAACTCTTTCAGTATAATTACCAGTTTTCGTATCAATTTTAATTAAGTCACCCTCGTTTATAAATAATGGAACATTAATTTCAAGACCAGTTTCAAGTTTTGCAGGCTTTTGAGCATTAGTTGCCGTATTTCCTTTGTGACCTGGATCTGTTTGTACTACTTTTAAAATCGCCTTTGGTGCAATACTTAAGTTGATAATTTCATCATTATCAAAAAGTAATTCAATGTTATCACCTTCTTTAATGTAATAATGATCAGATCCCATTAAATCAGAAGAAACATTAACTTGTTCAAAAGTTACATTATCCATAAAAACATAACTATCACCATCTTGATAAAGATATTGATATTTCTTTGAAGTAACTCTTATAAACTCAATTTTCGCGCCGGAATTAAAGGTGTGATCAATAATCTTTCCAGATTCAATATTTTTCAATTTTGTTCTTACAAAAGCTGGACCTTTTCCTGGCTTGACATGTTGAAATTCAACAATTTTCATTCTTGAATTTTTAAAATTTATAATTGCACCGTTTCTTATATCTGCAGTTGTACTCATGGCTTAAATTAAATTAATAAATTAGTTTAAAGAAGTTTTCTTATAACTTTTTTCAGTAAATCAATTATCTCCTTTTTTTCAAGTTTTGAAAGCTCTTGCTTGCTAAACTTTACTAAATCTAGCTTATCTAATAACTTGTTTAATTCATCATCTTTAAAATATTCTTTCAACTCATTAGAAGTCATCTCAAAGGATATGATATAATAATCATTTTGAAAATAATCTTTAAGAATTTTTGAAACTTCTAATGACAACTCTTCTGATGTAAGATTTTTAAAATCAATTTCACTAGATTTTTTAAGTGCATTTTTTTTAGGATTAATATTAAAAAAATTTCTTTTACTATTTTTTTTACTTTCTCTATTATTAAAAATATTCATTACATATAAAAATAATCCAATTAACAAAATTAGTGCAAAAATTCTAAGCTTTTGGATTGGAAAATCAATTATTTTTAGAGGCTTGTCTTCGATAATAGAAGTCATTGTGCTATCTAATATTGTTCCAATAAATATTGATGAACTGTCAGAAGCAAATTTTGAGACAGAGACTGAATCAGGAAAATTTATTTCGATGTTAAGCGAAGGTATCACATATCTTCCTGTATCCCAAAATGTAATCTCATAATTCATTTCAATTTTTTCAGAAAGTGTGTCAATATAAGAACTTTTTAATATTACATTTGACGAATCCTTTAGCCAATCTCCTTTATCTGACCATTCAACTTTTTCTAAGGTATAGATTTTTCCTAAATCATTAATTTCAACTAATAAATTTACAGGTAATCCAATTTCAGCAATTTTTTTGTCATAACTAGTTAACAGAGAAGGATCTTTTTTTTCAGATGTACATGAAAAGCAAAAAAAAATTGCCAACCAAAATATTTTTTTCATTTTTAGCTTCTTTTTGCTCTACGTTTAAAAAATTGCATAAGTAATTTTATATAGTCTTCATTTGTACTGATTTGAAGTAAATCAAAACCTATATTTTTACATTTCTTCGAAAATTTTTCAAGTTTTAAATTGGAATTTTTTACATAATTATCTCTAGAATTTTTATGAGATGTATCTACCCAGTGTGTTTCACCACTTTCGGGATCATACATATTAACTAAACCAATATTTGGAAAATCTTTTTCAAAAAAATCATAGATTTGAAGTCCAATTACGTCATGCTTAAAATTAAGATACTTTAGCTCATTCCAAAAATTATCATCAATAAAATCTGATATTATGAAAACAACAGTTTTTCTCTTTGAAATATTATTTGCAAAGTCAATTGCATTCTTTATCGATGTTTTTTTTCTTTTTTCATCATAATTATGATTCAAAAGATCAGTAATTAATCTTAAAACATGGGTTTTGCCTTTTTTAGGTGGAATAAACTTCTCAACTTTATCTGAGAAAAGTGCCAAACCAACTTTATCATTATTTTTTATAGCTGAAAATCCAAGCATGGCAGCAATTTCAATTCCAATATCAATTTTTAAGTCATTTTTGGAACCAAAAATACCTGAACTACTAACATCAACTAATAATAAAACTGAGAGTTCTCTTTCTTCCTCAAAAATCTTTATATGAGGTTTGCCTGTTTTAGCTGTAACGTTCCAATCAATAGATCTAACATCGTCTCCAGGATAATATTCTCTAACCTCGGAAAAGGTCATACCCTTTCCCTTAAAATTTGAGTGGTAATCTCCACCAAAAAAATCATTTACTGCATTTTTTGTTCTTATTTCAATTTGACGAACTTTTTTTAGTAAATCTTTTGCCATATTAGTTCTATGGAACAGGAACTTCTTTGAGAAGTTGTAAAATTATATCCTCAGTTGAAATTTCTTCAGCTTCTGCTTCGTATGATAATAAAATTCTGTGTCTAAGAATATCTTCTGCAACGTATTTAACATCTTCCGGTACTACATAACCTCTACCATCGATGAAAGCTTTTGATTTTGATGCAAGTACAAGATTAATTGATGCTCTTGGTGAAGCTCCAAATGTTATTAAATCTTTTAAATTATCTAAGTTGTATTTTTCTGGATTTCGTGTTGCAAACACAATATTTAGTATATAGTCATGGATTTTAGGATCAATATAAATATCATTAACTAGTTTTTGTGCCTCTAGGATAGTTTTAGTTTTTACAACTGATTTAATTTTTTTCTTATCAATTGTGCTCGCTCTTTCTAAAATAATTTTCTCATCTTCAATTGTTGGATAATCAACAATTACCTTCATCATAAATCTATCAACTTGAGCTTCAGGTAATGGATAAGTACCTTCCTGTTCAATTGGATTTTGAGTTGCTAATACGAGAAAAGGATTTGGTAATTGATAAGTATCATCACCTAAAGTTACCTGACGTTCTTGCATCGACTCAAGTAAAGCACTTTGAACTTTCGAAGGAGCTCTATTAATTTCGTCTGCTAAAATAATATTTGAAAAAATTGGTCCTTGTTTGGTTACAAATTCTCCGTTTTTCTGATTAAAAATTAATGTCCCAATTAAATCTGCAGGTAACATATCAGGAGTAAATTGTATTCTTTTGAATTTTGCATTAATTAAGCTTGCCACAGTATTAATTGTTAGAGTTTTAGCTAAACCAGGAACACCTTCCAAAAGAATATGCCCATTTGATATTACAGATATCAAAATTTTATCTATTAAATCTGATTGACCAACAATGGTATTTGAAATCTCACTTCTTAAGTCTTCTACAAATTTTGATTTTTGTAAAATTTTTTCGTTCAGTCTATTTAATTCATTTTTTTTCATTCTCTTCTCTAATTCTATGTTCGGTTCTGAACTCCGTATCTTTTAAAGGAACTAAGAAACCGCTACTCTTTTTTATTTTTAAAGATCCACTTAAATCTAATACATTTTTTCCAATGATTGAGACTGTTAAGTCTGTTACCCCATTTAAATTTATATTTTCAAGTTTTGCAAAATATATATCATAACCATTTACTATTAAATTAAGATTAGGTTTCAAAATATCTTCAAAATCAATTGTTCCACCAATTTGAAGATTTGGTTTTGTTTGGAGACTCAAACTTTTTTTTGGATTATAAACGGTTCCTATAAGACTAGCCTGAGCTAAGTTATCTATAATATTTAAATCAAAATTTAACCTTCTTATAGGTTCTGGTTTTAATTCAACAGGAAATTTTTTTAATCTCATTGTTGTATTTCGTATTTGAATAATTCCATTAAGAACACTACTATTATCATCTGATAAGTATTTCTTGTCCTCTAAAGTTAAGTCAAAAGAAACACTTTCTTTATCATCACCTATTTTATCAACATCTGTAAAAAATTGAGCTATGTAACTTGCTGGAAATACTTCACTAGACTTTAATCTAATTTTATAGCTATTTATATCAGACCTTTGCTGATATTGATTTACATTTAAATTCAAATTGAAAGAACCGATTAAGATTGTCTCATCAAATAATCTACCATCTTTAAAATTGATGATGACTGGAAAATAATCTTTGTTTAACTCTTCAACTACTTCATTTTCATTTTTAATATTATTTATAAATAAATCAGCACCTTTAACATTTATATTTACTGGATTAAATAGATTTAACTCAGTTTTGTTATTTCGGATGAGTTGAAAGCTAAATAACAATGTATTTTTAAAATCTAATGATGTATTAAGAGATATTTTTTCAGAATCAATTAAGATATTTCCAAATCTTCTAATAACAGCATTATTTAAAACAAGATATGTATTTATTTCCTTATTATTTGCTTTAAATGAAATTGAGGAGTCATTGTCAAACTCAAGTTCAAATCTTTTAGATAAATTATCTAGTGTCTGGTTAGATTTATCAAGACTAAACTCTACTCCATCCTGTAAAAGAAAATAGAAGCCTATTATTGTTACAGTCAAGAAAAGGATAAAGCTTACTACAACACTTAATATCGTTCTTAATAACTTTGGAATGGTGATATTCATCATTCCAAAAAACTAATAATTAAAAGATTAATAAAAAATCTAAAACTAATCTTCTTCTACAACCTCAAAGTCAGCATCTTTAATTTTTTTGTCATCTTCTTTCTTTGAAGAACTATTATCTGTTGGTTCAGCTTCTGTTTGAGCTTGGGCATTTGAAGCATCATACATTGATGAGGCTTTTGATTGCCAAACATTACTTAAACTTTCCATCTCAGATTTTATATCTTCAATGACAGATGATTCATTAGCTTTTTTAAGCTTATCTAGAGCTTCATTTAAGTCTTTTTTATCATCTTCAGATAATTTATCATCAAGATCTTTCATTTGTTTTTCAGTTTGAAAAATTAATTGCTCAGACTGATTTTTAGTGTCAATTTCTTCTTTCTTCGCTTTATCTTCAGCTTCATGCTTTTTAGCATCATTGACCATTTTTTCAATCTCTTGATCAGATAAACCACTTTGCGCTTCAATTCTGATACTTTGCTCTTTAGAGGTTGCTTTATCAACAGCCTTTACATTCAAAATACCATCCGCATCCATATCAAATGATACTTCAATTTGAGGTGTTCCTCTTGGTGCTGGTGGAATTCCATCTAGATGAAATCTACCAAGACTCTTATTATCTTTAGCTATTGATCTTTCACCTTGAACAACATGTATTTCGACCATTGGTTGATTATCCGCTGCAGTTGAAAATATTTGAGATTTCTGAGTTGGAATAGTTGTGTTCTTTTCAATTAATGGAGTAGCTACTCCACCCATTGTTTCTATCCCTAATGTTAAAGGAGTAACGTCAAGAAGCAATACATCATCAACATCTCCTGCTAATACTCCACCTTGTATCGCGGCACCAAGAGCTACCACTTCATCTGGATTTACACTCTGGTTAGGGTCTTTTCCAAAAATTTCCTTTACTTTCGCTTGAATTGCAGGAATTCTGGTTGAACCACCAACAAGAATTACTTCATTAATGTCACTAGGTTTTAACTTTGAATCTTTCAACGCTTGTTTACATGGCGCTACAACACGTTCGATTAAGTCAGATACTAACTTTTCGAAATTAGCTCTGGTTAATGTCATATTTAGGTGTTTAGGGCCTGACGAATCTGCAGTAATAAACGGTAAATTTATTTCTGTTTGTTTTGAAGAAGAAAGTTCTTTTTTAGCATTTTCAGCAGACTCTTTCAATCTCTGTAAAGCCATAGGATCTTGTCGTAAATCAATTCCTTCATTCTTTTTAAACTCATCTGCAAGCCAGTCAACTATTTTTTGATCAAAGTCGTCACCACCTAACCTTCCATCTCCATTACTTGCATTTACTTCAATACTTTGACCTTCGTCATTTAAAATATCAAGTATAGAAATATCAAATGTTCCTCCACCTAAATCAAAAACAGCAACCTTTTCATCTTTCTTTTTATCAAAACCATAAGCTAAAGAAGCCGCAGTAGGTTCGTTAATAATTCTTTTTACATTTAAACCTGCGATTTTACCAGCATCTTTTGTTGCCTTTCTTTGAGAGTCATTAAAATATGCTGGTACAGTAATAACGGCATCTGAAACGGTTGTTCCTAAATATTGCTCTGCCATTTGCTTCATTTTTTGAAGAACCATCGCGCTAATTTCCTGAGGTTGATATTTTTTGTCATTAGCTTCAACATTTACCTTTTTACCATCAACAATAACTTTGTATGCTACGTCATCAATATCTTTTTTGATTTCAGCAGGGGTTCTTCCCATAAATCTTTTAATAGAATAGATAGTATTTTTAGGATTAGTAACTGCTTGTCTCTTAGCGGGATCTCCTACTAACCTTTCACCTTCTTTGGTAAAACCAATAACTGAAGGTGTTGTTCTTCCACCTTCTGGACTTGTAATAACCGTAGGTTCACCACCTTCCATAACAGCAACACATGAATTTGTTGTTCCTAAATCAATTCCAATAATTTTTCCCATTTTAAAAACTCCTATATTTTTATTTCAGATATATAGATGCAAAGATAATGCCAAAGATTTATATATGTCAAATATGTCAATAAGTATGTCTTTATGACATATATTTTATAATTTTTTAAGATTTCCCTCTGTCAATTGCAATTTTTTATCTCCAATGTCAAATACCGCACTGTCATGAGTAGCAATTATGAAGGTTAAATTATGTTCTTTATTAAGTTTTTTAAAGAGCTCTATCATTTTTAAAACATTTTTCTGATCAAGATTTCCTGTTGGCTCATCTGCAATGACAAGAGATGGTTGATTAATGATGGCTCTCATAACAGATATACGTTGTTTTTCTCCGCCTGAAAGATCATTTGGATATGATTTCATTCTCATATCTAAATCAAAAAATTTAAATAGGTCTTTTATTTCCTGATGATTCACTTCTTTTCCTGATATTTCTCTAGGTAAAAGTACATTTTCTTGTAAGGATAGTTCACTAATTAGGTTGTGAGATTGAAAAATAAAACCGATTTTTTCATTTCTAAAATTATTTATGTCATTAATTGCATCAATGTTTTCATTATTAAAAATTACTTCACCTTCATCAGGTCTATCTAAAGAACCAATTAAACTTAATAAAGTAGATTTTCCAGAACCAGACGGTCCTTTTATAGTAACTATTGAACCTTTTTTAACAGAAAGATTAATATTTTTTAAAACATTTAATGTTTTTTTACCATCAATAAAGCTCTTTTTTAAATTTTTTATATCTAAAATCATGGCTGCTTGTTAATAATTTGATTTGGACTCATATGATTAATAAATCTTAGTGGAATTATTGAAAATATACCAATAATAACTACTGATGCTGAATAAACATAAAATATATCTATTAATGAAATAACCATAGGTAACTTTTCTACTATGTAAAAATCTGGATTTAACATAATAATAGAAAATTTATTTTGAAGGAAAATTAAAAATGATGATGTTAAAACTCCCAATGTTATTGCAGATAAGCCGATAAAATAGCTATAAAGAATAAAAATTAATCTAATTGATTTTTTAGACATACCAACAGACATAAGAATAGCAATTTCTTTAATTTTCTTTGAAGAGATTTGAATAATGGCTGAACATAAATTAAATGAAGCTATAATTATAATTAATGATAACGTAAAAAATGTAATTTTCTTTTCAACTTCAGTCGCTTCAAAAATTTGTCTATTTCTATCCTTCCAAGATAAAGATCTATCCATTATAACATTTGAATTTTGAATATCTCCAATAAGTTCAATAGATAGATTGTTCTTTTTTAAGAGTTCATCGTCAGAGATAAAAATGAGATAATCATCAATACGGAGAATTCTATTAGAAAATATATTTACAACTTCAAATTTATGAGAAATAGGTGATGCTAAAGAATTAAGATTTATATTTTTTGAAAAAATATTAACGAAATCACCAATATTAATATTCAAACTTCTTGCAAGTGAAGCTCCAATAATCATTTGATTATTTGTTAAATTTTTTTTGTTATTGTCTAGAGTTAGTTTGTAAAAATCTAAAGAATTATCTTTGTAGATATTTTTAATTTCTACGATTTTTTTCTTATTGTTGTGACTTAAAATAAACTCATCTTTATGAAAAATCGCAAATTGAATATTATTACTGTTTATTTCATTTAATAAAGTCAAATCAGAATCTTCATTAAAATTACTAATTAGAAATTCACCATTTACTTTGGCTGTTTCTTCTTTGAGGATATTTTGAAATCCATTTAAAACAGATATAGATAAAATAATTGATAATGAACCAATAAAAAGCCCTAAAAATGAAACTATATTTACTACTCCATCTTTAAAAAAATTATTCTTTAAAAGGAATCTTTTAGCAATTTTAAATGGTAATCTCATGAGCTTTTTAGGACTTCATTAATATTTATTTTAAAAAATCTTGTAAGAGATAATGATGAAATAAAAAATGAAATTATGATGCTAAAAAAAATAATCCACGCAGAATTTTGAAAACTAAATTCCATTGGTATATAATTTACAAAATATATATTCTCATCGATTGCTATGAATCGATATTTCTCTTGAAGAAATATAATTATGTACGAAAAAACTATTCCTAAAAATGAACCAATTAGAGATAGAAAGATTGATTGAAGCATAAAAATAGTTAATATCACTTTATTAGGAGTTCCATATGATTTCATCATAGCAAAATGTTTCTTTCTTTCATCGTAAAGAATGCTAATTGAGCTAAATAAACCAAAAAAAGATACTACAGCTATTAAACTAAAAATAAAGAAAATTGGTAATTTCTGAGCATTGATCCATTCAAAAAGAATTGAATATTTTTCGTCTGTAGTAATTTCATTGAGCGGATATTCAACTTCAGTATTAGCTTTTTCAAATAGAATCCATCCTGAAATAGCAGATTTTTCCAGATTATAAAATTCTTTTATTAAATCAATTGAAACAAAAACTTGTCTATCGTCAAACTCATTAATTCCTGATGAAAAAATATGTTTAACTTCAAGAAATATGAATCTTTGGCCTTGAGAAATATTCTTTAAATTTTGGCTATTTAATAAGGCTAATTCATCTCCAATGGATACATTTAATTTGTTGGCCAATGTTGAACCAATAAATACATAATTTTTATCATTATTCTTTAAATCCAAATCATTAAAAATTTCAAAGTTTTTAAAGTCTTTTTTATTGAGTCCTGTAGCAACAATATTTTGACTTAAATTTTTGAATTTTATTAAACTTTTTTTCTCAATGTACTCGATTCCATTTTTAGGTGATTTTATATCTAGTTCTTGAGGAGAGAATACATCATCAAACAAATAATTTATTTGACTTTTTCCATTTAATTTTGACAGTTTATTGTAAATACTATTTTCAAAACCATTTATAGATGATAACACAATATTCAATGAAGCAACTCCAAATGCTAGAGATAAAATTGTAATAATATTTGTTATTTTATATAAAAAACTACTTTTGAGCGAAAATAGAAGTTTTCTGAAAAGAAATATTGATATCTTCATTTAAGAGATTTTAATGTAGGAAAAATAATAGCATCTCTAATCCATCTTGAGTCAATTAAAAGCATAACTAGTCTATCAATACCAATTCCCACACCCGCTGTAGGAGGCATTCCAACTTCAATTGCTTCAAGAAAATTTTCATCAACTGGAAATGCTTCTTCATCACCGCTATCTTTTTTCTTTGACTGGTCTTCAAATCTTTCTCGTTGATCTATAGGATCATTAAGCTCTGAAAAACCATTTGCAAACTCCATACCAGCTATAAAAAGTTCGAACCTTTCTGTAAAATCATTGTCACCGTCTCTTTTTATCTTTGCCAAAGGAGAAATTTCAACAGGATGATTAATTACATATGTAGGTTGAATTAAATTAGGTTCTACTTTCCTTCTCATAATTTCATCAATCAATGAAGCCAAGCTATCTTTCTTTTTTACATCTAAATTTAATTTTTTACAAGTATCAAAAACATCACTATGACTTGCAAGATTAATATTGTACCCCGTATGTTCTTTAATAAGTTCATCCATGGTCTTTCTTGCAAACTTTTTTGAAAAATTAATTTTATGTCCATCCCATTCTATTTTTTTCATGCCTAAATCAGATATAACTTTTTTAAACATTTCTTCAACGAATTCCATCATAAAATTATAATCTGCATAAGCTTGATAAAATTCTAACATTGTAAATTCAGGATTATGACTTCTGTCTATTCCTTCATTTCTAAAATCTTTAGATAATTCATAAACTTTTTCAAAACCACCTACAATTAATTGCTTTAAATAAAGTTCTGTTGCAATTCTTAAGAAAAATTCTTGGTCAAGTGCATTATGATATGTTTTGAATGGTTTAGCATTTGCTCCTCCATAAATTGGCTGTAGAACAGGAGTTTCAACTTCGATATAATCATTTTTATTTAAAAAATTTCTGATAGAGTTAATAATCTTTGACCTTTTTATATAGTTTTCTTTTGTTGCAGGGTTAATTATCATATCAAGATATCTTTTTCGATACCTAAACTCTTTATCTGAAACCATATTAAACTTTTCACCATCTTTTTCTTTGACATCAGGGATAGGTTTAATATTCTTGCTTAAAATTGTCAATGAAGATACTTTAATAGTTAGAGCGCCTGTTTTAGTTTTAAAAACTTTTCCTTCAATACCAACAAAATCGCCAATATCAGTTAGCTTAAATAAATTGTAATTCTTTTCTCCTACATCATCTCTTGCAATATAAAATTGTATTTTTCCGTGTTGGTCTTGGATATGTGAAAAAGAGGCTTTTCCCATTTTTCTTAATGCCATAATTCTTCCTGCAAGAGAGACTTTTTTATCAATCATTTTTTCAGAGATATCTGCAGTTTTATGGCTACAATGATAACTGTAAGCATAAGGCTCAATTCCCATTTCGCGAATCTTTTTTAGCTTTTCAAGTCTATTATCAATTATTTGTTTAAGGCTTTTATTTTCCATTTTGAAAACTTATTTATTTTTTTCCATTTTATCTAACAAATAACTATACATGAACTCATCTAAATTACCGTCCATAATTGACTTAATATTACCAACTTCAAATTTTGTTCGATGATCTTTAATCATATTGTATGGATGAAAAACATATGACCTAATCTGACTTCCCCATCCTATATCCATTTTTTCACCTTCTAGTTCTTTTTTTGATTGTTTCTGTTTTTCAATTTCTAATTGATAAAGTTTTGATTTAAGAACTTTCATTGCTTGATCTTTGTTTTTATGCTGCGATCTTTGAGTTTGACATTGAGTAACAATTCCAGAGGGTATGTGAGTAATTCTGATAGCAGAGTCCGTTTTATTCACATGTTGACCCCCGGCTCCACTTGAACGGAAAGTATCTATTCTTAAATCTTTTTGATTTATTTCAATATCAATCTCCTCACTAATGGAAGGTGAAACTGAAACTGAGGCAAATGAGGTATGCCTTCTACTATTAGAGTCAAATGGTGATATTCTTACTAACCTGTGAACACCTAATTCAGACTGCATTAAGCCATAAGCATAATCGCCTTTTATTTCTATGGTACAATCTTTGATACCTGCTTCATCTCCATTTTGATAATCGATAACATTATAATCAAAACCTTTTGATTCAGACCACATTTTATACATCCTGAATAGCATTTCAGCCCAATCTTGACTTTCAGTACCACCCGCACCAGGATGAATAGTAACAATAGCATTATCTATATCATTTTTTCCATTGAGAAGTAATTTGAGTTCAAAATCTTTTATAAGGCTAGAGAAATTTTTTAGCTCTTGATTAATTTCACTTTCATCTATTTGTTTTTTTATAAAGAATTCAAAGAGAACTTCAACATCTTCAGCTTTTTGAATTAAACTTTTTTTCATATGAATATCTTTTTCAAGGAATGATATTCTTTTCATTATAGAGGTTGTTTGGGAATTATTTTCCCAGAGCTCTGGTTTAGAGATTTGTTCTTTTAAATCTTTGAGTTCGGCATTTTTGGACTCAAAGTCAAAGATGCCTCCTTATTTGATTATATTTCTCAAAAGATAAGTTAAATCTATCTCTTATATCCATATACTTAAAAGAACTCCAATAGTTAACAAAATACCAGTTAAGAAATGTATTCCAATTGTCGATACATTGACAATTAATAATTCATACGGTAGCTGTTGAAGATTTGCATCTTCTTTTTCCCATTCCGTGAGCCAACTCATCCCTTTTTTATTTGCAAAATTAAAAATAGCTAATGGTAGTAAGGCTATAAGAGTAAAATAGTTTCCAGCATAAAAAGAAGCAGCACAAATAAGTAAAAATGAAATTATCATAAGATTTCTCCATACTGCAAAAGGTTTTCTATAATTTGCTTTGTCTGATGGACCTGCAAGTTTAACGACCCAACTATTTTTATTAGCTGCTTTATCAGCATTATAATCTTGAAAACAATTAATAAATAATACTAGTGCAATAAAAATACCTACAGGAACGGAATATAATAGGGTTGCTACAGGGTCAATTGTTTGAGTAGGGGCTACAGCTTGATTTTGCATGAAAGCCGCACCGTATACCATAAGTGGACCAAAACCGATAAAGACAGCAAGATCTCCTAAGCCATTATATGCAAGCTTTAAAAAACCTGTGTACATTATTCCTAAGAATAAACCTAAATAACCAAGATACATTAAAGGAGAATTCCAATCACCATTAAAAAATTGATTATTCATTTCTAAACCAATAAAAAAGGTTGCTGAGAAAAATCCAATTGACAATAAAAGCATATTCGTTGGCGTAATTAATCCTGATTGAATAGATCTTGAGCCTCCATTAAATGGACTAGCTAATTTATTCATTTCATCATTTCTTGAACGATGATCAAAATAATCATTTATGTTATTTGTTCCTATTTGTGCAAATATTCCTCCAAACATTACTAACCAAAATATTCCCCAATCAAAAGATCCAAACTGCTTATAGGCTATAGCTGAACCTAATAAAATAGGAGCTATTGTAGCAGTAAGAAAAGGTGCTCTTACAACTGCAGCCCAATATTTTAATGTATTAGTAATATTCGATTTTACTTCGCTAATAAAACTTGGTCTATTTTCAGGTAACTCCATCCACTCAAATTTTTCTTCAGCAAAGAAATCTACGTATTTAATCACAGTTGGTTTTATTTTATAATATCCTACAACATCATTTTGAATTAAAAACTCATCATGCATAAAATCTGAAAAGGCTTCTGTAACATTCAGTATAGCTTCTCTAGCTTTATTTGCTTCATCTTTATCTGTTATTTTGTGAGCATATCCATCAATCTGTAATTCTTTTATTCCATCTTCACCATCAGGTCTTATAACACATTGTACTTTTGGATTAACGGATATTTGAACTGCCTTTCTTGAAGGATTGAAAGTAAAGAAATAAATATCTGTACCATCATTTGCATAATAAACATTTGCTGCAGATGCATTACCTGCGACGCTTGTAGATAGAGTCATAAAATTTGCTCTATCTAAAAAATCCTGAATCTTTTCACTTAACATTTAATTCTCCTCTTTTAGCTCATTCATTTTTTCTTTGAGTATTTTACCTAATTCATCTCTTGAAAGTGCAGAACTTATAAAAAATCCGTTTTCTGCAACAGAAATTTTTCCTGTTTCTTCCGAGATTACAACTGCTATAGCATCGCTTTCTTCTGAAATTCCTAAAGCTGCCCTGTGTCTTGTACCCATTTCTGGATTCAAAGTTTTACTTTCAGTTAATGGTAAGATACATGCAGCTGCTTCAATTAGATTATTATGAATTACTACAGCACCGTCATGTAGTGGTGAGGAGGGATTAAAAATTGAGACCAATAATTCTGGACTAAATGTTGCGTTCATTGGAACAGCATCTGAAACAACATTTTTCAATGAATTTTCTCTTTCAAAAACTAATAAAGCTCCCCACTTATTTTTCTTTATTTCATCTATACATGAGAGAATATCATCCTGAATTTCGGTTTTTTCAATTTGAAATAACTTACTAATGATTTTATTTTGACCAACTGATGTTAGTAATCTTCTTATTTCAGGTTGAAACAAGATTACAAATACAACTACCCAAACAGTTTGAAATAAGTTTACTAGCCATGAGGTTGCTTTAAAGCCTAAAATATTGATTATAAAGCCTGCAAAAAATAGAATTAAAAGGCCAATTAACATTTGTCCACCTCTTGTACCTCTAAAGTATGAATAGGCATAAGAAAAAATGAAAGTTACAAGGATCAAATCAAATAGATCTGTGATTGTGAACTTTAAAAAACTTATCTCAAAAAGATTCATATTATAATTTAGGTAATTAAATCAATTGGATTGAAAATTTTATTCGCAATAATTAATGATTTTTTTGCGGCTAATACATCGTGGACTCTGAAAATTTTTGCTCCTTTTTGTAAACCAATTACATTTGCTGCAATAGAACCTTCCAAACGATCTTTTTCTTCAACATCAAGCGTGAGTCCAATGAATGACTTTCGTGATGCACCTAGAAGAACTGGAAAACCAAGATCAACAAAGGAATCTAAATTATTTATGATTTCAAAGTTATGCTCAACGGACTTCCCAAAGCCTATGCCTGGATCAATAATTATATTTTTTTTATCAATACCAGCATTTATTGCACACTTAACTCTTGAAGAAAGATAGTCTTTAATTTCAGTTATTAGGTGATCGTATGTAGGATTATTTTGCATGTTTTTTGGAATGCCCTTCATGTGCATCATTACAATAGGAGAATTGTAATTTTTTGCAACCTGAAGCATATTTTCATCAATTTCCATAGCACTTACATCATTAATAATATTAGCTCCAGCTGTTATTGCTTCTTCTGCTACCTTAGATTTTGTTGTATCAATGGAAATTAGAATGTCGTATTCTGATCTAATTTTTTCGATTACTGGAATAACTCTAGAAAGCTCTTCATCTGTTGAAACTGGGTCTGCAAAAGGTTTAGTTGATTCACCACCAATATCAATAATATCTGCGCCTTCTTCAATCATTTTTACAGAATGAGTAAATGCATTTTCTACTTTCAAAAACTGTCCTCCGTCTGAGAAAGAATCGGGAGTAACATTTAATATACCCATAATTAAATATGGTTTTTCAGATTTGACTAACCAATTATTGAAAGCGTTTATATTCACGACTAATTTTTAGAAATTTTATTTCCAGCCATCATTAATTTTATGTCAGACTCATTGATGGTCTCGTGTTCTAGAAGCTGATCAGCCATTAAATGCAAAAGTTTGATATTTTTTTCTAAAATTTGAAGTGCAGTTTTTTGAGCATTTTTTATAATTGAAACAACCTCGTGGTCAATTTTTTGAGCAGTCTCTTCGCTATAATCTCTATGTGATTGTATTTCTCTTCCAAGAAAGATTTCTTCGTTTTTCTTTCCAAATGCCATTGGACCCATAATATCACTCATACCCCACTCACAAACCATTCTTCTAGCGATACTAGTGGCTCTTTCAATGTCATTGGATGCTCCAGTGGTAATCTCATTTAGAATTAATTCTTCCGCTGCTCTTCCACCCATCATAACTGCTAAACGGCTCAATATATAAGTTTTAGAATAACCATGTTTTTCATCAATCGGTAATTGCATTGTTACGCCCAATGCTCTTCCTCTTGGAATTATCGTTACTTTATGAACCGGGTCTGCTTCAGGAGAAAAAAGAGCAACTACAGCATGTCCTGCTTCATGGTATGCTGTGACTTTCTTTTCATGATCGGATAGTACCATACTTTTTCTTTGAACACCCATAAGTACTTTATCCTGTGCTTCTTGAAAGTCTGAATTATCAACACTTGCTTTTCTTCTTCGAGATGCAAGCAGTGCTGCTTCATTTACAAGATTTGCAAGGTCAGCACCAACCATTCCAGGTGTACCCTTAGCAATATCCAGCAAATTAACTGATTTTGGTTTAATTTTAATTTTTTTGGTATGGATTTTTAAAATTTCATGTCTACCATTTAAGTCAGGTACATCAACAACAACTTGTCTATCAAATCTTCCAGGTCTTAAAAGCGCTGAATCTAGTACATCAGGTCTATTTGTAGCACCCATTACAATAACACTACTGGAATTTTCAAAACCATCTAATTCCACAAGCAACTGATTTAAGGTTTGCTCTCTCTCATCATGACCGCCTCCTAAACCTGCGCCTCTTTGCCTACCAACTGCATCTAGCTCATCTATAAAAACAATAGCAGGAGCATTTTTATTTGCTTGCTCAAAAAGATCTCTCACTCTTGAAGCGCCTACCCCAACAAACATTTCGACAAAATCTGCACCACTTATACTAAAAAAAGGTACATTTGATTCACCAGCTACAGCTCTTGCTAATAATGTTTTACCTGTTCCAGGTGGCCCTACAAGAAGAACGCCTCTAGGAATTTTACCACCGAGTTTTTCAAACTTTTTTGGACTCTTAAGATATGCAATAACTTCTTCAAGCTCTTCTTTAGCTTCTATACAACCAGCTACGTCTTTAAACTTTACTTTTTTTTGTTTTCCTGAAAAGATCTTAGCTTTACTTTTTCCAAAACTAAACACATTATTCATTCCGTTACCAGATCCTTGCATTCTCCTTAAAAGAAATAACCAAAAGGCGATGAGTAATAGCCAAGGTGCAAAACCTAATAACCATCCTGTCCAATCAATCTTTTCACCTTCAAAATTGTATTCAATATTTTTCTCATCCCAAATTGAGATTTGCTCTGAATAATCTGCAGGAAGAAAAACAACAAATAATTTTCTGTCTTGAAACTCAGCTCCATTCTTGTTTATCAAAGTTGCTTCTTCAAAAAGTTCTCCGTGAAATGAATTATCATTTTCTATAGAAGCTGATTTAATTTTATTTTCTGCTAATAATTCCTTATAAGAATTGTATGAAATTTCAACTTCATTAGCTGATTCATCTGGTAAAAATGCAAAAGACGCAATAACAAAAAAGATAATTGCGAACCAAATAAGCATTGAATTAGAACTGTTAGAGTTCTTTTTTTTGTCAGGTTTTTTATTTGTTGTATTTTTCATTGGTGCAGAATTTAAGAAATATTCATAAAAAAACTAATTCCTATAAAAATTAAGTTTTGCGATTTTTTTTGAATTTTTTGATAATCTATAATTATTACTTAATTGATGACCAGCAACCCATACAATTTCTGTTCCATTACAAACTACAAAAGTATTTTTTTTATCAACATAAGAGATTTTTTTATCATTTAAAAATTTTGATACTTTCTTTTTACCATTCATCCCTAAAGGGTAAAAGTAATCATCAGATTTGATACTCCTAATGGTTAAGTTGCTACTGATTTTATCTGCATCGATATATTCAGTATTTCTGTCTTTTGAGAATTTTTTAGGCATTTTTTCATAACTCCACTTAAAAGTGAAATTTTCAATTAATTTTTCTTCGTCAACAATTACATTTTCTGAAAAACTTGAAAATTGTTTATTTGATATTACAATCTCTTTCCTATCGAATGTGATTACATAATTATTAAGATTTTTTTTGCTTCCAGTTTTTCCTTTTTTTAGAAAATCTTTTAACTCTTCTACCATATTTTTATTAAAAGACTGATTGTTTGAAATACATAATCTTTTAATAATGTTTAATTTTAATAAAAATGGATAATTATTGAAATTATCTAACTGTAGAAAATGTAAGTCACCTTCATGGGAGTAGTAATCAGATTCAAAAAAATTATCAGTGTTGTACTCAATTAACTCATTAACTTCATTAATTCTATTTTTTAAGCTAGTAAATGGTTTTTCAATATTTGGTTTTATGGAATGTAATTTTGAAAAAATATTTTTTCTTAAAAAATTTCTCAAAAATTTTTCATCATTATTAGTAGGATCATCCAAATATTTAAGATTATAACGATCAGCATAATCAATAATATCTTTTTTAATAAAGTTTAACATCGGTCTAAAAATATGCTTTTTCTTTTCCCTAATGCCTTTGAGACCATTAAAACCAGACGAATTGAGAATTTTCATAAAAATAGTTTCTGCTTGATCAAGTGAATGATGTGCAGTAAAAATATAATCAGCATTAATTTCATTTTTAATGTTGTACAATAATTTGTAGCGCTTATCTCTTAGTTTGCTTTCAATATTTGAATCGATTTGATTAGCATTTATACTTTCAGTATAAAAATCCCAATTATTGTCTTTAGCAAGATTTTGAACAAAATTTTCCATTTTTTTAGAATCTCTATGAAAATTATGATTTATATGTGCTACAGATATTGTGTATTGACTAGTAATTTCCTTGCATAAGTGCATTAAAACGGTAGAATCCAATCCTCCAGAAACAGCTAAAATGATGTGTGATTTAGCTGGGATATTATTATAAATTTTTTTGTTAAAGTTATTTTGCATACTTCATTAAATATGGATTTGTTTTCAATTCTTGTGCAATAGAAGTTTGTTCTCCATGTCCAGTACAAAGTATTGAATTTTTATCAAAAGAATTTACAAAACTTTCTAATGATTTTTCCATATCTAATGGATTAGATGCAGGTAAATCTGTTCTACCAATCGAACCCTTAAAAATTAAATCACCACAAAAAATGATTCCATCAATTTCAAAGCTCATGCAACCAGGAGAATGCCCTGGATTGAAAAAGCATCTGAATTTAAAATTATTAATTTGTATTTCGGTCTCATTTTTATCAATCCAATTTGTGATTTTAGGTTTTTTAGCTTCAACTTTCCAAAATCCTGCAAGTTTTTCATAGTTTTCTATCAATAAAAAATCTTCTTTACACATATAAATAGGAATGGAATAACTGCTTTGGCATTTCTCAGCTGAGGCTATATGATCTATATGTGCATGAGTTGCTAGAACAGCAATTGGATTTAAATGATTATTTTTAATGAAATCATCAATGAGCTGAAATCCAAGACCTGGATCTATAATAATAGCGTCTTTATTTTCATCAAATAAAATGTAAATGTTCTCTTCCAAAAGGTTGGAAATAATACATTTATAATTAAACATTAAACTCTATCAAAAAAGAATGGACCTAGAGTATTAATCTTATCTTGATAAGAATGTGGATTTAAGAATCTGACAGTAGCTGCAATACTCGAAAGTATAGAATTTCCATCTTGAGGTGTAAAACAAAATCCAGAGATTTCATGATCATTTCTCACATTTATTGATTCTTCGACAATAACTGTTTGATTAAGAATTCTTCCATAGAGACCCTGATCTCTTCCAAAAGAAAATACTTCATTTGTAGAATGATGTTCAGTTAAGGCAATTCTATCATTGCCTTTCAATAAATCAATTACTTTATCTTTAGATGTAGGCTCTTTTACTTTCAAATTAAACCATACTGTATGCATATATTGAGAATTAACTTTCATTGCAGATGAAAATAAATCTAAATCTAAATTCATCGTTTTAAATAGACCTGCAGCATCTTCAGCATGGTGGGTTCCATATAAAGGATGTCCATGATTATTTACTGTAGGGGCTGGTACAAAACTACCTGTTTGACTAATGTCATTACTTCTTCTAATGCATACAAATTTTCCATCAACAAGATTATCTGGGGAGATACTTAAAGCAATTGTGTTAACTAAACAAGCGATATTATGAGTATTGCATGAAACAACCTGTAAAAATTGATCTTCAGAGTTAATTACATGATCATTTATTCCTCTTGCATATTTTTTACCAAAACCATTTTCACTACCCTGAGCAAGAAAACCCTTAACCTTATCAGTATATTTTTTATAAAAATTTTCTTTGTTGCTATGACCATGTCCACTTGGAGTGCAATCAATTACAACTGAACTTCTTGAAATAGCTTCATCCATTGTAAATTCAGGATCCAAGCCAACTTCTTTAAAACTTTCAACTCTGTCTTCAAGTACTGATAAACGAGCGCCCTTAGAAATTAAATTTTTAATCTTTGGGGCATCTTTTGTTAAAGGAGAGTGTTTATGAAAAGTAATTTCATCAATTCCTAAGTTACTTTTTTGTTCACATAAAATTCCAATCAGTGGTTCTCCGATTGTTCCTGTTCCAACGATATGTACGACTTTTCTATCCATAATTAATTTCCCCCAAATTAATTTTTATATTTTTTTATATTAATAATGAACCATAATAAAATAGTTATAAATACAACAAAAAGTGCTGACAAAAAATAGGATAGATAATTATACATATCTGTCCTCAATATCTTGCTTTTTAAGTACTGCAATTTTTAATGATAACATTAAAAACATTAAAACAGTGAAAGAAAGTAGAGAAAATAGAAAAGGATTTAAAATACCAGAAGGTTGCTTATCCATTCCGAGCTGAGGATGAGATTGTATTTCAGCAGCCCAAAAATTAACTGATGCAAAAATAATTGGTATATCAAGAAATGCAATTATTCCAATTATTGCACATATAAGAGCAACTCTTTGTCTATACAGCCCAACATTTCTCAAAATAAAGTATCCAACATATATCAAAAATAATACTAAAGTTGTAACTAGTCTTGGCTCCCAAACCCAAGGTTGTCCCCAAATAGGAGTCGCCCAAATGGGTCCAGTAATTAAAACAAGCATGGTAAAAATGGTTCCTATCTCTGCAGCAGCATACCCTATTCTATCATATTTTAGATCTTTTTTAACTAAATACATAATTCCACTTAACATAACTATGAAATATGCAAGAAAACCAGACCATGCAATAGGAACATGCAGATAAAATATTTTTTGAGCCCATTCCTGTAAAGGAACCATTGGAGTGAAAAAAATCATCCAAATTAAATTTATAGACATCAGAAGTAAACAGACTAAAAAAAGTGCTAAATTCATTATTGTTTAATCAATCTCCCAAAAAGATTTATCCCTAATAC
>Ga0209433_10000080_pt1 | contig 28640 bp, 38 predicted proteins | sample METZYME_5_50m_FD_187552 | JGI IMG/M metagenome (GOLD analysis project Ga0209433, IMG submission 187552) | Marine microbial communities from oxygen minimum zone in mesopelagic equatorial Pacific - METZYME_5_50m (SPAdes) (version 2) | ecosystem: Environmental > Aquatic > Marine > Oceanic | place...
CCCCAACTCTTACTGTTGAGCGACTCATTTCCATAAAAGAGCGACTTAAATTAAAAATAATTAAGCCCAACAAACAAAGCATAAGTACCATACCAAATGCTTTACTTTCTGAAAAAGAAATAAAGTCGCTGTAGCCAATAAATCCTGTTATTAGGGTTATTGAAATTGTGATTTTCAATGCTGCAAAGCCATCGTTCTCGTCCATTTCAAGGAAAATGATTCCCAAAATTGGGCCTAGACTCAAACTGGTAAGCGTGAAAAATGTCATTCCTAACAATATACCTAGATCAAAAAAACTAATAAATGCCAAGGCTCCAATACTTACGACTGAATTAAATGCAAAGATCGTAATAAGTTTATTGTTGGTTTCGTCATGCTTATAGCCTTCTCTTAAAAGCTCAATAACCTCGTCTTGATTATTGGCATACTTATATTCTAGGCTCTTTACATCTGCGCCCCATTTATTTTTTTTCATTACCCCAATCGACATTCTTTTAGGAAAAGTGTCTTTATGAAAATATGGAATAAGATCTAGCTTACCTTTCATATTGACTGAACCTTTAAATCGCATGTCTAGAAAAGTTGAATTATTTTTATATGCCTGTCTTGCTTTAAGTATGCAGTAATAACCCGTTATATAGACGATAAAGAGCTGACTGGTAAGAATTACCATGGTCTTGAACAGTAAAGTAGTTTCCATAACTCATTAGCCAAGATAGCATATATCCAAAGTTATAAATAAGAAGAAGTATATTTTTTTTAAATGTATTCTTTTTTAAAGTAAGCCACAGTATTTTCTTTAAATTCTTGTTTCCCAACACGCACAAATCCAAATTTTTCGTGAAAGTTAATTGATGGCTGATTGAGTGGTTTGAGATTTACTTCACAGCAAAGAGGAATTTTAGACGTAATACATTCTTGTTCAATAGTTTTATAGAGTTCGTTTGCAAGATTGTTTCTTCTAAACCTATCGCAAATTGCAATCCTATCAATATATAAAAAACTTTTTTCGGTTGTTGAGAAAAATTTATAGTTCTCCGATGCGTAATTACTTGCTTCCCTGAAGCAAACCATAAAACCAATAACTTCATTTTTGCATAAAATATATTTAGCTGTTGAGATATTTGTTAGAAGTTCTTTAAAATATGAGAGTGATTGCAAATTGCCAACTTCTGGGGTGTTGGCTTGGTTTAAAGTAAAAATATCAATTAAAATATTTTCATTTGATTTGCTGTCAAAATCTTGAATTACATATTCAAAACTTTGGTTCACAGAAGCACTGCTGCCTTAAACTTGCTTCTCAAGCTCTTGCATTGCTTCGTTAATTTTTTTCATGGGCTCTGCAATAAAAAGCTCTTTTGTCATTGAATAGCTTGGATGCCCCATAGTAGCCAAGTCTTCCGCCTTTTTGTTTGTAGCATCCATAAGGTCATTCATTTCAACAACATCATCAATAAGTCCTGCATCTTGTGATTGCTCTAATGTGTACATTTCTGCACCAAGCACAGCTCTATATTTGTGGGCATTTGCAACTCTAAATTTAATTAGCTCAAGAATTGGTGTTGGTATTACCATATTTGTTCTCATTTCATTTGCGCCAAGCATGAAATCACCTTTGACTCCAATTCTGTAGTCGCAACAACACAGCAAGAAAGTACCAAGCGCAACTGCATGTCCAGAACAAGCTGCAATCACTGGTCTTGGAAATGAAAAAATTCTTCCAAGAAGTTGAAATGCACTAAATGACATTTCTTGAATTTTTTCTATGTCGCCACTTTGTATAATTTTTAAATCTAATCCTCCAGAAAACATTCCTTCTCTTCCAGTAATAATTAGGCAGCCCTCTTCAGTTGAAACTTCATCTAAACATTCATTAATATGTTTTGACATCTCTGGAGCAAAAACATTAGCCTTTCCATCATCGAGAGTTATGATGGATATATTCCCTTCTTTTTTAAGTGTTGCAATTTTTTCTGACATAATAATATATATAATTTTTTAGGAATTTTATCATGATTAAAAAAATACTTAAGCTAACGGCAAGGTTATTGGTAATAGTTGTAGCTTTATTTTCAATATACTTAGCTAATCTTTTTTTAATGAAGCCATATTCTATTGATCATTATCTTGGAAAAGAATTGGTCCTGGGTCTGGTAGATTCACCTGAAGCTTTAACTTATGTTGGAATTTTAGATAGGTTCAATTGGTTAACAAAGCATAACTCTAGGCTATCTATTCCAGAAGAAAATGATCTTGAAGAAGGTATAAAAGAATTAGAAAAGGGAATAAAGACTCTTTATAAATATAAAGATTCGAGCTTAACTGATGTCCAAAAAGTTACAAAAAAAATTGCGATATTTGATCTTGAAAATAACCTGAAAGAGCTTAAAGAGTTTCCTTATTTAGACTATCCACTTAATCAAATTGGTGGAATTCATCTGAATACGATTGAATTTATGAGCGACATGCATCCTGTTAGAACAAAATCTGAAGCAAATGATTTTATCAAAAGAGTTGAACTGATTAGAGATGTCTACGAAGGTACTCTCAAAGATTTAGAAAAACAAGCAAATAGCGGGATATATCCGCCTGAATTTGTTTATGGACATGTTATTAATCAATTAAATGATTTCATTAATTACTCATTTGAAGAACATCCCCTTTACACTCAATTTATGATGAAAGTTAAAGAGTTAAACATAACTGATAAAGAGCTTGATGATTTTGATAAAAGAATAAAAAAGGCTATTGAAGACAGTGTTACTCCTGGTTTCAAGCTTCTATTGGGATTCATGGAGAGAACTAAAAAGAATGCAAATAAAAATCATGGTATATGGTCTCAACCTGGTGGTGATGATTATTACAAATTGAGAATTAGGACATACACAACAACTGATTACACACCAGAGTTTATTCATCAGACAGGCTTGAGTGAGGTTGAGAGAATTACAAATAGGATGAGAGAGATACTTACTAGTCTTGGATATGACACATCAAAGAGCGTCGGTCAGTTAATGAATGAGTTAAATGAAAATCCAGACTTTTTGTATGCTGATACTCCTGATAGAAAAGAAATAATTGTTAACGATTACACAGAAATGGTTAATGAGGCTATAGAAGTAATGACTGAATATTTTCATACCATGCCAAAGTCAGATGTTGTTGTTAAAGCAGTGCCTGAATATTCTGAACAAACTGCAGCTGGGGGTTATTATCAGGCCCCTGCTCTAGATGGAAGTAGGCCCGGTGTTTTTTATGCAAATTTATATGACATAAAACAGACGCCTACTTATAGCATGCGAACACTTACTTATCATGAGGCTACTCCAGGCCATCATCACCAAATTGCACATTCTCTTGAGAATGAATCCTTAACTTTATATAGGAGATTTGGTTATGGGACCTCAGCATTTTCAGAGGGATGGGCCTTATATGCAGAACAGTTAGCCCTTGAGGCAGGACTGGCTGAAAATCCATATGATGAACTTGGCATACTTCAGAGTGAAATATTTAGAGCAGTCAGGTTAGTTGTAGATACCGGAATGCATTACAAAAAATGGACAAGAGAAGAAGCAATGAAGTACATGAAATCTATCACTGGAATGTCTGACACAGAGGTCAGGGTTGAAATTGAAAGATATATCGTATGGCCAGGACAAGCTTTGAGCTATAAAGTTGGGATGCTAAAGATGTTAGAACTTAGAGATAAAGCAAAGAATGAGTTGGGTGATAAATTTAACATAAAAGATTTTCATTCAGCAGTACTTGATCATGGAAATCCACCACTATTTATTGTCGAAGAGATGGTTAATAAAATGATTGAGGAAGCAAAAAGTTAATAATTTTCTGGATGCTTTGCTGTAAAGTCTTTGTAATAATCTTGTAAGCTTTCTATATCTTTTTTGTTGTCGCCAGTTGGCGTAAAAGTTTTACCAAGAAGAACTTCTTTTTTTGCAAAATCTAATGAAGCAGGAATTATATTTGCATTAATTCCTTTAGCAATTCTTAAAAAACCTGTCTTCCAAGCTTCAACTTTAGATCTAGTCCCTTCAGGTGACATCCCCAAAAGGGTGCCATTAATTTTTTTTATCTTTTCAATGGCGTCATTAATGACTCCGCCTGGATTGCTCCTATCAATAGGAATACCTCCCATATATCTCAAAAAAGCGCCAAGTCCATATTTAAAAGCAGACTCTTTTCCTAAAAATGATATTTTTGCATCAAGACCTGCAATTGCTGCAACTCCTAAAATACCATCCCAGTTAGAAGTGTGTGGTGCAACTATAACCACTAAATTTTTATGAGCGTGTTCTTCTCCAATATCACCAAGAACCTTCCATCCAAGTATAGACAACAAGGATCTTCCAAGCCATTGAATAAAACGTGGTCTATTTGCTCTAAAACTTTGAGGTATCTGATCGGGTGACACGCTAGACATTTTTCTTTTCCAATTTATCTCTAAAAAGATAGGGAAGATACATAAGATAGCAAACTATGACAGCAAGAACATAAATATCTATTATATGAAAAGGTTCTGCTCTCATGAAATTAGTTACATTGTCTCCTATTGGCTTTTCAACCAAAAACCAATAATTAGCTGGAGGGCCGAGAAAATAATTTATGGGGTACATGATCAACAGTAAAAGTGTTGTGAAAAAAAGTACTTTATGAACGTCTCCTAGATATGGTCTTTGATTGTCGATAATCATTGCATAGCTAACGCCTAATAAAATCATTGAATGTCCAATCTGATTTTGTATATATCCAATATACGGAAATGCATAGAGTATATCTGGAGTCAAAAGTGACATTCCTCCTCCAGCAATACCAAAAAAGAATGCAAAAAGGAAAAACTCTTTTCTTTTTGTAAGAAAATATAAAATTACAGAAAATGAAGAAAAATCACATAAATGAAGAGGTAGTCCCAGTTTCCACTCTTGCATATAGCCCTCTCTATATAGATCCATTCCTTGATTAACCATTATCAAAACGATAATAGCCATAACTAGGAGATTTTTTGAACTATCCGAAGAATTTACAAAGAATCTGGGTAAAAAGATAATTACAAGGAAACAAGCTGCTGTAAAAGCTATGTGAGAGAAACTTAATAAACTTAGCGGTGTCATTTTATTTATATACTTGACCGAATTTATTATCTAAAAAGTCATTCCAAGATAATGATTCTTGTTTTGTAAAACCTTTTGACGATATCTTTCCATCAAGGAACATTTTAAGCACACTACATACTCCTGAGGCTGTTGTAAGTTGAATTGCACTATATTTGTCATCACCATAAATCTTTCTTAAATAAGTTTTTTCTTGGAGAACGCCATCAATCATGCCAATGACTTTTACAAAAAATATAATTACATCATTTTTGGTTCTAGGTACTTCCTTATCAAAAAGCTTCTCCAAAATTTCTTTATTCTTTTTAAGATGTAAATCATTAAATAAAAATTTCATATGATTTAAATGTCCTGGATACCTTATGGTTTTGTAAGTTAAATTTTCAACCTTATCCGCGTATGTTTCACACATGGTGGCACAACCACCACTTGTATTAAAAGCTTCAAAGCTTTCGCCCTCAATTACAAGTTTCTCAGATCCTTCTAATGGCATAACTTTTATTGGCTTACCTTCATATATTGCGTCAGCTTCATTGCAATATTCATTTATTAAGCCGTTTGTTGACCAGCTTAGATAGTAGCTCATTTCATTTGTTGTAAATCTTGGTAATGCTCCTACCCTCATAAGCACTTCTTTTACATCATCAAACTCTTCCATCATACTAGCAGCACAAATATTAATAGCGCCTGGTGCGAGACCGCATTGTGGCATAAGAACACTCTCTGATTTAAGTTCTTTAATAAATTCTGTTGTATCAACATCTTCCGTTAGGTCAAAGTATCCAATGTTTTTTTCTGCTGCTACTTTTGCTATATTTTTATTGACCGCATAAGGGCCTGCTGAAATTACTGCATCATGTCCGACTAAAAATTTCTCAACTTGACTAGAATCAGTTGCATCTAATCCGTCTAAGATATCACCTTGTGAAATATCATAATCATCTTGGAGAAGCTTTCTCAAAGCCCAGCCAATGTTACCGCTTCCAACAATTGCAACCTTATTTTTCATCAAATTCAACTCCTTGAGCAAGTGGCAAGTCTTCCCCATAATTTACAGTTGCAGTTACTCTTCTCATATAATTTTTCCAAGAGTCTGATCCTGACTCTCTGCCACCACCAGTATCCTTCTCACCGCCGAAAGCACCACCGATTTCAGCCCCACTTGTTCCAATATTTACATTTGCAATTCCGCAATCACTCCCGGACTCACTCAGAAATAATTCTGACTCTCTAATGTCATTTGTAAAAATTGAACTACTCAGGCCTTGACTTACATTGTTTTGCATTTCTATGGCATTTTTAACATCTGAAAAACTCTTAACATACAATATCGGTGCAAATGTTTCTTCAAGCATCTCATCTGGGATTTCATCCACCAAAACTAAAGCCGGTTTAACATAAAATTCATCTGGATTTTCAATATTCAATCTTTCGCCGCCGATCACTTCTATTTTCTTTGCGCGTAGAGACTCTAAAATTTTCTGCATAGCGGTATAGCTATCTTCTGAAATTAGAGGCCCAATTTGAGAATCATCTTTTGATGGACAGCCAATAATTAGCTCATCAAAACACTCTCTCAGCCTTGAGACACAGTCATCATAGATATCTTGATGAACAAACAATCTTCTTAATGAAGTACATCTTTGACCAGTTGTTCCACATGCTGAGAATGCTATGCCCTTAATAGTTAAATCTAGATTTGCTGAAGAACATACTATTGCAGCATTATTGCCACCTAGCTCTAGTAAAAGTTTCCCTAAGCGAGCAGATACAATTGGTGCTAGTTCTTTTCCCATTTTTGTACTGCCAGTAGCTGAAATTAAAGAAATCCTTTTATCTTCGCACAAAGAAACCGCTTCTTGATTGCCTCCTTCTAGTATCAAAATAAGATCTGAATATTCGCCACTAACCTTGTCCCATGCTCCTTTTATTCCTTTTGCACATTGGTTTGAATGGGGGCTGGGCTTCCATATTACGCTGTTGCCACAGACTGCGGCTAAACAGAAATTCCAAGCAAACACTGCCATTGGAAAGTTAAATGCTGTTATGCAGCCAACTACACCCAAGGGATGCCATAGTTCTTGTAGCCTATGATTTGGTCTTTCGCTTGGCATCGTTAAACCATATAACTGTCTACTCAATCCAACAGCAAAATCGCACATATCGATTGCTTCTTGCACCTCTCCAAGTGACTCAGTTTTTACTTTTCTGGCCTCTTTAGTAATAGTTTTAGCAAGATCATCTTTACTATTTCTTAATTCCTCTCCGAATTTCCTTATAAGCTCGCCTCTTTGCGGCGCAGGCAAGGATCTCCACTTTAATGATATTTTTTCAGCCTTATCTACAATTTCTTCGTAAACTTTATCGCTCATAAAAAACTCTCCCAAGCTAAACTTGGCTTATTTTACTATAGATACGAAGTATAAATTTAGAATATTTTATGTTTGCCTTGGAGAATCTCAATATACATTTTGTGGTCTCCAATAAAGCTATAAAAAGGATACTTAAATGTTGCTGGCTTGTTTTTCTCAATAAAGAAATGTCCTACCCATGCAAATGCGTAACCTGAGAGCAAAGCAAATAATAGATATAAAAAATTGAATGTAAGAAAGAACCTAATTATAAAAAACAATCCGATACTGGTTCCAATAAAATGCATTAACTTAGTTTTTTTATTGTCATGTTCAGACAAATAATAAGGATAAAATTCTTTAAATGTCTTATATCTTTCCATAATATTATTTCCTTGGTGGTAATCCGTTTATTCTTGTTAGGGTTGTTGTAACGCTTACTCTTCTGTGTTCTGAAAGCTCTTGATATTCAGGGTCAGCATACCAATCAATGGCATGTTTTTCTGACGGAAAGCTGAATAAAATAACTCTTCCGGTCATAGGTTTATCGCCCTCAATATGAGTAATGTTGTCGTCATAGGTTATAAATTCGCCACCATGTTTTTTTAATAATGGAAAGAAGCCTTTTTCATATTCTCTATATTTTTCAGCATTGTGAATCTGTAAATTTGCAATCATATAAACTTTGACTTCTTCCATTTTTACAACAATTTATTTTGGTGCAGACTCAGGTTGATAATCATAATAACCCTCAAGAGGAATCATTAGATGCACAAAAGGAGTTCCTTTCATCATTACATAAGGAGCGCCAGTCGTGAAATCTGTAGAAATACCATCCATAGAGGAAGGATCTTTAGGCATCAACATTAAATGTGAACCTGAATAAATCCAATCTTCTGGATCAGTGTTTTCCTTATCTCCTTCTGAATAAGGCCTAAAGTTATCCACGCCTGTATCTCCATGAATCATCCAAATCCATCCATCATTCTCAATTTTTGGTGTTGTCTGATTAATATATGCATCTGCCCAGGCAACAGCATTTGCATCAGCGCAAGCTGGAGCTGCTTCGTTTGCAGATTTAAATCCCATTTTTGGCATTGGAATAAAAGGTAGGCACGTCCATCCATTAGTGCCCTCTCTTAAAACCTTCCCACTTGCGCTAATTACAGTCGCAAAGTCTCCAATAAAATCTGGCGCAGAAGATGTATAGGTTTCAATTTCCCATGCCTCAGAATTACCATGCATGTGTCCACCCTCGTGGTGACCTGCAGAGATATGCATAACAAAGATAAGTGCAATTAAACTATAAAATTTATTATTCATTTTTTTCTCCCCAAATATGAACATATTCAAATTTAATTCTATGAAAGAATTATGACTAATACAAATCTTCTAACTCTTAGTTTTCTGGATATGTGAAGTAATTGATCTAAACATAGCAATATGCGCAGCTTTAGAATACTCTCTTTCAGATCTAAACCGATGATTTGATGAGGTTTTTGCAATAACTACATTTGATTCAGGATCAACGTATATGAATTGATTAAAGATCCCATGGGCTGTGTAGTCTGTAATAGGATTTCCTGGAACCCACCATTGATAACCATAACCCCATTCATTAGAAGATAGGTCTTTTTCTCCAGCATCTGGCATTAAATGAGGAGCATCTGGTGTATGTGAATCGATAACCCATTGTCTTGGAACTATTTGCTCTCCCATCCAGCTTCCATTATTAAGATATAAATATCCAAACTTAGCATAATCCCTTAATGTCGCATTCAAGCCGCCTAATGCCATGTCAGCACCAGAATTATCAGTAATATAGTATGCATCGCTTTCAGTTCCTATCTTGCTCCATATTTTTTTATACAAATAATCTCTAAGTGGCATATTTGTAACTGACTCAACTATTAAAGCAAGAACTTGAGTGTCTAGACTTACATAATGATTATATGTTCCTTGTTCTCGTCCATTCTTAAGACTCATAGCAAATTCTTTGAATGACATTCCTTTTGCTGTTGCTCTGCCAAATTTATTTATATCTGAGTTTGGATCGGCGTAATCTTCATTAAAAGCAATGCCGGATGACATTTGTAATAAATTTTTTATAGTAACGCCCTCATAACCGGTTCCCTTAAATTCTGGTAAATACTTTTCAACCGTATCATCTATGCTGTCGATAAGGTTTTCATCAAAAGCTATTCCCACAAGGGCAGATAAATATGATTTAGCTACTGAAAAAGAGATATGTTTACTATCTTTGTTATTCCCATTCCAATATTGTTCAAATAAAATTTTGCCATCGTGGAGAATCAATAAGCCATCTGTGTGAAAGTGCGCTATACCCTCTTGTAAGCTCAATTTCTCTCCCTCAAAGAAGTAATTTTCTGGTAATTCAAATGATTCGCTCTTGAATTCGTGTGGCTCATCAGATGATTTAATAGAAGGAGATTCAAGAAATATTGAACCCATATTTATAAAGTTTTTTGCGATGGTTTTTTCGTTATAAAGATTGGCTAGCTTATATAACCTGATAATGTTTGGACTAAAAACTAAAAGCCCTATAAATAACAAAAGAAATATAGCTGCAAGTATTTTACTCATATCAATAAGTTATCATATCCACTGGTCATTTGGTGCAGTTAGATCATCTTTTTGATCACCGGTATTTACAACACCTATAGGTTCAACAAGCATAATTTTTGCCTCTTCGTTGGCATATGGTCGATGCTTAGTTCCTTTTGGCACAACAATCATTTCTCCACTGGTTAAATTTATTGTTTCATCTTCAAATTCAATAAAGATTTCTCCTTCAATGACTATAAAAACCTCATCGGTATCGTCATGCATATGCCATATAAAATCATCTTTAATCTTTACTAATTTAAATTGATAGTTGTTCATTTCAGCAATAACCTTTGGAGACCATAGATCTGAAAATTTGTTGAACTTCTTTTTAAAATTAATTTTTTTCATATTTTAAAACTGCCGACCTTGTACCATCTTCGTCAAATGTCACTTTAAGAGCTTGCCATTCCTCATCGCCACATAATCTCATTAAGCATCCTTCAACTTTTAAATTATGATTATCTAAAAGGTATATGTTGGATTTAAATGTTCTACCTCTCCCAGGATCATAAATCTTACCGCCGTTATATTCTTTAAGGCCTTTCTGATATTCAAATCCTTCTATCAAGTTTATTCCTATGATTGGTCTTTCTCTGAGTGATTTATCTCTATTATTTTCATCTAAGATAGATTTTGGATCAGTTCCCTCATCAACAAAAATATGTTCGATAGTTGCGCATAATTGACTATCGCATTTACTAACAAGAACAATGGATTGTGATGTTAGCCAATAACCTAAAATTTCATCTTCTTCGTGAGCGATTGAAAATTCAGCAAAGAAAAAAATAAAGAAAGCTGCGGCTATGTTGAAATTTTTATACATTTTCCATTCTTATTAATTCGATGATTTCTTTTTCTAAAGTATTAACAGACATACAAATTCTATATGGATTATCATCATATACTGGGTTTCCTACTAATAATTCTTTAGGTTTGTTTGTTTTAAATTTCCATCTTGTTCCAGTTTCCTTGGATTGGAATAAATAATTTATTGACATATCCTCAATGTTGAAAAGATCATCTTCTTCAACTAAATCTAGTCTTACTGTTGCTTTTAAAGATGAGCCAAAAATTCTCTCGATATAATCTACATATATCTCTTCGTTCATAAATCCACAATCTATGTAATTACCAATTTCAGATATGTCTATAAAAAAACTGAATCCTTTATTTAGATCAATATTTTTCAAATTAAAGCGATTTGTAAGAACATAACGGATCTTATTTAGTCTGTCTTGATTTAAGTTATCCAGCAGATTTTTTGTTTCAATTTTCTCAATAGTAGAGGGTGCTTGATAAGAGTTCTTTGATTCTTGAGGCTCGCAAGAAACAATAAAAAATAAAAATAAAAGATATCTCAAATACATTCTCTTAATTGTGTTTAAATTAATTTTCCATTAATAATATCCATTCCCTAACCATTTCGACTGCTTCTTCATGAGTTAGAGCTCTTCCAGATTCTGGCATCATTACACCAGGATCCATTGATATCATTCTATGCAATAAAATAGACTCGTCTGGCTTGCCTGGAACTATGGAATATTTTAATCCACCACTGCCTCGACCGGTAGCTACTGGCTTTTTATAGACTCCTAAATGAGTATCTCTCGTTTCATTTAAATGAAGATAAAGCCCTGTAGAGTTTGCATTTCCTGTAGGTGAGTGGCAATGCCCACAATTTACGTCGAGATAAGATCTAACCCTATCATTCATATTTTGACTTTCATCTGTCCAATCAACAGGCGATACCAGATCTAATGGATAATTATCGATTATTTGTCTATCCATCCAGTATGCTAATTGGTTAAATTCTCCATCTTTATATGTAAACTCCTTGTTAATATTTCTAGCTTTAGGTCCTATTGGAGTTGTTTTGTCATTAGCTGCATGACATTCCTTACATTGATTGACATTTGGGACTCTGTAACGAACTTCTTTTTCTTCACCCATAAAGTCTATCCAAGAGACATTTATTGTTTTGCCTGCTACTTTTTTAAATGCTTCCGTTTGTTCATCATTCCAAGCATATGAGACTGCTTCCCACCCAGATTCTTTTCTTAATAAAAGTCTAGTTTCTAATAAATTTTTGCCTAACTCAGGATTCCTTTCATCAACAGGATAATAAAATGTTTTTATAAGCGCAGATCCAATTGGGAAATCAAAAACCCAGCTCTCTTTGTATTTAGCTTTTTTATTATTTGGAACGTAAACCCATCTTTGTTTGTATGAATAGTCTGAAAAAAGTGTAGATATTAATTCATATGGAATTACATCTTCGTGAGGCACTTGTGCAGAATTGTCATAAAAAAATGCAAAATCAGATAATTTTTTTGGGAATGTTTCTGCCATTATTAGGTTATCGTTTACGGCAAAAGATCTCATGCATAGCATAAGAACTATCAAAATTTGAACTGTATTTTTCATTATCCCTATATACCGTCTATAACAATCGGTTCCAGTGGATTAATGACCCCTTTAAATTCTTTTTTATCTGTTCGTGTAGGATTTGTGAAGCCCAACATATATTTGATTGGGCTTATCGTAAGAAAACTAACTTTATTTTCTTCTTCCATAATTAACTTTTCATCTTCTGGCTGACCAAAAACCATTTGTGAGATTGGAACTACGCCATCCCAAAATATGTCAGGCATATTGCCATTACTTATCTCATAAAGGGCTTTTGCCAAATCTCCTGTCTCAAGATCTGGATCAAATCCACTCGGTCCATAAGTATTGCTGTGCACTTGAATCCTTTTAGGATGAGGATAATAGTTTGGATCGTCTGTCTCATCTGAGTATGAAACAATTGACAAATTTACTGTTCCATTCCCACTCATAAGGTTATCGAAAATTTCAACATCTGAATTTGCCATAACTATGATACCTGTCCCTCTTGGCACCTCTCCGACTATGTTTCCCTCAGGTGCAAAATTATCTGTATCGTTATCAATTGATTTATTATCAAATACTCTTATGTGATGGCCTCCTTGTTGAGGAAGGTCTGGCAAGTCAAAGACTAATATTCCAGCTGTATTATGTGATGCCAAATTATTGTAAACATCAGCATAGTATGAATTTTCAATTTCAATTCCAGCAACGTTATATTGAGCAATGCTATTTCTAACAATTATATTTTTTGACTGGCCAACATATATACCAGCATCGGACGCTCCAATTGCAACACAACCATCTATAAGAACATCTTCAGATTCAACTGGATAAAAACCATAAGCTCCGTTCGTGCTTTTCGGACCACCAGTCCATTCTGTTCTGAGATTAATCATATTAATACCATTAGAACCTATAACCTTAAGAGCATCTCCTTTTGCATCTAATATTGCAAAATCTCTAAGTGTTACCTTGTCTGAGGTGACTAAAAAGCCTTGAGCACCAGATTGTTGATTTTTAAAATCAAGGATAGTTTTTTCCATGCCTTCACCCTTGATAGTTACATTACTTACATCAAGAGATAGTCCATCTTCAAATTCATAATATCCAGACTCAATAACTAATGTATCCCCTTCATTCATTAATATCAGAGCTTCTTGTAATCTCTCGTGAGCATCTGGGCCAGGACCAATAAAAATACTCTCAGCTAGAACATTTTTTGAAAAAAATATTGACGCTATCGCAATGGATAATCTAGAAAAAAATAATATATTTTTGGTTAATGAAAAGATACGCTTCCCCTTTCGTAATTTTTCGTATATTTATTGTATTAGAAAAGGGGGTTAAATCAATAATATTTATTCACTTGTTATCTCAATTGTTATTTTTTTTGAGACAAGTGGTTGATAGTTGCTTCCGGAATTAACTGGCTTAACTGGAACGTGTTGATAATCTCCAAGGGCCAGTTGTAAATCATATTTTCCAGGCTTAAGCGATAGAGCTGCTTCGGTTTGACCACCACCAAAATGAAGAATGTTTTCTCCATATGGTATCGGTTCAACTTTATTAACAGTTACATCATATGCGTTATTAATTATTAGGTGATGATGTCCGCTGACTAAACAAGGATCAGAATTATCTACCATTACTCCCGCAGGACTAACTTTTACATTTTTGGATCCAAATTCAATCTTAATTTCTTTAGCATTTGTTATTAGTCCATCTGGTGGATTTATAAAATATAGTTCGACATTATCACAATGACTATTTTGATTTGAGAAAATTACGGGAGTAAAAATAATAAATATAAGTAAGTTTTTCATAATTAGTTTTTGGTTTTAGGCGGCCCAAAGAAAAAATATAGAGCCTCGTTAAAGTTTTGGGCTGATCTGATATTTTTGATCATATCAGCCCATCCCATAAATGTTATTTTGGTTGGGCTAAATGTATTTACATTTTTCACTAAGCCATATTTGACTGGCTCTTGCTCAGGCTCAAATGTTCCAAAGAGCTTATCCCAAATTATCAGCAAGTTTCCGTAATTTTTGTCAATATACTGGCTATTTGATCCGTGATGCACTCGATGATGTGAGGGCGTATTAAAAATCCATTCTAAAGGCCCCAACTTTCCAACTATTTGTGTGTGTCCAACAATTCCCCATAAAGTGCTAATAACGCCTGCAACAGCAATTACCGTTGGATCAAAACCTATTAAAGGCAATGTAATAAAAAAAGGTATTTTTGATACTGGTCCAAACCAAGCCTGCCTGAAAGAAACAGCAAAATTCATTTCCTCACTTGAGTGATGACTCATATGGACAGCCCATAAAAAGTTAACTCTATGCGATATCCTATGATAAAAATAAAAAACAAAATCTATCATCACGAATGTTAACAACCAAAGTGTCCAGATTGGCATCGATTCAGATAAGTTAAAAAGCTTAAATTGATATAAATAAAAATGAAGCGCCAAAGTTGCTCCTTTAAGAGCAAATACCATCAATATATTTCCTGTTAAAAGCCCAACTGTACATAACGTATCTTCTTTTTTATAAAGATTTTTGTTTGTGGCGCTTGAAAATAGTACTTCAAACAAAATCATTGCGAGAACTATGGGCGCTCCCACTGCATAGATTTCATTTACTGTTAAGTTAGTCATTTATATTTTTATACTTGATGAAGGGCTTTCAAAAGCACTTTTCTTGTATCAGCTGGATCTATAACCGCGTCAATCTCTAAAAAAGATGCTGCTTCAACTGCTTTACCTGCATCATACATCTTTGTGACAAGTTTTTCATACAGTTTATGTTTTTCAGCTTCGTCACTAATTGCATCGAGTTCCTTTTTAAAACCAAGTTTAACTGCTCCTTCTAATCCCATTCCTCCAAATTCACCAGTAGGCCATGCTGCTGTATATGCTGGCTGATGAAGACTTCCTCCAACAAGCGCTTGTGCACCAAGGCCATAACCCTTTCGAAGAAATATTGCAGCTAGTGGTGTTTTCATCATCGAGCCTGCTTTAAAAAGATTTGCCATTCTTCTAACTGCTCCTTCCTTTTCGCTTTCAGGCCCAACCATAAATCCTGGAGTGTCTACAAAAGAAGCCACAGGGATCATTTTGTCGCTACAAAGGTTAAAGAAATCTGAAACTTTATCAGATGCTTCAGAATCTATTGCTCCACCAATATGTTTGCAATTACTAGCAATGATCGCTATTGGATGTCCTTCAATTCTTATAAAGCCTGTTATAACCGACTTTCCATATTCTTTTTTTACTTCTAAGAAAGATTCTTTATCTGCAATAATCTCTAAAATCTCTCTTACTTCATAACTATACCTTCTGTCTTTAGGCATTATCTCTCTTAAGATCTCTTGTTCATTATTCTTATAATCTTCGAAACTTCCTTGAAAATATGACAAAATCTTTTTAGCGTAAAATGTTGCCTCTTTCTCATCTTCAGCAACTATGTCTACAACACCATTAAATTTATGTTCTTCAATTGGGCCGATTTCTTCTGGAGAAAATTTACCAAGTCCTCCTCCCTCAATCATTGCAGGTCCTGCCATTCCAATCCATGAATTCTTTGTTGCAATTTTAAAATCGCTGCTTCCAAATAAGGCCGCGTTGCCAGCAAAACAATAGCCATTATTCACTGCAATCTTTAATGACTGACCTGATAGAGATGCCCAGTTTGCAAAAGATGGTACATGTAAACCTGCTACCTGTGTTGTTACATCGACATCACCTGGTCTTCCGCCCCCACCCTCAGTATAAATAACAACGGGCAGATTAAACTTCTTAGCTTTTTCAATTATGCGATCTAGCTTTTGATGGTGGAAATAGCCTTGTGTTCCTGCAAGCACAGAATAGTCATAGATTATAGCTACTGCATTTGATTTATCCTTTCCTATAATTTCTGAATTTATTGAACAAAATCCAGTAATGATTCCATCGGCATTCGTTTCCTCTTGCAAATCATCGTAATCTCGCCTGCTTCTTTGGGCTGCGACAGCAAATTGTCCAAATTCAAGGAAAGAGTTGTCGTCGACTAAATCATTAAGATTTTCTCTTGCTGTTCGAAAACCTTTCTTATGTCTTTTTCCAGTAGATTTTGTTCGATTTTCATCGTTACTTTTTTCAAGTCTATGAATAAATTCTTGATATAGTTCGCTCACAATCAGGTTCCTTTTTCAATTTGATGCAGTATTTCGTCAGGTATTCTAAATCCGCTCCTTGTAATATCCCATTTTTTTGAAACAACTTCTGTAGATAATTTATCATATAGGTGTGGAAATTCTCCTGCTCTATTTCCACCAGCAGCCTCATAAACCAATCGCGTCTCTAATTTTTCTTTATTTATTTGTAGCAAAATCAATGAATCTTCTTGTTCAAAATATAGGTTTAAAGTTAATGCTAATTGTTTTGAAGTAGATAGATGAACAAAGCCATCCTCTTTATCTAAAATTGTCTCTATATACCCTGTATTTAAGGCATTTTTCCATTCATTAATGGTTAAAACTTTATAAACATCAAACATGAATAAGTTTAGCTGCTTATAACTTTTTTAATCCCATCTATTGATATCTTCATACCATGATGAACTGCATCAGCAAAAACTTCTGGATCAATTTCTGTAGTCCATAAAAAACTGCATGTTTTTTCATCGACGGCAGTAATTTGCATTGTTGCAATATGATGATTTATTGGAGTTCTTGTTTCAACAGCAGAATATTGAAGCTTCATTTCATTATCGTCATTTAGCAAAATTTTTTCCTTAACTGTCCCCATTCCATCCATTTCGAAAACTCTGCAATCTCCCTCAAGGCTTATTTCTTCTACAGATGGCACCCAGTCACACCTAGATACATCTGACACAATTCCCCAAAGTCTTTCGGCTGAACAATTTAATATCATTTCTTCTTTTAGCACTTTCATAACCATATTATGTCTATAATTAATACAACGAATCAAATTAATTTTAGAGGGTCAGTGATGTTAGACGAATATCAATCAGTATTTCTAGGTCTATGGTTAATTCTTGCGACAATTATAATTCAAGCAATGGTAGCCATAAGAGTCCACAGAAGACAAAAAGGTGGATATAAAGTTGGGGTCATTAAGCCTGAACTAGGTCAATCATCAATTGTATTTAGAGCTCATAGAACCTTTCAAAATTCCCTTGAAAACATAACGCCATTACTTGGAATGGCAATAATTGGAGTTTTGACAGGATATGGCGCATTCAAATTGTCAGTAATCGTGTGGATATATGCTTTAGCAAGAATAATGCATATGATTCTTTACTATAAAATTGCGACGGATAAAAACCCAAGCCCGCGTAGTATATTTTGGGCTATAGGATTTTTAACAAATTTTTATCTAATGATTGATTTAGGCATTCACCTTCTAATATGATTTTAAAAAGTTTAGGGGAAATAATAATTTATTTACAAAAGGAGAAAAAATGAAAAAATATATTTTTGCATTTGTTTTAATGTTTGCAGTATCTTCATATGCATTTGAGGTTACTGGAGATAGCTTTAAAGCAAAATTTAAAATTGATTCAATAACTGTTGGGAAATTAGAAAGTACCATTAATTTGTCCAGTGCTGATACCGGCCAATATGGAAAAGTTTATGTTTCTTATACTTTAACTTCTAATCCAAATATTACTACCTCCGGCACATGGACAGGTCACGGAAGAGGTATCAGCCCAGATGGAGTCCTTGCAAGGGGTGACTTAATGGGAGTTTGGACTTTAGACGGTACAAAAATTCATATCAAATCTGTTGATAGTGTTAGTGATGGCGTAAATTTCCTTGTTGGAACAATTGATTTGATTGCAGGTGAAATGGATGCTGAGGTCTATAAAGTAGAATAACTAAAAGATAGATATTAAAAGCGGCTTATGCCGCTTTTTTTATATAGATTTAAAAAGTGTTTTTATGCTGGACATTACCCCTGGATTTTTTTCAAAACTTTTAATTGATTCATCTGGTTTTGACCAATCTTCAGCGGCGCTAGCAAAAAAATTAGAATCAATTTTTACCCAGCTAGAATCATCTAAAGTACCAGCTTTTATATAAAGTATATGTGAAATTTCTTTGGCGTAGCTCAGAACTCCTGAGCCGCATTCTGGACAAAATCCTCTTCTTACATGAGATCCGGCGGTTCCAACACTTTCAAAGTATTTTAAGTCTCCATTTACCTCGATGTTTTTCTTAGCTATAAATAAAATTGTTGCTTTTCCGGAGCCGGTTGTTCTTTGACAATCTTTGCAGTGACAATGATGTGCAGATATTACTTTATCTTTTTTAAAAGAATAATTTACTTTGCCGCATTGGCATTTGCCAGTTTGAATATTGTTCATAGTTTTATTCTACAGTAAACTCAATATGCTTATGAATAAAGCAAAATTTCTATTATTCTTTACATTAATGCAAATTAACAATTTAAATAGTCAGCTAGCAATTGGAGAGTCTAAAGAATTCTTCTTAGAGCATAACGCTTATGACAGAAAAGTTCAGATATATTATCCCTTTGGAAATGAAATAAATGATCAAACAAAGTTCATAATAATGAATGATGCTGAAGAGCTATTTTTAGAGGAAGACACATGGAGAGGCAAATCATGGAGAATAGATAAAACCTTTAAGGATTTGGCTAACGAAGGAAAAATTTTAAATGTGGTAATAATTGCAGTAAATAGTGCTAAAAAACCAGGAAAAATATTAAACAGTACTCGTAGGTATGCTGATTATTTTCCAAACGAATCAATCTCTTATTTTGATGATAGTCTTAAAAAAGATATTTATTCGTCTTTCATTGACAAAGAAGAGCTTAATTATCCTAAATTTCTTGCTGAATCTTTAATACCTGAGTTAGAAAATAGATTAGCAATTAATCTAAATAAAAGTAATTTAGGAGTAATTGGCTCTAGCATGGGAGGCTTGTCTGCTCTAAACACTATATTGGAATACCCTGAACTATTTGGATTTGCTGGCTGTTTATCTACACATTGGATTGGTATAAAACCATTTGAATATATTACGTTACCTTTTAGAAAACGTATTAGCCCAGACGAAGATACAGTTAAAGCTATTGAAACGTATGTGAGAAATAATATTAACAAGCTAAATGATCATAAAGTTTATTTTGATCATGGCACTAGGGGTTTGGATTATTTATACAGGCAGCCCCAAATTAACATTAATAAAGTCTTTGATGAAAATAAAATTTCATTCAAAAGTGAAGTTTTTAAGGGTCATGAGCATGATCCAGTTTTTTTTGGGAGCAGATTTAAATCTATACTTCTATACTTATTAGAGAATTAAAATTATTTCATTCGTAAGAGAGCGCATAATTTATTTCCTGTCGGATCTCTTAAATAAGCTAAATACATTCTAAAATCTCCGTAATCACGAATGCCAGGTGGGTCCTCAACAGAGGTTCCTCCATTTTCAATACCAGCTTTGTGCCATGCGTCACCTTGATCCGTATTTTTTATATTGAAGCCAATTGTTGCTCCATTTGAAATTGTGGCAGGCTTACCATCAATTGGTTCAGTAATACAAAAACTTGCTCCGTCAAGATTATAAAAATATCTCTTTTGTCCTGTTAAATTTGGAAATAATTTGCCAGGCTTAGAACCTAAAACCTCAAACAACTTATCATAAAATAGTTTTGATTCTTCAATATCATTACTTCCTATCATCACATGACTAAACATAATTTTCTCCGTTTGATTAATAGATATATATTAAAAGGAATGAAGTGATCAAAGCAATTATCCAAAGAGAAAGAGAATAAAGAAGATTTTTAAAGTTTATTATCTCTGTTGTTTGCATATTGAATTGTGCACCGATGCAAAACAATGCTCCAATAATCAAAGCCTTACTTAGAGTATTAAAAATATAAATAATTTCATACTGGAAATTTACTAATGATCCAATAAAAACCGCTATTGCAAAAAATACAACAAATAAAGGTAAACTAAGTTTCGTATCTTTGTCTCCATAATAAATACCCATCGCGATAACTAGCGGTATTAACCAAAGAGTTCTAAGAAGCTTGAGTGTAACAGCAGAATTAAGTGCATCGTCACCAAATGTCATCGCAGCTCCTATTACGGAACTTGTATCATGTATTGCAAGTGCAGCAAATGCTCCAAAATCATATGCGGTCATTTCTAAATGTTTTCCGATTAGGGGAAGAAAAATAATTGCTAATGCATTAAAGAAAAAGATTATCCCTAGAGATATTAGTATATCTTTTGGTGTTGCTTTAATGATATTTGAAACAGCTGCTATAGCAGTTGCGCCGCAAATTGCTGTTCCTGATGATATTAAGATTCCTAAACTTATATTTATCTTTAAAACTCTCGCTAAAAGAAGACCTATGACAAAAATTACAATTACATAAAAGGAGATATGAATAAAAAAAGAAGATGTTAAATCTAATGCAGTAGATGAAGAAATAGTAAATCCAAGAATTACTATTCCTGTTTGTAGCATATAAGTTCCTATTGACTTACTTATTATGATATTTGGTTTTCTAAAAATTGTGACAAAAACAATCCCCGAGATTAATCCAAAGATTGGTGAATTTAAAAATATTGATGTAGCAACAGCTGAAATACCAAATAAGTAGTTCATTTAGTATGTTGAATCAATAATGTTGGCACGTTGTGAGTATGTGACTTTACAGTAGCAACAATAGTATTTTCCTTAACGCCCTCTTTAATAGGTGAAATGTCTATGCCATCTGAAGCTATTCTTCTGTGAGCTTTTTCTAGTGACTCAACTTCCCAGGCAAGTCCCCAAAGTGCATCTTCTGAACTTTTATCATTAGTTTTTTCAATAACTTCAATAGTTGTTTTGTTCAACCTAAAAAATAACATTCTGCTTTTCCAATGTTCAATAACTTTATCCAGCGCCAATCTAATTTTGAAAATATCTTTATATATATTGATAAAGCCGTCTGCGTCATTTGTATTTATAACAACATGATCAAGCTTATTTATTGAATGCTCCTCATATCGAGCTAGTTTTGGCAAAGATCCCTCAGTATGTTCAATAATAAAAGAAAATAATCCGCGAGTTAGTTCAGGAGGAAGAAATAAATTGTTCCATTTTCTAGTTTCTCCTGTTTTATAGTCAGTGCCTTCACCTTCAGACGGATCTGAAATTAAATACCCAAGTTCTTTTAGATTTTTTGTAGTCATGTTTATATCATCGGTACCTAATACAATTCCGAACAGTCCTTCTCCTTTTTCTTCAAGTGTTTGCTTTATAAGATCAGCTCCCAATCCATCACCGTTTTCGGCTAGGAGCTCAAGATAAGTATTGTTAAAGTTAAAAATTGAGTTGGCCGTGCCAAGCGCTTTATGATTGCCTCTCCAAACTGGATTAATACCAAATATCTTTTTATAGTCGCTCTCAGCTTCGTCTAAATTCTTAACAGCTATTATTAAATGATCTAGGGCAGATATCATTTTTTACTTTTAAATGAGAACAGGTTGCGAAAAAATGGCAGTATCCAAATGATTTTCAGAAAGCTTTTTGGAAAAAGTCTGCTCATCAAATCATAAAAATGTGCATCTATGCCAATAAGTATCCTCTTATTTTTCTTTTTAATATTTTTAAGAATAACTTTTGCGGCATGCTCAGGAGATGATGGTGCATTATTTTTAAAATTTACGCCTGCCTCCTCTTTTGTTGCTGCATTGGCTCCAAAAATAGCAGCACCTGCGTCATCTGCTTCAAAACTTTTAAATCTCGAGGAAGAATAAATGTTAGTACCTATGTGTCCAGGGAAAACGCAGTAGGCCTCTACAGGAGACTCGGATATTTCAAGCTCTAAGGCAAGAGATTCTGTAAAAGCTTTAACTCCGAATTTTCCTACATTGTAAATTGATTGTTTGGGTACACTAAATAAACCAAAAATTGAAGAGGTATTGATAATTGCTGCCTCGGGTCTCTTTTCGAGCAATGGTAAAAACACGGTTGTCATTTGAATAACAGAGTTTAAAAGAATATCTAACCCAAAATTCCAATCTTCTTCTTCAACCTCATCTACAGTCCCAACAATAGAAAGGCCTGCATTGTTAAAAACCATATCGATATGATTATGATGTAGTAAAACTTGATTGGGTAAGTCATTAACTTTATCTCTATCGCTTATATCAAATGCATGTGTGGATACAGCTACATTTTTCTTCTCGAGCATTGACTTTGTCTCTGCAAGTGAATCTTCGTTCCAATCTACAAGAGCTAAGCTGCAGCCGCTTTCTGCAAGCTCTAAAGCTAAAGCTCTGCCGATTCCAGATCCTGCACCAGTAATAAGAGCAACTTTTTCACTAAAGTTTTTCAATTTTGATACCTCAATTTTTTAATTTCATTTGGCCAACAAAATCTAGTTTTCCAATATCAAGTCCCTTCATCCTCAGCATGTCATAAAAAGTTGTAAGATGAAAATAAAAATTTGGCAATGAAAAAGAAATAATAAAGTCAGTTGCACTGAATGGCCATTCTATAGTTCCCATTTTAAAAACTACGTCCTTTTCTGCAAGGCTGTCTATTTCAGCTGGGTCTGTGTTCTTGAGTTTTTCTTCTGCGTCTAACAACATGGTTTTTAGACTTTCAAAATCAAGGTTATCTGGCATCTTAGGAGGCCCAAATTCTCCGGTTTTCAGTGCTTCTATTGCTCCAACTGAATGATGAACAATGCTAAAAACTTGAAATGTAAAAGGTGCCATATCTTTATATAGCTGCATTTCAACTATATCCTTCGTACTTATATTGTTTTCTGAGAAAAAATTTTCTGCCTTATTAATAATTTTCGTTGCTGCTGATACCATTTGCACATAGGTTTCTAAAGAAATGTTACTTAATGAAACGCTCATAATAATCTCCCTACTGGCTCGTCTTATAGATGTTAACTATCGTCACACCTAGAACTATAAAAAATAATCCGATAATTGTCTGCCAATTTAATGATTGTTTGTAAAAAAAGTAGCTGAGTATCGCAATTGAAAATATTCCTATACCTGACCATGAGGCATAAACTACAGATAATGGTAATTTTTGTGAAACAATTGCGAGAAAATAAAATGAAAACGCATATGCAATCATTAATACAAATGTTGGAACTGGCTTTGAAAAATTTTGAGATGCAGGTAGCAACATTGTTCCGATTACTTCCATAATAATTGCACAGAACAATAAAAAATAAGTTTGCATAAATTGATTATAATAAATTTCAAACTTATTAATCTTTTATGAGTAATTATTTATATTCTTTCAAATTCGCCATGATATTTTTTCTTGTATCTTGTGGAGGTGGTGGAGGTGGTGGCTCATCTGAGGCACCTTATTCAGCAAATACAAATAATGCGCCTTTTTTTGTGAATAAAATTACTGAAATTGAAGTTGATGAACTCCAAGTTGATGTTGTAACAATAGAGGCAGATGATCTAGATGGTGATGTCTTACGATATAGCCTTGGCGGCAATGATCCATCTTATTTTTCTATATCTAGCCAAGGGGTTATAACTTTTAATAACTCTCCTAGCTATGATGTTAAAAATGAATTTTCTATTTCTGTTGAGGTTACAGATAACATTGAAGCTGTGTCACAGCCTTTAACAGTTTTTCTTTTAAAGGTATGCAATGAGGACATGTACAGTTTTAAAGTATGTTTTGAAGAAGAGAATTTAAATATTACTTACGATAGAGATAATGATTATCCAACATGGCAGGACTGGGATGGAGATTGTCAGAATAATAGGCATGAAGTTTTGATTGCTGAGCATATCAACGATGACGAAAACCATCCGCTAGTTCTTTCATCAAATAATTGTTTTGTGAACTCTGGAAAATGGTTTGATCCATATGACAATCTTTATTATTACAATTCTTCAGAAGTGCAGATAGATCACGTTGTGGCATTATATGAGGCGCATAAAAGTGGCGCTTGGGCTTTCCCCTCGGCAAGAAAATTAAAATTTGCAAATAATATAGAATTTGACGATTTGCTTATTGCTGTTGGCGCATCATCAAATAGTAAGAAGAGTGCTTATGATCCATCTGAATGGGTACCTAATAACACAGCTTATATTTGTGAGTATGTTCAGAAATGGCTAAACATAAAATCAGAATTTAGATTAAGCCTTGATCAAGATGAAAGAAATGCAATTGAGGAAATATACCAAAGTCAGAACTGCTCTTTTTGAACGAACTGGTTTTTATAGAGATTAAAAATTGTTATTTGGCTACTCGTTTAAAATAAATTTCGTTGTTACCATTGATGCCGACCATTTCCCATCCATCTTGTCCAAGCTTATTTATTTCAACATTCATCATTTCAAGTTTCCAATCCTTATCCTTATGAGTTTCTTTAAAGTCTTCGGTTTCAGGATTTGAATAGCCCATAGCCGTTGAATTACTGTGATCAACTATTTTATATTCCCATTTAACATCGCTCATAATTTTCTCCCTAAATTAAATTTACCATTGATTGTATTAAGAATTTAAAAGTACTGCGATGTTATCCACCGAAAAATTAATTTATATTAGTGTCAGATAGATCTAATATTTATTTTGCGCAGCAAGAACACTCGCAGCAATCACAACAATCACACATATGTTAAGTATACACTATTAGAATTAAAGGAATCTTATGTTAGTGATTTATTAAAAATTTCGCTGTCATGTTTAAAAGACTTAAATTCTAGAGCATTGCCAAAAGGGTCTTTAAAAAACATTGTTTTTTGCTCGCCAGGCAACCCTTTAAATCTTAAATAAGGTTCAATTATAAATTTTATGTCGCTAGATATTAATTTTTCTGAAAAAACATCAAATTGTTCCCATTCAAGCACAATGCCAAAGTGGGGTACTGGAACATCTTTACCATCAACTTCATTTGAAAAGCTGCTTGCTTCGCCTATGTGACAAACTAATTGATGCCCAAAAAAATTATAATCAATCCAATGCTCATCTGATCTGCCCTCAGCAAATCCTAGTTTTGAGCCATAAAATTCTCTTGCTAGCTCAATGCTGTTTACTGGAATTGCTAAATGAAATGGTCTTAGATCCATCTCTACTCAGTTGCAATTCCTATTTTTAATCGTGCGATTGCGTTTCTTTCTTCTGAATCGTTTAAAGACCATGAATTATTTAAAAGTCTTGTTGAGTATTGCTTGTTGTATAAGAAAGGCATGATTAATTGAAAAAGGCCAAATGTGACCAAAGAAAAAATTAAATGGAATACGCCAATTGATATTTCCCCTCTAAAAATTGGAACAAAGAAACCAAAAAAGAAATAAGTCCATGAATAACCAACAAAACAGTTCTTTTGAATGCCTGATTCGTTGTGCTTAACTTTTATTTTCTTTTGCCACCCGAGCACTAAGGTGCCTATTATCATTGGAGAAAAGACAAGTAGTAAGATTGAAAATGTTAATACCAATATATCTGCCATTATTTTGCTCCGTATAATTTTAAATTGTTATTCGGTTGACTTCCAATCAGGTTCAGCCGCAGGCCAATATATAGCACCATGTGCCATAGATAATCCGGTTTCCCCATGTGGCCATACTTCTCTATCGAGCATAAAACCAGGCTCATTAATGCCTTTATCTCTGAAAGATTGATCTATAGCAATTTTTCCAGAATTTTTGTCAAAATCTAATACCATAACCCTTCTCTCTAACTCTTTAAAAAATCCTGTTAGTACAATTTTATTACCCTTTCTATTTGGGCTAAGCCAGTGTGTGCCGTAATCAACTCCAGTATCCAAACGGTCGACCTCAATTGGGTTAAAAGGATCTTTAATATCTAGTACTACTACTCCGTTAAACCCACCTGTATCGCTGGCAACTGTTTGTATCCAAAAGTTACTAAGCCTAACAGGCAATGAACAAAATGGGCCTTCAGCAAAATGATGGACATATGAAATTTTTGGTTTACTTTTATCAATGTCGCTCAATACATACAAACCGCAAGAAAATGTTTGAAACATAACTGTCTCTCCATCAAGAAGGAGACGACCTTCAAATGGATTTTGATCAATAATCATATTTTTTGTTTTAGGCAGTCTTATAGTATGCAAGTTTTCGAGGGTTTCCATGTTCCAAACTTGTATGTGATATCCATTATCGGTTTCATGCATATCGTAATTAGTTGTAATGATCCGATTAAGTTTTGGCACCAATACAATTCCATAAGGCCGCATAAATATTGATTCATCAATTTCTGCATCCGATGATCTTAAATATTCTCCGTCAGCAGTAAACTCTACAATACCCCCAACAGTATCAATCCCTCCTTTGGTTTGGAAAGTAGAAATAATATTCCCATTTGGCAGCTCAGAATAACTATGGGGGAAACTGTAACCTTTAGTTTTACCAAAACTTTTCAATAATCTAGGGTTTTGGGGGTCAGATGCATCATAAATATATGTATGACTGTTATGAAAGTCATTTGCATATATTAGTCCGGAGGTTGGCAAAAATATTGGGGTATGGTGCGCCATTCCAGTTGTTTCATAAACGGGAACGGTATCGATAAGTTCTCCGTATTTTTCCGATTCTGCATCAGCATTTATAACAGCTAAAAAATTTGGATCCTCAAAGCCCACGTCGTGCAACCACACATATAACAACTCTTTTGGATAGGGCTGAGAATTATTTTCAGAACATGAAGCGATGATAAACAAAAATATTAATAATTTAAGTTTGTTCATTTATAACTTAAAGGTTTCGTCTAAGATAAACATCTCAACACCGCCTGTTATTCTATCCTCTGACATTGCCTCAACAGTTGCTGGATCATTAAATATTCTTACAAATTCATCTACATCATTTGTATCGAAAACAGCAATTACTGTTTTGTCGTTTGCCGTCCCCATGTGAACAAGCGATACACCCTGACTCTTAAATAAGTCAGTATGGGTTTTAAACTTTTCTCTCCAATGATCAACACTCTCAACTTCTGCTCTTACTGCTATCAACATTTTGAATCTCCTTTTGCTTTCTATTCTAAATTACTCGATCATTACTGTGTAGATAAAATTATCTACTTTTATTAAACTTGATGAATAAACATTACACTTATGAACATACCCAAGATAGTTAAATCTTCTTTAGCGGACTTAGACGAAGTGAAGTCAGTTCTTACGTTAGGTTTTTCATCTGATGCTCTATTGAGATGGGTCTTCCCTGATGCATCTTCTTACCTTAAATGTTTCGATATTTGGATGGAAGAGTTCTCAAAAATAGCTTTTGAAAATAATATTGTTTACTCAGAGGAAAACTTTTTCGGTTCATCTCTTTGGCATCCTCCTGGGGTTGAGTTTGATAATTCAGTTCTGGGGCCAACTTTTGAATATATTCCTGCAGATCGGATAGAGGTTGTTATCAAATTTTTTGAAGAATTTGAAAAATATCATCCGGAAGATGCTTGGTATTTACCTTTCATTGCTGTTGATCCTTCACAACAAAGAAAAGGAATAGGTTCTTTTTTATTAAAAGAGGCTCTTAAAATGATCGATGAAAAAGGAGATAGAGCATATCTAGAAGCTTCTAATGAACTAAACAAAGCTTTGTATGAAAGGCATGGTTTTGTAGAAATTGGAAGGGTGCAATTTGAGGACTCTCCACCTGCATTTCCTATGATAAGAGAGTCAATTAAATAAGTTTTTTAATTGTTTTATCGCCTTGATAGTATAACGATCCAACGGCCAAGATTTAGAATGTCTGCCAATGCAGCAGATACGTATGTGAGAGATGCTGCTTTAAGAATTTGACTAACGGCTTTTTCATTCGACTGCGATATATATTTCCCTTCTCTAAGTAAAGGGAGTGCTTTTGAAAAACTTGCATCAAATTCAATTGGTAGAGTCACTGCATGAATTAGCATACGTGCAATAAAACCTGACAAACCTAAGAGAAGCAATAAAGAAAAAGGCATCGGATGCCTCGTAATAATACCGATAACCGGAGATAAAGAAATAATGATAGCGCTCAAACGGGCCACACTATTAACTATAGGAATCATCTTTGTTCTTGTAGCAAGACGTTTATCACCTTGTTGATCCTGAATCGCATGCCCAACCTCATGGGCTGCGATAGCAATTGCGGTCAACGAC
>Ga0209433_10000081_pt1 | contig 28532 bp, 29 predicted proteins | sample METZYME_5_50m_FD_187552 | JGI IMG/M metagenome (GOLD analysis project Ga0209433, IMG submission 187552) | Marine microbial communities from oxygen minimum zone in mesopelagic equatorial Pacific - METZYME_5_50m (SPAdes) (version 2) | ecosystem: Environmental > Aquatic > Marine > Oceanic | place...
AAGAGCCACAACAAGTAAAAGAAGAGCCACAACAAGTAAAAGAAGAGCCACAACAAGTACAAGAAAAGCCACAACAAGTAAAAGAAGAGCCACAACAAGTAAAAGAAGAGCCACAACAAGTAAAAGAAGAGCCACAACAAGTAAAAGAAGAGCCACAACAAGTACAAGAAAAGCCACAACAAGTAAAAGAAGAGCCACAACAAGTACAAGAAGAGCCACAACAAGTACAAGAAGAGCCACAACAAGTAAAAGAAGAGCCACAACAAGTAAAAGAAGAGCCACAACAAGTACAAGAAGAGCCACAACAAGTACAAGAAGAGCCACAACAAGTACAAGAAAAGCCACAACAAGTACAAGAAGAGCCACAACAAGTACAAGAAAAGCCACAACAAGTACAAGAAGAGCCACAACAAGTACAAGAAGAGCCACAACAAGTAAAAGAAGAGCCACAACAAGTACAAGAAGAGCCACAAGAAAAACCTTCTATAGAGTTACAAGAAATTGATGAAGATAATAGAAAGGCAAAAAATAAAGAATTATTAAAATTATTAAGAGATTCATTACCACAAGACAATAATCAAATAAATAAATTAAACAAAAATATGGATTTTAGTAAAATGAATAAAAATGAATTATATAAGTTTTGGGAGAATGTTGATTTAAAATATATGGAATTTGATAATAGTTTAGCCAATAGTAATTATCCAAATAGGTCGTATTGGCATTATGTGATAAAAGATTTAGGAGAAACAATATATCACAGTAATGATGAAACTCCAATTGAATATTTGATTGAAATAAATAAATATGTTAGTCCTAATTATTCAATAAATATAAAAAAGTTAAATAATTTAGAAGAAGCAATAAAATTATGGAATAAAATGAAAACAAATAGTCCAGCATTGAAAAACAATAATCATATATATAATGTTCAACAAAATGGTGGATGACAATTTGCTGACAAAGATGAATAATTTATATATAAATCTCATTCTATGACTGCATATTATAAATATGCATGAACGCGCTTAGCCGCAAAATGAGATTAACAAATATATATTTTATATAAAATATGCTTGATGCATTAAATGATACCTTAAATATTATTATAGACTATATAACTTATAAAGATTTAACAAATTTAAACAATATTTCCAAAAAAAAGAATTGTTTAGTAATAAGAGAATTAGAAAACGAAAACAAACTTAATACTTATTTAATTGGAATAATAAATGAAATAGATCACAGTATACAATATACTCGTCAAATATGTTCACAAAATATGAGTGGAATATTTATTATTGAAAAAAAACTAAGCTTATTTTTAAAATTTAAAAAATATTTATGCAAAAATAATTTGATAATTGAGAAATACAATAATTTGGTAAACAAATTTGCAAATAGCTCAATTTATATGGTAAATCCATCTTATAGTAGAATTGAAAATGAATTTCTGATTGGAAAGTTATTAATGGATTCCGAGTTATTATCTGATTATAATAAAGATTTGTTATTATGTTGGTCAAATTCTAATCTTGCACAAAGATTTTAAATAAGTTTCAATCTTTTACGTAATTTATAATATTTTGAACATGTTTTACAATATTTATTATGATCATTTACTGGGTCAAATTGTTTATCTGGGGCTAATGGTTCGGGTAAATGGTTTGGCAGTTTAAAAAACTGTGAATCTTGTAAACCAGATGTTTCGTACCAATTTCTAAAAAGAATTGTACCTATATCCGATGTGGTACTCATTTTGTATTTTTGATTTTTTGTTCTTAATTGGTATTCTGCATTATGAAGCCAAATATCCGTGTTAAAAAATTTATTACAAAAATGATGAATTAAAAATTTTGGTAAACCTTTAAATGGTGGAGGAAAAAAAATTCTGCATTTACCAGCCTTGACTGGACACATAAATATGTTTAGAAACTTTTTGTCTCCATCCATTGCATAATAATAAGCTGGTCTATTGTAAGCTACAACACCATTTCTTGTTTTACCATTAATTTTATCAATAAAAGATACTTCTATAGTGTTGGTATCATTTTTTTTAAGATTCATAGGAATTGGAGAACCATCCGAACGATGACCCTGCAAACCATGATGAGCGAAAGGTATATGCGCCGGATCCATAAAATTATCTAAAAGCATGTCTACAGAATATGGAAAATCTCTAACAAAAAAGGGTTCTTTAAAAGTTTTTAAGATTGGATAATATTCTTCTGGTAATACATTTTCACTTTGATTTTCGTCACAAGGAATAAATCCCCATAATACATCATTTACTAAATGTGTTTTAATGGCTTTAACACAGTTAGATACTGGTATTTTTTTATCATTTTCTAATTGTGGAATTTTAACACATTTACCATTGCCATTAAACTGTTGTCCATGATATGGACACTCAATATTATTATTTTCGCTAATTCTTCCTTGAGACAATGGAGCTAGTTTGTGAGGACACACATCTTTTACCATTGACCAAGAATTTCCATTTTTCCATACTACATAATCATCATAACATAATTGAATTGGAAATGGTTTTTTTTGAGAAATTTCTGAAACACATATTACTGGAAACCATGCCCCATTATTCAACGAATATACGGAATTCAATAATAGTATTAGCAACCTCATATTAAATATAAAGAGTTATTGGCTTTAATATTACTAAATGAAAATTGGACTAATAATGAAATTTTGTATTTTAATTAAAATGACTAGTGCTTTTGCATTAAGACGTAAAGTCGCAATTGTAACTGGTGGAACACGTGGAATTGGTTTTGGTATTTCTGAAGCTTTAGCAAAAAAACAATATGACTTGTTATTATCATATAATAGTGATTATGATTCTGCAATGGATAGTTCTAAATATTTAGAAAATAAATATAAATGTCGCGTAGAACTTTTTTCTGGAGACATTACTTTAAAATCAACAAGAAAAAATTTGTTCAAACGTTATGACTTAGCTTATAAAAATAGTCATAATCTTGGTGTTGTTGTTCACAACGCTGGACAATATATTGGTATCACATCCGGAAATTCGAATGGTTTAACCGATCCTATTAAAAATCTTGCATTTGGAGATGGTTCTTTATTCGATCCAAATAATGGCGAAATAGACATGCGTGTTATGCGATTTTATCAAAAAATGTATGGTGATGCTTATATAGATATATGTGAAAGGGCAATAAGTCGTATGAAAAAAGGTGGTTCATTGATTGGAATTTCATCACCTGGATGCACTACTCAATACAATCCTTCACCAGGATATGATATGCCTGGTAGCGGGAAATGTATAATGGAATATGCAATGCGATTATTTGCGTTAAGATGCGCTCCAATTGACATTAATTGTAATATTGTAATTCCGGGTTTTACTAAAACAGAAGCATGGGATAGAGTAGGTAATTTACGTGGAACTACTGGAAATGATATAGTTGAAAAAATGGCAGAAAAATATTCACCAAATGGTTTATCAATGAGTCCAGATCAAGTTGGAGAAGGTGTTGCCTTATTATGTTCTCCAGAAGGTAGACACATAACTGGTGTTAGTTTACCTATTGACAATGGTGTACATTTAAATCTTTAATTCATGTGTTTGTAAATACGTTTTCGTTTCTTATTATGTAATGCGCTATTTATTAGCCCTTTTGTAGCAATTATTAACGAAACATCCGCATGACAGGTTTTACAAATATATTCATATGATGGTTTATGGTAATCACCATCATTCCATATATTAACGTAAGTGTGTGTACACAATTTATAGATAATATTATTGATATTGGATATTCGTTTATTTAAGGATGGTTGCTTATATTGTTCATTCTTTGCGTCATTTATGCTGTTTTTTTGCAAATTTCTTAATGTATTTCTAATAATAACCAATTTCATTACTCTAAAATCATCATCAAATTCATTAATATGTTTTTGAATATCTAGTGGCAATGAGAAAAACATTTTGATTTCAAATATGCTTAACACCAAAAATAATATTCTAGTTCATTTTTATTAATTTAAGTAGTTTTTTATTATTAGTATAATAAAATGAAAATACTTGTCACAGGAGGCACGGGTTTTATTGGCTCGCATTTATGTGAAAAACTTTTGGATATGAAACATTATGTAATTTGTTTAGATAATAACTTCACAGGTTCTATGGAAAATATTATTCATTTAAGGAATAATCCAAATTTTGAATTTATAAGACATGATATTATTGATGACATAAAGTTAGAAGTAGACCAAATATATCATTTGGCTTGTCCAGCTTCACCAAAGCATTATCAATATAATGCAATTAAAACATTAAAAACGAATGTTTTGGGATCATTAAATGTTCTAGGATTGGCAAAAAGGACAAAAGCAACAATACTTTTAACTTCTACATCCGAAGTGTATGGCGATCCTATGATTTCTCCACAAACAGAAGATTATAAAGGTAATGTAAGTTGTGTTGGCATACGTTCATGCTATGATGAGGGTAAAAGAGCAGCGGAAACTTTGTTTATGGATTATCATCGAAGTAATGGCGTAAATATACGAATTGCTCGTCTTTTTAATACATATGGTCCAAAACTTCATTTAGATGATGGTCGTGTAATTAGCAATTTTATAATTCAAGCTTTGAAAGATGAACCAATTAGTATTTATGGAAAAGGAAACCAAACAAGATCTTTTTGTTATATAGATGACACTGTTAATGGTCTAATAGCCTTAATGAACTCAACTTATACACATCCGGTTAATATAGGAAATCCCAATGAAAAAACAATTAAAGAAATAGGTGAATTAATAATAAAAATGAGTAATTCAAATTCTGAGTTATGTTATAAACCATTACCTCAAGATGATCCAATGCAACGCAAACCTTGTATAAAAAAAGCAAAACAAATATTAAATTGGGAACCCAAAGTTCATTTAGAAGATGGTCTTATAAAAACAATTGATTATTTTAGGAATAAAATAAAAATTAAATCTTATAAAGAAGTTAAACACCCACAATGGATTCATTATCCAGAATCTCATGTCTAATCTATTCTTCTTTTACAAATTTCGCTAAATAAATTACTATTTGCAATTGGATTTTGGAATTTTAAAACTTTGATATTTTGCGTTTCATTTGTATTATTATAAGCTGAATTACGAATTAATCTTTTTGGCAATGTACCATTTTTTTCTTGATTTTCTATGTCTTTTAAACTTTGTATAAGACTGTTTTTCCAATTTTCTTTTTCATTTTTGGGATCATGCTCAAATTTATCTGGTAAACACGCATATAAAGCTCTTAATTCTATTATATCAAGTCCAGTAAAACTATATTTGAATTTCAAATCAGCAATATGAACATTGGCAATATCTTTAACATCCATTCTTATTAACCATAATGCTCTATTTCGCATAATACGTGTTGCCAAATTTAAAGATAATCCTTTATTTTGTAAATTTACAACTGAAGCATTATCAAATATATTTTCTGGAATATATTTTTTTTGTTCTTCTATGGCATCTTTTCCGCGTTCCATTGCATCTTCAACCCACAATTTATTTTTTTGTACTTGTTCTTCAATATATTTTGGATGGTTTTTAATAAAATCATCCCATTTATCAACTTCTTGTAAATTAAAAAAAGAATCATCCACAATACAAGCTTCTAAAGCCTTAATTAAATTAGATTTCCCATCCTCATAACTTGTTATTTCCGATATAGGTCTTAGTCCAGCATTTTCTAACTGTGATTTCAACAACTCAATATGATCTAATAACTCCTGATTACCAATTACTATATTATTCTTATTTTTTGATATTTGTTTTTCTTTTTCTTTTTGTTTTTTGTTTTTTTCAAATTTTAATAAATTTTTACTTTTTCTCGATAATAATAAACTATTTGAATCATGTTTTTTAACAATACTATTAGCAAAAGCTTTTGTAGCACTATTATTAGATGATGATTCAACTTCCTTCATAATTTATATTATAAATTTATCATACTTCGAATTTTACTAATTTGAAGTGCTTACGTTTGATTTATAAATCTCCGCATTGTATTCCTCCAATTCAGCCTTGTAACGTAGCTTGTCCTTTTCAGCAAGATTAGAATATTCCGACTTAGCCTTTTCTCCAAGACCATTCCATTCACTCGCCATTTTCTTAATAATATCAGCAAAAGACGCCTTAGGATTCGCCGCCTTACAAGCCGGGCGGCGCTTTTCACAATAAATCATATATCCAGACTTGGGACGCTTAGGATGACGCTTGTCCTTGAATTTCTTAATTCTCAAAGAATCATCTACATATTTGCCAATCATTTCTTCCGATTTTTCGGGTTGACCAAGATCGGCACAAATTCTTTCAATCATATTAATGTGAGATGTTCGGGTAGATTCTACCAAGTTTCTAACTGTGCTGTAATATTCATAATGAGCCATGCTGGTATACTATATAGTTCTTGTATTACCCTTATACTAGTTTAATGATACTTCTCTATCTTGTATTAATAAACTTATTGGCAGGTTCATTTTTTTGGAAAAATTTAAAATGTCATTTATTTCTTTTTCCATATTTTCAGTACATCTGTCAACATGTCCATATAATTTACTACATACAAATGCATAATCACTACATTGCGTATCAATTACACAAGAATATGTATCTTCTAACTCAGAATTTTCATCTTTTTGTTGCATATTCAATATTATTCTCTTATTATTATGAGTACTTAATTTAGAATATAAATCTAACATATCGTAACCATCTTCTCCTTTTATAATAATATTTTTGCCATTTGTTGTAACTTTCTTATTATTTGTATATTGTTTTATCCACAATCCATCGTCAGATTCATCAAGATTTATTTCTATGTTATTTATTTTCTGAACCAATGATAATTTTTCTTTATCTTTCAAAATTAGGGCATTGTTTTTAACAAATTCTCTATGTTTATTATCTGATTCTACTATTAAAAGCAATACATTTAAATCCTTTATTAATATTTGAATATTATTCTTTTCGACATCATATAAATTTATATTTTCAATTATTTTTTCTAATATATTTTTATACATTTTTGTATAACCAACCCATTTAAAGGAATATTTTATACCCATTTTCTGAATCTTTGATATATTTTCCTGTATTATTTCTATTGTTTCTTTAATACTTGCATTTTCATCTAATTTAACAAAATTATATGCAATATTGTATTGTGGAATATTTACAAATTCATAATTTATATCTATTAATTTAGTGTTCAAATATTCATATGACAATTCAACACTAGAATCATGTGAAGATACAGGACCACTATATTCAGGGTATTCTAAAAATAACAAACTATATAAATGCCCAACAAGTTTACCAGAATTACCAGTCTCACTTTCTTTGATTGTATAATTAAAAGGATTTATGTTAACATCAGGCTTATCATTTTCATTAGGGCGCAAATAATCTATATCTACTAAATGCATACAATGAGATATCGAATCATCAATTATTTCATTTTTGTTTTTAGGTAAATCACTCAATAGTATATTCATTATTCATAACACAACATTATAAAAATGAACACTAATTTCTATTTAAATAAGTAGTTAATCTATAATAAAATGGAAAAAAGTATTATTAATATACTTGATTCTAACAATATACCACTTATACACGGACCTACCGGAATTGGTAAAACTCGTTTAGCAAAAAAAATTAAATCTTTCTATAATATACCAGTTTGGCATATTATTTGTCCATTGGAAATCGCAATATGGGAAAACACTATTCATAGTTTAAATAATAATCCAAAACAATTAATCATAATAGATAATGTTGATGAAGCAGAAAATTGTCTAATTTCAAAAATTAATACTTTTATAAATAAACGAAAAAAATCTACTAAAATCATTCTGATTGCAATTAATCCTTATATTCGCTCTATATACAACTTACGTAAACATTCCACATTATATACAATGCCATTTCCATCTAAAGACGCTTTACTTAAAAAAGCTGCAAAAAAATGCAATCAAAATACTATGACTGTTTTGAAAAATATGGAAATTAATGATTTCAGATTGTTTAAAAATATCGTTAAATATTCTTCTGAACCCATAAATAGTGACACATATTTAGCATTCAAAAATCCATTTAAAGCATTCGATTGGTTATTAGGTGCTAAAAATAACGCGAATCTTGAAAACGTTGTAGAATCAAATCCAATGTTCTATATTAATGGTATTCATACTAATTATGTTCATAAATCAAATAACATGAGTTCTTTAGAAAAAATTGCATCACACTTATCAGATGTTGATATATTGGGATATTCTTCAGACTCTATATGTATAGCAGCAAAAACATCATATGCATGGACAAAAAAACCAACAAAATTTTCAAAAATATGTTTGCCTATTTGGAAACCAGTAAATCATTCCATTCAAAGAAATATGGAAAAAAATCAAACTCTTGCATATATATTTAAATATTATAACTCAAAATCAAAAAAACCACCAATAAAAGATATGAACTATATTCATTCTATCATAAAATCATATAAAATATCTGAACACCAATTCATGGATTATGTTAAAACACATTCTTTTGGTTCAAATAAAACTTTTAGAATTAAAGCTTTTATAAAAAAAATTTTGTATTGAATAATATAAAAATAACAAAATAGAATTTTTTTAAGAAGTTTCGAAACCACTTGCCATTTGTTTTTCACCCCACACAATTAAACTACCAATAAGACCAAATAATACTAATGCAATTATTATAGCAACAGTTGGATTAATAGCACCACCACGGAAACTTTCTTTTTGATTCTTTCTATTATATTGAACCAATATAAATATTGAACCAACAACAGCAACTGCTAACATTAGATATGACATTTTGTCCATAATATAATTATTCTAAATATTTTTTTCTATAAAAATGAACATACATATTTGTATATAATGTATATAAGTATAACCAAAGAATAGTATAATATTAATCAAAATGTGCCGCCAAAATAACATTGTTTCTGCTTTGTCGAACAAGTTTCATGAAAATATTGACAAAGTAGTTCATGGCTCCCAATAAATTACCAACACATTATGCGGCAATAGTATTGTCGGGAAAAGTTCTAAGTATAGGTGTAAGTGGATTAGCAGGATGTTCGAAAATATGTAAACACGCAGTAACAAGACATGCTGAAATGGATGCGGTTAGCAGAATACGCGATAAAAATAGATTGAAAAAGGCGTCAATATGGTCATTGAGATGGAGAAAGATTGATGGAGAATATGTATTAGCAAATGCGAAGCCTTGCTTATATTGCCAAAGTATTGCTAACAAATATGGAATCAAAAATGTATATTATAGCACTGAAGATGGAACTATAGAAAAGGCAAATATTCAAGATTTAAAGTGCAAATTAACGGCAGGAAGTGTATTACATTTAAAACACGAAAAAGGTTATGGTAATGTAATTTATACTCCTCATTATTGCCAAAAAATATCAAACAAACGCATATAATGCGTAATACATAATTGATTTTAAATATTTGTTTTTTAAATGAGTTCTGCTGAAATTAAACCAAAATTTATTTGTAATATGTGTAATTTCTCATGCAATAGATTATTACATTATGAAAAACATTTATTAACAAATAAACATAAAAAAAATTTGAAACTAAACACTAATATCAATAATTTAACAAATATTGTATATCAACAAAATGAAAAAATCAATAACTTAACTAATAGAATAGATTGTCTTGAAAAAATAATAAACAAAATTAATATTTCTAACACTTAAAATGTTTGTATAATACAAGATGAAACCATCTCTTATAATATTATTTGTTATCATATTTTTATTGCTTTGTTTTCTTTATTCTTTACCAGGATATGGACTTAAAGATATAGTTAAATTACCATTGACTATTCCTTTTTTACAAGAAACAAACTGTCTTGATGAGTATTTTGACTCTATTGTTTGTATTTGCTTACCAGAAAGAAAAAATCATATGAAAAAGGTTTTTGATAAATGGAATATCAAAAAAGTTACCTTTTTTGACGCATTTCTTAGAACAAACTTTAACCATGATGATTTTATTAAAAAAAAATTTATTACTCCAAATTATCATGAAAAACTAAATTTAGGAAGAATATGTTGTCATTATTCTGCAATGCATGTATATGATGAATTTGTCAATTCAAATCATGAAAGCATTCTCATTTTTGAAGACGATATCAATATTAATACATATACTTCGGTTAAACATATGAATCTCGTTCTTGAACCAGTTATTAAAAATATTCCACATGATTGGGAATATTTAAACTTTAGTAAATGTCATGACTATTGTTTACAAGCATCATTAATAAATAATAAATATTGGACAATCCCTAAAAGACCACTGTGCCGGTCCGCGATTGCACTTAGAAAAAACGCCGCCAAAATTATTGTTAGAGATGCAATACCAATGTATGATCAACCAGGTGACAAAATGATAGCAGAACTCATTAATCAAAAAAAATTTAATGCATATGCTACTAAAAATCTGTTTTTCTTTCAACATAGAGAAAAATTTGGTTCTACTTTACAAAATGTACATAAAACTAATCCACCAAAATGTTCATTTGGTAAATAAATAAAATTTTCAAAAAAATGAACTAGTATTTCAATTTATTTCATATGCAATAAAATTTTACATTCATGGCGCATTATGCGCTATATTTAGATTCAAATATTAATCATATTTTGGCAAAATATAATTGCCCAAATATAGTATTTAGACTCGTTTGGCAATATTCACCTTTTAGTGTAAGACCAGAAATAATTAATCTTAAATATTCAATTAAAGAAGAAATATACAAAAGAACCTTGTTAAAACCTATAACTCTCGCAAATGGTCTTTACTTCAATGACTATGACAAAGAACGCCTAAATATGTTATATAAAGAACACAATAGTTATCAAAATATCGTTAATTATATTATAAGAATAACAAATGATGATGATTTTAGAGCAGCTGTATTCAGTGAACCAGTCTCTACAAGAACTCTAAAACTTGGACCTTATGTAAGATTTAGACAAAATCTGATAAATGATGGTTTTCTCTGATTTTTGATTGTTTTTGCTTATTTTGTTAGAATAAGCAATATTTCTAACCGCATAATAGGAGCATTATTTTAATAATATGCGTTATTATACGTTTTTTATATTGCTTATTTTTAACATTATTTTTTAGGGGGGGATATATATATATTTATTGAAATTATTTTAATTAATAAAAAAATAATAATACTATATACAACGCATTCTATATATATATATACCGCATAATACGCCCCCAGCACCTTAAGAATAAGGTCAAGATATTGTCCCCTATATCACCATATTTTTCTTAAAAAAGCATGTTAAGCATATATGGATATTATTTAAAAAAAAAATATCCCCCCCAAAAATTCGTTGCTTAAAATTTTTTCGCATTTATGCGATAAACGTGATTCTATATACGATAATATACGATATTATGTTGCTTAAAATTTTATATTTAAAAATCATGATTCGTGACGAATGCCACAATTACATGTGTGACCTCCCCATATTGAAAAAATAAGCACACCCGCATTTTTCATTATTACGAACATTATCGCACAAATTTTGAATACATGTTTTACGCATTATTGGAGAATGTGGCATGCGCCCCTCACCAGTTAAAGCTTTTTTATGCGCCTCTATTTCCAAATCTCTAATCCAATAATGCATAGGAGTTGAATTTGATAATTTTATTTTATTTTTATTTGATTCATATAAATGTTGTTTTAGCTCTTCTTGTAATGCAATATTAGGATTTTCTTCCATATTTAAATTATTGTCCAATGAATCTTGTTTTGTATCATATGTGCACTGGTTTTTACATATTGATTTATTTCGAAAACTTTTCATAGAATCAACTGGAATCATTTTATAAATTACTTTATTATATAATCAATCAATTATGTGTTATACTAAATAATACGTATTATTTTTAAACGCATAAATGCGTATTATTAAAAAAAAGTTAAACGCGTTTAGTATTATTTAAAAAAAAAGTTATATTTTTAAAAATAACGAAAAAAAATCTATATAAAAAGAATTAATCCAATAATATACAAACGCGCCCTTTAAAATAACCGATTGTATCAGATTAAGTAGTAGTAATATATGATTGGGATAAAGAATTTGCTCATTCATAGTTTGATTTTTTTGACTAATAGTATTTCATTAACACCAAATTTAAACAAACTTTCAAAATATACTGGACTATCATATAAAGAAAACAATGAGATTACATCACTCATCGATTTACCAAAACATTATGGAATAAAAATGTTTTATGATGAAAATGAAAATTTAATAATAACCTGTAGAGGAACAACAAATTTTAGAGATTGGGTTGAAAATTTCAAATTTGCTTTAATTCAGCATATGGATTGCGATAATGGAATGATTCATCGTGGATATTACAATAAACTAATACGTATAATTTCAGAAAAAGAATTTCAAAAAATACATAAGTTCATTTCAGCCGAAGAGAATGTATTTTTATGTGGACATTCAAGTGCAGCTGCAAAGAATATACTTATTTGTCATAAATTAGCTAAAAAGCATTCAAACATAAATTTTCATGTGTTTGCATTTGGAATGCCTAAATTTGCAGACTCAAATTATTACAGAGAATTAAAAGAATTCAAAAATATCAAAATGCTTTCATTTCAATTAATAGATGATATTGTACCATCATTGGGAATAGGTGTTCACGATAAAGAAAATACAATACATTTAAATGTTGATAAATTGAACTTTAATCCATTCAATGCTCATAAAATGAGTCGATATCGCTCATCAATCCGTCGTTCAAAAAAAGGTAATTTAAGTATTGAACAGTTATATCATAGTTTAAATAAAACAAAAACACTTTGATTAGCTTAATAAAAATTGTTATTACCTATAAATTATATAAATTAATATGTGTATTTAATATTAAATATGATATTGCAAAATAGAGCAGCACATATCGCTAAATGGTTTGCATCGCCCAGATTTGCGAACGTTAAACGCAATTGGACTCCAGAAACAGTTGTCAGTCTACAAGGATCATATGAGCCAATTGAAAAAATGTCCAATGTAATGTCAAAAAAGTTTTGGAATATATTAGAAAATGCAAAAAAAACAAATACATGCGAATATACGTTTGGAGCTTTAGATGTTGTACAAATGACACAAATGTGCAAATATTTGAACACTGTTTATGTTTCGGGCTGGCAAACATCATCAACAGAAAGCAGTAATATGTTACACGGTCCGGATTTAGCAGATTATCCTTACAATTCAGTACCCAATAAAGTGGAACAATTATTCAGAGGACAAGTTTTACATGATCGTAAGCAATTTGAAAAGAATTGCAGAAATCCTGATAACATTTCAAATATTGATTATTATTCACCAATAATTGCAGATGCAGACACTGGACACGGTGGTCCAAGTAGCGTTATGAAAATGGTTGAAATGTTTGTAGATGCAGGAGCAGCAGGAATACATATTGAAGATCAAAAGGTTGGTGCCAAAAAATGTGGACACATGAACGGAAAAATATTATGTTCCATGCAAGAACAAATTAATAGACTAAAAGCAGCAAGACTACAATGTGATATTTTAGGAACAGAAACTTTAATTATTGGCAGAACAGATGCTCAAGCAGCTAATTTGATTGAAACAAATATTGATCCAATTGATAAGCCATTTTTATTAGGTAAAACACCATATTCGACAGAAATGCATAGAAATGATAAAAATGAACCAAAATGGAATGGTTATAAAAATTCAACAAAATGGAAACCATCAAGAACTGTTGAAGGATTCTATCATGTAGATTGTGGATTAGATTATGCAATCGCCCGCGCGAAAGCTATGGAACCTTATGTTGATGTTTTATGGTGTGAATTAGACTCACCTTCGATAGAAGATGCTAAAACATTTGCAGATAGTATTGACAAAGACAAGGTATTTTTAGCAATTAATACGTCACCGTCATTTAATTGGGGAGAATCTGGCTTAACTGTTGGCGATTTAAAAGAATATCATCAAACACTTGGACAATTAGGTTATTCATGGTCATTTATAACATTAGCAGGATATCATTTAAACGGATTAGCGGCTGCACAATTTGCTAAAAGTTATAAAGAAAATTCAATGTTCGCGTATGTTAATAATATTCAAGATAAACAAAAAGATTTGGGATTGGATATTATAAAACATCAGGCGTTTAGTGGAGCGGAGCTAGTAGATGCAGAGTTAACTGCAATAATGGGTGATAATTATAGTACATCAATCCAAGGTGCCAACTCAACAGAAAACCAATTTTAAATTCCTATTCTCATAATTATTTTGAATACATTATGATTGTAATAATACCCATTGGAGGCGTCGGTAAACGATTTAAAGACAATGGATACAGAAAACCAAAAGCACTAATAAATTTATATGGTAAACCAATTATATCATATTTATTAGATAATTTAAACTTGACAAATGTAGATTATATATATATTCCATATAACAAAGAATATGTTCAATATAGATTCGAAGATTTTTTAAGAAAATCCTATCCTGAAATAGTATTTAAATTTTATGTTATTGAGAATAATACAAGAGGCGCTGCCGAAACTATTGATATTGCACTTGATAATTTAGATGAAAAAAGAAATATACCAATACTTTGTTTAGATAGCGATAATTGGTACAAAACGGATGTAATTACACAATGGAATGGAGATAATTGCGTTTTTTCATTCGAAGATTTCAATAGTAAACCAATTTATTCGTATTTAAAATTAAACAATAATAATGAAATTATTGATATTAAAGAAAAAGATAAAATATCAAATAACGCAAGTACCGGAGCATATGGTTTCGAGTCGATAAAAACATTAAAAACATATACTTCAAAAATTATTAGAGAAAATATTACTCAAAAATCAGAATTTTATACAAGTGTAGTAATATGTGAAATGCTGAAAGATAAACATATTTTTAAAAACAAAAAAATAGAGATTAAAGACTATGTTTGTTTAGGAACACCATTACAACTCAAAATTTTTAACAACAACAATAACGACTCTATAACTAATAAAAGGATTTGTTTCGATTTTGACAATACTTTAGTCACATTTCCCACTATTGCTAATGATTATAGTAGTGTAAAACCAATAGAACAAAATATTAACTTTTTAAAACATTTGAAACATTTGGGTAATACAATAATTATATACACTGCTAGAAGAATGAAAACGCATAACGGAAATATTGGTAAAATAAATGCAGATATAGGAAAATTAACATTCGATACTTTAGAAAAATTTGATATTCCATATGATGAAATATATTTCGGTAAGCCAAATGCTGATTTTTATATTGACGATCTAGCTTTAAGTTGTTTTGATGATCTAGAAAGAGAAATGGGATATTATAATACTAAAATAGAACCAAGAGACTTTCACACAATAGAGACAAACTATACACAAACTATAACAAAGAAAGGTGATTTGAAAGGAGAACATTTTTATTATAAAAATATACCAAATGGTTTAAAAGAACTATTTCCAGTTTATATTTCTGGTAATGAACAATCTATTACAATTCAAAAAATACCTGGGGCAACCTTAACAGATATTTATTTATCTGAATTGTTAACAAAAGATAATTTTATAAATGTGTTGAATTCTATATGCAGAATACATCAAATATCATCGAGTGATGATGTAAATATATACGATAATTATGCAAATAAATTAGAAAAAAGATATGCAAATTATGATTACTCTTTTTATGAAAATAGTAAAAAAATATATACAGAATTATTGGAAAAACTTAAAAATTATGAAAAAAGTAATTGTGGTAAAAAAACTATTATACATGGTGATACAGTATTTACAAATATCATTGTCAATAATCATGGAGAAATTAAATTTATTGATATGCGAGGAAAATTAGGAGATAATTTAACAATGTGTGGAGATTGGCTTTACGATTGGTCAAAAATTTATCAATCATTGATTGGTTATGATGAAATTTTATTATCCAAAAACATAAATTTAGAATACAAAGATAAGATGATAAATATTTTCAAAAATTTCTTTATTAATAAGTTTTCACAAAAAGATTTCGAAAACTTAAAAATAATTACCAAAAGCTTCCTATTTACTTTAATACCTTTACACAACAACGAGAAGTGTATTGATTATTACAATCTTATGTATTCTAAATATCTTATGTGAAGTAATATATAACTTTTAAAAATATTTTAACAAAATATTATGAAAAGAAATAAAATTGAGAAACAAGAAGAAGTAAAGAAAATTATAACAAAACTAACAGAATTAAAATTAACTATCATTTACGATCCAATAAAACAATTATTCAATATTTTGAAAGATTATGTTAAAAATGATAAAGATATCAAAATTAACATACCATTTCCAGAAATACATAAAACAATTGAAGGTTATTTACCAATAAACAAAAATAGAGAAGTTATGGTTAAATTGACAAATTCAAAATAAATTAATATGTCTTTATTCATTAATAATGAAGAAAACTTTTAGACTTAAAAAGAGAAGTGTAAAAAAATCTAAAGGCGGTATGATACCTGCAAGCTTATTAACACAAATTAAGTCCAGAATAGATGATTCGTTGCCAACATCATCAAATGATGGAGTCGAAGAATCAAAACACGAAGATAATTATGTTGAAGAGTCAATACAAGAAGGAGTCGAAGAATCAAAACACGAAGATAATAATGTAGAAAAGTCAAAACAACAACTAAAATCTGAATTAGAAAACTGTAAAAAGGAATTAGAAATATCTAAAAGATTTGCAGAAAAAGAAAAGGAAAGAGCAGAAAATCTTCAAAAAAAATTATATGATTTAGAAAATAGTGCTTCAGATTTGAGAAATGAATTAATTAGTGACAGATCTACAAAAACGCTTGATGAAATTGATGAAGAAATTAAAAAAGCAATAGAAAAGTGTTTAGAAAATGAGATGGATGATTGTCCTGAACTTGAAAAATTAGATTTGGAAAAAAAATCACATCCTGAATACCAAGAACGTCTAAATGCGCAAAGAAAAGCCTGGGATGATATTCAAAAAAGTGATAACGAAAAAGCATTACAAATTATGAGAGGATTTGTTCCTTCAAATATTTTGAAAACAACTTTAAAAGATTTGAAAGACGATTTAATTGAAAAAATTGGAAATGAAAGAGTCGCACAAAAATTAGCAAGACATATATGGTATAAAAAGATTCTTTGGTTGATTAGAATGCCTAAAAATATGTTGAAAAAATTATCGCCAGCAGAATTCAAGATAAAATATAGTCAACAAGGACTCGATATAGTAGAATTAAGAGCTATATATTACAGTTTGCCAGATAAATTTGAAAATGATGCATTAGGATTAAAAAAAGAATGGAAAAATAATCTTCGATTAAAATTAGAAAATTATGTTATGAGAGATGAATATAATCAACTAACTTCTGGAGAAACAAGAAATAGTGTATATGAAGATATAAATCCACCACCATTTAATCCAACATTTGAAGACATTGATTGGGAAGTTGATGCAAATGAATCTAAAAATAAAGAAGAAAGAAGAGAACCAAAAAAATTCGCTCAGCTCAGAAAGAAATAGATAAAAATTAACTATCTAATTGTTTATAATGGAGAAAAGCTATATTTAACTATCTAATTGTCTATAATGGAGTAAAGCTACATAATAATACTCATGTTCCAGCTTTTCTCGCCAATGAATATGGTCTGTCCCATTGAAACACATAATTCCACCAGCTTCACAGTCGCAAGCCCACGCTTCACTTGTGGGCGGTGTAAAGGGATATCTTCCTTTGAATTTTCGAGGTTGTTTAATTTTATGAGCATAAATTGGCCATTTTGCTCCTTCAGGTTTTTTAAGTATGTAACTGCAAGTATATTCGCAGTCCGGTTGGTCAGTATGGCTGGGTAAATCACAGCCTTTAATATAACAAGACAAATATGTATAAGTAGGTCTTAATTTTTTACCAGTAAAATGCTCTACTAGTGGTAATAATTCGTATTGAAGCATTCGTGACACTGGGTCATTTCTAGATTTATATCTATTTGATTGTCTATCACCTAATTCAAAAAATCCACTTTTAATTCCATCATAATAATAATCTCCAATAAGTTTTATTGCTTCATCGTTCACTGTTTTTTCAATTATTGCAGGATTGTATTCATTAAAATTGTAGTCTACTTTTAGATTTTCCATATTTAATAATCCATTATCTCCATCTCTCAAAGAATACATTTTCTTTATTGTTTCTATAGTTTCTGGCCAACCTCTTCGTGTTGACATTCCTGAAAAAATTAAAGAATTTTTGCCGCCTCTTGCGGGAGAATTATTTACAAAAGTTTTATAAACTTCTTCTAATGTTTTCATATAATTATCTGGTCTTACTGGTGCGGATTGTGCTGATGTAGTTCTATTGCATTTTTTAGGTGCTGTTGGTGGTGCTGGTGGTAAATTTGCTCTTAATTTTGGAACGAAATCGCAGTTCTTTGATCTTTCTCTTACAAACAAATAAAACATTATTCCTACTTCATCGGTTGTATTTGTAATTATTTTTATTATATCTTGATTTCTTTCAATTGAATGATCTTTGACATTGTTATATAACATTAGTGTACCCGAATCAAATGTGTGTGTTTTATTTATGTTGCAAAAATTATAATTTAAATTAGAAGTCAAAAAACCAGTAATCGTTTTCATTCTTTGACCTTGTTTCTCTGAATGAATATAAGAAGAGGGAGATTTGCTATCAAATGCATCAAAATGTTTTCCATGAACCCATCTTCTAGGATATTGAACAAAACACATATTATCATAATAATCAGAATCAGTCTTGGTTAATTCCGATATTGTTTTTATAAATTGAGGTACTTTTGAATTTTGAACCCAACAAGTTGATTTATTGTCAACAGAATTAAATGTTAAAATACTTTTTAAATTATTAATTGTTTCAGAATTTATAACATTATCGAATTTTTTAATATATTTATTATCAAATAATGATTCGCCATTAGTAATTGCAACTTTAGCAGAACTAACTTGCTCATTATTACTATTTCCTAATGGAGGATTATACACAATTTTCGAGCGCGAATCTTCTCTAAACCATAAATTAAAAGCCCATTTTTCTCCTTTTATGACAGGCATTCCGGCATGCTCAGACAATAAATGTTTTTTATTACTATTTGGATATGTATTATGAAATACTAATAATTTTCCCGCTTCCGCACTAACAATCTTATTTAATCTTACAAATTTTGTGCCACCACCTTCTTCTACATTATTCAAATAACATAACGCGGTTTTCATTCTTTGACCACCAAATTTCATACATCTACGAGATTTTTCAGAACCATTATGATCCCAGCTGTCATAATGTTGTTTGTATTCTTGAGTAAGGTCATAATAAATTAATTGAAATGCTTCAGCATTACACAAAGGTAACCCAACTAATTTTGAAATTCTTTCACCAACTTCAGTTGTAATTTTGTCAGTATAATGAGAAATCCAACAATTTTTTCCAGTTCTACCTTTAGAAACATAACCTTTTTTGTTATCTGAGACTAAAGCATCATTTACTCCTTTTTCTTTTGCTAAGTTAATAAAATGTGCACAAACTTCGTCAGACAGAAAATTGTCTATTGTGTATACTTTGGGATCTTTACTAACTTCTTTTGCAGTATATTCACCTTCAATACATGTCGCATTTTGTTCCATTTATAGTTTTATATGGTATATTTAATAATGAGCTATTTGAACACTATTTATGAAATTTACAATAAACAAGAAGAAAAAGGAATTAGTTTTGTATTAAAGCAGGAAAATGATGAATATGTATTGCTTTTTTCAGTAAACGAAAATGGAATAATATTTTTATATGAAAATATTAAAATAGAAAAATATAATAATCACATTTACAGAACAAATGAAATAGACATTCAACAAGATATGACATTTGAAGAATATAAAGTATTAAAAGTAAAATTTATGTTAAAATTTAGAAATGATCAATTATTGCCAGTTTCGACAATATTTTTATTTTGTGAGAAAAATGATAAAAAACGAATATTTAATATGACTATTTTGGATGCTATAGAATTAGGTTATAATATTAGTGAACGTTAATTGAATTTTTTTTATTTTTTTTATTATATACAATGAATGCTTTGAAAGAATATTTTATTGGTGGATTTGGTGCTATGGCTGGTGTTATTATATTTATGACATTGTTATCATTATATACATTAATAATTGCAGGAGGCGGATTTTACCTTCTTAAAAAACACAACAAAGTTAATGAAGATGGCAAGCAAACGCCTTTATTACAACAAGTACAACCATTACAATACATTGGTTTATTATTGATTGTATTTGGAATTGCACCATTTTTACAAAATTTAATTAACTCTATATTATTTGGAGCGGGTCTTGATATTGGTCAAAATATAGTAGAATCATTTTCTGAATAAAAATAATTTATTAATTCCATCGGTTTTTATCAACAATATTCCAATCGGAAGAATAAAGAGCTTGTCTTACATTTTGATTTTTACCCCAGCTTTGTAAATATAATAGATCTGGATTGATAGTATTTATATTTTTTGATAAATATCCTCGTAATATTTGTATGTGATGTGTAAATGTTGAATCCGTAGTGCCAATAAATTTTTGTGCCATTGTGCAAGAAATCAAATCAACCAAAGGTTTGTATTTGTGAGGAACATTGCATTTATTCATGAAAACTATATTAGGATAATTATTTTTCAAAAATTCTATTTTAGTTGGATCGTCTGTTGCTATTAATAAAGGTATTTTTGTATCGAAATTGTTTAACATATTATATATTCCATCACTTTTACCTTTTTTTCCACTATTATTTGGTCTAAATCTTTCAAAATCTGTTCCTCTAAAATGTATTGCATTAAATGTACCAACATTTGTTATCCCATTTTGATTTAAACATTTTTCTACTATTTTAAGTATATCTTTTTTGAATTTAAAACCATTCCTAATTTTATTACGAATATTTTGCAAATAAGGACTATTTTTAAAGAACCCATCCATATTACCAAATAATCTTGTTTTGTTTGAATTAATATACCATATTTTTTTTGTTTGTTTTTCTTTAAATTGATCATTATAATAGTCAAGTAGAAACGGTTTTTTCTCTAAAAACAAACCATCATTTTTAGAAAAATAATCTTTATATTCTTCAATTGTTAATTCTTTGTTAAACCATTCTTTACTCGTATAAACTTTGAAATGAGATTTTAATGCATTTATATCATAAAAGTCTTCTAATTTACAACAAGACTTATCTTTATTTGATATATGATGCCAATATCCTGTTGGTGGTAGAATAATAGTTCTATCATATATGATTGATAATCCAAATATGACTTCGATTGCCATTCGTGTATTTGACATTCCTGCACCATCCCAAGAAAATCCAATAATTTTGTCTTTAGAAGGATATTTTTGTATAGTTTTAATATGTTCATGTCCAAGTAAACGCAATCCTTTATTTAGAGAAATATTAGAACTTATACAACTAGGATGTTCACAACTAGGCGGTTTATTAGTCAAATTACCAAAACTACCTCCAACTGATCTATTTTTTCGAATTTTTGATTTGATACTTTTTGTACTGACTTCTTTTTTTTGTTTAAGTGTTTTCTTTTTGTACATTATTATATAATATTTATTTTATGTATTTGAATCTTGTATTATAAAAATATAGTTATTAATTATACAAAATGAAAATAAGTCAATCTGATAAATCGCTGTTTTATTTTTTATTAGGTTTCCTTTTTTTTCTTATTTTATCGGGTATGTTAATTGGATTTAGTTCTATTGAGTCTTTTGGTAGTTATAATAGCAATATGTATGATTTTGCAGAAATAAATGAACCTCTTTCTCAATTAACCGAAGCTCAAAAAAATATGTTAGAAAAACATAGTAATCATCATAGTGAAAAACACATGGAAGAAATGAAAATGAATATGATGATGGGTAAAAGTTTTTCAGAAGCACATTCGTTAGCTCAAGCCAAAGTTGGTAATTAAATATTAATTAAAATATTTTATTTAGAAAAGTACAATACTAATTTCATATTTTCTGAATAATAATAACCATAACAATTAGTACTCAAAATAATTTTTGTTTTCTTAATCTGCTGTTTAACATTTTTGTTATGTTTGTTAATAATTATATTTAACATGTTGTACACACTTTTGTGTGATGGTAAATTATGATTTAATTTATAAATATGATTTTTTAGTGAATCTATAAAAGCAAATACACTAATTGATATAGGTATTTTTGCTTCTAATATACTTCTCAATTCAACAATAATATTTTCATTTTTCATATAACAATTAACTTTGTTTTGAATCAATGATTCTAATTGTTTACTTTGACTAGAAATAATATTCAATTTAAAATAAATATTATCACTAAATATTTGTTTCATCATTGGAATAAGTTCTCTTCTTATTCTTATTCGCGTTGCTAAATCAAATGATGTATCATTGAAATAAGGAACTTTATAAGTATTTGCTAAATTTGATATCCATTTTTTCCTAATATTTAAATCAATAAACGGTCTATAAATATTCACCTTGTTTATTAATTGTTTACATTTCATACCAGATAAATCTGACCAAATAAATGTATTATTAGACGATCCGGTTGAAAATAAATTCATCAAAATATTTTCATCTATATCGTCAATATGATGACCCAAAACAACCATGCTTAAATCTCTTTGTTCTAATATTTGCTTGTAATGCTCAAATCTTTGTATTCGTGTTGCATTTTCCCAATTTAAATTTAGATTCTTATCACTATTACTTATTTGTCTTATATGAAATGGAATATTATTAGTAATACATAATCTTTTCAAATATTGTTCTTCTGCATTTGATTCGTTTCTTTTATGATAATTTAAGTGAAATGCTTCAAAATGAATATTTTTTTCTTTTCTAATTCCCAATAACAATAACAATAATACAATACTATCAATTCCTCCACTTAGACTTAATAGAAATTTTTCATTTACTAATTTTGAAGAGAAATGTTTATATTCGCATGAATTTATTAATTTATTTAAATCAAAAATCATGTTATTAGTACTGTTTTTGTCTAATATATATTTATCGGAAATATTACCTTTTATATCAGTAGTGAATTGTTTATTATTTCTTAGAAACAATTTATATCTTTTTTCAGTTGTTTTCTTTAAATTTGAAACATAACATATTTCTTGAGGATATTTATTCAAATATGAATCATATACATCAAAAACGATGTTGATTCTATTTTCATTTGGATAATGACGTAAAGGCAAACAAACGAACAATAATTCAAAATTATTTTCTGGAACATAATATTTTAAGAATTCTTGTGCATAAAATATTGCATGATTTCCATATTGTTTTATTAAATTCTCATCATTTCTATGAATATGTCTTGCAACTTGATCTGTTAAAATTATACCTTCAATTAAGCTTATTCTATCAAAATATATTTCTAAATTATCTAAATATGGCAAAAATTTACCCAAATCTTTCTTTATTATTTCGTCATTTTGTTTACTAGATTTAAACCAAATATTTTTACCATAATTTTTCCATATATTGTATATTGAATTATTCATTACTATATTTAAATATTCTCGTATATCTGACTGATCTATTTATAATTTAAAATATTAATATCATTTTTATAAGAAATTCTGTATCATCAATTCGCGCCATTACTTTCTAATAATTATAAAATAATAAGAAATGGGAGTAATAATTCCAAAAAAAGTTATAAAATATATTGATTTATGTTCAGGAATAGGTGGATTTAGGATTGCAATCAATAATATTTCTGATATTTGTGATGCAAAATGCGTATTATCATGTGATATCAAACAATCAGCAATAGATACATATAATTTGAATTTTAACGAACAAAATGAGAAAATTAATATTTATGATTTAAAAGCAGAAGAAATTGAAAGTTTTGATTTATTATGTGCCGGGTTTTGTTGCCAACCTTTTAGCAGCGCAGGGAACAAGAAAGGCTTTTCTGATGAAAGAGGAGGAATCATATTTAAAATAATAGAATTATGTAAATACCACAGACCGAATTATGTTTTTTTAGAAAATGTATACAATTTGATAACTATCAAAAACGGAGAATGTATTGATAGAATAGTTAAATTATTCGAAGATTTGGGTTATTATGTCAATTATAAGAAACTTAACTCTAAAGACTTTGGATTACCACAAGATAGACAAAGAGTTTATATAATATGTTGTTTAGAAAAAAAAGTATTTTTTGATAATATTAAACAATTTCCTTCAATTAAACTAAATGAAATAATTGATTATAATGATAAAAATAGCAAAATTGATAAATCATTTACAGATAAATTATTAGAATTAAACAAAACAAGACCTATTTATGGGTGTAAAATAGGTGACAAAAGAGGCGGAAGTTCAAATATACATTCTTGGGACATAAATTATTCGGGTAAAATAAGTGAACAACAAAAAGAATTAATGAATCAAATTCTTTTAGAAAGAAGAAAGAAACATTGGGCAGATATCAAAAATATTGACTGGATGGATGGAATGCCATTAACAAAAAGTGAAATAGAAACATTTAATAATTCCGAAAATTTACAACAAATGCTTGATAATTTAGTAGAATTAAAATACTTACGATTAGAAAAATGCAAACACCTAGTCAATGGTAGCAGAGAATATAAAGAAGATAGTGAAGAAGGTTATAATATTTGTAAAGGTAAATTATCTTTTCCAATTAGTAAAATATTAGATCCGGAAGGTATTTGTCCAACATTAACTGCAACAGATTCAAACAAATTGGCTTTATTAATAGAAAATAATACAATTAGACAAATAAACAAAAAAGAAATTAAAAAAATTTGTGGATTTCCAGATACTTTTCAAATACCAAATAATGTAAACTATTTTGATTTGTTTGGAAATATGGCTACACCACCAGTATTAGAAGAAATATTTCGAATTATGTTGGCATAATTTTAATTTATTTGTTTTTTTACCATAAAATCAATAAGGAGTAAAACATATTGGCATATACAATATTTTTACTTCTATATTGCGTTGTTTTTGAAAATTTTACTCCATCATGGAGCAAATTACTCCTTTTGGGAGCAACAGTTTATTGGTGTTTATTTATAGTTTATTATTATTTATACTTTATTTATTAAAAATAATAAAAATAGAAGGAGCAAAAAAATACAGAGAGAGAGAGCTTTTTTAAAATCTATTCACCCAAATTTTTTTTAAAAAAAGACATTGGTAGCTATATATAATATTACCAATAGCCTATAAATAGCTTAAAATATTTTAAATCAATACACCATTTATATCAGAACATTTCACTAAGATTCACTATAATCTATTTATTATATTATTAAATTTATTTTATTTTAAAAAAGCTCTCTCTCTCTGTATTTTTTTGCTCCTTCTATTTTTATTATTTTTAATAAATAAAGTATAAATAATAATAAACTATAAATAAACACCAATAAACTGTTGCTCCCAAAAGGAGTAATTTGCTCCATGATGGAGTAAAATTTTCAAAAACAACGCAATATTGCAATTTAAATATGTAATAACACCAATTAGTATTACTCCCTTATAAATCAATGGTATATTTTATATACTATTATACATAAGTCCAATAATATAGAATCTCTTATCATATAAATATAATATTATTAAAAATATATAAATGAGTTCTAGTAATTTTCATTGCACTTGTTGTAATTTATCATTTTCAAGAAAAACAAATTTACAAAGGCATTTTAAAACAGAATCACATATTAATAGGCAAAATAATTTATGTTTAGAACAAAAGATAAAATTATTAGAAGAACGATTGGAAAGTATTGAAAAAATGTTATTAAAAAACGAATCAAAAGATATTGCACAATCTAATACGAATGTTTATAATACTACCAATAATACTACAAATAATGTAATCATAAACAATAATATTACAATTTTACCATATGGAAAAGAGAATACAAATTATTTGAATTCTAAAGTAATGACTGGAATAATGAAAAGATTAAATGTTTGTATTGTAGAATTATTTAATAAAATTCATTTCGATGCAAACCACCCCGAGAATCATAATATAAAAATGCAAAATGTTCGTGATAATAAATGTTTAGTATGGCAAGGAAATAAATGGGTTTGGAAGCCTTTGGCAGAAACTATTGAAGACAGACAACAACAATTAATAGGAATATTAGAAGATAGTGAAGAAGATAGATTAATTCCAGAAACAATTCGACAAAATTGGTTGAACAGAAAAGATTCATTTTCAACAAATAAAAAATTAATTAGAGAAATATCTAATAAAATGAAATTGTGTTTATTGAATAGTAAAATTGATAAAAATAGATTAGAAAATTAAAGCAAATAATGCGTATTAAGCAAAGTTATAATTAAAAGATTATATTAATGTTTAATCTACCTAATGAAATTCAATTAAAAATATACGAATATGATCCAACTTATAAACATATATTTAGAAATGTTTTAAATGATATGATGCCACATGCATCAGTAAACAGAATGAATAATGTTTGGAAATTTTGGAATTCGAATGACACAAATCAGATGCGTCGAAGTCCAATGATTACATTATTAATAAATGAATTAGTTCCTGATGCTGATTTAATGGTTTCTAATTTATCAAGATGTAATTGCTGTTATAAGCATTGTATTAGAAGACCAATACATTTATATGATAGAACTTGGATTGAATTTGGATTAGCAAATCCTGTTGAGTTTTATAGTCACGAAAATAATTGTAAATGTATTTGCAGACATTCATCGCGATGGTTATGTAGAACATTAAATCAATATTTTCAATAATAAAATATTACAATAAGTAATGGTTTTAGGATTGGATCCTATTAGTCTTATTGAAATGGATACAGAAAAATGGTTATCAAAAGATCCAAACAAAATTGTATTATATTTACAAAATAAATCATCTAAAATAGAAACATTTCTTATAAAAAGAGATTATTTAGAATCAAATTTAACTCCAAATAATACATTTTATGAATGTGTATATTCTGAAAATAAGCAATTAATGACAAAAGATACTTATAAAAATAATTATTATAATATTGGTTATTTTTTTGGAAAATCGATTTTAATTCCATCACATATGCATAGAAAAATAATTAGAAATGTTAAGAAAAATGAATTTTTAATAATTGAAGATGAAAATTCATCAAAATTTATAAGTGGAAATACTTTGGAAGGAAGTCAAATAAAATTAATACACAAAAATCTAAATTTTCCTGCGCTAGGTAATAATAATTTTTTACACGGTGCCATTGATCTATATTTTGAAAAGAAAATGTCTGATGCATTATATAAGTATTCTTATCAATGGGATGCTCCAATCAATAAGTATCTAATAAACGGAAATACTTATTTTGATTCAAATTATTTTAATTTATACAAACATCGATACACCAAACTATATGGTTCAAATAATGTAGATCCAATATATAATATAAAAGAAGCAATATCCAGATTAGACACCTTATTTTTAGAATCAGTTGATCTAAATGAAGAAGAAGGAAAAAAATTATACAGAGGAATGAAAATAGAATATCCAGGACTGAAAAAACAAGGAGATAAAATTATTGTGAAAAATTTTGTGTCTTCGTCTTCATCTCTTATCGTTGCGAAGCGTTTTTTTAAAAAAATAGATAATTGTTGTTTATATAGATTGCATATTGATAAAGGTATTCCACATATTGATATGAGATCAACTTCTGCATATAAAGGAGAAAGAGAAATATTATTACCAAGAAATTTATTATTTGAATATTTAACGGATACATATACTAATGATGGTATCAAAATTAGAGAAATTCGAATATCTACATCTTCACCAGATCAATTTAAAAGATATGATGGTTGTAAAAAATTAAAGACTGCAAAACTTAAATCAGTATCTAAAAAATTTAAAAAATCATTATTAGCAAGTTCTCCAAAAGAAAAACTTGCAACTTATGAACAATTAAACCAATTAAAAGTAAAACAATTAAAACAATTATCTATTGCATTATCAGTAAATATAGAAAATGCAATAGAAAAATCAGATATTGTATCAAATCTAAGAGGAAAAGTATATGAAAAAACACTAAAAATGTTTGAAGAACCTAAATCAGAACCAAAATCAGAACCAAAATCAAAACCTAAATCAGAACCAAAATCAAAACCTAAATCAGAACCAATTATAAATAAATGTAACAACAGAAATCCAGCACCACCATGTAAAGCAGGAAAATACGCGAAAACGCGTAAATTATCCAATG
>Ga0209433_10000082_pt1 | contig 28472 bp, 26 predicted proteins | sample METZYME_5_50m_FD_187552 | JGI IMG/M metagenome (GOLD analysis project Ga0209433, IMG submission 187552) | Marine microbial communities from oxygen minimum zone in mesopelagic equatorial Pacific - METZYME_5_50m (SPAdes) (version 2) | ecosystem: Environmental > Aquatic > Marine > Oceanic | place...
GCCATAAAATTAATTTTTGTATTTTCCATAAACTTCATAATTATATACTCAACTTTTCAATATTTCTTGAAGAAGTAGTAAAGTCAAAAATAAATCTTGTTACTATAATTGCTGTAAACATACTTACAACAATTCCCCAGAAAAGAACTGTTGCAAAACCTTTTATAGGACCACTACCATACTGATATAAAACTGCTGCAGCTATTCCCGTTGTTAAATTAGCATCAACAATTGTCGTTATAGCTCTTTCATATCCAGAATCAATTGCGGATCTAACAGATTTTCCATTTCTAAGTTCTTCTTTAATTCGTTCAAAAATAATTACATTTGCATCTACAGACATCCCGACCGTTAATATTAAACCGGCAATACCAGGAAGTGTTAAAGTTGCTTCGAGTAATGCAAGTACACCAAGAAGTAAAATAAGGGTCCACATAACAGAAAAACTGGCTATTAACCCTGATAAACGGTAGAAAATTACTAAGAAAATAACTACTAAAAATAAACCAATAATCATTGATAATGTACCTTGAGATACTGAATCAGCACCTAATGAGGCTCCAACTGTTCTTTCTTCCGCAATATTTACAGGAACTGGTAAAGCACCAGCTCTTAAAACAATTGCAATATCTTCTGCTTCTTCAATTGAATCAAGACCTTCAATTACAGTTCCACCGCCAAAGATTTGACTTCTAATTACTGGTGCCATGTGAACTTTTCTATCTAATACAATTGCAATTCTATTATTTATATTTGCTCCAGTTATTCGTGCCCATTCTCTTGATCCTTCACTGTTCATTTCGACTTGAACGACTGCTTGTCCTGCAGTGACTCCAGATTGGCTTAATCTCATTTGTGCGTCTTCAATAACACCACCTGTTAATTCAGCATTATCAAATAGATGGTATAGTCGGTAAAATTCTTCTTCCTCACCAAAGTCATTTATAAGATTAATAGAAGAATTACTGGTTAAAATTAAACTATTTGTCGCTTCAAGAATTTGCTTTACTTCATCTTGTCCAATTATTTCTTTTAATGATAACAATTCATCTGATGACACTGCCAAATCACCACCTACGGAAATTAATTTTGATGAAAAAGATAGATTTTGTGACGATTCTTGTTCTGAAAATAGTTCGTCAATACCTTCTTCATTATCTTCAATTGAGCCTTTTGCAACATTATCAATCTGTCTTATAAGTGAAGTAGTACTTTCAATGCTTTTAACAATCATAAGCTCGAGCAATGCAGTGCTTTGCAGTAGATCTCTGGCTCTTTCTGGATCTTTAATACCTGCTAATTCAACGATGACTCGATTATTGCCTTGTTTTTGAATAGTTGGTTCAGAAACACCAAATTGATCAACTCTATTCTGAATTATTTCAATAACTCTTTTGATTGAATCATCAGATTGTAATGACAACTCTGATATGATTTGTTCTTTAGTTTTTCCATAACTAATGAAATACCTAGGTAATTTTATTTCTCTTTTTTCAGCTTCATCTTCAAACAACGTAAAAAAGTCTAAAGTACTATCATTATAGTCATTTCGAAGTTTTTCAAGAAATTCATTAAATTTTTTATCTTTATTTTTTGCTAGGTTATCTACAAGTTGTGGTAAATCAACTTCTAAAACAATATAGATACCACCTTTTAAGTCAAGCCCTTGTTTTATTGATTTTGTTTCAAAGTAGTTTAACTGTTCTTCTGATAAATTAGATATATCATTATCATCCATTAAAGCGTAGCGTATGGATGGGAGTAATGCATATACTCCAAGACTAAAAATAAACAAAATTAGTAATAATCTATTTCTTATTGCACTGTTCATAAGTTTGAGAATTTAATACAATATGTTTCTATTTAAACTTCTTTTTTAAATAATATTAAGCTTTCTTCCGCAGTCATAAAAAGCGTTTATTGCCTTATCAAGATGTTCTTTAGTATGCGACGATGATAATTGAACTCTTATTCTTGCTTCTCCCTTTGGTACGACTGGAAAAGAAAATGGAATTACATAAATATTTTTTTCTAATAACATTTCAGAGAGTTTGACTGCATTTTTCGCATCATAAATCATTACAGGTACGATTGGATGGTCATTTCCTTTAATTTCAAATCCTTTTTCAGATAATTTTTTTCTGAAATATCTTGTATTATCTCGAAGTTGATTTATCAAAGATAAGTTTTGTTGAATGAGTTCAATAGCTTTTTGACAAGCAACAACCAACGCTGGTGCTAAACTATTTGAAAAAAGATATGGCCTTGATTTCTGTCTCAATGTATCTACTATTTCTGTTGATGCCGATACGAATCCTCCTGAAGCACCTCCTAGTGCTTTCCCAAATGTTGAGGTTATAATATCAATTTCATCAAGAACATTAAAATATTCAGCACTCCCTCTTCCAGTTTTTCCTAAAAACCCAGTTGCATGACAATCATCCACCATGGTTATTGCGCTATATTTTTTAGCTAATTCAACAATTTGATCTACTGGAGCTATTGTCCCATCCATACTAAAAACACCATCTGTAGCAATCATTTTTACCCTTGCTTTTGACTCTTTTAGCTTTTGTTCTAGATCATCCATATCACAATTTTTATAAACGTTTTTTTGTGCTTTACAAAGTCTGATACCGTCAATGATTGAAGCATGGTTTAATTCATCTGAAAAAATAGCATCATCAGGACCTAAAATAGTTTCGAATAAGCCACCGTTTGCATCAAAACATGAAGAATACAAAATGGTATCATCCATTCTTAGAAATTTACTTATCTGATTTTCAAGTTCTTTATGAATGGTTTGGGTACCACAAATAAATCTAACAGATCCAAGCCCAAATCCCCATTCTTCAATAGCTTCAATTGCAGCTTTTCTTATATCTTTATTATTAGCAAGACCCAAATAATTGTTAGCACAAAAATTAATCACCTTTTTGCCAAATACATCAATTTCAGTTTCCTGAGCAGTTTCAATTACTCTTTCATTTTTATAGAGACCTTGGCTTTTAATATCAACGAGTTGTTTTTGTAATATGCTATCTATTGTTTTCATAGTAATTTTTTGTTAATGGTATTAATTCGTTTTCAATAAGTTGTTCAAAATTTTTTGAATCATTAAAATTCCAATTTTTCTTTGCTGAATCACAATTTAAACTTGAAGGCCATGTTTCTGCAACAGATTGAAACATATCATCAATAATATAATCTACTTTAAAAGAATTAAAATGTTTTTTCAAGAGCACTTCTAATTGTTTTGCACAAAAGTGTGATTCCTCAACATTAAATACTTTATAGCTAGAATCAAATTCTTTAACCCTCATTAAATTTATTATAGCTAAAACTGCTTTTTCAAGACTAATAAATGGTAGCGATGTATCATCCGAAACTCTACAAATAAAATTTTCTCCCTTAATTGCTGCATGAATCATTTGGGGCGCAAAGTCTGTTGTTCCGCCAAATGGAATTTTATTAGGACTAATAACACCTGGCAATCTTATTACTCTAAAATCTATACCTAAACCAACTTTTTCATCTTCGATATTTTTTTTAGTACCATATTGTTCAATCACTAGTTTATTTTTTCCATAAACAGTTGTTGGCATCATTATATCCTGTTCAGATGCATTGTCTAATTTTCTAGGCCCATAGACAGCTATGGAGCTTGGGAAAAAAAATTTAACACTCATATTATTATCAAAACCATGTTTCTGCGTTCTATTTATTAATAGTTGTGATCCTAATTCATTGACTTTTTTTGCATTTTTTGGTTCTTTTGCGGCTGTTTGACTTAGAAGAGCAGCAAAATGATAAACTTCTGAAATTTGATTTTCTGAAAAAATTTCGTCTATAATTTTTTCATCAATTATGGAACCTTTGACATAGGAAACATTTTCAAATTTTGTATTAGAATGGTTTATATCTAAGGCAATTAAATCATTATTTTCTTTGGCAAGATAAGATAGAACTTCATTTCCAATTTCCCCGTTTGATCCAGTTATAAGAATTTTGTTTTTCACATTATAAGTTAACTTAATTGGAATGATTTTTTAAAAACTTTGTATTAGGTGTTATAACCAATTAAATTTTTGCTCATATGAAAAAAATTATTTCAATCTTAAATCAAAAAGGTGGTGTTGGCAAGACTACCACCGCTATAAATCTAGCTGCAAGTTTAGCGATACTTGAAAAGAAAACTTTGCTTATTGATTTTGATCCTCAAGCAAATGCAACTACTGGCTTATCCAATTTTGGTTTAGAAAATGATTTTTCGATTTATGATGCGATGTCGGGTAATGAGAACATAAAATCAGTAATATCTGAAACCAGTCTTGAATACATGCACTTTATAAAATCAGATACAAATTTGGTTGGGTGTGAAGTAGAGCTAGTCAACGTACAAAATAGAGAGAAAACATTATTGAAGCTTATTAATAAAATTAAAAAAAATTATCAATATATTATTATAGATTGTCCACCATCTCTTGGTTTATTAACCCTGAATTCACTTACTGCTTCAACAGACGTTCTTATTCCCATTCAAAGTGAGTTTTTTGCTTTAGAAGGCTTAAAAAGTCTTCAAGAGACAATTGATATTGTAAAAGAAAATATCAATAACAAACTAAGCATTCTTGGCATTTTGATAACAATGCACTCAAAAAGACTAAAATTATCAAAGAAAGTTGAAAATTTGCTTAAGAAAGATTTCAAAAATAAATTATTCCAGACAAAAATTAATAGAAATATTAGATTAGCAGAAGCACCTGATGATGGAAAGCCAGCTATTATGTACGATGTTAATTGTTCTGGAGCAAAAAATTATATGCAACTAGCTATGGAAATTATAAAATGAAAAAAAATAATATTGGAAAAGGACTAGGGGCTTTACTTACTCCAGAAAAAAAAGTAGAAAATTTTGAACAAAGCAGTATTTTACTAAGTAAAATTTATCCAAACCCAAACCAGCCAAGAAAAAAGTTCGACGAAAAATCAATTAAGCAGTTAGCCCAATCAATTGATGAAAAAGGATTAATAAGTCCAATTACTGTTAGACAAATGGGCAATAAATATATTATCGTAGCTGGTGAAAGAAGATATAAAGCTCATCTTCTTTTAAAAAAGAAAAGAATTTTAGCATATGTAATTGAAGCAGAGAGCAATGAAGATGTTATGTATATGGCATTAATAGAAAATATTCAAAGGGAAGATTTAAACCCACTAGAAGAAGCAAAAGCGTACTTTTTTTTGAAAGAAAGTCTCAATTCTTCAATTACTGAAATTGCTAAAACCGTGGGAAAATCACGACCTGCTGTTTCAAATTCATTAAGATTGTTAAAATTACCAGAGCAAATTCAAGATAGTATTCTTAAAGGAGAAATAAGTGCTGGTCAAGCAAGAGCTATATTACAAAAAAAGACCTCGCAGGGAATGATTCAATTATGGCAAAAATTAAAAAGGGAAAAATTATCGGTCAGAAAAGTCGAATCTTTGGCATCATCAAAAAAGAAATTATCTCCTCATCTTTCTTCAATGCAAAATAGGCTTTCGAGATTGATTGGTGAAAAAGTAGAAATCAAACAAAATAGAAAAAATAAAAATGGATTCATTAAGATAAACTTTAGCAAAAATACTATTTCAAGGGTGATCGAAAAGTTAGAATCTGTCAAACCTGATTGATGATGAAATTAAGTAAATATAAAATTTTATTTATTTCACCTTTTAGCGATAAAACTTTTCAAATTGAATTTTCAAAAACTACTTTTATAGCATCATGTATACTTTTGACAGTTTTAACATTGAGTTCAATATCGCTTTTATTTCTGTCATCTCCAATTGTAAAAGAATATTTAAGAATTACAGCTATCAATAATGAAATAAAACAGCAAAAAGAAATCATTAATAATATTGATGAAACAATAGATGAAATTTCAATTATGAAGTCATACATAGATTCAATAATTGGAACAAATGAAAATCATAATTTAAATGAAGATAAGATAAGATATCTTGTAACAAATAATCTTCCTTCGCACGACCCTACCAATGGATTAATAAGCAGAGAGTTCAACGAAGATGAAAAACATCTCGGTATGGACATAGTTAATGAAGAATCAACCCCTATTTTTGCAGTGGCTGATGCAAAAGTAATCTTCAGTGATTTTTCAAAAGATTTTGGAAATTTCTTGATTCTTGATCACCAAAATGGATATATAACACATTATTACCACAACCTAGAAAACTTCTCATCAAAGGGCGATTTTGTAAAAAAAGGTGATGTTATAGCTACAATGGGTAACACAGGTATGTCATCCGGACCTCATCTTCATTTTGAAATTTGGAAAGATGGAAAAGTAATTAATCCAAAAACATTTTATAAAGACTTTAAGTTAAAATCAGATAAATTAAGCGATGATGAAACTGCTGAGTAAGCCTAACAATAGTCAAACTATTATAGCTGAGGATGTATCAATTGATGGAGATATATCATTAAAAGGAAATGTAACTATTTATGGTGAAATAAGAGGTTCTGTTGTTACAGACGGTGCTATTCAATTATCAAAAAATGGTAAAATCTTTGGAGATGTGAAAGCATCAATGATTCAAATAAACGGATATATCCAAGGAGATGCTATAATAAATGGTCCTGCAGAGCTTTTAAAAGGATGCGAACTTGTAGGTAATCTTCAGTATAAAGTCTTAACGATTGAGGATGGAGCACAATTTTCAGGTAGATGTGATATAATTGTAGATGAATAAAAAAAAATCTTTAAGTACAATTTTAGCTGAAAGTTATTCCGTCTACTTTGAGTTTATTGGAACTGTAATTTCATGTTTAATTATATCCTTCTTTTTTTTAGAGAATCTATTTTTTAGAATTTTACTAATAATTGTAGGAGTTTTTTACGCATCATTTCGTGCATATTCACATGTTAAAAATAATAATTAAGATTTAACCTTTTTTTTCTGTTTTTCCTCATAAGTTTTTATTTATATTTCGGCGATGTTTATTGGTGATAAAATTGGTAAAGAATGGACTATGGATCAAGCTCCGCAGTATGCAATTGATCACGTAGCTAATAGTAAAAAAAACATCTTCGAATTTGAATTTTTAAATTCTTTATCAGAAAAAATTTCCAACTTCTTTGGTATATCTGCTGATTCATTATTTTATATTGATTTAGGAATTACTAAACATGTCTTTTTATTATTTTTTGTTTCATTTGTCGCTGTTTCCACGATAATTCTGTTAGTTCAAGGCTATATTTCACATAAAAAAAATATACCCAACAAGTTTATGAGTATAATTGAAATGTTTGTTATTTATTTACGCGATGATGTATTAAAGAATTTTATTGGGGATAAAGAGTATCGTCAGTGGGCACCATTAGTTTACACAATTTTCTTTTTCGTATTATTTGGTAACATATTAGGTTTAATACCAATTTTTGATTTAACTGGTCTTATAGGAAAACTAGGAGCTAACGCAGAATTTTTAAGCAAGGACAATGTTTTGTATTTATTATCCAAAGGTGGACATACGGTAACAGCTAATGTAAATGTGACATTTGCAATAGCAACAATAACTTTTTTTGCTTTTATTTTTGCTGGAATAAAAAAGTATGGATTTATCCAACATTGGAAAAATTTAGCGCCTTCTGGCTTACCTTTACCTCTATACTTCATTGTAGTTCCAATAGAGTTTATGGGATTATTCATTCGTCCGTTAGCTTTAACACTCAGGTTAGCGGGGAATATGATGGGAGGTCATATAGCCTTAATTATTTTTATAACATTTATTTTTAGTGCAACAGCAGAACTGGGAGGGTTTGCAGGATTTGGAATAGCTCCTTTTTCAGTCTCTTTAGCACTAGGTTTAACTATGCTTGAATTATTGGTAGCAGTAATACAAGCATATGTATTTGCATTATTAACAGCCGTTTTTATTGGAATGGCTATACACGTAGATCACTAACAAAAAAAGGAGTCTCACTATGGGAGCAGGGTTAGCAGTAATTGGTGCCGGTATTGGTATTGGATTAATTGGTTATGGAGTAGCACAAGCTATCGCTAGACAGCCTGAAGCAGCTGGAGAAATTAGATCACAAACATTTCTTTTAGCTATTTTGGTTGAAGGTGCAGCTATTTTGCTAGGATTATTATCACTAGTTCTATAATTAATATAAGGAAATAATATGAACCCATTATTAACGCCAGAGCTAGGCACATATGTCTGGTCATTAGTTATTTTCTTAACAGTACTTTTTGTACTGAAGAAATTTGCATGGAATCCATTACTTGATTTTCTTGAGGAAAGAGAGAAGGATATAGCCGAGTCTTTAAAAATGGCTGAAAGTGCAAAAACTGATTTGGAAAAAATAAAAGAAGAATCAGAGAAAATTCTTAATGAGGCAAAAAAAGAAGGTAAAACTATTGTAAGTGATAGTAAGCAAAAAGCAGAGGAATCAGCTAATAAAATCCTTAATGACGCAAAAGAAAAATCAAACGAATTTCTCGATGATGCTAAATCAAAAATAGATATTGAAAAGAAGCGTGCTATTAAAGAAATCAAAGAAGAAGTCGTTGATTTAAGCTTAGAACTTGCTACAAAAGTATTACAAAGAAATATTAATGATGAAGATAACTCAAAGTTTGTTAAGTCATCACTAGAAGCAGTGAAGGTAGATGAAGCAAAATCTTAAAAAAATCAACATCTATTCTAATCTTTTAAATGATGCAGTAGACTCATTTGAAGATTTTAATAGTGTAAGTAATAGTCTTGAAGAATTTAGTTCAGCATTAAAGTCTGATCTTGATGTTAATGCTTTTTTTAAGTCTAAAACTATAGAAGTTGAACAAAAGATTAATCTATTTTCAAATGCTGTTTCAAGTTCAATGAATGAAATATTATTTGAAGTTTTGAAAGTCGTGATTGAGAATGATGATATTAATCTCATTTCACATATTGCAAATAATTTTGTATTGCTTTCAAAGGAAAAATTAAATATTGCATTCGTTGATGTAACATCGTCTGCTGACATTAATTCTAGTCATAAAGATGATATAAAAAACTCATTGAGTGAACTTATTAATAAACAAATTAAAATCAATTTTGAGATTGACAGTTCGTTAATTGGAGGTCTCAAAATTAAAGTAGACGATAAACTGTATGATAGCAGTTTGCAGACAAAATTAGAAAACGCAAAATCAAAATTAGTAGGGGTATAAATGGATATTAAAACAAATGAAATCGGAAATTTACTACGAAGTCAGATCCAAAATATCAATGATAACGTTGATGTTAATGAGGTTGGCGAAGTACTAGAAATTGGAGACGGAGTTGCAAGAACAAGTGGACTAGGAAGTGTGATGAGTTCTGAGCTTGTTGAATTTCCTAACAATGTTTTTGGAATGGCACTTAATCTTGAAGAAGAAAATGTTGGTGCAGTACTGTTTGGAGACAGTAGTCTTGTAAAGGAAGGCGATACTGTTAAGAGAACTGGTAAAGTTGTTGAAGTTCCTGTTGGAAAAGAATTATTAGGTCGCGTAGTAGACCCATTAGGTCAGCCAATGGATGGTAAGGGACCCATAAATGCCAAAGAAACACTACCAATTGAGAGAAAAGCGCTTGGAGTTATGCAAAGATTTCCAGTTAAAGAACCCCTACAAACTGGATTAAAATCTATTGATAGTATGATTCCAATAGGTAGAGGCCAAAGAGAATTAATTATTGGTGATAGACAAACTGGAAAATCTGCTATTGCTATCGATACAATCATTAATCAAAAATCTACACATGAAACAGATAGCCCCGTTTATTGTGTTTATGTTGCGGTTGGACAAAAAGCTTCTACAGTCGCAAAGCTTGTTGCTGAACTTGAATCTAATGGCGCAATGGAATATACAACAGTTGTTGTTGCAAATGCTTCAGACCCTGCACCATTACAATATATAGCTCCATATTCAGGATCTGCAATGGGAGAATATTATCGAGATAATGGTATGCATGGTTTGATTGTTTACGATGATTTGTCTAAACAAGCTACTGCTTATAGACAGATGTCTTTAGTTTTAAGAAGACCTCCAGGAAGAGAAGCATTTCCAGGTGATGTTTTTTATCTTCATAGCAGACTTTTAGAAAGAGCTTCAAAATTATCAGAAGACTTAGGTTCTGGATCACTTACTGCATTGCCTGTCATTGAGACTCAGGAAGGTGATGTATCTGCATATATTCCTACAAATGTAATATCAATTACAGATGGACAGATATATTTGGATACCAATTTATTCAATGGAGGAGTAAGACCTGCAGTGGATGTTGGACTATCAGTTTCAAGAGTTGGTGGAAGTGCTCAAATTAAAGCAATGAAAAAAATTGCTGGAAAGCTTAGACTTGATCTAGCTCAATTTAGAGAGTTAGAAGCTTTCGCTAAGTTTGCTTCTGATCTTGATGAATCTACCGCTGCTCAGATAACTCGTGGTAGAAGAATGGTAGAAATATTAAAGCAAAATCAATACGTACCAATGTCAACAGAAAAACAAGTTGCAATTATTTACGCAGCTAGCCAAGGTTATCTTGATGATGTTGAACTTGAATCCGTCAAAGAGTTTGAGGTTGGTTTATTAGAACATTTCGAAACTAAACACAAAGATTGCCTAAAGGAATTGAAAAAATCAGGAGACATATCTGATGACTTGGGTAGTAAAATGAATAAAGCAATTGAGGAATTTAAAAAGAGCTTTTAAGACATGGCTAATTTAAAAAATCTTTCAGAACGTATAAAATCAGTCACTAGCATTCAGCAAGTAACAAAAGCTATGAAGATGGTTGCTGCTGCTAAGGTTAAAAAAGCGCAGGAAAAGATGGAAATATCTAGGCCATATTCAAGAAATACTCAAGAACTTATTTGCAGAGTTCTTCCTCAAATAAGTTCATCTGACGTATCTCTTGTTGAAAAAAGAGATATTAAAAATGTAGGTATGATTATAATTACTAGTGATAGAGGTTTTGCTGGTTCATTCAACTCAGGTGTTATTAGGATGGCTGAAAAAGAAATCGAAAAAATAGGAAAAGATAATGTTCAGCTATTTTGTATTGGGAAGAAATCTTCCGAATATTTTTCAAAAAGAGATTTCAATGTCAAAGAATCATTTTTTGATTTTTGGAAAGATATGAACTACGAAACAGCATCAAATATATCCAAATCATTTATAGATGCTTTTGAGAAAAATGAAATTGATGAAGTAAATGTTATTTACAATAGATTTAAAACTTTGGCATCACAGGATTTAATTATGGAAAAAGTATTACCTGTTGATTTTTCACAGGATTACAACGTTACAAACTATAATTATGATTATGAACCAGGAAAAAAGGAAATTGTATCAACTTTAATTCCAAAGCATATTAATGTTCAAATGTGGCAACAGTTACTTGAATCATATAGTAGTGAAGAAGCTGCTCGAATGATTGCAATGGATAATGCTACTGAAAACGCAAAAGAAATTATTAAAGAATTGAAATTAGAATTTAACAAAGCTCGTCAGGCCGCAATTACTACAGAAATGCTAGAAATTGTTGGCGGTGCCGAAGCATTAGTCGATTAAGGGGACATAAAATGAATAATGAAGGTAAAATATTACAAATAACTGGTGCGGTAGTTGATGTAAAATTTGATGAAGGATATCTTCCTGAAATCATGAATGCATTAAGCATTAAAAGAAAAGATGGTAGTGACCTCGTTCTTGAAACTGCACAACATTTAGGTCAAGGAGTTGTAAGAACAATCGCTATGGATTCTACTGATGGACTTGTAAGAGGTGAGGCTGTGAAGGATTCAGGAAAGCCAATATCTGTACCTGTTGGTCAAGAAACATTAGGAAGAATGTTCGATGTATTAGGTAACCCAATTGATCAAAAAGGAGAGGTTAAAAATAAAGCAACATCCCCAATTCATAGGTCTGCACCCGCACAAGAAGATCTAACTACTTCATCAGAAATGTTTGAAACTGGTATTAAAGTTGTTGATTTAATGGAACCATATACCAGAGGTGGTAAAACTGGTTTGTTTGGTGGAGCTGGAGTAGGTAAAACTGTTCTTATTCAAGAATTGATTAGAAATATTGCCACGGAGCATGGTGGATTTTCGGTATTTGCTGGTGTTGGAGAAAGAACTAGAGAAGGTAATGACTTATACGCTGAAATGACTGAGTCAGGCGTAATAGATAAAACAGCTTTAGTCTTTGGTCAGATGAATGAACCTCCAGGAGCAAGACTTAGAGTTGGATTGAGTGCATTAACAATGGCTGAATATTTCAGAGATGATGAAGGTAGAGATGTGCTTCTATTTGTTGATAATATCTTTAGGTTTACTCAGGCCGGTTCTGAAGTGTCTGCATTGTTGGGAAGAATGCCATCAGCGGTTGGTTACCAGCCAACATTATCAACAGAAATGGGAGATCTTCAAGAAAGAATCACATCAACTAAGAAAGGGTCAATTACATCTGTACAAGCTATTTATGTTCCTGCTGATGATTTAACAGACCCTGCACCTGCAACTGCATTTGCTCACCTTGATGCAACTTCAGTTTTAGAAAGAAAAATTGCTGAACTTGGTATTTATCCTGCTATTGATCCTCTTACATCTACGTCGAGAATTCTTGATCCCAGAGTAATTGGTGATAGACATTATAATGTTGCAAGAGCTGTTCAGTCTACTTTACAGCAATACAAAGATCTTCAGGACATAATTGCAATTCTTGGTATGGATGAACTTTCAGATGATGACAAAATGGTTGTTTCAAGAGCGAGAAAAATGCAAAAGTTTATGTCTCAACCATTCTTCGTAGCTGAGCAATTTACTGGAATTGAGGGAAGATATGTAAAACTTGAAGATTCCATCGCAGGCTTTGAAGCTATCTTAAATGGTGAAGTGGATGACTTACCTGAAAATGCATTTTCATACGTAGGTTCAATCGATGAAGCTATTGAAAAAGGTAAAAAGTGAGCAAATCTTTTAAGCTAGATATTGTTACTCCTGTCAAAACATTTAGTTTTGATGATGTAACATACGCAAAATGTCCAGGAGATAAGGGATATTTTGGTATTATGAAAAATCATACTAACTCAATTATAAATCTTACCGAAGGAGTTATTTCTTTAAAGCTTGAAAAAAAGGAAGTTAGATTTTCATGTTCATATGGTATAGCTGACATAAATTCTGATCCATCTGATGATTTAGAGGACAAAGTTTTACTTCTGGTTGAAAATGCAGAAGAAATAGAGAAATAATCATTAGATTGTCGAAGATGGGTATTCGAACACATAATTGTGGGGAGTTAAGCAAAAGTGATGTAAAAAAATCCGTATCACTTGCTGGTTGGATAAACTCCGTTAGAACGCATGGACAAATTATTTTTGTTGATTTGAGAGATAGGTACGGTAAGACTCAGTTAGTTATAAATGATGAAAGTCTATTAAAGATTGGCAAAACTCTATCAATGGAAGATGTGATTTCAATTGAAGGTATTGTTTCTCCAAGAGATAATAATCTAATTAATCCTGATTTAAGTACGGGACATATTGAAGTAATTGTTTCAAGTATCAAAGTATTAAGTAATGCAAAACCACTTCCTTTATCAATACATGATAGGGAAGCTTCTACAGAAGAACATCGATTAAAGTATAGATATTTAGAACTTAGAAATAATGATCTTCAGAAAAATTTAATCATAAGACATCAAACATCTCAGATTGTGAGAGAATTTTTATCAAATAATAATTTTTTGGAAATAGAAACTCCCGTTCTTATGAAATCTACACCAGAGGGAGCAAGAGATTATTTAGTTCCTAGCAGAGTTCATAATGGCCAATTCTACGCTCTGCCTCAATCACCACAAATGTATAAGCAGCTTTTTATGATAGCTGGACTAGATAGATATTTTCAAATAGTCAAATGTTTTAGAGATGAAGACTTAAGGTCAGATCGTCAACCTGAATTCACTCAAATTGATATTGAAATGAGCTTTGTGGATGAAGATGATGTACGAAATACAATTGAAAAATTAATTAGAGAAGTTTTTTCTAAAGTAATAAATGTAAGTATGAAAAAACCTTTTCCAATATTATCCTATTATGATGCAATTGAAAGATATGGTACTGATAAACCAGATTTAAGATTTGGTTTAGAAATCTTAGATTTCAAAGATTTAGCTGATAAATCTGGTTTTAATGCTTTTAAAAATGCGGAGGACGTTAGGTTAATTAGCGCTCCAAATGCTGATTTCTTTTCAAGGAAGGTGATAGATGAGCTTGATTCTTATGCACAATCACATGGTGCTAAAGGATTAGCTTGGTTTAAAGTTAAAGAAGGAAGTTTTGAGGGTGGTATATCAAAGTTTTTTAGTGATGATCTTCAAAAAGAAATAATTAATCAACTAAATTTAAAAGATGATACAATTTCATTTATGGTTGGTGATAAAAAAAGTAATACTCTTAATGTTTTGGGAAGAATTAGAAACCTTATTGCTGAAAAACTTGAATTAAAAGATAATTCTATATTTGAACCAGTATGGATTGTTGATTTTCCACTTTTCAGTTGGAATGAAGATTCAAAAAGGTTTGATTCAGTAAATCATCCCTTTACAGCTCCTAAAGACAAGGATATTGATAAAGTTTTAAATAACCCTGAAGAAGTTATTTCAAAAGGATATGATATTGTTATAAATGGCTATGAAGTTGCTGGTGGTTCAATAAGAATCTATGACAATGAACTACAAAGAAACATTTTTAAAATTTTAGACCTTAATGATGATGAAATCAAAGAAAAATTTGGTTTCTTCATTGACGCGCTTAAATATGGTACCCCTCCTCACGGTGGAATTGCTTTTGGCTTGGACAGGTTAGTTATGCTTCTATCTGGGGTAAATAATATTAGAGATGTTATTGCTTTCCCGAAAACAACCTCTGCTTCAGCATTGATGGAGGAAGCTCCAAGTCATGTTTCAAAAGACCAGCTTGATGAATTAGGAATAAAGGTACTTGATAGTGAAAAAGACGTTTGAAATTAAAGGTGTAGATCTAACCAATCTTTATGGTGTTGGTGATAAAAATATTTCTTTTATAGAAAAAAAGCTTCCGATTACTTTAAATATCAGAGGTAATAATATCTTTTGCCAAGGTCTTAAAAAAGATATTTTACATTTCGATTCAGTTTTAAATCAAATGATAGATTCTATTAAAAAAGGTAATAATCTTTCTACAAAGGATATTAATCAGCTTATTGCCATGAATGGTGCATTAGAAAGCAAAAATACTTCTGTTGAAAATGTTATTTTTTATGGAAAAAAAGGACCTGTTTTTCCAAGGACCGATGGACAAAAAAATCTCGTTAAAGCATTTTTAAAAAACGACATAATAATTTCTGTTGGACCAGCTGGAACAGGAAAAACTTTCTTAGCTGTAGCGTATGCACTATCTTTGCTGGAAAAGCACGAAATTGAAAAAATAATTTTTTGTAGACCTGCTGTTGAAGCTGGAGAAAATTTAGGATTTCTTCCCGGAGATTTAAAAGATAAAATTGATCCTTATTTAGCTCCACTTTATGATGCTTTGTATGAATTATTACCAAAAAATAAAATTCAAAATTTTTTAGATAGAGGCATAATTGAGATTATACCATTAGCTTATATGCGTGGAAGAACAATCAATCGTTCTGCTATGATTTTGGATGAAGCACAAAATGCTTCATCAATCCAAATGAAAATGTTTTTGACAAGATTGGGTATTGAATCAAGAGCAATTATCACTGGAGATGAATCTCAGATCGATTTACCAAAAAAATCTAATTCAGGGTTAATTGATGTACTTAAAATTTTAAAAAATATTAATGATATTGGTATTGTCAAATTAAATAAGCAAGATATTGCTAGACATCATCTTGTTAAGCACATTATAGATGCTTATTCAAAATCAAAAAAATAGTTGGGGAACAAAAATGAAAAAAATATTTGAAATAATTTCTGAAAAAAATCATGAACAGGTTGTCTACTGTAATGATCCGTCATCTGGTTTAAAGGCTATTATTGCTATTCATAATACAATTCTTGGGCCTTCACTTGGAGGTTGCAGAATGTATCCTTATAAAAGTGAAGATGATGCTCTTGTTGATGTTTTAAGGCTTTCAAGAGGTATGACATATAAGGCAGCTATATCAAATTTAAATCTTGGAGGTGGTAAAGCTGTTATTATTGGAGATCCAAACAAAGATAAGTCTGAGGTTCTTTTGAGATCTTTTGGGAAATTTGTTGACTCTTTAGGGGGAAAATATATCACTGCAGAGGATGTAGGAATGTCTGTACATGACATGGAGTTTATTAGAATGGAAACTTCTCATGTTACTGGTGTGAAAAGAGCTATGGGTGGCAGTGGTGATCCATCTATTTTGACTGCATTAGGTGTATTTGTTGGAATGAAAGCAGCACTTGAGAAAAGATTAAATATTAATTCGTTAAATGGTTTAAAAATTGGAGTACAGGGTTTCGGAAAAGTTGGATATTATTTATGTGGTCATTTAAAAGATGCAGGAGCCGAAATTTTTGGATATGATATTGATGATAATAAATTAGATACAGTTATTAAGGAGTTTGGAGTAAAACCTGTTGAAAACGATGAATTGATTTCAATGGATTTAGATGTTTTCTCACCTTGTGCCTTAGGAGCTATTATTAATCCTGAAAATATAGATAAGTTAAAGTGTTCAGTAATTGCAGGAGCAGCAAATAATCAACTTGAGGATGAAGAGAGAGATTCTAAACTTCTTCAGAAGAGAGAGATAATGTATGTACCTGATTTTGTTATTAATGCAGGTGGCTTAATCAATGTCGCAAATGAACTGCAAGGTTATGATAAAGAGAAAGCCAAATATCAGGTTGAAGGAATCTATTATATTTTAACTAGAATTTTAGATTATGCTTTAACAAATAAAATTTCAACTCTCGAAGCAGCAAAATTATTAGCTGAAAGACGAATAGAAGAATATTATCAATGGAATAAAAAATAAAGTTTATGTCGGAATTTAAGCAGCAAAGAAAGAAAGCAAGAGAGGCGGTTTTACAAGCATTATATGCAAAACATGTTTCAGATGAATCACAGGAAAAGGTTTTACATGATATTTTTCACAGATATGATTTTGATAGTCAAACTAAAAAATTTGTAGAAAAACTTTTTACTGAGACAATTGAAAATGTCGAAATGCTTGATAAGAAAATTGAACTAAACCTAGATAATTGGACAATTGATAGATTGAATGTTATTGATAGATTGATTATTCAAATGTCAATTTCTGAAATGATTTTTTTAAAAGATTTTGATATTTCGCATAAAGTTACAATTAGCTCTGCACTAGAAAATGCAAAAAAATTCAGCTCTGAAGATAGTACATCTTTCGTTAACGGAGTTCTTGACACAATCTATAAGGATCTCTAATGGGAATATTGACAAAAATATTTGGTACTAAGTCAGATAGGGAAATAAAAAAAATAACTCCATTAGTGTCTAAAATAAACGATTTCTATGATACTTTAGAAAATAAAGATTCGAATTATCTGAAAGAAAGAACCAAAGTATTACAAAATGATATTCAAAGTCAAATTAAAGAAAAAGAAGATCTTTTATTAAAAAACAGTGATTCTTCTACAATTAAAAAAGAAGATAGATTCAAAATTGAAAAAGAAATACTGGAAAACTACATAGTAGAATCTTTTGCACTTGTAAAGCATGCATGCAGACTTTTATATGGAAAAGAGTGGAATGTCGTTGGTCAGCCTATTAAGTGGGAAATGATACCATATGATGAGCAATTAATTGGAGGTATTGTATTGCATCAAGGAAAAATTTCAGAAATGAAAACAGGTGAAGGAAAGACTCTCGTTGCTACAATGCCAATTTTTTTAAATGCTTTATCTGGTAGAGGAGTTCATGTAGTTACAGTAAACGATTATTTGGCACAAAGAGATGCGGAATGGATGGGAAAGGTTTTTGAAACACTAGGACTATCTGTAGGGTTTATTCTTAACTCCATGAATCCACAAGAAAGAAAGCTATCTTATGATTGCGATATTACATATGGAACAAATAATGAATTTGGTTTTGATTATTTGCGAGATAATATGGCAATTGAAGCTGAATATTTGGTTCAAAGAGATCATCATTATGCAATTGTTGACGAAGTAGATAGTGTTCTTGTTGATGAAGCTAGAACACCTTTAATTATTTCAGGACCTGTAGAATCTCAAATAAATCAATCATACATTGATCTAAAAAATCCTGTTAAATCGCTTGTTGCTAAGCAGAAACAGTTGGTTAATTCTTTAATTACAGATGCAAGATCGATATTAAAAAAAGAAGATATTTCAGAGGAAGAATCTGCACAGGCTGGTTTATTGCTCCTTAAAGCAAAAAGAGGTTTACCAAAGGAGCAGGCTTTACAAGATTTATTTCAGGAAAGAGGAACGATCAAGCTTATGAATTCTGTTGAGTCTGAATACATTGCAGATAAAAAAACACATTTGCTTGATGAAGAACTCTTCTTTTCTATTGATGAACAGTCAAATAGCGTTGATCTATCTGATCAAGGAAGAGAGTCTTTATCTCCAGACAACAAAGATGCATTTACTATTCCAGATCTAGGAGAACTTTTAACTGACATCGATGACATGGATATTGGAGATGATCAAAAACAACTAAAAAAAGAAAAAGCGTATAAATTGCATTCTGAACGTAGCAGTAAAATTCATTACTTAAGTCAACTTTTAAAAGCTTATACTCTTTTTGATAAAGATGTTGAATATGTTGTTCAAAATAGTCAGGTATTAATTGTTGATGAATTCACTGGAAGAGTTTTACCTGGTAGAAGGTTTAGCGGAGGTCTTCATCAAGCTTTGGAAGCTAAAGAGAATGTAAAGATTGAAAAAGAAACTCAGACTTTAGCATCGATTACAATTCAAAATTATTTTAGAATGTATGATAAGCTGTCAGGTATGACTGGTACTGCAGAAACTGAAGCAGCAGAATTTGAAAAGATTTATAACCTTGGTGTTACTGTAATTCCAACTCATAAAACTGTTATAAGACAGGATTTCAATGATGTTATTTATAAGTCAATGCAAGCAAAGTATAAGGCAGTTGTAAAGGAAGTGAATGAATTTTATAAAAAAGGACAACCTGTTCTTATTGGAACGGTTTCTGTTGACGTTTCAGAGTTGCTTTCTAAAATGCTCAAACAAAAGGGAATACCTCATAATGTTTTAAATGCTAAACAGCATAAAAGCGAAGCAGAAATTGTTGCTCAAGCTGGATTAAAAAAATCAATAACTATTGCTACAAATATGGCTGGGAGAGGAACAGATATAAAACTTGGCCCTGGTGTCGAAGAAATGGGAGGACTTCATATTATAGGAACGGCGCGACATGAATCAAGAAGAATTGACTTACAGCTGATGGGTCGATCAGGAAGACAGGGTGATAGTGGTTCTTCGAGGTTTTATATTTCTCTTGAAGATGATTTAATGAGATTATTTAACATGGAAAGGCTTGCAACTTACATGGATCGACTTTCTATGGATGAAGACCAGGAGTTGAGTGCAGGAATGTTAAATAGAGGGGTCAGTAATGCACAAAGGAAAGTTGAGGAACGTAATTTTGCAATGAGAAAACATCTTTTGGAATATGATGATGTTTTAAACCAGCAAAGAGAAATAATTTATGACTTAAGAAACAAAGCATTATTATCTGAATCAATAAAAGATACAATTAATGAGTTTATTGAAGATTTCATTTATGATAATATTGGTGAGTTAGATTTTAAAAATATTAAAGATTGGGATTGGGCAAATCTGAATCAAAGATTTAATGCTCACTTATTTGTAAATATTGATACGAAAGATATTGAAAAATTTAAAAATATTGAAGACTTAGAGAAGTATATTTTTGATAAAGCAATAGATTATTATAAAGTAAAAGAAGAGGTTATTCCTTCAGAACTGTTAAGAAAAGTTGAAAAATTTATAGTACTTAAAACTATTGATGAGAAATGGAGAAATCATCTATTAGGTATGGATCAATTGAGGGAGGGAATAGGTTTAAGAGCTTATGGACAAAAAAATCCACTTATTGAGTATAAATCAGAAGCTTACAATTTTTTTCAGGAATTGATGATAAGTCTTAGAAGTGCAGTTCTTCAAAGAGTTTTTCATGCTCAAATTAGCGATCAAAATCAGACTCGTCAAAATCCACTTCAAAAAAATCTAGAAATGAAGCGAGAAGATATTAATCCAATTGAGAAAAAATCAGTTAAGCAAGATATTCAGATGAAAGAGCAAAACACTGATAACACAAAAATTGGAAGAAATGAAAAAGTTGAACTTATTTCACCATCTGGAGAAAAAATATCAGTAAAATATAAAAAAATTGAACAATACTTAATGAAAGGCTATCAACGTGCCAATTAAAAATAAAAAATTAAAGTTTTCAACAAAGACAATTCATGTTGGAAATAAAATTGATGATACCGGAGCAACAGTTACTCCACTTCACTTATCATCTACTTTTAAACAGCCTGGCTTTTCAAGTTCAGAGAAATTTGTTTACTCTAGAACTGGAGGACCTACTATTGATGCTTTGGAAGAAAATTTTCGAATGTTAGAAAATTCAAAGTATTCATTTGCTTTCGGTTCTGGTATGGCTGCAATGACTGCCATTTTCTTAATGTTTAAACCAGGTGATCATGTTCTAATATCAAAAAATGTTTATGGTGGCGTTTTTAGACTGGTTACAAAGGTATTGAATGACAATGGAATAAAATTTGAATTTGTTGATACTACTGATTTAGAATTAATTAAAAAATCTATTAAAGATAACACTAAATTAATCCATCTTGAAACTCCAAGTAATCCGCTGCTAGAATTAGCAGACATCAAATCGATTTCAAAAATCGCAAAACAAAATGATATTTTAGTAAGTGTTGATAATACGTTTATGAGCCCCTATGGTCAGAATCCTCTCGACTTAGGTGCTGATATTGTTATGCACAGTACAACTAAATTTATATGTGGCCACTCAGATATATTGAGTGGTGCATTAATGGTAAATCACGATGAATCCGCTGAAAAAATTACACTAATTCAAAATACTGGAGGTGCACTACCAAGTCCCTTTGATGCTTGGTTACTTTTGCGTTCTGTAAAAACTCTATCTTTAAGAGTTGAAAAACAATTTGAAAATGCTGAAAAAATAGCAGATTGGCTTGATAGCCATCCAAAAGTATCAAAAGTAATTTTTCCTGGACTAAAAAGTCATCCACAACATGATCTCGCATTAAAGCAGCATAGCGATCCAAACGGAAACCCTGTTTTTGGTAGTATGATTTCTTTTGAGCTTGATGAGTCATCAAATTTAGATACGTTTGCAGAAAATCTCGAAATTATTACATTAGCTGAAAGCTTAGGTGGTGTTAAAACTTTAATTTCTTGTCCATATTCAATGACTCATGCATCAGTACCAAAAGATGAAAAAGAAAAATTAGGTATTACTAAAAATCTTTTAAGGATTTCTATTGGTATAGAAGATGTTGATGATTTAATATCTGAACTTGATTTTGCTATAAATCATTAAAAAAGTTTTTTTAATTAAAATTTATTTATATTTCGATTATTATGCCGTGGTGGCGGAATTGGTAGACGCGCTGGTCTTAGGAACCAGTATCGTAAGATGTGAAGGTTCGAGTCCTTTCCACGGTACTTATGGAAATTATATTTCTAAGTGCTATTATTTTGTTGGCTTTAGTTCTGTTTATAACAGAGTTCTTTCCAATTGACGTTACAGCTTTATTAGTTTTAGGATTACTTTTGATTTTAGGGCTCGTTAGCCCGACGGAAAGTATTTCAGGTTTCTCAAACCCTGCTGTCATAACAATAGCTTGTTTATTTATTTTAAGTCACGCTCTTCAAAAATCTCATGTTCTTGAATACTTAATTATTAACATTAATAAAATTATCGATAAATCAAGAGCTCTAGGTATGGTTGCATATTTATTTGCTATTGGTGTTGCCTCAGCTGTTGTTAATAATACAGCGATAGTTGCAATTTTTATGCCAGTTACAATTAGGCTTGCTGATAAATATCAAATAAGTCCCTCAAAAGTCTTAATTCCTTTGAGTTATGCTGCAATTCTTGGAGGAACTCTTACTTTGGTTGGTACATCCACTAATTTAATTGTTAACTCAATTTTGGTCGATTCTTCTAACGGTACTGTTTCATTAGGTATGTTAGAATTTGCCAAGTTTGGTATTATAAAGTTTATAGTTGGATTAATATATATCTTTACTATTGGCTATAAACTTCTTCCTATAAGGGTTGCAAAATCTTCAAGTATTGAAGATTACCGCCTTGATGGATATCTAACCGAGTTTAAGGTAATTTCAAATTCTCCGTTAGCGGGAAAAACTCTTTTAGATAGAAAAATAAATGAGAACTACGATGTGATTGTCCTAGATGTTCTACGAAATGGGGAGATAATAAATTCTAATTTGAGAAATTTAATTATTGAGCCAGAAGATATTCTTTTTGTTAAAGGTTCTTTTGATAATTTTCAACGTTTGAAAGAGATTGAAAATCTTACCATGTTAGCAGATGAAAAACTTACTCAGGAAGAACTTGAACAAGAAGATAATATTTTAGCAGAATGTCTTGTTACCGATAATTCAGACTTAATTGGCCTTTCATTACAAGAAGCTAATTTTAGAAGATCTTTTGGTAGTTTTGTTTTGGCTATTAGAAGAGAAGGGGAAATTATTAGAAGAAAGCTTGCACATTTTATATTAAAACCTTTTGATACATTATTAGTTTATGGTCCTAAAGATAGAATTAATCAATTGGCTAATAAAGAAGGTTTTATTGTTTTAGGAAAAGTGGATGGTTCTTTAGATAGTCATCCTTTTTGGTGGCTTAGTCTTGCATCAATACTCTTAGCAGTCACGCTAGCTATTTTTAAAATTGTCCCTATTGTTGTTGGAGTTATTATTGGTGTTATTGCTCTTCTACTTTCAAAGGTAATCACACCTAATGAAGCATATGGATCAATTCATTGGCAAGTAATTATAGTAATTGCCGCATTTTTACCAATGGGTATTGCCATGCAAAGAACTGGATTTGATGCTTTAATAGGTGATTCAATATCATCTTTAGTAAATATTTTTCCAACAGATTTGCTTCCATATATTTTATTGGCAATTATTTATTTAATAACAATGATTTTAACTGAGATAGCTTCTAATGCAGCCACAGCTATTATTATGACACCTATCACTTTGTCGCTTGCTGCTAGCTTTGGATTTGATCCTAAGCCGTTTATATTTGCCGTTTGCTATGCTGCATCTGCATCATTTATTACACCGGTGGGTTATCAGACAAACTTGATGGTATTTGGTCCTGGAGGTTATAGATATTCAGACTATATTAAAGTAGGACTTCCTTTAGGAATAATTTTATGGGTAATTTCTGTAGCAATTATACCAATGATTTGGCCTTTTTAAAATGGAATGGATCGAAAAAAATAATATTTTATCAAAAGAGTTTGAATTTAATTCATACTTAGCTGGCATTGATTTTGTAAATGAAGTTGCAAATGTTGCTGAGCAGGAAAATCACCACCCAGATATCACTATTGGTTATTGTAAAGTCAGTATATCTTTAACAACGCATGATGCTGGCCACTTAACTGAGAAAGATTATCGTCTAGCAAAGATAATTGATGATCTTGTAGGTTAATTTGAATTATTTAATATTTGTATCAATTCTATGGTCATTTTCTTTCGGAATAATAAAATATGGATTAGAAGGAGTTGATTCATTTTTTATAAGTTTTTCAAGGAATCTAATAGCCTTTTCTTTCTTTGCAGGAATATCCCTATATAACTTTAAGAAATTTTTCTTCGATTATAAATTGTTATGTATCGGAGCTATACAATTTGGATTAATGTATATTTTTTATATTCAATCCTATCAATTTCTTCCAGCGTATCTTGTAGCTACTTTTACAATCACAACCCCTATTTTTATTGCTATATCAAATAAGGTTTTATTAAAGAAGGATATACCATTAGCTGGGATATATGCAATTCTTTTAGTTCTAACTGGATCATTTATTATGAGGTATAATGTTGTCAATCCCTTCGATTATTGGAAAGGCTTCTTTTTAATACAAATAGCTAATTTCTTTTTTGCTGCTGGACAAATTTTATTTAAAGACTGGAATGAAAAGAATAATAATATTGACATTATACATAATTTTTCTCAACTGTTTTTAGGTGCGTCAATAGTAACATCAATTTTTTATATTTCTTCATCAAATTCCTATGATTCATTATCAAATCTGAATTTAATAACTTTATTTTTCTTGGGTTTTATTTCAAGTGGTTTAGGATTTCTTTTATGGAATATTGGTGCAACAAAAGTCAGTACAGAAAAGCTAGCTATTTCAAATAATATAATTATTCCTATAGCAGTAATAAATTCATACTTGATTTTTGGGGAACAGATAAACTTATTTTCTTTTTTACCAGGATTGCTGTGTTTTTATATTGCTTATAGGATACTATAATTTATTTCTATTCTTTTCATGAGCCTTCCTAAAAGGTATTGACATAAAGTAGGATATTGGTTTTTCAAGTAGTATTACTAATCTCCAGACAAATGGAAAAATAAACATTTTTTTCTTTTTATCAAGAGCCTTTACAATCCTATTTACACCATCTTCTGTTGATATCATAAAAGGAGTCCACGTACCCATCGTATCTGTCATCTCACTTTTGACAAATCCTGGACAAATTAATGTTACATCAACATTTTTTGGTAAAGTTCTTCTCCAACTTTGACTCAATGCTTTTACAGCATGTTTTGATGCAGCGTATGCTCCAGCTCCAGGCCATGCAAAATGACTTGCTACAGAACCGACAATTGCGATATGACCTCTATTATTTTTTATCATAGAAGGCATAAAAGGTATTACTGTATTGATTACTCCAATAACATTAATATCTATAATTTTATTAAGCACTGTAGGGTCACCTTTATGAATTTGATCAATATGTCCAAAACCAGCATTGGCTATTACAAGATCTACATGAGAAATTTTTGATAAAAAATCTTGAATTGATTCTTTTGTAGCATGTTGATCTGATACATCTACACAATAAGTGACAACTTTTGCTCCCAATTCTTCACACTTTTTGGCTACCGAATCTAGCTTTTCTCTTCTTCTTCCTGATAAAGCAAGAAATGCACCTCTTTTTGCATATTTATAAGAAAGATGTTCTCCGATTCCACTTGTTGCTCCAGTCAAGAATATATTCATGGAAGATACTACAAATTTATAGCCCACAATTCCACAAAAACTATTTATATTATCAACTAAATGAGTCAAAACGAAAATACAGGTCTTTCAAAGTCAATAATTGAGAGCTTATCAAAGCAGCTTTTAGACGTTGCTGATAATGTAAGTAATGATATTGATAAGGCTTCAGATTTAATTATTAATAATTCTGGCAAGGTTGTTATTTGTGGTTTAGGTAAATCTGGATTAATAGGACAAAAGATAGTTGCAACTTTATGTAGTACTGGTACTAGAGCCGTCTTTATGCATGCAGCAGAAGCTACTCATGGTGATTTAGGGATCTATAATCCTGGTGATCCTACAATTTTAATTTCCAAAAGTGGAAATACAGAAGAATTAGTGAGATTGATTCCAATTTTAAAAGAATTTAAATCTCCTCTAATTTCGATAATTGGCAATCTTGACTCAACCTTAGCCAAACATTCTGATATTGTATTAAACGGTTCGGTTGAAAATGAAATTGATCCACTTGGCGTTGTACCAACAACTAGTTCATTAGTTGCATTAGCAATTGGTGATGCTTTGGCTTCTGTTTTAATGGCTAAGAGAGGTTTCGATAAAAATGATTTTGCTAGAAATCATCCTGGTGGAGAACTTGGAAAACAATTAGCATTAAAAGTTGAAACTATTATGCATCCAATTAATCAGGTTGCTCAAATAACTCCTGAAGACTCAATAAACGATTGCGCAATTTTGATGACCCAAAATCCACTAGGTGCTGCATTATTTATTGATAACGGAAATTTAAAGGGGATTGTCACGGAAGGAGATTTAAGAAAATCAATTACGCAAAAAGAAAATCTATCAGATCCGATTGGTGAATTTGTTAATGAAAAACCTATTTGCATTCCTTCTACAACTTCTATTTTTGATGCTATGAAAGTGATGGAAGATAGAGAATCTCAAATTTCAGTTTTACCCGTAGTAGATAGTAATAATGAATGTATTGGCCTTTTGACCATCCATGATTTATATCAAACTAAACTAGTTTAATTTTATCGAACAAGAACCATTTTCATGGTCTTATTATAATTACTTTGACCATCTACTTTAGTTCTTAATTGATAGAAGTAAACACCACTACTTACTTGTTCACCGTCATCGTTTTTACCATCCCAAATAACAGTATATTGACCTGCTGCCTTATCGCCTTCATCAAGTTTTCTGACAACTTGTCCAAGTGTGTTATAAATATGAATCTCTGTTGGAACATTATTTACGATTAATGATGGAATATCATATTTAATAGTAGTTTGGTTTCTAAATGGATTTGGATAGTTCTGATAAAGATTAAATTCGTCAGGATTTCTGATTTCCATAATTCCATTACCAGCTAATCCATTTTCATTGAATAATTGATAAGTCAAACTTAAATCAAGATTATCAGTTTGATTATTGTCAATGGTAATAATGATTGTATTATCAATATCAGATAATTTTCCAAATTCTAGTTCATAAAATTCATTATCATCATCTTTGTTCTGAAGAAGTATTAAATCTTCAGTGCTTGTGTTAGATGAAAACTCAATTAAATTATCGATATTTGGTAGTTCAAATCTTCCTGCAGTAATACCTTCTGGTAAAGTTATTCTAATTTCATTACCAATTAATTCAGCATTAAAATCAATAGAAATAATTTCAGAATTATTGTCTTCAACTGATCTACCTTGTGATTTTGTCCATAACCAATTTCTTGCAAAAACACTTACATCTTTAATATCATTTACATTATCAAATGTAGGAATTAAGTAAGGAGCTGTTCCTGTTGCAGGACCTATATCAACAGCACCTACAACACCTGCATTAGGCCATGCGTTTACAAATGCGTTAAGATCTTCAACATCTACATCAAAGTCATCATCATAATCTCCAAGCAGTGCGACATAAGTTGTAAATGTAGCCTCAGCTCCAGGGTCAGAGACGTTTCCACCACCGTCATAAGCTTCAGCAAGAACAGTATACTCACTTCGGTCAGTTAATGATAATCCAGTAAAGGTCAGATTATCTCCTGCTTCAAATATTTTTTGATCAGAAGTACCTCCACCAGTAATAGTAATTCTGTATCCAGCTATTCCCGTGTCATCACTAAATCCGTCAACACTCAAACTCACATCTGTTAATGATTGTAAAATATTTGTGTCAACTAAATTGTTTACTGATACAGTTCCAGCAGTTGGATTTACTGTATCTAAGACAAAGGAGTATTCTTCTGTTAATGTCTCATTTCCGTCTGTATCAACTGCACCAATTTTGTAATACCATTTTTCACCTGAATTTACCTGATGAACATAATTATCAATCATATAGGTTTGAGTATAAACAAATGTCGTATCTGGCCATGGCGTAGTAGAAGGAGAAGGCTCAAAATGTTGAGAGTTTATATCTCCTAGAGTCCCTTGTCCAAGTAGGGTGGAAGAGTCTGCTGTAAAGCTTTGCGTTAAACTACCATATACATTATATGATGAAAAATCACTTTCTCCGTTTCTATTCCAATAAAGTTCAATGCCATTATCTGTTACTGTCCATACATTATTAGCTGCATCAAATTCAAGATCTCTGGCAATGGTAACACCTTGAGGAGCAGATGGAGCACCCGTTGGATCAAGTTGTCCAGATGTAATTGTTACATTATCAAAGAACATATATCCTTGTTGGGCAGTATTTACCTGAAATGCTATTCTAATTTCAGGTCCATAGTTTGTTAAATCATAAGTATGTTGGGTCCAGCTTGAAGAAGTTTCTGTTACTTCAGCTAGTACTTCCATATCTTCATAAGCTGTTGTATGATCATTAGCAATTAATACTCTAAATGATTCCTCACCACCATTTGAATTTGTATAGAAAGTTAACATACTGTCTACACCAGGTCTTAGCCATAAACGTGGGCTCACAATAGCATCATCAGCTGGTAATGAACCAGCCATACCTAATCCTGACATCCAATGACTATTGAAGGCTGCACCATACCCGGCTGTATAATACCACCAGCCAAAAGTTTCAGCATCATTATTTGTATTTATTACTCCC